>Ga0209314_10000871_pt1 | contig 13638 bp, 7 predicted proteins | sample I19B2metaG_FD_184146 | JGI IMG/M metagenome (GOLD analysis project Ga0209314, IMG submission 184146) | Lake sediment bacterial and archeal communities from Gulf of Boni, Indonesia to study Microbial Dark Matter (Phase II) - ​I19B2 metaG... | ecosystem: Environmental > Aquatic > Freshwater > Lake...
TTGCCCTGTCCCAAACTGCTGGTGAAGCCCTGCGCTCCCTTCGGCTCGGCGATATCCAGCAGCAGGGTCTTGGCTGAGTAGGTGGGCAGGAAGGCCATCTGGACGGACTTGTCCGGCCCGCCGGCGACGCCGGGGTAGTAGAACTCGGCCTGCAGTGGGTAGGTCTCTCCCGGTTTCACCGTTTTCGTCATCTTCAGCGCCAGCTCGACGTAGTCGCCCTGTTCGGTCACCTTGGCGGTTGGTAACAGCTCATGATAGACCGGCTTGTCGGGGCCGAGGGGATCGCTGCTCAACTCGGCGATGGCCGTCCAGCGCGCACCCTTGGGCGCTCGGAAGATGACCTCCTGTCCGGAGACGGGCTCCGTGCCCCGATTGACGAGCGCGCCGCGGATGATCACCAGAACCTGCGGCGCGGCCTGGTCGTACTCGGGCATGATGGACAAGCCCATGGTATCGAAGGAAAGCGTGGACGCCGACGGGACGGGGGGCGCTGTAGCCTCCGCCAGGGCCTGGGTCCCGGGAAGCAGCAAAGCGAGGCCCGCCACGAGGATCGCCAACCAGTGGAGCGCCCCATGGCCCTGGCTGCGCCCCTTGAGGGAATGCAGCATGGGTTCAAAACCTCCTCGGCCGCTGGACTCGTGAATCTCTGAACGTGACTCCGGCTAAAAGGCGAAAATTCCTAGTCCTGCAAGTTCATTCTAGCTTGCGTGCCGGAAGGATTTACAGACCCGCTGTGCTCATTTCCAGGACGCCTTTGGAGTCATTTCGGGAAAAGGAAGGCTGGCCCAAAAGGGCTAACGCATCGGTCGCGTAAGGAGAACCACGGATTCAGTTGGCGAGGCTCGCAACGGCGCCGCAGCCGGGATGGCGTTGGGCCCTCCGCCTGCCATGAGCCGGCGCAGGAACGAGTTCTCCATCATCACCTGGAACGAGCGCAGCATATAGTCGCGCTTGAAACCATCCGGGAGAGCTTGCACCTGGCGCATCTTGTCCATATAAAAGCCCTTGTAGCAGCGGAGAATGGCCTGCTCCACCTCGGCGGTGGTCATGGCCTTCGGCCTGACCACCGGAATGACGAAGTTGTAGTGGCTGTAGTCGAAGTCCACGATGTGCTCCTTGAGCTGCGGATAGAGTTCGGCATAGGGCCAGGGGGCGATGGTCAGGAAGTGAGGCATGTCCGGGTCGTAGTAGCGGGCCAGTTCCAGCGTAGCGTTGATGCTGTCCCAGGTCTCGTCGGGCATGCCCAAGACAAAGGAGCACTCGGTGATGATGTCGGCCTGGTTGAGCAGCCGCAGGGCCTCGCGGGACTGCTCACAGTGGATGTTCTTCTTGAAGACGTTCAGCCGCTCGTCGCTGACGGCCTCCACGCCAACGTAGACGTGGCGAACCCCCGCCTCCCGGTAGCGGTCCATCAGGTCGGCGTCCCTCAGGATGTCCTCCACGCAGGTCTCCAGCAGGATGTCCACCCCCACCCGCCTCTGGATCAGCAGGTCAAGGATGCGTTCCCACCGGTGCCGGTCGCGGGTGGGGTACTCGTCGGAGAGCATGGCCACGGTGACGCCGTGGCGGTCCCGCAGGTACTCAAGCTCGGCAATCAGGGCCTCCGGCTGTCGCTGGCGGTAGGTGCGCTGCCAGAACTTCTGCTGGCTGCAAAAGCTGCACTGGTTGACGCAGCCTCGGCTGGAGTTGACGATGGCCAGGCGGGAGCCCGGCCGCACGTAGAACGTGTAGTCATTCCAGTCGAGGGCGTCCCAGGCCGGAATCAGGTCGTCCAAGCGCCGGAAGAACGGGCGGGGCGGTGTGCCGAGGGCCGCTCCCTCGCGGCGGAAGGCAATGCCGCCCACCTTCTCCAGGGCAGAAACCGCCAACCTGACGCGGGCGGCTCCGCTCCGCCGCGCCTCCTCCTGGCCATCGGCAGAGTCCAGGGCGGCCAGCAGTTCCGGCAGCGTCTCCTCCCCTTCGCCCCGGACCACCACGTCCACATCGGGCTCGGACTCCAGGCATTCCTGCCAGAGGAAGTTGGTGTGAATCCCGCCGAGGATGGTAACGATGGCCGGATCCACACGCTTGGCCGCCACCAGCACCTGCACCGCCGCGGGGTAGGCGGCGGTGACCGCCGTGGTGCCGACGTAGTCCGGCCGGAGGCTTTCCACCACCGCAATGATATCCTCAAGGGTCGCCATCTTGGGCATGGCGTCGTAGACGTGGACGTCGTACCCCGCGGCCCGCGCGTGGCCGGCCAGGTAGACGAAGGCCAGGTTTGGCCACCGCCCGGCAGATTCAAGGACCCCAGCGTGATAAGGAGGCGTCACCAGCAACAGGCGCTTCATCCGCGCCACCTCCCAGCGGTCGTCGGCTGCAGCGGCGTCAGCCCACGTACGGGGAATGGGCGCTGTCAAAGAACAGGCCCACGCCGAACAGGGCGAAGAGCAGGAATCCCAGGGCGGCGATGTTCATCCAGGCAGCCCGGCTGCCCTTCCAACCGTGGGTGCGGCGAAGGTGCAGGTAGATGCCGTAGACGAACCAGGAGATCAGGGCCCAGGTCTCCACGGCATCCCAGTTCCAGTAGCTCCCCCAGGCGTTCTTGGCCCAGATCGAGCCGGCCAGGATCATGATGCCGATCATCAGGAAGCCAAAGCCGGAAAAGGCGTAGGACAGCTCGTCCAGGGGGGCGAGGTCAGGAACCTTGGCCAGGAGCCCGCGGACCGGCAAGTCGCGCTCCGTCCGTCGCCTCTTCATCAGGTAGAGCACGGCGCAGCCGGTGGCGATCAGGTTGGCGCCGTAGGCCAGCTTGGCAAAGAGGATGTGGATGACAAGCCAGTAGGTCCGGAAGGACGGTGGCATGGTCCGGATCTCGGGCGAGCTCATGACGGCCATTCCGATGAGGAGGAAGGACGCCGGCATCACCACGGCGCCGAGACCCCGCAGCGAGGGTCGCCAGCGCTGGGCGAGCAGGAACATCACCACCCCGACCCAGACGTCCGAGGAGTAGACCTCGTACCGCCGCAGGTAGGGGCCGTGGCCCGCCTCCAGCCAGCGCAGCAGGAGGGACAGGGTGTGGGGCGCCAGGGCCAGCTCGGCCAGGCGTGTGGCCCATCCCGTCCACCTGTCCCAGGAGAAGAAGAGACTGGCCACATAGCTGGCGGCGCTGGCCGCATAGAGGGCCACCGCGGCCCACAGAAGCACCATCTCCCAACGGATCATGTGCGCCCCACCTCCCTGCCGACACGGCCCCAAAGCGGATCCAGCCCGGCGCCGCCGCGCCCGGCTGGCCCGCCCTTTTCTCCTTCCACCTCGCCGGCAGGCGTTGCCAGCGCCTGGCTGACGCCGGCCGCCACGGCGGCGAACTCCTCGGCGAAAAGGCCGGGAAACCGTTCCGCCCTACCGCCGATCCAGATCTCACCCGATGCCGACACTTCTGCCGACACCTCGCGGGGGATGAAGAGGTACATCAGGGCCAGGCCCAGGAGGGCCAACCAGGCTCCGGCAAAAACCACGGCGACGCCGTAGTCCTCGATCACGCTGAACCCGTACCACTTGCTCACCTTGTCCAGGGTGAGGGACATCCCACCGAACTGGGCCGACTCCCCCGGACGAATCAGGCCCTGGAACTCAACTTCACTAAACTTACGGACCTCCAGCCAGAGGCCCGGGTCCCGGGGCACCTGGGACTTGAGCACCGGGGAAAGGCGGGAACCGCCGACTTCCGGGTAGAACTTCGCCCGCACCCGGTACGGGGTGCTGGGGATCGGGAAGTCGCCGGAGTAGCCCAGGCGCGTGTCCTTCAGCTCAACGTCGGCGCCCACGCCGGGCATGGTCGTGTCCAGACCCACGGCTAAGCGGCTCACCACGGCGCCGGAGGTGTCCCGGAGGGTCAGCAGCGGCACGTACCCGAAGAGGTTCTTGTAGAAGGTGTGCGATCCGGCCCGCAGGGGTCGGCTCCCATCCACCACCGCCCGACGTATGCGGCCGCCCTGCTCCAGGGTCACGTCGGCGGCGAAGTCCTTGAGCGCGCCTCCCTCGTCAAACTGGAGGTCAATCCGATTGACCGTCAGCGCGAAAGCCTCCTGCCGGGACGGGGCCAGGAGCCCCCGCCGCACCGTGACGTAGCCGTCGGGGTGATCCGTGAAACGCGCTCCCTCGTAGACGCCGAAGGTGGCGAAGCTGCGCGTCCCCATCGTCGCCAGGGCGCCAAGGATCACGATCACCAGGGCCACGTGGAAGAAGGCGGAGCCCCACGCCCCAAGTCGGAAGCGGGTGGCCAGAAGCCGCCCCGCACCGCCCTCCGGCTCGACCAGGCGGTAACCGCGAAGCCTGAGCACGCGGCGCAAAGCCAGCAGCCCCGTGTCCCGGCCTGGTGCCTGCAGGCGGGCCTGCTCGCGGTAGGACCCGGGTGAGCGAGGCCGCTGATCCATCTGCCGCCGCCAGGCCTTCCGGAGCTGCATCCAGGTGCAGCAGCCAGTGTTCAGAAGGAAGGCTGCGGTCAGGGTCAGGAACCACCAGCTTCCGAACAGCCGCCGGTCTGTGCTTACGGCGTACATGGTGCCGGCGGTGAGGGCGACGATAAGTCCCAGGGCCAGCCGCACGGAGGTGAGCAGCCTCCATACCGCCTGCCGCGCTGCACGAACCATGGCCTGCACCTCCCGGGGGCTACGCATGGCTATGGTCACAGTCCGTCTCCCGCCAGGCGCCCGCCGACCGCCAGGTGTTGATGATCAGGTACGAGCTGTCGTAGTAGGGCGCCGGGGCGCTGGGATCGCCGCCGGGGCCCTTGTCGGCCAGCAGCGAGCGCAGCTTCCAGCCGTGGACTACGGTCACATGGCAGGAGGAGCAGCCACGCTCCTTGTGGCGGGCGTGCAAGTTGTAGGGGTAACCCCCCCCGGAGAACTGGGAGCGGACGGTGTCGCTCCCCCCATCCTGACCCGTAGCGTAGAAGTTGTAGTCATGGCACTTGAAGCACAGGTGATTCTGCGTGTTTTGGCCGCCGGTGCCGCCGATGCCCTCGGCGCCCGTGGCCCGGGTCCAGGGGGCGCGCAGAATGTACCAGTAGTTGGAGCCGTGGGGGCCCTTGACATCGTCGGCGCCGGAGCGGTGGCAGTCCTCGCAGTAGAGGCGACTGGTGGCGCTCCAGGGGTTGCCCAGGGAGTCCCGCGTCGCCGGGTCTCCGGCCACCGGTGTGGCAAACTTGCCGTAGTAGTGAGTCACATTCTGGCTGTCCTTGAAGGTCTTGGCGGCAAAGGTGCTGGACCCTGCCACGGCGTGGTAGGAGGGGTTGTTGGGATTGAATTCCCGCGCCACATCCGTCTCCGTAATGCCGCCTGCGGGCTGAGGCGGAGTGCTCTGGAACGAGTAGTAGGTGTGGCACTTGAAGCAAAGCTCAAACTGGTTGCTGATGGGGTTCACGACGCGGAAAGTCGGAGTCCCTGCGGCCGGGTTCCACTGGCCCCAGGTGACCGCGCCGTAGTCCACGGCGGCGCCGCTGACATTGCGGAGGGGCCCAGGCGGGCTGGGCGGGGCGGCGGCGCCCGCCTGCTCGTTGTGCGGGTCATGGCAGTCCAGGCACTCCGCGTGGCGCTTGCCCTGCGTCTTGAGGGTGCTGTAGTCCTCGGTGTCGCTGTGCTGGCCAGAGATGTACAGGGTTGGATGACGGTATCGGTCCGGGGAGGGGCTGCCCGTTCGGGTGAGGTCCGGCCAGAGGTTGGGCGCCGTGGCGAACTGCGTCGGCGGGCTGCCGGAGTGACACTTGCCACAGACGCCGGCCGCCCCCGATGTGTCAGTGTCCTCGGGCCGGCTCACCAGGTTATCGTAGGGCGCGCTGTGGGAGGTGTGGCAATCATTGCACCCAAGCCCGGCCAGGTAGTGCGCGGACGACTTGTAGGTGGACTTGTTCCAGCCTCGCTGCGCCGTGTCTGCGCCGCCGCCGCCGGCGTTGGTGGTCAGGTTCCTGGCTTGAAAGGCAACGGAGTAGGGAACCCGCATCGCGGCGTCCGCCCTCTGTTGCGGCGGGCTGCCGTTGTGGCAGGACAGGCAAAAGTCGGTGTACCGTCCTGCCGCCGTCGTGGCGGTGGTGGCCGCCGCCATATCCTGCTTGGTGTTGGCCGGGTTGCTCACCTCGGACGTACCTGTGCCGGCGGCCAAATGAGCCTTGGCCACCGTGTGCGGGCCGTGGCAGCTGGAGCACTCCACCTTGGCCCCGGTCAGACTGTAGATATCATGGCGGCTCTTCTTCGCGGCACTGGTGAACTCGTCCTGGATGTTGCGCCCGGACTGGGAGTTGGCCGGATTGTTGTGGCAGGCCAGGCAGGCGTTCTCCTCGCCGGCCTTGAGCAGGCCCGGGTTGGGGGCGGCGTGGCTCTGATGGCAGGAGACGCAGGTGATGCCGGTTCCCGAAGACGGAATCAGCGGCGCGAAGTTCTGGTAGTGAACGGCGCTGCTGCTGGAGTGATCACCGGCAGTCAACCCGTAGTAGGTGGGACTGAAGCCGCGGTCCGCCGGGCCGTGGCAGGCCAGGCAGAAGGTGTTGCCGCTGTAGGCGTAGCCGCCGCCGGCCAGCGAGACGCGGAGCAGGTCGGGATACAGCGAACCGCTTTGCTGGGCGTCGCCATGCGGGTTGTGGCAGTCGCTGCAGTTGAGGAGAGACTTGCTGACCACCGGCAGGTTTTTCACCGGGTGCAGCGACCCGCCGGTCCCGGCGCCCGTGAACTGTCCCTTGACGTCGCGGGAGCTGCCCGTGCCGTCGTGGCAAGTGAAGCAGACGGTGGTGATGTCGGCCTTGTTGAGCAAGGCCGTCGTCAGACCGGAGTGGGTGTTGTGGCAGCTCTTGCAGGCGTTGGTGTTGGTGTTGAAGTTGCCGTGGGGCGTGGCGGTGCTGGCGGTGCCTGTGGTGAAAGACCAACTGTAGTTGGCCGGCATGGGGGTGCCTGTGGCGCTCCGCACGGCGCTGGTGACCATGCCGTTGTAGGTGGCGCCGGGGGCCAGGGGGGACGCCGGCGTCAGGATGGCCGACCTCGTCGCAGCTTCATAGACGATGGTGGAGAAGGCGACGGCCGTCCCGGTCTGGGCATCGGTGACTTGAATGCCGGACGGGTTGAGTGTGGTGGCATCCATATCCACGTCAAAGGTGACCTTGATCTTGACTCCCGTGCCCACTCCGCCGTCCCCCGAGTCCGGCAGGGTGGCGATGACGTGGGGCGTGTCGGCATCGGTGGCGGCGCTGTACTCCGGTGTGGTGGACGGGTTCCCGGCCCGATCGGTTGACTCGATAAGGTAGTAGTAGCGGACCCCCGGTGACAGGCCGGACAGCACCACGGTGTGGTTTTCCTGTGAAATCGGGTCGTTCGCGGTGGCGGTGTAGGCGCCCGGGGTGGTGCCGTAGCGCACCACTGCCGTGGAGGGATCCCCGGGCGTGTTCCAGGCGAGGGTGAGGGTCGTCCGCGCCGGCGTGCTCACCAGCCCGCCCACCACCGGAGGCGTGCTGTCGAGGCTGAAGGTGCGGATCGCCGGCGCCCCCTCGTTGCCGGCCTGGTCCCGCGCCTTGGCGCGGAAGGAACGCCCCGCGCCGTCACTGTAGGTGACGGTGGCGGAGGTGCTGGGTGCGTAGGGGCTCCAGGTGGCGCCGCCGTCAGTGGAGTAGCTGAACTGCAGGCCGGAGCCCGGAGTCAGGTTGTCGCTCCCGGTCCAGGTGAGGGTCTGGCTCGGGACGTTGGTCAGGGATCCTTCCGCCGGCCCAGCCGTAATGGCCACCGCGGGCGGCGTGGCGTCCACGGTGAAGGTCCGCGTCACCGCTGTGCTCTCGTTGCCCGCCAGGTCCCTGGCCTTGACCGCAAAGCTCCGGCCCGCGCCCTCCGCCAGGGTGGGCGAGGCGGTGTTGGCGCTCCCCCAGGGCCCCCAGGTAGCTCCTCCGTCGAGGGAGGTGGCGAACTGCAGGTTCTGGATGTCGGCGATGTTGTCCGTGGCGGTCCAGGTGAAGGTAGGAGTGGCGGTGGTCACGTAGGAACCGTCGCCGGGGCCCCCGGTCATGGTCAGGGCCGGTGGCGTCTCGTCCACGGTGAAGGTGCGGACGGCCGGCGTCGGGTCGATGTTGCCCGCCTCGTCCCGGGCGCGAACCTGGAAGGTCTGGTTGACGCCGTCGGCTTGATACTGCACGATGGCGCTGGTGCCGGGGCTCGTTACGCTCCAGGTGGCACCGCCGTCGATGGAGTAGCTGTACTGCAGGTTGGCGGTGACCGTCCAGTTGTCCGAGCCGCTGAAGCTGAAGGTGAGGGAGCGGTTCCTCTGGTAGGAGCCGTTGGCCGGGCCGGCGGTGACGGTGGTGTCGGGGGGAACATTATCCGGCAGCGTGGCAAAGGACTTCTCCGCCAGCGTGGTGACGTTCCCGGCCCGGTCTGTGGCCTCGATGGCGTAGTAATAGGCAGTGTTGGGAGCCAGGCCGGTCAGGGTCAGGCGGTGCGACTCGGCGACCGTTGCGTCGCTGACCTGGGCGCTGTAGACGCCGGGCGTCGAACCGTAGCGGACCACGGCCGTGGCGGGGTCTCCGGCCGTGGACCAGGCCACCGCCGCCGCAGTGATGTCGGGGGTGGTGGTCACGGCGGAGATGGGCGGGGGCGTGGCGTCCACCGTGAAGTGCAGGGTCGCCACCAGCCCCTGGTTCCCGGTCGGATCCTTGCCCTGGACGGAGAAGGTGACGGCTCCTTCCGGGTAGTCCTGGGCCGGGGTGGCCGAGGTCGCCGTGCCGTAGGCGGACCAGGTCGCGCCGCCGTCGGTGGAGCTGCGGTACAGAAGGCTCGCGGCGGCGGCCTGGTTATCCAGGCCGGACCAGGAGAAGGTCGGCCGCCGCACACTGGTGAAGCTGCCCTCCCCCGGGCCGCCGGTGAAGCTGACGCTCGGGCCGGTGATGTCCACGTTGAAGGTCCGGATCTCGGGGTTGCCGGTATTGCCTGCCGGGTCCGAGGCCCGAACCGAAAAGGTGCGGCCGGTCCCCTCGCTGAAGGTCACCGTGGCCGACGTGGCGCCCCCCGCCGGCGTCCAGGCGGCGCCGCCGTCGGTGGAATAGGCATAGGTCAGGCTGCCGGCCGGGGCGTAGTCGTCGCTGCCGCTCCAGGCGAAGGTGACGCTGAGGGAGCCCACGGTGGCGCCGGGCGCTGGTCCGCTGGTGATGGTCACGGTCGGCGGTACCCGGTCGATGGTGAAGTGCCTGGTCGTGGGCTGGCTTTCGTTGCCGGCCTCGTCTCGCGACTTGACCTGGAAGGTGTGGGGCCCCTCGCCGGCATAGGTCGGTGTGGCGCTGGTGCTGGAGCCGGCCGCCGTCCAGGTGACGCCGCCATCGATGGAGTAACTGTTCTGAAGGGCGGCGGCGGGAGAGACGTTGTCCGTGGCGGTCCAGGTGAAGGTCGGGGATAGATTGTTGGTGTACCCGCCCTCCGCCGGCCCGGCCGTGATGGCCACGGCGGGCGGCTGGGTGTCGTAGACGACCTCCAGGCTCACCTGATCAAACCAAGCGCTCACGTTGGCGCTCGGGTCGCTGCCCGTTACGGCGTCGAGGCCGAGGTAAAGAGTATACGCCGTCCCTGGCGCGAGCTGCCCCAACAGGGCAATGGGAAGGGCCTGGGGGGTCGTCCAGGCGACTGCCCCGGCGCCACGGTCGATGTAGCCCCGTCCCGCGGTGAGCTGCGTTGTGCCGGCGGCATTCCAGATCTCGTAATAGAGGTCGAAGGCGGCGGGAGCCGCCGCCACGAAGGCCTTCTTATACGACGCCTGCAGAGAGATCGACTGCACGTAGTTGCTGGGTGTGAAGGTGTGCGTGAGGGCGCCTCGGACCGCCACACCGGCTGCCGGCGCCGCGCCGGAGACGCGGGCGGAGTAGCTTCCACCCGCCTTGTCGGTGCCGTCCTGGGCAAAGACGGCGTTGCTCTGGTTCACCTGGCTCCAGTTGGCATAGCCCGGGGTCTCAAATCCCCCGTCACCCCCCAGCACGTCCACGGCCACGGTGCGGGTAGCCCACACGATCACCAGGGCCACAGCCAGAGACAGGGCCGCGGCGCCGGCCAGCCAGCGCCTGCGATTCATCCCTCCGGGGAAGCGGGTGCGGGCCGCCACCGCTCGAAGGCTCATCAGGGCCTGCCGCATCCGGCCTATGGCGGCCAGGAGGCGGCCCGAGCTGGTCGTTCCCATCACCCCTTCACCTCCCTCTCCTGTGTGCGTAAACTGCTACTTCTTGTGGCAGTCCTGGCAGATGGTCATGTTGTCGGCGCGTTTGATCGCGGTGGTGCTGTCCAGACCGTTCACCACGCTGTCGCCGTTCTGGTCGTAGGCGGACTGGCTGGGCCCGGTGGCGGTGGTGCCGTGGCCCCGGTGGCAGGTGAGGCAGAAGACCAGGTCGGTGTTGTTGCCGGCCGGCCCCTCCAGGGGGAAGGCAGTGGTCAGGCTCTTGGTGGAGGGGGCCACTCCCACGGCGTGCCGGTAGCTGCCCGCCGTCGTGGTGTAGGTTTCGGCCGGAGCGGTGCTTCCGCTGCCTGGGCCGACGTTGAAGTCCTTGTGGCAGGCGGCGCAGAAGGTGTTCATGCCCGCCTGGTAGCGCGCCGTCTCATCTCCAGCCACCACCGTGCCGGCGTAGGCGGTCACCTGAATGGCCGGCGAGTCGAGGAGGGCGCCGCGAAGCAGACGGTAGTTGTGGCTGGACCCGTGTGGGTCATGGCAGGAGCCGCAGGTCAGCACGTCGGTCCAGCCCGGGCCGGTGCCCTGGTAGTTGCCGCCGGGCGCCCTGTTGATGGCCTTGGCGCCCACCTGGTGCTGGCTGGTCACCGGCTTGGTTCCCGAGTAGACGTAGCCGTCCTGCGCGCCAAAGGGGCCGGCCGGTGCGTTCTTGGCCACGGTGGCGCCGGCTCCGTTGGGCACCAGCACCGTGCCGTCAGCCACGTTGTACTTGCTGCCCGTGCCGTTGTGGCAGGTCTTGCAAGTGGCGTCGACGGTGGCCTCCCGCAGCAGCTTGCTGCCCTGGGCAGAGTGGGTGCTGTGGCAGCCGGCGCAGCGGTCGGTGTCCTGGGTGTAGCTTCCGTGGGCCGTCTGGGTGGGCGGAAAGGCCGGCAGCGTGTAGGACAGGGTGGCTGGCGCGTCGGTGTCGTTCTGGATGTAGTAGTAATAGTCCATGTAGTCCTGGACCGTGGTATCGGTATAGGTCACGGCCTTGCCGATGGGGTCCTCGGTCCACCCCGCCACGGCGGTGCCGGATGCGCCTGCGGCGCCCGTGGTGTACGAGGAAAGCTTGGCGAATGCGACCGAGCCCGTGCTGCGCCAGATGGAGTACGTGGTGCCAGGCGCACCGGTAAAGCTGGCGATTACCTTGCCGCTGGACGTGGCCAGTCGAAGGTCCGTCGGCGGAGCCGCATAGACGGTGACCGGGCTGATCAAGACCACCAGGCTGAACGCCACCGCCAGCCAGACAGCCCACCTGCTGTTCCTCATGGCTGATTCCTCCTCGCTGCATAGTCGTCATTGTTGGCTGGGACGTCTATCTCCCGGCTAATAGCGCCAGACGCAGACGCGGTTGTTCTCCCGATCGGTGACAAAGATGTGGTCCGCCCCGTCAATGGCGATCCCGTTGGGGAAGTTGAACTGGCCGCCCTCCGTTCCCCTCGTGCCGAAGCTGAACAGCCGGGTTCCCTCGCGGGAGAAGACGGTCACGCTGTGCGTCAGCGTGTCGACCACATACAGGCGGCCGCGACTGTCCGCGGCCAGACCGCGGGGGTTGACGAAGCCCTCCAATTTGGACAGGAACTGACCGCTGCGGTCAAAGACCTGCACCCGGCCGTTGCCCGAGTCGCTGACGTAGACGCGGTCCCGGGTCAAGAGAATGCCGTTGGGATAAGCCAGCTGCCCGTCCTCGGCGCCGCCCTTGCCGAAGGCCCGCACGAACCGGCCCTGACGGTCCAAGACGATGACGCGGTGCGACCGGTCCGCGATGTACACCGCTCCCTCGTCATCCACATCGATCGCCAGGGGGGCGAGGGGCTCCTTGCCCCGGCCCTGCGTGAGGTTCAGGATGAACTGCCCTTCCGTGCTGAAAACGGCCACCCGGTTGTTCTTGAAATCCGCTACATAGACGCGGCCGTCCTTGACGCGCAGGCCGGAGGGGTATTCCAGTTCCCCCTGGCCTGACCCGCGCCGTCCGAAGCTGGCCGAGTAGTTGCCATCGCGGTCGAAGACCTTGATCTGGCTGTTCCCGGAGTCTGCCACGTAGACCCGGCCGTCGGTCGCCGCATCCACGGCCAGGGGGCCGGATAGAGCGACGTCAGGCGGCGCCTTGAGGTTGCCGAAGAAGGTGGGAGGCTGGTTGGTGAGGATGCGGGGCGCCGCAACGATGGCCTCCGCACCCGAAGGCCCCCGCCTGGCGAGGTAGAGCGCGGCGAAGGTGAGGCTGCCTGCCACCCAGATGCCAATTAGAATAAGGACCAGGGTGGAGAACTTGACTTTCATGGCGTTTGCCTCCGCTCCAAGGCCTGTCGGGCTTCGGTCAGCTCCGGGTTGTATTTGAGGGCCTCGCGGAACTCCTGCTCGGCCTTGCTTTCGTCGCCTTCTCCGCGGTACGCCAACCCCAGTTCATAGTGGGCGTCCGCCGAGGTTCGGTTCAGTGCCAGCACCTTTTCAAAGGACCCGGCGGCGTCGGCGTACCGCTTCTGGTCCAGGTAGGTGAGCCCCAGGGTGTAGTGCGCCAGCTCATGGCGCGGAAAGCGCTCCGCGATCCACTGCAGGTGCGTGATGGCCTGGTCCGGCTTTTCCTGTTCACGGGCGATGATGGCCAGGTTGTAGCGGGCACCCACATGGTCCGGAACCAGGGCGAGAACCCGCTCGTAGGCGGCCTCCGCCTTGTCCGCCTGGCCCAGCTGGTAATAGGCCCAACCCAATTGGAACAAGGCGTCGCTGTTGCCGGGATCCCGCTTCAACACGGCTTCCCAGTGCTCCCGATCCACCTGGGCCTGTGGCCGGCGGTCGAAGGGATTCCAAAAGTAGCGCTCGCCGACAAGAATGCCAAGGGCCACCACCAGCAGCACCATGGCAGCGATGGCGGCCAGCGCCAGGGGCAGGTGAACCTCTCTCTTTTCCCAGGGCAGGCTGGACACGTCAACCACCTTCCATGCTCTGCGGCTCCGGGCCCTGGCCGCGGCGGTCCCGTTCATCCACAGCCGGGTCGGGGGGAAGCGGGGCCAGGGTGCTTGCAGGCAGCCTGGCCCCCTCCCAGGTGTTCAGGTTGCTCGGGCTCTCAGGCTACTTGTACTGGGTGTCCGGATTGAGGGTGCTGTCCCAGCTGTTGCCGAAGCCCTTCTTGTGGCAGGATTCGCAGGTGGACATGTTGGGCTTGCGCTTGAGGGCCGAGGATCCGGCCAGCTCCTGGGCTGTGGTCGTAGTCCAGTAAGCGGTGCCATCGGCCTTCTTGTCCGCGTTGGCCAGGGACGAGACCCAGTAAGCCTGGTCCGTGCCGTGGGCCACGTGACAGGTGAGGCAGACGACCACCTTCTGGACACCGAGGCCGTTGTCCTGGAACTTCAGGCCCTGGATGCCGGCGTAGCCCCCATACTCGTAGCCGACCTGGTGGCGGTAGGCGCTGGTGTAGTGGCCGCTCAGCACCTCAGCCGACCCATGCGG
>Ga0209314_10000872_pt1 | contig 13632 bp, 13 predicted proteins | sample I19B2metaG_FD_184146 | JGI IMG/M metagenome (GOLD analysis project Ga0209314, IMG submission 184146) | Lake sediment bacterial and archeal communities from Gulf of Boni, Indonesia to study Microbial Dark Matter (Phase II) - ​I19B2 metaG... | ecosystem: Environmental > Aquatic > Freshwater >...
GGCCAGCACCGAACTCCAGGCAGCCCATTGCAGATGCTCGTCTCTCCTTTTCGAAGGTTGAGATCAAGTAGCGGACCGTGGGCACGTAAATCAATGCGCCGGATGCACCTAGGCCCAACCGGGCCAAGATCGCTGTGGTCAGGTTTGGGGAGATGGCGAAGAGAAGTGAGCTTGCTAGGCTCAGGAAGACGCCCATGATTATCAGACGCTTGTTGTCCGTCTTGTCTGCCAACATTCCGACTGGTGCGAGTGTCACAGCGTAGGCCATCAGGTGTGCGCCGAACAGCAAGCCGATGCCAGTGTAGTCCGTGCTCCATATCGTTCGCAGTTCTTCGAAAAGCGAAACAGGTGCAAATCGCTGAATATTGTGGAGTACGAGATTCGATGAAAGGATTAGAACTATTTGCCAATCGTTTGACTTGGAGACTTTTGGTTGCTGTGACTGCATGCTGGCACGATGGCCTCCGCGGTTCTCGCTCCATACCCGCCAAGCATAGTCCTGAAGATGTATATCAGCGCATTATGAGGCGGGGCAGGGAAAAGGTAGAACGCCAGAAATCAAGCAGACCCAATCCGTAAGAATCCCGTATGCGAGTCCGAAAGGAATAATAGACAAGTGACAAGGGGATTTGCTCAATTGGGGTGAGCGTAAGGTGAGCATGATCAAACTCCGTATGACGATGATAGGAACGCTTGCTTTGCTGATAGGCTTGTCGACGCTCTTCTTTGCAGCGATCCTCACCTACATTGGCGTCACAGATCTAATGTCTCTGGCCCTTATGGCAATTCTGTTCAACGTAGGCCAGTGGCTTTTCGCTCCCTACCTGATCAACTCCATGTACCAAGTGCACGAGGCCACCGGCCCCGAAAATGCGGGACTGCGCAGTATGGTTGAAAGACTCAGTCAGAGAATCGGTGTAAGAATGCCAAGGGTTATGATCGCGAACATACCGATACCTAACGCATTCGCCTACGGTTCCCCAATCGCAGGTAGTCGAGTCGCAGTGACCAGCGGGTTGCTTAGAGACCTTGAGGATGAGGAGGTGGAGGCCGTTCTCGGCCATGAACTTGGTCACCTGAAGAACAGGGACGTACAGACGATGATGCTCGCGTCAGTATTGCCCGCGATCTTCTATTTTATTGCGCGTTCAATGATGATGTCAGCCTACTATGGCGGATCGAGGGACAGAGAGGGGCGGGGAGCAGCACCGATGCTCATAGGAACGGTCTCAATGGTGATATACTACATCCTAACCTTGGCAATCCTCAGCTTGAGTAGGCTACGCGAATACTACGCCGACCAGAGAAGCGCCTCCATTGTGGACGACGGTGCACGCAAGCTTTCCGAGGCTCTTGCGAAGATCGCTTCATCAAGCAGCAGGATAAGGCTATTTCAGCGGACCTCTGGCAATCTGAATAGTTTCAAGGCGCTGTTCATCGAGGATCCTGACAGCGCCGAACGCAGTGTCGCCGCAGGCTCAGGCTCTGGGATGTTCAGAACAGATCAGCAACTAGTTCAACAGATAGCCTCTAGAAAACTGAGCGCAATCGACAATCTGCTTGAGCTCTTCTCAACGCACCCGAACATAGTCAAACGACTACAGGCATTGCAGGCATACCGATCCGCTTAGATTTTCGCAGACGTAGGGCCAGTAGATAAGGGAAATCTTGATGGTTTCTCCACTGCGGCACAACTGAAGGCTTGGAACCAAGATCAAGCCGACAGTCCTAGCCCAGGAATCGCTTAGTATACTGTGCTGAAACTAGAGGAACAGGGTCCAAATCAGGCTCGGAGACGCTGATTTCAAAAAGCAGATCAACTGGCATCCATAAACACTTGCTTCTGCGCATCGTCGTTGAATGTCGATTCGATCCAATCTTTGATTTGATCCCTTACCTCTCGAAATCCAGTCAATATCTCGCTTTCTGCTCCTACGAGCCTTGATGGGTCCTGGAAGTTCTTGTGAATGCGTTTTCCTTCTCCAGGAAAGAAGGGGCACGACTCTTTGGCATGATCGCAGACGGTCACAACATAGTCGAAGCTTATTCCTTTGAATTCCTCGATGCTTTTCGAGCGATGCTTCGAGATGTCTATGCCAAGCTCGGTCATCACCTGAATCGCATGAGGGTTCACGTAAGAAGGTTCGACTCCCCCGCTGTAGACCTCGTACTTATCGCCACGAAGAGCTCGAAGCAAGCCTTCAGCGATCTGTGATCGTGCAGAATTGTGAAAGCATACGAACAAGACTTTTCGCTTGGCCAAACCAGAGACTTTCCAGTCCAGTCTTCTGATGCTTCCCGTCTTGTTTCCTACCGTATATACATGGGTCTCCCGCGGACCATGTAGTGGGCTTCCTCGACTATATAGCAGGCATGGTCAGCAATCCTTTCAAGATGACGCGTCAAGAGAACGTCCGAGATCAGAACCGCAGTTTTCTTTGACGGGCTCTGTGCCAAGCTTTTCAGGTGTTTTCCGTACATTTCGTCAACTTCGTTCTCCATCTGCGACAACTCATCTACTTTGTCAAAGTTCTGCGTCTTGTATATTTCAATCGCAAGATGAAGCATCGACATGACTTTATCACTCATCTCCTTGACGAACTTGTTCTCCTGCATTTCCTTACTATATCCGTTAAGAAGCTGCAACACATGGGATATATCGTAGGCATAGCGTCCGAATCTTGAAAGATCGTATGCGATCTTCATATTGGACTTGATGGCCCGAAGATCCGTTGCAACAGGTTGATATCTCGCAATGAGCTCGACCGCCATCTCCTCGACATCATTATACATGGACCTAAGACAGTCAGACCAAGCTCTGACTTGGACCCCAACATCTCCTCCCTCAAGGTAGGCAATCACTGATGCTTTCACAGTGTCAACCGCAAGATCGGCCATGTCGCTCACTATTTTGGCGATATTGCTCAGGCCTCTATCCAATGGTCTTTGCGACATGTCTTGCCACCTACCCGAACTTGCCCGTAATGTACCTCTCAGTCAAGGGGTGACTCGGATTTTCAAACAATCTGCTCGTTTCACTATACTCAACAAGCTCGCCTAGGTAGAGAAAGGCGGTATTATCCGACACTCTGGCCGCCTGCTGCATATTGTGAGTTACTATTACCACAGTGTAACGGTTCTTCAAAGCGATCATCAGCTGCTCTATCTTCGCTGTGGCTACAGGATCAAGAGCTGAGCAAGGCTCGTCCATCAACACCACTTCTGGCTGCACGGCGAGCGTTCTCGCTATACATAATCTCTGCTGCTGTCCTCCTGAAAGGCTTGCTCCAGACTTGTCGAGGTCGTCTTTGACTTCATCCCAGAGACCTGCTTGCTCTAGGCTTTGCCTAACCACCTCATCTAGGCCCTTCCTATGACTAACACCGTTCAGCCTCAACCCTGCAGCCACATTATCATATACCGACATTGTCGGGAAGGGGTTAGGTTTCTGAAAGACCATTCCCACCTTCCTTCTGACGAGCACGGGATCCACTTCTCGATCGTAGACGTTTCGGCCATCCAGCAGCACCGTCCCAGAGACTCTCGCGCCAGGGACTAGTTCATGCATTCGGTTGAAGCAGCGAATAAGTGTCGACTTTCCACAGCCGGATGGGCCGATTATGGCCGTGATCGCGTTCCTACGTATCGTTATGAAGATATCTTTGAGCACGTGATTTTTGCCGAACCACGCATTTAGCTTGTCGGTTTCGATCTTGGGTTTCTCCTCCCTTTTGCTCAGCTCGAGCACCTGGGTGTTCATAGACGGTCGTTCCGCAAGATGCATCTTTAACATCTAAAATCACCTGACCGGTCTGATTCTTCTTCTGATCGCGAATCTTACTCCGATATTCACAACCAAGACTAGCAATATGAGGACCAAGGCGGCGCCCCAGCCTTGTTGATGAGCATAATCGTAAGGCAGTAACGCAAGCCTCCATACCCTCAGTGGAAGCGCGTCCATGGGTTGATTAAGGCCAGCGAAGAACCATTGACTTCCCAGCACGGTCATTATCAAAGGCGCCGTCTCGCCTGAGATTCTTGCTATGGAGAGCATGATGCCAGTCACGATTCCGCTCCTTGCAGTACTTACCACCACACCGAGTATTGTTCTCCATCGCCTGATGCCGAGAGCCATAGCTGCCTCACGAATGGTTCTCGGAACAAGCTTCAAAGACTCTTCAGTCGTGCGCGCGATTATCGGCATCATTATTATCGCAAGCGCTATGGCTCCTGCGATGGCTGAGAAGCTTCCCATACCCAGGACCACAAGTGTGTAGACGAATATTCCCACAACGATCGATGGGAATCCCATAAGGACCTCGTTTAGGAACCTCACCGCTGCCCCTAGTCTATTGTCGCCGAACTCAGCCAGATATATTCCGGAGATTACGCCAAGTGGTGCCCCGATGACAGTCGCTAGAGCTATCAAGATCACAGTGCCTTGTATCGCGTTCGCTACCCCTCCTCCAGCCTCGCCTATGGCGCCGGGTGGATGAGTGAGAAACTGTAGACTGAGTGCGGAGGCACCGTTTCTAATGACTTCGAGAAGGATGCTTCCAAGAGGTATTATTGCAACTGCAACGCATAGAATTCCAAGTCCAAAAGCCAGCTTGTCCTTGAGCCTTCTCATAGCATAACCTGCCATGCTACTCCACTGCCCCTCCTTTGACTCTCAGTGCTCTCAGGACCAGTAGCCGTGCAAAGACGTCAATCGTCAGTGCGAAGAAGAATAGGATCAACCCCACGCCGATGAGGGCTGATGGGTGAAGGGACACAGGATCGGCCTCGTTAAACTCGTTGGCGATAAGTGATGCCATTGTCTGCCCACCCTTCAAGAGGGATGTTGGAAGCGCAGCTGCTCCTATCGTGTTTCCAATCACCATGGTCACAGCCATGGTTTCACCAATTGCCCTTCCTAGGCCAAGTATTGCTGCTCCAAAGAGACCTGAACGCGCATAGCTCAATACACCCATCCGAACAGCTTCCCATCTTGTTGCACCAAGGCTGTATGCTGCCTCTCTGAGAGAGTCTGGAACGGCCATCATGACCTCTCTTGAAACCGACGAGATAGTTGGAATAATCATCACCGCCAGGATGATTCCAGCAGTCAATATATCCAACCCATATGGTGTCCCCTGAAACGCCGGGATGAATCCCAGGTACGTAGAAAGCGGTATCTCGATTAGGTCTCTGACCCAGAATCTGAAGACAAACACCCCCCAGAGACCATATATCACGCTTGGAACAGCCGCAAGAAGCTCTATCATGAATGACAGCGGCGTCCTGATACTGCTGGGAGCCATCTCCGCTAGAAAGATGGCTATGCCGAGGCTGAGTGGCACTCCAATCACTAAGGCTATCGCAGAAGTCACCAATGTTCCCAAGATATAGGGAAGAGCTCCAAAAGACTCCTTTCCCACGACAGGGTTCCATTCAACACCTGTCGCGAATCCTATTCCAAACCTCTTCAGAGCGGGAAAAGATCCTCGGGCCAGCTCCAAAACCATGAGAACAAGGATCAAGATCACTGATGATGCCAGGATCGCCGCTAGGTACTTGAACAGGTCATCCCCAGACCGGCCTCTCCTCTTCTCAAGCCCAGAACCGCGACCCCTACTATTGCTGGAGAAAGGGTGGGGAGCAGTGTCACCTTTCACGGATATGGCGCCTTTCTTCAGTTTCTCAGAGTTTGCCCATTGAAGGTTATGGATTTGATGGTCTGTTCGTTGAGTGAGACTACGGCTTGGGGCAATGGAACATATTGCAGGTTCGGAGCATACGATTGGCCATCATGAGTCGCCCACCACAGAAAGTCGACGAGCGCTTGCGCTCTCGCTCTATCCATTGTCGGGAGTACTGAGAGTTCCTTGTAGACTAGCAGGTAGCTGAAGCTTGCAATCGGATAAGAGTTAGCGCCTGGGGCGTTGAGTAGGTTAACAGTTGTCCAGCTTTGTTCTCCTTTAGGCAGTGTTGGTGCTGCTGCAGCGGCCGCTGCGTTTGTCGTTTCTAGTGTGGGTTCTATGAATTTGCCTTCTTTGTTCTGGATGAAGGCATAAGTCATCTTGTTCTGGAGAGCATAGGCGAGCTCTACATATCCTATGGTGTATTCTGTTCCTCGAACCAGGCCTGCTACGCCCTCATTTCCAGTGGAGCCGAGCCCTGTGGGCCATTGGACCGCTGTTCCCTGTCCCACCTTCTCTTTCCACTCAGCACTGACAAGTGATAGGTAGCCTGTCCAGACGAATGTCGTTCCAGATCCGTCCGATCGATGCACTACAAGGATGTCTTTGTCTGGCAGCTGGATGTCTGCGTTGAGGCTTCTTATTGTGGGGTCGTTCCATTTCTTGACCTTGCCTAGAAAGATGTCTGCTATCAACGGGCCTGTTGCTTTCAATCCTTTTGACATTCCTGGTACGTTGTAGGCTAGGACTACGGAGCCAATGGTTATTGGCACGTGTAATGTGTTTGGTGCAGCCTGTCTCTGTGCCTCTGTTAACGGGGCATCTGAAGCGCCAAAGTCAACCGTCTTCTCGGTGTGCTGTCTTATTCCTCCACCGCTGCCGATGGATTGGTAGTTGAACCGAATGTTGGGCTTGATTCTGTTGTATTCAACGGTCATTGTCGAGAGGAGTGGGTATGGAAATGTTGCTCCTGCACCATTGATTGTTAGAGGCTGCGTTTGATCTGTCTTGCTAGGTTGAGTTGCAGGCTGTTGCATTGACCAATATCCAACCACACCTGAAATCAATATGATTGCGGCTATGCCAAAGGCAAGTGTCCTCTTGCTTACCATTCTTGTTGTGTTTCGGCTTGAACTCATTCTTTCATTCACCTGTGTCTCTATCGGCCCCTGACACATAGCACGAGCCAAATATAGTTATCCCAATTACTATATATAGGCAGACTGGATCTATATAGATTACAGGAAACACAACGGATACAACCAACCTGTAAGCGAGAACCCAGAGAAACATAAGAAGAGCCCGAAAACGCGTGGTTCACCAAAAGGGCGTTTGGCGCAGTGCGGGCTACACTTACCTTTCCATACTCAGAGAATCGCAGATCAGAGGACGCGCATGAGCGGCAATGCTATGCATCGTGTCAGCGGAATGGTCAGCAGGAAGATGGACCGACTCCGACTTCTAGATTAGCCGAGCAACACCAGACTCCACAGTGCTGATCATGATCTGTTTCTTGGGGAGGATGTTTTTCGTTGCCTCATATACATTCCTCACTTTTTCCTCTTCAACCAAGGCATGTCCTGCTTCTCCCAACATGTTCTGCGTTGCTCCGATAGCACCGCTCTTCTTCATCACATACAAGAGGCGGTTCAGCCTTTCAGTCATGAAGCCTGCGTTCTCAGCGAATGTTCGACATACCATCATGAAATTCTCAGGGGTCGGTTCCTTCAGAATCTTGCTCAAGGCAGACTTTCCGTATCGGTTTATCCTCGCTTTCATGCTCTCGTTTGAAAGAACAGCTGATTTTGGAATCGGGCCAAACCATCCAAGTAAGATCTGGTAGTCAGGTTTTAGTGGGATTCGATCAATCACGCATAGGCCTGGAGCACCGGGTTGTACCGTGACCACGTTGCCACCCACCATCAGTGGTGCAACTGTGCCTAGACCGGTTCTGCACGATATTTCCGCGACATGCGCTATCTGCCCGATCTGATTGTATGTCATGTCCAAGTCAAGAGCCTCGCAAAGGGCCAGAGCGGTTGACAGAGCTCCAGCCCCACTTGCTCCGCAGCCGCAACCAACTGGTGGCTCAATGACATGATGAACCGTTACTGTGGCGTGAATCCTGCCAATTTCTAGGAGGTTGCGAGCAACGGTCTCAGAGACCTTTGCGTCTTCCCTGACCTGGCCGTTCATGCACACAGTGATCTTGTCTTTCAGACCTGTCTTCACTTCCACTTCGGTCTTCACTCCGCGGCTGATGACATAGCCTCCGCCTCTTGCACCAGTCCTCAAAGGGTCTGAAATCGGGTCATCGTTTGCATCGTGGTCTACAACTTCGAAGAAACTGGAGACGCCTGCTGGCGAGTACGCTCTAGCCGTTCTCAATCTGATTCAATCCGGTCTTGGGCCATCCTAACAGCAGGAATAGCTCTGTAGCATGCATCGAGGATGGGCGGGACCAGAATCAGAAGAAAAGGCATCTGATTTGAGAAGGTCCAGAGGAACCATACCGCCGCTGCGTAAAGAGGAACCTGATGTCCAAGGTTAGCCGGAAGCGTGAAGAATTGGCTCATCGCCCATAAAGTGAGGCCGATGATGGCACTGCCACAAGCGTTTCCGATGATCGCCCCAATAGCATAACTCCTCCACCTTGGCCAGAATCGAACAACAATAAGCAGAAGAATAAGGCTGATTCCACAGAAAATCGCGAATATCAACGTGGTCGCAAGATCCGCCTGCCCACCCACGTACCAGGTTGCTGCGAAAGCCAAAACCACGAAAACTGAACCAAATCCAATGAGCATCTTTCTTGTCTTCGACGAAAAATCCTTTCTGGAAATCCAGCCAATCAGATAAAACATCACATAGTTGGATGTGACACCTGCCACGAGACTGACCAAGACGTTTCCATGCACCACCATATCGCTGAGGAATATCCCAATGGCTGCTCCAACTCCACCCACAAAGGGTCCGAACAAAACTGCAAAAACTGAGGGTACGACCACAGCTAAACCCCAGAATCTGACCACTCCAACGATTGGAGCAAAAACCCCGAGATACGTCAACAATCCGATCGATGCATACAGTGCAGCATTCAACGCGGTCATTGTTAGGCGGATTGACGTGGATTGCATCTCTGTCACTGCCAAGGCATAACAACTATTTCCTCTAACGCCTGCTAGAGATACATCTCGATAACGCGTCTTCTTACGAGGAGATACATGACGATAACGCTGAAGGCGAGTTCAACTATCAAGTATGAACCGTTGTAGACCGCGGAGTATACGGCAGGGTTCATTCCGGCAGGAGCATAGGCAGCGAAGAAAATCACTCCAGACAGGAAGTGGCATACGAATCTGCCGGCGATGCCGACAACAACACCTAGGATCGGCTGTTTCTTGAACAAGCCAGCTAGACCCAAAGCACCAAAGGCGAGCGGATAGTCAAGCAAGAACTGAATCGGATGCACGATGAAAGGTTGGCGCAACGTTCGCACGAAACCATAAACAATCCCTTCTGATACACCCATCTTGGGGCCCCTCCTCAATGCGAACCAAAGGATTGGGATCATGCTCACAGCAGTAATGGAGCCGCCTTGCGGCAATCGAAAGGGCACAATCAGACTCAAAGCATAGGCAAGAGCAATTGAGGTAGCCATCTCAGCCAGAATCTTCGTTTCAACCTTCACTCAATCCACACTACCGGGAAGCGATGATAGACCTCTGAGAACCACCCTTTTCCTCTCCCTTCGCCAGCATTACCTGGATCAGGTTCAAAGGGTCAGCGAATGCGGAATTCGCTCTCTCAGCCGGGCCTACCCAGCTCCCCGACTCCTAGATGCTGAGTTCAGCTATAATAGACTTTGCACACACCGCCCCGTTCGCGCACAAATCACCACATTCTACACATGAACCGTATCTACTGGCTCGAGGTGAATCACGCAGTGTTTGCTGCCCATTTCCTTGGCAATGTGCGCGCTTTAGCAATCTTGGAGCATAGTCCACCGTTCAATGCACGACAGATTGCCTTTCCTTGGCATCCATGCCGATTTCCCGGATCAATCTGTAGTCTTCTTTCACCGTTGTCAAGACTACGTGGGTATTGCTTCTTTCTATGAAAGGCATTGCCAAGAGACTTTTGGTGAATTGGCTCAACTCCTTCCTGTTCTTGAATTTCGCAATCGCTATGGCGTCTATCTCCCCAGTTACATCATAGACGGCGCAGACGTTCGATATCTTGCCAATCTCCCTCTCCATCTCGAGCAGTTTACCTTTAGAAACCGTGATCTCAGTTACGACGGTTAGCTCATAGCCAAGCCTCTCATGATCAAGTATGGCGGAATAGCCTTTGATTAGGCCCCCTTGCTCCATTTTCCTAGTCTTCGCAATGACGGTGCCCACAGAAACCCCCACATTCCCAGCCACTCGTCTACTTGAAAGCCTTGCATCTTCTAGAAGATTCTCCAGAATCTTGACGTCTGTCTTGTCCAGCTCCACGCTAGTTTGTTGCTTTCTGAACATTCATTCCACCATCAGATCCATTCGCAGACATTTGTTCGTTCAAGTGCAGGTTGACCTTATATCTTTTAGCGGGCGTGCCAAAATCAGACGAGTGCGATTGCCCCGAAAACACAGGTTTCGTCATAGGAATTCCATAGATCCGTCAGAAGGACTTGCCTGTATGAGAATGGCCGTGTTCGGGCTTGAAGGTGACGCGTGATTTGTGACGATACTGTTGTTGTCTGACTAGGCGATACTACTTTCGCGATCTTGGTTTTCGTTTCGCATGTGTACGTATCGTTGCTGTTTTGCTAGCTGGGCGAGAAGCGTATATGGGAATTGGACTGACAATTATCGTTTCTGTGCTTACCACTCCTGGTGTCCTTCGAATCCTGTTGAAGACGATTTTGTCTAGCTCGTTAATGGATGCGGCTTCGGTTTTCAACAAAATGTCGCAGAAACCATAGGTCCATGCAGCTTCCCTGACTTCCTTTGCCTTCACGATTTCCCGTGCCACCCCATTCTCCTTTCCAGGTTCAACCTTCACCAAGACGTATGCGATCAACGCAGGTTACCTCTACGATCGTAGCCTACACTTAATGCTGAGTGGAAGTACATAACATGAATCGGGCTCTGATCATACAATTGTCCAGCAGTTTGTCTAAGAGCAGAAAAGACATGCAATTCGGATCATGCTTCGGTAGGTCAAGCGCGACAAATGTCAAAAGCGAAAGCGGTGAATGCAGAAGAACTTGTGCCTCATGTCTTGGTGACCGCAGAGATTTGAAAACGTGGTGGTCCAGAAAGCACAGCTTGGTTGGGCATCTAACTGACGAGATCCCGGTTGGTGTTTTCGAGGATTGCAGTCTTCGCATGCGTCTTGAGTCATATGCTTTCCACTCGTGGTTAAGGCGTGCTAGGAAGGTATATCAAACGATATCCTCTGACAGAGTGAGATGAAGCCGAAGTGAAGGAAGCTTGAGCAGTCTTGGAGATCGTTGAAGCATGTATGTTGAGAGTAACTCCCAAGACTGGACTGAGAGACGGCGTCTGCAGGTCCAGCTTCTAGTCATAGTCGCTCTCGGTCTATCCTCATTCATGGCCTCTTTCATCATCTATCCCACTCTTCCACTGTATGTCTTGGAGATGGGAAGCACGAAGCTTGAGCTCGGACTGATACTCTCTATCGCATCAATCACGACAGTGCTCACCCGGATTCCACTTGGAGCTCTGTCTGATAGAGTTGGGACATGGAATTTCGTCAGTTTCTCCATGATTGGGCATTCACTATCAAACTTCCTGTATCTGGCCGTTCCCAACGCCGCTTGGCTTTATCCTCTCCGCGCCTTTCACGCCGCGGCAATAGCCACATTCAACCCTATCACGGTGTCCATCGCCTCAGGCCTCGTCGGAAGGGAGCATAGGGGAAGAGTTCTCGGCATCTATCTGACTACGCCAGCCGCCTCCATGATGATTGGGCCTGCGCTCAACAGTTACCTAATCGAGAGAGGAGGCTACCTGCTGACATTTCTTGTAGCTGGTCTCCTGCCCCTCGCAGGCTTCGTTCTCTGTATTCTAGCTCGAAGGCTACGGATCTTCGAGAAGACCGCTTCCCAAGCGCTAGAGGCAAAGCATTCTTCGAGCAAGGCCAGCACTTTATTCTTGCTAAAGAATCTTGTAACGTCCAGAGCTGTAGTCGCTATATCAATTGCTCGAACCTCGTTCTCCACAACAGACGGGATCTTTGGAACAATATTCGCTATTCATGTCGTGCAGAACCTTTCACTCCCACCGCACATGATTGGACTTTTCTTCGCGGTGATGGGAATCGCCAACACATCTGTCCGATGGCCTATAGGCTTGTTCTGCGATCGAGTCGGAGGAAAAAGGCCCGCCATCTTGGCGTTCATCCTCACAGGGCTCAGTTTCCTCATCCTGTCCGAAACGCAATCCCTCGCCTTGGTAACTCTGGCTATGCTGATGACGGGTCTGGCATGGGGAACCAGAGCCATTACAGAATGGGCCTTGATAGCAAATCTTCCTGGAGGAAGCACAGCCATCGCAACCAGCTATCTCTCCACTCTTTTCGATCTAGGAGAAGCAATAGGTGCGTTTCTCGGCGGCGCATTCATGATCTACCTTCCCTTTCCATCGATCTTCAAGATCTCCGCTGCAATCGTGATCGCAGGAGTGATTCCCCTCACAGCTGTGAAGATCAAGAAGGAATAGGAAGAACGCCGCACCTGTCATGCGTTGCAGCGAATTGGCAATCTCAACTCAGGTTTAGATTATCGCTGGTCTCACCGCGTCAAAAGCACACATGGAAAGGATTGGGGTCATTCTCCAGAAGCTGCTCCGCTAATGGATTAATATGAGTCAGCGACTCTAGCTCCTATGAGGAATTGAACATGCCATTAGCATCGCTCAAAGAGAGATTGCTTCGTGAGGTCGAGATCAGATCATCCGAAGTCGTGAAACTGGCATCGGATCTGATCAGAATTCCCAGCGAGAATCCTCCTGGCAATCTCGCTGACATCACAAGCTTCGTGGAAAAGTACTTGCATAGCATGTCGATCGATGTGTCGCTGATTGAGGAGGCCAAAGGTTGGCCGAACCTACTCTGCGAGGCTGGTCCGGAGGGCTCTCAGAGTCTCCTCCTGAATGGCCATCTTGATGTTGTTCCGGTTGGTTCGAGATCCGGCTGGCTGTTCGATCCGTTCAGCGGCGAGACTAAAGATGGATACATTCATGGCAGAGGGGCATCGGACATGAAGGGCGGGGTCGCAGGAATCCTGTTTGCGTTCACGCTGCTTCACAGAGAAAGGAAGGATCTCAAGGGACGATTGAAGCTTCAACTGGTACCGGACGAAGAAACCGGCGGAGCGCACGGAACCAGATGGTTGGCTGATAGTGGCCGTTGCCATTCGACAGCAGCAATAGTTGCTGAACCGACGGGTTTGGGCACCATAGATGTGGGCCAGAAGGGAATATTCTGGCTACGGATCGAAACGCAAGGGACCCCTGCTCACGGTAGTCTTGGACCCTATGTTGGAGACAACGCGATCACAAAGATGGCGGCCCTGATCAAAGAGCTTCGATCGGTCACGAATATGGCTGCCAACCCGCCTGCGGATATTCGTCCAGTCGTTGTCTCATCGAAACGAGTTGCTGAGCAACTCATAGGGAAAAAAGGGATTGGTCGAATCTTGCAGACTCCCACCTTGAACATAGGCATGATAAGTGGTGGCACGAAAATCAACATGGTGCCTGACAGATGCGCGACTGACATCGACATTCGGCTGCCTATAGGGCTGCGATCTGAGAAGGTCTTGAGGAAGGTTCGCACCATAGCAGACAGATATGACGGCAAGGTCACCGTGATCAGCGAGAGCGCTCCAAACTACACGAGCCCCAACCAGGAGATAGTCAAAGCACTAAGCAGAAATGTG
>Ga0209314_10000873_pt1 | contig 13629 bp, 9 predicted proteins | sample I19B2metaG_FD_184146 | JGI IMG/M metagenome (GOLD analysis project Ga0209314, IMG submission 184146) | Lake sediment bacterial and archeal communities from Gulf of Boni, Indonesia to study Microbial Dark Matter (Phase II) - ​I19B2 metaG... | ecosystem: Environmental > Aquatic > Freshwater > Lake...
TGCCGAGTCAGTTTTCTGGAGATGTTGTCCCCCGTGTCCCGATGCTCTAAATGTATCAATCCTTAAGTCCTCATTCTTAATTTCAGTCTTAATCTCTTCCTCTATTTCCGGGATGACATCACAGGAAGCGAACGAGGTGTGCCGACGTTTATTAGCGTCAAAAGGAGAAATTCTTACTAAGCGATGGACACCGATTTCCGATTTCAAATACCCGTAAGCATATTCTCCCTGGACTAAGAAGGTTATGCTTTTTATTCCCGCCTCTTCTCCCGGCAAAATATCAGTAATCGTTGTCCTATACCCTTTCTTTTCTGCCCAACGGCGATACATCCGCAGGAGTATTTCACACCAATCGCAAGCCTCAGTGCCACCGGCACCGGCATGTAGAGTAACAATTGCATTGTTTTTGTCTTCAGGGTGAATAAATTTAACTCTGAAGTCTAATTTGCCAAGGTCATTTTCCAGAATTTCTATTTTCTGGGCAATTTCCTGGGATATACTTTTTTCTTCTGTGGGATGTGCTTCTTTAGCCAATTCAATAAGCGTGCTTAATTCTTCGTAATGGTGTTGGAGGTCATACCAGGGGGTAAGAAAATCTTTAAGGTTGTTTAACTCTTTGATAATTTTTTGTGCTTCTTCAGGTTGGGACCAGAAATCAGGTCGGTGGGTTTGTTTTTCCAGTTTTTGGATATATTCTGTTTTCTTTTCAACTTCAAAGATACCTCCTGAATTTTTCTAACTCTTCCTTAAAAAAATTGACTTTTTCTTCCCATTCTTTTAGCATTTTTAATTACTCCCTTAAAATAAACTATAGCAAAAATTTTTTTTGTGGTCAAGGAGAAAAATCTCAAGAGACTTGAAGACTTAAAAGAGGTTTATCGCAAAAAACGCTAAACTACTCGCGGATTATGCAGGGAAGGGCTATTCTTTGAGGAATTGTTTTAATTCGGTGTCGTTGGGGTAGATTTTTGCTGCCTTCTGCCAGATTCCCCTTGCTTTATCTTTCTTCCCGAGAGCAAAGTAAGCAGAACCAAGCCGCTTGAAAGCAAGCAAATTTTCGGGTTCAAATTCAAGTACTTGGTTGCATTCGTCAATGGCTAAATCATAGCGACCATCATAGATATAGTTTAAGGCAACAAATAATTTCTGCTCTACGACATCCATTCCCGGGGTAAGTTTTTCGGCTTTAGCGATGTCAGGATACCCCGATTCTACAAGTTCACGCAATTTTTCTATTTTTTTATTGATGGGTTCTAATTGCGCTGCATAGCGTAAAGCATTAATTGCTGTCTTTGGTTCCCCTTCTCTGGAAAGATAATTGGTTAATCCTTTACGGATTAAATTTGACACTTTATCATTTTTCGTTGCTTCAGGAAGTATATCCGCAATTCTTGTCAATTTGTTATAGATATTTTTTACCTCTTCGTCAGTTGGATACACGCTTAGTAATTCTCCGTACTTCGTTTGTGCTAACTTATACTGTCCTTTCTGATAGATTCCTTCTGCTTCTTTACAGGCAAGAGCAATTTTTTCCAGAGCAATTTTATTTCCTTCTTCCATTTCTTTTTCTCGTTGTTTTTGTTTTATATATTCTTCCCGACGAAGAGCAATTTGTTCCAATTCTCCCCGGGATACCATTACGTATTGCCTAAATTGCGGTAGCACTTCTTTTGAATAGGTCACATTCTTTTCACTGAGGTCAGTAGACAGGAATGGTGCTTTCCCTATTTTAACTATTGTTTGTTTACCTTTTTCTAAGGTAACTTCAACTGATTTTTCTCCACTTGCTTTCGGTAAACTTGCTACCTTGACTACTCCATCAAATACAGCTATTTCGGTCGTTTTATCTTTTTCTACGTTAACCATAAATTCTGTTCCATAAACAACTGCACTACATACACCACTGCGAACTCTAACCCTTGATTCCTCGTGAACAAACTTTTCTACATTATAAAGGGTTCTCCCTTTAACCAAGTTGATATCAAAAATCTTTAGTATCCCTCTATCGTCAGTCAACAAAGTTTCAAAGGTAAGTTCTGTATCGGCTTCAATCTTTATTACTGTCCCTTCGTCAAACACTATTACACATCGGGAATCCTTTCCTGTGCTGATTGTATCCGCCGGGTATAGAGGTGAATTGGGTTCTACTTTTTCCCATTTTTCCCCTCCCTTTCTTCGCACATAAGTTTCCCCTTCGCTTTCTACCGAAGTGCCAAGCACAATTTTTTTGCTCGTTTCTTTTTCTTTTGTCGCCGTTTCATAAAGTTTTTTTACCGTAGGATTATCAGGGTCAATGTCGTACGCCTTCCGCAGGCAAATTGATGCTTTCTTATAATTTTTTTCCCGTTGATATTTTTCGTAGACGATGAGTAAACACTCCAGTAAATATTTTTTTGCCTTTTCGTCACCTTTGTCTTGTTCAAAAGCGTATTCAAAGTCAGGTATCGCTCCTTCAAAGTCGCCAGCGTTATATTTCTTTACTCCTTCAGCAAATGCAGCGTAGACCGAAAGTTTTCTTATCTCAAGATTCTCAGGGTCAATATCGTACGCTTTCTGCAGGTAAATTAATGCTTTCCTATAATTTTTTTCCCGTTGATATTTTTCCCAGGTGGATATTAAACAATTGAGCAGATATTTTTTTGCTTTTTCGTTGTGTTGGTCTTCTTTGAGGACAGATTCAAATTCCGGTATCGCTCCTTCAAAATCGCCAGCGATATACCTCTTATACCCTTCAGCGAACCCAGCATGGACTAAAGGGACAAAAGAACTATTCAAGAGAAAAAAACAAACTACAAGTACAAGAAACCATTTATCCATACTGACTCTCATCTCCATGGAGTTAAAAAATGCAGTCCAAATACCTTTAATTTATTTTACACCAAGTTTATTTGCTTGTCAACCCTTAAAATTGTAAAAATATGTGAATTTTGTTGCATTATTGACTTTTAGTTTGTGTCCGCAGAATAATAATTTCAATCCGGCGGTTTTTTGCACGGTTCTCTTCGCTATCATTAGGGGCGAGAGGACGAAATTCTCCGTAGCCGAGCGCTGAAAGTTTTTCTGGCTTGATACCGTTTTCAATAAAGTAGTGTATCACACTGAACGCTCTTGCTGCGGAAAGTTCCCAATTGGAATGATATTCCCCAGCATAAATGGGAAGATTGTCAGTATATCCCTCAACAATGATTGGGTTATCCATTCCCTGAAGATATTTAACAATTTCATTTAATGTCGGTATCGCGGCGGGTTTAAGTTCAGCGGAACCGAGGTCAAAGAGGACAGGGTTAGTGAACATAATTTTTACTTTTTGTGCATTGATTTCTACTTTAGCATATTTATCCAACCCTTTTTCATCAAGGTAAGTCTCAATTTTTTTTGCTAAATCAGTTTCTAAATTTTTTTGCTCCCCCCCAGCATTTTTTTGTAAGGAACTAATTGTCTTCTCGTACTGCGTTGAGCCAAAATGAGCATACCCGTAAAGGATAGTAAAGAAAATCATCAAAATGGTCATCAGACTTCCGTAGGGAATTACCCAAGTGCTTGGGTCAACAAATTCTCTTACATCGGTTTCTTCAAGAAGAGAAAGTTTTTTCTTCATAATTTATGAACCACGCTGACGAACAATATTTATCTCAATTCTCCGATTTAATGCGCGCTGGTCGGGTGTATCGTTAGAATAAAGGGGATGATATTCACCGTAGCCAGCGGCAATGAACCTTTCTGGATTTAGGCCTTTGGAAGCAAAATAATCAATTACGCTGAAGGCACGGGCTATAGAAAGTTCCCAGTTTGATTTATATATACCACCGGTTACTGGCAGGTTGTCCGTATGACCTTCAACGAGGATTTCATTAGGTAGAATTTTTAGTAACTCGGCAACTTCATCAAGTGCCAGTTTTGCCTCAGCGGTAAGTTTTGCTTCCCCAATTGCAAATAAAACTGGCACATTCAGCGTGAGCCTAACTTGTTTTTCGCTGATTTCAACTTTTGCGTATTTTTCAAGTTTACTATCTTTGATAAAAGATTCCATTTGGGTAATGGTGTCTTCTTCTTTAACTTTCTGGAGAACTTCTTTTGCTCGTGTCTCCACGACCGCTGCGCCTCCACGAAAACTATCCCGTAACCCACGGAGCATTTTTTCGCGGTTACTAATATCTAATCTTGTAAGTCCCCACATCATCAAGAAAAAGAGCATTAGATTGGTCATCATATCTGAATAGATGGTTAACCAGATTGGGCTCATCTGTCGTTTTTCTTCAGGAGAGAAAAGGACTAATTTACGTGCCATATTTTTATTTTTTCTTTAATGCTTGCTCTCGTAACCGGGCAGAAAGGAAAGATTCCAACTTTTTGCTTACCATCAAGGGTAAGTCACCCGCTTGGATTGAAATTACGCCTTCAATAACCAATTCCTTAGTAAGTATTTCTTCTTCACTGTATTCATTAAGTTTAACCGCAGCAGGCAGAAAAATAAAATTTGTCCCAAAAATGCCATAGAAAGTTGTAGTAATCGCAATAGCCATTGATGCACCCATACTCTGCGGGTCAGTAATATTTTTTAAAACTTGCACTACACCAATTAGGGTTCCTAACAAACCAAAAATAGGAGCAAACGTACCCATTGTGCGAAAGATACTCCCGACTTTCTGATGTCTTCTTCGGACACAAACAATTTCTTTCTCAAGGTTATCTCTCACTGTGTCGGGTTCAGTACCGTCAATAAGCATTTGCACGCTGTTAACAAGAAATTTGTCATTTAGAGTATGGATATCATTCTGTAAACTTTCAATACCATTACGGCGTGCTCTTTCGGCTAAACCGACAACAATTTTTATTACTTCTTCCGGTTGTAAATTTTTGGGCGGGAAAAGAATTAGTTTTAACGCTTTCGGTGCATGTTTGATGATACTCCAAGGATAAGCAATAAGTGTGCAGGCTACAGTTCCACCAAGAACCAAAATTAAAGCATCCAGGTTGAAAAGTAAGTGGACAACTCCACCGTGGAGCATAACAAAATATACTGCCGCAGCACCAAGAATTAATCCAACTATAGTCATTAAATCCATATTTTCCCCTCCCTCTAAATCCCCCACGCTCCCCCTGTTGGAAAAAGGGGGTTAGGAAGGATTGCATGTTATCACGCAGTATTATTTCTTGATTTCTACTATCCCTTCTCTAACTAACTGACGAATCAAATCAATAATTTTGCGTTTTTCTTCTTCAATACGTCTTGCGGTAAGTGGACGTGATAGTTCCATCTCTTGGCGTAGCCTATCCGCAGCACCAGCAGTAAGTGAACCCAAGACTTTATTTTTTAATTCTTCAGAAGTAGTTTTCAATACTGCGGCAAAAATTGCGGGATTAACCCGGCGATAGATGGTCAAGATTACCGGTGCATCAAAATTGGCAATATCTTCAAAGCTAAAGAGGGTAGATTTTATGCGGCTGGCTAATTCCGGTTCTTTTCCCTTAAGAATAGTAAGAACTTTTTCCTGAGTTTCTTTATCTGCATAGTCAAGAATTTCGCTCAAACGGTCTTCCCCACCAATTAAATATTCAATCTGGGTTTTAATTTTTTCTTCTAAAGTTCTTACTACTTGCGGATTTAGTTCAGAAATTTTAGCTAAATTTGCGGCTACCTGGGTCTGGATTTCTGGAGACAAAGAAGAAAAAACTTGTGAAGAAAAAACCGGGTCAAGATAGTTAACAATTACGGCAATATTTTCTGGTCTTTCTCTACGGATAAGGAAAAGAAGGTTGCGTAAATGCTCCTCCCTAAGAAAAGAGAAAGGTCGCGCCGAACCAGAAATAGTTGTTTCCTGACGAACAGTTCCTCCGGCAAGGGCAGTTGCGGGCAGAAGGGGCAATTCGCGTTCACCTGTTTCCTCCCTTGTTTCTTCGCTCCGCCGGGCAGTCTGAAGGGTAGTAATCATATTGGTGGCGAAATTCTTAAACGGACCAAAAAGAAAAAGCGCGGTAGCAGAGATAAATACACCCGCCAAAATTATTGCGATTATCCAGTAGAGGTGTGGCGGGTAAAAAATGGACCCCCAGTAAAAAGGATTCTTCTCAAATCTTATCTGCTGGATGATGATTTCGTCTCCCCGTTCTGGGTCAAGACCAACTAAGCCGGTCGTGACTTCTTTTACAATTTCAATAACTTTAGCGGAGACACCTTTATCAAGGATAATCGTGACGGTTAATTTTCTAACCAAAGTTTTTATATCTGCAAGGTCAAGGGGCGTTTCTTCGCCAACTTTTTTCTTTAACGGCACACCGGGAAGGACGGTCTCTGTTTTTTCCCTTTCTTCTTTTTCCGTATAAAGACTGGCGTTGACAATGACAATAAGTTTTTCTGTGCCGGTAATCTCGGTCAAGACCCGCTTCAAACGCTCTTCCAAGCGTGTCTCAATTGCCATTTTTGTTTCAATGCTTGTTACCGCCGCTCTAAGAAGACCTCGGCTACCGAGAAAAAAGAATAAAACGGTTAGCAAAATTTTTAGAAAAAACAGATATTTCTTTTTCATAACTTTAACCTCCGGGAGGTCAACTCAATCAGGCAAGTTTAAGTATAGCAAATTTAATAAGGTATTGTCAAGTTTTTTTGGCACGCCTCATAAATGAGGCAACTACAGTAACAATAACTATGAGTAAACAAACTTGTGCAAAAAGGTCACCAAAACGAGTGTAGAAAGTTTTTTTCTTCAATCCATAAATTTCTTCGCTAAGAGTAAGGGCAGTAAATATTGGGGTTTGTTTGATTATCCTTCCGTAAGGGTCAATGAAAGCGGAGATACCGGTATTTGCACAACGGACAACATATTTACGATTTTCAATTGCCCGGAAGACATTCATTGTAAAATGCTGGTAAGGTGCTGATGTTTTTAGAAACCAGGCATCATTAGTTAAATTAACAATAATTTCAGCGCCGTTTTTAACAAATTTGCACACGAGATGAGGAAAGATTGCTTCAAAACAGATGTTTGTAGCAAAAGTGACAGAGTGGATAGGTGGATAGGTGGATAGGTGGATAGTAAAAACAGTAAATTTATTGCTGGAAGAGAAATCACCGAGTTCGTTGAGAACTTTGATGTAGCGTGAAAGGGAACCTTTCAAGGGAATCGCTTCACCGAAAGGCACAAGATGGATTTTATCATATTCAGCGAGTAACCTTCCCTGTGGTGAAAAAAGAAATACCGAGTTGTAGAGTTTATTTTCTCTCAGGTGCACCGAGCCGATGAGGTGGTAACAAGCGGTCTGATGAATCAAATTTCTTACCCATTGATATAAATGTGGTTCGTAAAGTAAATAGCCGGGGATAGCACTTTCTGGCCAGATGATTAAAGATGGTGAAATGGTGGATTGGTGGATTGGTGGATTGGTGAAATGGTGAAATGGTGAAATGGTTTGGTGGATAAGATTTTCGTAAGTATTCATAATTTCTTCTTCGTATTCTTTTGACCATTTCTTATACTGGTCAATGTTGCCCTGAAGCAAAACGACCTTAAACGGCGTTGATAGGTTGATAGGTTGACCCGCCTTCGCCGAGGCTTCGGCGGGCAGGTAAGTTGATAAGCGAAAAAGACCATAAGCAAGACAAACGGAAAAAATGATAGTAGTTAGAATTAAATTTTTAATTTTTAATTTTAAATTTTTAATTGTCAGCACCTGAAATATGGTTATGTTCACGAGCGCAACCAAAAAGGATACACCATAGACACCGGTAAGTTCAGAAATTTGGATAATTGGTAAAAAATTCCATTGGCTATAGCCAAGCAAAGCCCAGGGGAAACCGGTAAAAAGATGGCTACGCAGATATTCTAAAGAGACCCACGTAAAAGCAGGTGATAGGTGATAGGTAATACCTGCCCGCCAAGTCTTGGCAGGCGGGGGTGATAGGTTAGAGAGAAAGACAAAAGCGAGGGAGAAAAGACCAAAATAGAGGGCGAGGCAGGCGGATAAAAGTAAGAGACAAAGGACACCAAGAATCAAAGATTCACCGGCAGCAGTAATCGTAGTAACAATCCAGTAGAGTAAACCTAAGTAAGCAAAAAGACCGGTCAGAAATCCGAAAATAAAAGCATTTCTTAGAGAAGAATTTTTAATCGCAAAAAAAAGAGGGACAAGAGCAACCCAAACGAGGAAAGAAAAATTGAATTTAGGAAAGCTCAAAATTAGAAGGATTGAACTGAAAAAACAGAGACAAAAATTTTTCCATTTCACTATTTCACCAGTTAACTAATTAACCGATTTTCAGCGTCCACAACACTTCTTATATTTTTTCCCGCTTCCGCAGGGGCAGGGGTCATTGCGCCCGATTTTTTTGGGTAGGTTGACCTCTTCCCTTTCTCTTGAGGCGATTACTGGTTCCTTGCCCGCTTGAGAGGGACCAGTTCTGACCGGAGCAGCGCTAATTACCGGTGCAGCTCTTCTTACGGGTTCCGGGACGACCCGGACACGGAAAAGGTATTCAAGTGTCTCTTCACGGATACGCCGCATCATATTTTGGAATAAGGCAAAAGATTCTTGCTGGTATTCAATTAAAGGGTCCTTTTGTCCATAGGCACGTAGACCTATCCCTTTACGCAACTGGTCTAAGTCATAGAGATGTTCTTTCCAGCAGGTATCAATCACCTGTAAGAGGACCATTCTTTCTAAATGACGCATTAACTCTTTGCCGATTTGGTTTTCCCGCATTTCGTATGCAGTCTTAAGATTCTTTTCCAGATAGTCTTTCAGGTCATCTTTTTTCATGCCTAAAATTTTTTCTTTATCTAAAGTAAATTCAATACCATAGACCCGAAGAAGCCAGATTTTTAAATTTTCTAAATCCCAATTTTCTGGATATCTGTCGGCAGTACACTGCTCAGTTTTCTCTTCAATACTTTCAGTAAGCATTTCTTTGACTTGTTCGGATACATCTTCACCGTCAATGACCACTCTGCGTAAATGGTAGATTACTTCACGTTGTTTATTCATTACATTGTCGTACTCAAGTAATTGTTTACGGATATCAAAGTTTGTTGCTTCTACCCGTGCCTGCGCTTGTTCTATCGCTTTACTTATCCAGGGGTGGGTAATCTCTTCACCTTCTTGCATGCCGAGTTTTTCCATAATTGGTGCAATTCTATCCGAACCAAAAAGACGCATCAGTTCATCTTCCAAAGAAAGATAAAACCGTGAAGAACCAGGGTCGCCCTGCCTGCCCGAACGTCCCCGGAGTTGGTTGTCAATACGGCGCGCTTCATGACGCTCAGTGCCAAGGATATGCAGTCCGCCGAGGGAGATGACGAATTTTTGTTCTTCAGGGTCAGGAGGGTTACCACCGAGGATGATATCTGTTCCTCTCCCGGCCATATTTGTCGCGATGGTTACCATTCCTTTGCCTCCTGCCTGAGCAACAATTTGTGCCTCCATTTCGTGATATTTAGCATTAAGCACATTAAGGGGTATCCCTTTACGCCTTAGCATTGCGGAAAGTTTTTCACTTTTTTCAATTGACCTTGTCCCGACCAATACCGGCTGTCCTTTTTTCCATAAAGTTTCAATTTCGTTTATTACCGCTTCGTCTTTTTCTTTTTCTGTCCGGTAGATTATATCGGGATAATCGGTACGAACCATCGGCTTGTTTGTGGGTATAACTACAACATCAAGTTTATACACACTCCAGAATTCTTCCGCTGAAGTTGCCGCTGTCCCGGTCATCCCGGCAAGTTTTTTGTAGAGACGGAAAAAATTCTGAAAAGTAATTGTGGCTAAAGTCTGGTTTTCTTCAGCAATTCTTAGTCCTTCCTTGGCTTCAATCGCTTGATGCATTCCTTCCGACCAGCGTCTACCCGGCATTAACCGTCCGGTGAATTCGTCAACAATTACCACCTGCCCCTCTTTAACTACATAGTCAACATCCCGGTGGAAAAGTTTATGCGCCCGTAAGGCTTGGGTGATATGGTGCGCCCACTCGGATTGGATATTTTCGTATAAATTTTTTACCCCGACTAATCTTTCACATTTGGCGATTCCTTGGTCAGTCAGAGTTACATTTTTATTTTTTTCGTCAACGATATAATCATACCCTTTAGTTAAATCAACCCCTTTGTATTTAGCGTCAATTTCTTCGGCTTCACTGATGAATTTACCCTTAAGTTGAGGAACAAGGCGGTTAATTATGTAATACTTATCGGTAGATTCTTCCGCTGGTCCGGAAATGATTAAGGGTGTACGTGCCTCATCAATTAAGATGAAATCTACCTCGTCAATAACGCAATAGTTTAGTTCGCGCAAGACGCGGTCTTCTTTACGCGCAACCATATTGTCCCGGAGATAATCAAAACCAATTTCATTATTGGTTACATAGGTTATGTCCGATGCATACATTTGTCTTCTATTGTCGTTATCCATGTCGTGTTGGATATAGCCGACTTTTAAACCCAAGAATTCGTATACCGGTCCCATCCAATAGCGGTCACGTTTGGCTAAATAATCATTTACGGTAACGATATGCACGCCTTTTCCTTCCAAAGCGTTAAGATAGGCGGATAAAGTGGCAACCAAAGTCTTACCTTCGCCAGTCTTCATTTCGGCAATTTTACCTTGATGGAGCACAATGCCACCCATAAGTTGCACATCAAAATGACGCAAGCCAATCGCCCGTTTCCCTACCTCGCGGACTACGGCGAAGGTTTCAGGCAGGATGTCATCAAGAGTTTCTCCTTCGCTAAGCCGTTCTTTAAATTCAACAGTTTTTTCCGCCAATTCTTTATCCGAAAGTTTAGAAATTTCCGGTTCTAAAGAATTAATTTCTTCAACGATTGGTTTTAAGCGGCGTAAATCACGTTGATTTTTTGAACCAATAATTAGGCGTAAAATTAGGTTTAACATCTTTTAAACACGAATACCACGAATAAAAGATACGAATGTACACGAATGAGTCAATTCGTGTAATTCGGTGTAATTCGTGTTAATTCGTGTATACTAATTATATAAAATTTTTGGAAAAAAACAAACCCCGCTCCTGCGTGCAGGGGCGGGGTTGTTTTTTTGTCAATGCCTTTAAGGACTACGTGTAATATCACGTCACTTTGACTACATTTGCCGCTTTTGGTCCCTTGTTTGAATCAACGATGTCAAACTCAACAGCATCGCCTTCACGGAGAGACTTGAAACCTTCACCTTTAATTTCGGAGAAATGAACGAACACATCGCCCGAACCGTCGTCTTTGGTGATGAACCCATAGCCTTTGCGGTCATTGAACCATTTGACTTTACCGCGCACTTCTTGCATCTCCTGTCCTTTTCTTACTTTAAACTAACACCAAACCCCGATTTCCTCGGGGTCCGTCGACCTTACTTACTAAAATATCGCCCAGCAATACAGGCGAGACTTAAAAGTAAACCAATAAATAAATGTAGTTGGATTGTTCCAGCCATTGCCGGGATAAGTCTCTGAACATCAGCATAATATTTTAAAGCAGTCTTACCGGCTTTAATCGCTATCGGGACGGTGAGTAAAGTTAGCAGGGCTAAATAAGGAACTGCTTTCAGTCCCGTAGCGAGGAGGATTGTTGAATAAATCAATACTAAGAGGATAATGTACCCCCGTGAAGCCTTCTCCTGACCTAAAAGAACAATAAGATGATTTTTCCCTGCAGTTTTATCCGGGAGATAATCGGGAAATTCGTTAATATAAAGAATACCGCCTACGAGTAATCCTACCGGTAATGAGGCAAGAAATGCTTCCCAAGATAAAATCCTTGCTTGAACATAATATGCACCAAGGACGGATAATGGACCCAAACAAAGGAAAACAATTAATTCTCCTAACCCGTAATAATCAAGAAATAACGGTGGGGCAGTGTAAGAATAATTTAAAATGAAACCAATCAGGATAATATAAAGCAAGACTGGTCCACTGCGATAAATCAAATAAATACCAATCACTAACGAAATTAAATAAGCAATAATTGCACCTTTAAGGAATGCTTTTGCTGGAAGTAATCCTTGTTGGATAACTTGTGAACCACCGGAGAAAGGTGTAGGTTGTGGATTGATATTATCTGAAGGACGGTCAAAATAATCGTTGATTAGGTTAACTGCGGCATTTAGGCTGACATTAGCGATTAAAGCAAGAACAAATAAAAACAATGAGGAAAATTTACCCTGATAAAAAGCAATGCTTGTTCCTACAATTACCGGAATTGCTGCTGCTTGAAAGAAAGGTGCCCGTAATGCTCTAATCCACAAAAGAAATTTGTTCATAAAACTTCTGTAAGTTTACAATTTCTCAAAAACTTTGTCAAGCCTTTAGAAAATTTTATTTTTGATTTTTTTCCTTGTTTAAAACAGGAAAGTTTTCTCATCTATCAGGAGGAGTTTTCATGGAAAGATGGGCTACGGACTATAAGACGCACCAATCTGCCACGTGCTGAAGTCTACATTATACCAGGGTCTACCGTCAGAAGTTGACTGCCTATTTATATGGACGGTTCTACTGGAGATATCTGCCTTATAATTATTTGGATTATTATCTACCAAGCGGTGACATTCAGCACAGTCAAAACGGTACTTTTCAGGATCAGTACCATAGGCAACACCACCGATATGTTTCTGATGGATGTGCGAATCAGACTTATATAAATTATGACAACTGCCACAGGCAATATTCTTTTCCCCGCCAGCGGTTGAAGTGGGTAGGTTAACCGTCCACATAGGTGTAGAAACACTTACTCCTACATCTTCAGTATATACTCTTGTTCCGGTAGAGAAAGTTACTCCATGGCAGTAAACCAGATTACATGTACCGGTTGAATAGCTAAACCCGCGTGTATCGGTAGACCAAGAAACCGCTAAAGGAGCGTAATTTGCTCCTATGCCACCACCGGAAAAGACGCTAAAGGAAACTTTTGCGATTTGATAAGGAGCAGCAATTCTTCCCTTTGCATGGAGAGTTGTATTTACAGTAGTAGTTGCCGGGTTAGCATCAAAGTGACAGAAACCGCACCCATAACGGTAATCGGTAGCGGTAGTATTACTGCTCACCCCAAGTGGTGCGGTAAGACCTACTGGGGCAGCGTGTGATGAAGTATGCACGGTATGAGCAAAAGTAATTAGAGTACCATCTTTTTTTATTGTTGGTGGACGCTCATGGCAGGCGCCACATTTTGTTGCTGTGCCTGCATCAATAGTATATCCGGCATCTGTCCATGTTTTGTTCCACTGGGGTGTAATTTGTAGACCATGGCAATATAGACTACTACAGGTACCGGTAGAACCACCAGCAAACCCAAGACTAAATCCACTGGGAGTACTATAACTACTTCCAGTAACGATAGATTTGAACGCTGAGTCAGCCTCCAGTTCAGCAAATGACCACTGCACTTTATTATCCATATGTGCACTGCTTGGAGAGATTTGGAATGAAGGAGTGGGATTGTAGACCGGACTATGACATTTATTGCAAGCGTAACCATAATTTTCTCCGTCACCAACCCGAGCATGCTTGTCGTGAGCACCGATATTCGGGTAAGAACTGAAACTTACCCCTACTTCACGGTGACAGGTAGCGCAGCTTGCCGGTGTCGGGGTAGAAACATTATTACTGCCATACCAACCGAAATCAGTAATTGGTGTCCT
>Ga0209314_10000874_pt1 | contig 13611 bp, 12 predicted proteins | sample I19B2metaG_FD_184146 | JGI IMG/M metagenome (GOLD analysis project Ga0209314, IMG submission 184146) | Lake sediment bacterial and archeal communities from Gulf of Boni, Indonesia to study Microbial Dark Matter (Phase II) - ​I19B2 metaG... | ecosystem: Environmental > Aquatic > Freshwater >...
CTGGGGCAAGAAGAACATGTACGGGAAGACATACTACGCCGTGATAAGGTCGACCTTCGTAATCGATGAAGACGGAAGAATCGCAAAAGCGTATAGGCGCGTGAAGGTTGACGGCCACTTGGAACAGATCCTGCGCGACCTCAAGTGACCAATCACTGACTGTTTCGAGGAGCTGCCCAACTCAAGTGCCAAACTTAGATGTTGCATACATTCCAACACCCAAAACGATAGTTCGTCAAATGCTTCTCTTGGCGCATATTCGCCGCGGCGAAGTTCTTTACGATCTCGGCGCAGGTGATGGACGAATTATTATTCAAGCCGCCCGAAAATTCGGTGCTCGAAGTACAGGTATCGAGATAGACCCGGAACGTGTCTCACACATCAAAGAGAAGCTGGAATCTACACGTGTCCAAGCCGAGGTCATTCAGGCCGATTTCATGGAAATCAACCTCTCCCTAGCTGATGTTATCACAATGTACCTGTCGGAATCGGTAAACGCCAAACTTGCATCAAAACTGGAACATGAACTCAAACCCGGAGCTCGAGTCGTATCATTAGACTATTTCCTTCCAGGATGGACACCCGAGAAGGAAGTAACGGTCAATAGCGGAGGAGTCACACGCAAGATATTCCTCTATAGAGCACCAACTGCAAAGTAGACCATACAGACACGTTCGGGCTTGGTGGCATTCGGTCTACAGAGGAATTGATGGTCCCGCGGGCCGGAGTTTCATAGAGCTTTGAACTCTATTTTGAATTCGCCGAACCTTTGACAGCGGTTCTCCAGCGACACTCCGGTTTCCGTTGTTAGCCTAGTAGGCTGACGTGGGTGCGCCTTGGGCACACACCTACAGCGTCTCCGTCACCCTCTGGAATTTCGAGCGTGACTCGGAAGCTCTACCAGGCTGAGCTACCGCGGGCCCGACGCAAACGCTTCTTCGAGTCGCCTATAAGTTTTGGTTCTGTAGGCAGATCCCGAACATCCCCCAACGTAGCCCATTGTGCCCCCAATTGACGGGTTCCTCGTCCGAATCATTCTTTAGGACTCATTGAAAGAGCTTAAGCCAACCATGATCCAAGAGCGCTAAACGTCTTTTTCGCGAAACCTCGAAGTAGCCCTGTTAAATGCGCGAATCTCTTTGTGATTTGCGGGAAGCTGTCATGGTATTCAAATGCTCATTTCGCGCGCGTTGGGTCGACACCGATGTTGCGAGAGTTATGCATTTCACCAATTCCCTTCGCTACTTCGAAGCTTGTGAGGAGGAGTACTACCGATCGCTAGGACAAGGGTTGAATGCTCTGCCAGAAAATTACGGTATCATCCTTCCTCGCGTGGAGGTCCACTGTCGGTACGCGGCATCATGCCGATTCGATGACACCATCGAAGTCACTTTGAAGACTCGTGAAGTAGCGGACAAAACCATCACTTATGATTTCAGTTGTTTATGAAAGAAGAAGGATGACTCGCTGCTGAAGGTACGTGAAATGCATAGCGGTCGAGCTGAATTGGAAAGCTGTACCCCTGCCCGTTGAAGTGGCGAAGGCAATTCATGAGGGAGCTTAGCAGGACTTGTTCACTAGTTGAGCAACGGCAGGGTACAGATTGATGGATCTATTCGCGACAATTCCCAGCGATACTAGGCGCGTTGTCCTAGGCGCGAGCCCTCTAGCGATAAGCCTAGGCTTCTATCAAGTTGCGATAGCCGTGTTCCTACCCCTAGAAGGAGTCTCTGTCACCGAATTAGGAGTCATCTTAACAACTTTCGGGTTATCAGCGGTTGTTTTCAGCATACCTTTTGCTGTTCTCTCCGACCGCTATGGTAGAAGACTGCTGATGGTAACCGGTGCGTTCCTCACAACGATCGTGATGATGGTTCCAGGAGTAACCTCAGATTTCCTGCCACTCGAGTTTTCCGCAATCGTCGGAGGCATCGGAGAGGCCATGTACTTGTCAACGTGGAATGCATACCTAGCTGATACAACTTCTGTTGACGTTAGACCGGCGGCCTACAGTCTATCGTTCATGACGTTCACAATAGCGTCGGGTGTCGGCAGTTTTCTTCCGGGATTCTTCCCCTTCTTGCCACTAGATCTCAATGACGCTCACCGAGTCACCTTCGTAACGTTGGGGTTGCTCGGATTGGCAACTCCGCTGGCGGCTTTGAAATGGGGCACTAGTATGAAGCCTAAGTCTGCGCGTCAGGGAATGTTGCCTCGCAAGTCATTGGGGATTATTATGAAATTCTCAATACCGAACCTGATGATTGCTCTAGGAGCCGGTCTGATAATCCCACTGGTGCCAACTTGGTTCTATCTTCGATTCAACGTCACTGACGTCTTCACTGGACCTTTGTTAGCTTCGGCTAGCATCGTTATGGGATTGGCTGCTGTAGCTTCCCCCGGAATTGCAGGGCGCATCGGTTTGGTTAGAGGAATTGTATCAACTCAGATGCTATCAACCACATTCCTCTTCGCTATCCCGCTCAGTCCAACCGCATTTGTTGCGGCACCGTTGTATGTGATTCGTTCGGCGCTCATGAACATGTCAAGCCCGTTGGCTGACACATTCCTGATGAACTTGATTTCGGAAGATGAACGGGCAACCGCATCCTCGTTCAATGTAATCATTTGGCGACTACCGAACGCCGCGAGTACCGCGGTTGGAGGTTGGTTGCTGGGCGGTGGACACCTCAGTCTCCCGTTCTACTTTTGCACGGTGTTCTACGTGTCTTCAATCGCACTGTTCTACGCGATATTCCGCGGAATGGATCTACCACATTCCAAGTCTGTCTAGGCGAAAGGACTCTCATTGTTGTGATCTTCCGCATTTCTCGCAGAAAATCTGATCACGCCTGTTTCGGGCTCCACAGTACTTGCATCGCCAGACGGTGGCGACAGCCACACCTTCTACTTCTTTCTTTCCAGTCCTTACTCCTATCGCGAGCAAGAGAAGACCGAGAGCGAACATGCCGTATCCGGTGTACTCAACCTCCGGATTGAGAGTAGCCACACTCTTGACTACGCTCAGCTTGAAAACGAGAGCGCGACGGGCGTTGTCTTGATTATCGAAAACGAAGTAGTACTTTCCCCCGGCCAAAGTACTGAAGCTGAAATTGTAAGAAGTGGCGAAGGGTTTGGCGAGTATTATTTCGCTCGGGCGGCCCTCGCGCCATTCCGAAAAGTTTCCTTCAGTCATGACGTAGAAAGCTATCTCGCGCCCGTTTGCAACTTCAAGAGAGCCTTTCACCTGCTCCCCTTGCATAAGGTCGGCTGAGAGAAACGTGTGGTTCGATGGGGGCACGCTCAGCAATGTCTGAGCTATGATGGCAGTTTGGATTTGGGTGTACGAGATCAAGCCGAGAGCCTCAGCGAGCGGGCTCAGGAACCCTGGTCCCTGAAATATGATCAGAAAACCCGAAATCGCCAAAAGAATCCCAACGGCCGTCGTGATCCTACGCACGTCAACCGCCTATAGCGTATCCAAGTACGCCTCTGCTGTCAGCAGATTAACTCCTGAGACTATAAATGAAGAGGTGCGCTTGTGCGAAGCCGTGAAAGGAACATGCTAGGCTGTTCTTATCGCTGCCGCCTCGTCCAATCCAAGCTCCTTGATTGAGATTTCCCTCATCTTGAACTTCTGGATCTTGCCAGTCACTGTCATGGGAAATGTATCTTTAAACTCGAAGTAATCGGGGACACCGATAACCTGCACATCTGATATTTTTGGATATGTGTAAAGAAAATCCTCCACCTCTTTCTGGAATTTTTCGGCTTATCATGTCCTTCAATCGTCCGACTATATTCAGATAGCCGTTCTCATTCATGACGGCGAGATCCCCTGTGTGCCTCCAACCATCCTCATCGATTGCCTCATTCGTTCCCTTTGGGCTATTCCAATATCCGCGCATCACGAGATATCCTCTCACACAAAGAACATGATGAAAGAGTTGAACCGGCACGGGTACGATGTCGGCGCCCATACGCTCTACCCCGTACTCCATGACATGAAGAGGAGAGGGTACCTTGTGGACGAGAAGAGAATCGAGAGGGACAGGATGAGAATATACTACGGAACAACCAATAGAGGGAGAGCAGCATTGAGGAATACCAAGGGAAGGATAGGGGAACTTGTGTCAGAAGTTATGAAAGGAGGAATCCTGACATAGGACTCTGGATCGAACTCCCTCAAGTGTGCGACCGATTCATCGGTCAATGTTGCTTTCAGTCTTGCCTGTCTGAGGTCTTTTCCTCTGCCTTCTAACGAGCATCGCAGTCAAGAAGATGGTTATGCCGGCAAGGACTGCCAAGAGAATCTCTAGGAGATGATTCAAGTCTTCCGCTGACAAGACTCTTTGATTCAGACCAGCAATCGTGGCGTCCTTTTGGCTCATGGATTCTTGGATGGATTCCATGTTTTCCTTGAGTTTTTGATTCTCCGCCTGAGCCTGGTTCAGTTTCTCCTGCAACATTTGGAGTTCAGATTGAAGAGAAACATATTCCGGCGTCGCTGCCTTGATGTATGATAGCGGGGCGATCGCGATGTCCGTCGCATCTACATAGGTGTAGGGTGGATACCACATCAAGACGGAAGGATAGTAGGAATAATCCCGGTATGGTGGGAGCCAGTAGCAAGAGTTGTCGTAACAGGAGAATCCGTAGGCGATTCTCACACTCTCCGAGAGCTTAATGATAAGCGATGTTCTGGGAGCATCCCTTGGCACTGTGAGAACAATTTCCTTAGTTATCTTTGTGGATTTATCTGCAAACATATTCTTAGCAATCACGGATGTGGATAAGAGGGCGAGAGTATTCCCTGATGGATAGTAAATTTGCGCAGTCAGGTTCAACAAGTGCACAAATCGTTTTCCCTCAACCTGAAGTGTGACCGTGACGGTTTGAGCTGGCAGAATCTCAGTAGGATAGGAAAGTTGAACGGCCATGTAAGCCAAATCAACGCTTGAAGTGACCTGAGTTTGCTGAGCAACCGCCGGTTTCACAGAGGAAAGCGCAACCAACAGAGTCAGTAGGAAAGCCAGAGGGAGATTTCTCGTGGGCAATGCTCCTCAAGGAAGCCTCATCAAGACCCGTTATAAGTTTGACTCATTGGGATCTTGCACTTTCGATCAGATGAGGTCGAAGATTGATTGGCTTCCTCTTTTTTCTTCGATTCCTAGAGTAGGTGCTGGCAAGAATCCTTCTCAAGAGATTCAAGAGGAGGCAGTTATGAACGAGTAAGCTATCGTTGAGGATGAAGTGTGGATTCGCTCAGTGAATTGAGAACATCGGTCAAGAGCTAACGGAAGAGGTTGAACAAGTTACCGTCAAGGGTACTCTCTCTAAAGATGACCGGATAGCGAGGTTCTCGACGTCACGACACTCGAACAGTTGGGATTGCAGGTAGACCCCGTAAGCAAAGAGATCAAACCCCTGCCCCTCTACCTGCTATAGCTTACCAAGGGGCAAGTCTGGTTCGAATTCGGTATGTAGAATAGTATCCAAACTCTTGAATGACTAATGCTAGAAGAACCAACCCGGACTGGGCTTGCGGGTAGACAAGTGCGTTGGATGTAGGGATTTCCCGTGCACCGATGTGAGACACGAGTGCTACGTGATTCCGAATATTGAGATCGAACCTAGCGGCATTTCAATCGCAATGATTTCGGAGGCCGCGCCCGCGGACCCTCGCGACTACTATTATGCAAGAGGGGATCCCCTGTTTCAGCGGACGACTGTTCAAGCCTTCAGAGAAGCTGGGAGGGAGGTTTCGTCGATGAGGGACTTGCTAGAACTTGGTGTCTACTTCACAACCGCCGTCAAGTGCGGGAAGAAACGATACGGCATAGCGATCAACACTGTCAAGCAATGCTCACTCATATTGGAAAAAGAACTTGAGCTCTTCCCGAAACTGAAAGTGCTCATGCTCATGGGAGATGTCGCGATAGGGGCAATCAACAACATCGCAAGAAGAGCCGGCGAGGAGCGGGTATTACCTGCAGGTTCAACCTACAAAATTCGTAAGAGGAAATACGCCTTCCGCGGTAAGCGCGTTTTCCCTTCCTATCTGCAAGCGGGCCCAAGCTTCTTCATCGAAAAGAGCAAGCGAAGAATGATCGCGGAAGATATCGCGGCAGCAATGTGCTTGATAAAGTAGCTTGTCGCGGAATCACGGGAGATCGGTGAACGCAGAGGCACAGTCAAGGTTGGTGGGCCCGCGGGGTTCCGTAACATTATTGTCACTAAGATTGGTTCGCTAATCCTCGGTCGTCTGGTTCGATTCCCGCTAGATGCGCGCCCGGGAATTTGGTACTTATCCTAGTATCCAAATTGGGGCATGAGACTGATTGAACGTTCTATTCCTCGCCAAGAAGTTTCTTGAGCGCCTGCCTTGTCGTCTTGGCTCCGCTTACCTTCCTTAGCAATTCCTTATCGCCTGTTACGAGGATGTCACACTTCAGTTCATCGAACGCGACGAAAACATGCGCATCCTTCTTGTCCTCCAGCCGCCCTAAGTATTTGTTAAGTTGCTGTGGCTTGACGTTTCCGTATACCCTCACGCAGCTGTTGAGGTAGGACAGAAACGAAGTGGCGTCTTCCTCGCTCACATTCAACTCCGGTGCTTTGAGAACTCGGGCCACCTCCTCAACAACATGGCGTGTGGTCACCAACCTGCAAAGGCCGATTCTCCCCAGTCTGAGTAGAAGAGCCTCATTTCCTTCAAAGGCTAGGCCGCTAACGATCGTGTTGGCGTCAACGAAAATCCTGAGCTGTCTGTTTCCAGAGCTTTCCTCTTTCTCTTTCAACGATCTCATTGACCCGTGTTCTCGTCAATCCTGTCTTCCTCAACTTATTCCGCAGAATCCTCAAGGTATCCTCGTCAGCCTCAAGACGCCTAAGCAACACTACGTCGCCAACCTCATCTAGGACAACAAACGATGCTCTCCGCAGCCCAAGCTTCTGTCGAATTTTCTTCGGTATTGTGAGCTGACCCGCAGAAGTCAGCTTGCTGACGTAGCCCACGGCAATCAGACCTGTCTAATGATTTCTTAGATATAAGGATACGATGATAGGCCGGCTCGGCGCCCTCAAACTACGCCATTGCAGACGTTTTGAGGAATAACAAGCCTCGTACACGATGAACTCAGCTGCCTCTTGTCTTCTTTTCTTTCCAAACAGTGGAGGCTTTCGAGCCTCAACTGCAAGAGTTTGGCGGGCCCGCGGGGATTCGAACCCCGGACCCCAGGCTTCTCCCGCTTCTTACGCTTGAAGCGCTTAGAGGGCCTGTGCTTTCGACGCTCAACTACCGCAAGCTCTGTCCGTACTGAGCTACGGGCCCAACAGACACTACCAACCAGTCCCAGTTTAAGGTTGACTTGTGAAGGTGTTCTTCTTTGGAATGGCAGACCTTAGACTGCGGTTGGACTCGATGCTGTCTCTCAGCTTCTCGCAGGTCTTTTGGTTTTGATGATGAAAAGAACGGCTGCCACTGCCAAGACTACTGGAACGAGAGCGTACATAGCATACGAGACTACTGGGTTTGGCGTGGCGGTTTCTGTCGTCAGAGTAGAGCTTCTGGTTTCTTGGGACATTGATGGAGCCAGTCGAAGCACTGAGACCGCAGCAACTCTGAGATGAGTTTCCAAGTTCTCGGGCTTCATCCAACCATAGGCCTCCGTAGATGTCGAATTGTCGTAGGGCGTGTGTATCCATCCAGCTTTCCCCGAAGAAATCTCGTTCCACAAGAGCGGCTCCGATCCCAGCCACACTGCGGGTGTAGGCGCAATATCACTCAATCCTAGCTCTAGGCCCCAAGCCCAGCGTATTGCGCCATCCCTCTGATCTGGAAGTTCAAAACTCCAGTTATCTGAACTCGCTTCGTTCTGCGGCACTGTCATTATGGGTGTTGCAAGTTCTCTCGCAGCCAGCCCAACAGTCTCGTCAAGCGTGGAAGGACTCTCGCTCACCATGAGCCGTTCACTCCCAATTGGATCCATATTGATCACGCCAAGAACCTTGCCGAGTTCCGACTCGTGCTGTTTCACGAAATACGAAGAACCGATCAGCCACAACTCTTCAGCGGCGAAGGCAACAAACATCAACGTATATGGCGGCGTGTAGATTCCCCTTGTTTTCGCCGCTGCGAAGACGCGTGCCAGCTCCAGCAGACCCGCTGTTCCAGCGCCGTTATCACCGAAACCCGCTGTGACGACCGTGTCGTAGTGGCTGGAGATTATGATGATCTTACTTGGATCTAGGCCATCGAGTTTGCCTATCACATTGTAGTGGGACCCCTGTCCAATAACCGCATCAACAACCACCCTCGCTGACACTGGGGGCCTCTCCGCGAGCTTTCTGATTCTAAGACCATCATCATAGTTCACCATGCCCACAGGAATCTTCAGATCCCAGTATCTCAGCTCCAAACCGCGTGGCGCATAGAGCCTTCCCTCCTGCGAGCCGGAATACGTTGGAATCCATGAATTGTTTGAGAACCACCAAGTCTGCACGATTGCTAGCGGCGGCTCACTAGCGATCTTGGCGACATAGTTCTCTCTCCAAGACCTGACTGACCCAAACTCCCGTCCAACCAAAACGATCTTGCTCTTGATGCCAATCTCATCCCAGAATCCTTGTGGAAAGTCTTCTCCGTGTTCCGGGAGTGGTAGAAGAGCAATTTGCCCGAAGATCCCATCCCTTCCTGTCGGCCAACCCAAATGCTTGGGCGTGAAAGAAGCTAGTTTGATCTGGTCGCCTGCAGTTGCAGGATCATTGTCAATGTCCAACACCAAGCTAGGTGGACTGATAAGGCCCCAGGTTGTGAATTCGAAGGTCTCAGTATACGACTCCAACCCTGTTCGGTTGAATGCCTCAACTAACCACTCGGCCGAGGCTGTTGCTCCAGTGGATCCGGCGGATCGAAATGAATAATGTGAAATGGTATGGTCCAGCGTCATCTTCTCTAACTGCAAATCATAATCGTAAGCGCTTTCACCACTAACCAACCCGACCACTTCCGATTCAGTCGAAGCGATAGCAACCTCGGAGCTCAACCCACAGTTCCCGGCCCACGTTCCCACGATGAGCAAAATTAGATAGAGAACAAGCAGGGTCCGCAGTCTGGAATTCATAACAACCCTGTCGGCCTTCTAATCAATTAAAGGCCATGCCACACTGCCAAACTCGACAAAAAGACGCTCATGCTGAAACAGATTTGGTCATCCTAATTGTTCCAGGGTCAGGTTCAGGGTCTAAGACATGACCGCAGTTAGGGCACTTCTTCAGTTTCTCGGCGATCTCGAACGGCCCATGGGGTCTGGCTCTCCTACTGTCCCCTAGGAGATCTAGAGCGCTAATGTGGTAGAGCAAAGTCCTACAACTCGAACAGACATAGCTTATTCCGGCCTTGCGAAGCGGCGCCATCGACTGCCATATGTAGCTCTGAGATGGACTCGTAATGGTTGATGCCTCCTTCCAGGCCTGCTTAAGCAAATCAGTTCTCACTGCTCGTCCAAAATGCGGTTTTGTTACCAGCTGACCGAAACCTGAGTGACGTTCTAGTTTCCACTCGGGTTTTCCGCCCGGTGAGAAGCAAGAAAGCCCGCGACGCGATTCTAGGTGCAGAAGTGCGGCAGGGGGTCGGGGGGTGGGTCTGGCGCGCGCAAATTTTGGAAGCACGATAATTCCCGGAACTCGGGGCTCCCGTTTCTCATTCGATGAAGATGGCGGGTCGGTACGGCTCCGCCATTTTCGCCCTACCCTTCGGATCGTAGAGATGCTCGTCATCTTCGCTATGGACTTCGATTTCCGTGTTCAGCTCTTTCGCGAAGAATTTCTGGGCTTCACTGAAGGCTCTCCGCTCGTCCAGTTCTCCGATCTCTATTCTTCGCTTTCTTAGGTCTGAGGGCATCGTTCTCGTCAACTTGATCATCCTAGCGGCGAACTTTGGCAGATCCTTCGAGGTAGGTAATTTCGTAGAGATCATGTCCTTGATTAGTCGATCCAAGCTCTCAGGTTGGGACTCGGCCCTCGTGAGGGCTTCGATGTAAACGCGCCACTTCCACTTGGCGGCCGCATAATAGTGGACTTTCTTCGGAGCCATCTTCGTGGTAGCAATGATCTCCTGTGTGTCATCGAGCGTCTGTTTGATCAGCTCTTCCAGAAGCTCCGAACGGGCATCTATCTTTGATTCATCAAAGCGAGGCCACTCGGATATGGAAGCGAATCTTTGCTCCCCCATGATATGCCATGCTTCCTCTGCCATGTGAGGCGCGAACGGGGCCAATAGTCGAATCCAAGCTGAAATGAACGATTTCATGGTAGCCGCGTCAGGTCTTTCCGCACGTCTCTGGTACCAGCGCAGATCGTTCCAAGCGTCGTAGAGAGCTGAGGCTAATGCTGTTCGAGTTTTGAGCTTCTCAATCGCTTCCGAAATCCCCCTGCTCCTCCCGTAGATTCTGCTCATTAGCCACTTTTCCAAATGACCATTTGAGGCTCTAGCGTTCGAGCTCGCAACTTCTTCAACCAGATGCAGAAAGGCCTCCAACCTCGCTCTTGTGTCGCGGGCGTTCTCGAATCGCCAGTCCGGGTCATCCATGCCCTCAGCGGCCAAGAGAACTGTGCAGCGGACTGCGTCGGCACCATAGTCCTCGCAGACCTTCCATAACGGCACAAAGTTCCCTTGAGACTTGTGCATCGGACGACCCTCTGCCTGCATGAAGCCATTGACCCCGATCGCTCGTGGCCAAGACTTCTCATCAAAGAGAGCAACGTGATGTAGAATGAAGAAGCTCAGGTGGTTTCCAACCAGATCCTTCCCAGAGCTACGTAGATCGACCGGATACCAATACAGGAACTCTCCACGCATTTTCTCCAGTAACTCACGCTTTGCATGAGATGCCTTGATCAGCTGCTCAGGATCGCCGGTGCCGTAGTAAACGTAATCGAAAACCTCGGGAGTCAGATGTTCTGGTCTAATCTGTCCAGCATTCACGTACTTGCTTATCATGTAGTAGGCCATGTAGACGGTTGAATCGCTCAGCGTCTCAACAATCCAATCTGATGTCCACGGCAAAGGCGTGCCTAACCCTGTCTTTCTTGCGCAGGGCCACTCCTGCAGCCAATCAATTATGCTGATGAACCAGCTTCTGGCTTCCTCCGGATAGAACGCCATCTTCGCGATGGCTTTGTGAGCTAGCTCCTTCCAATCCGGATCCGAGTACTTGAGGAACCACTGATCCTCCAACACCTTCGCTACGCATTGAGACGTGCACCTGCACACAACGCGTTGCGTGAGCTCATACATCACATCGACAATGCCCTTGGTCCGGAAATCCCTGACTAAGGATTGTTTAATTTCGGCTACTCTCTTCTTCGAGTAAGGCCCGCATCCGTCCTTCAGGATTCCCATGTGAAATTCTGCCTTGTAAATCTCCTTTGTCGCCTCTTCCGCTCTTGGGTCATTCTGATCATGAATGCCCATGCGGTCAACTATCTCTATGGCTGGAAAGTTACCAAAGCCCTCCACCGCTATGATTGAGATTGGCTCTATGCTCGCGACTTCGCTCGAGCTGATGGCGAACTTTTCCAATATAGATGGATTCTTCTGGATATCCCTCAATGCTAGCCAGTCGTACGGGGCATGGGCTGGGACGCTATAGACGACCCCGGTGGCGTTCTCAGTGTTGACGAAGCTTCCAGGTAGAATCACTAATTCCCGTCCTTGCACAAGATCGGAGCATTTCTTCCCTACTAACTCAGAACCCTTCAGACTTCGGATCACACGAACTCGCTTCAGTTGATTCTGCAGTTTCTCTGACGCAGTCTTACTGACGATCCATCGCTCACCGTCCACCTCAGTTTCTACATACTCTCCTTCAGGATCCATCCAGAGGTTTGTGACGCCGTAGATCGTTTCCGGTCTGAAGGTGGCGCAAGGCAGGAAGACATCGCCCATTTTGAATTTCATGATGATGAATTCTTCAGGTCTAACGCCCTCTCCTTCAAGTCTATCCGCATCACCTGTGGGACTCTCGTCCTTGGGACACCAGACAACTGGATGGGTGCCTTTGATGACGTATCCCCGCTCCCATAGGCGCAGATATTGCCAAGTCACGAACTTGCTGAAGCCTGCGTTCAGTGAGCTCGTGTGAAATTCTCTCCGCCAATCCAGCCCCATCCCAAGACGTTTTACAGCTTCACGGTTTGCGTCCGTGTAGTACTTGGCCATGTAGGCCGGGTCAAGGAACTTTCTGAGGTCCTCCTCCGGGACGCCATCCACTTCTCTGATCGCACGAATGAACTCTTCATCTCCCATTTTGATGCGTTCAGCAGCTCCCGCCACAGTCTTGCCAGTCCAGTGCCAAGCCCAGGGGAAGAGCACATTGTATCCACGCATCCGCATGTATCTGGCGTACACATCTATACGCGCCGCCGTGAAGCCGCTCCCAACATGGAGCGGACCGCTCATGTAAGGAAAAGGAAAGGTCACCAAGCACTTAGGCCGCGAAGGATCCGGGTCAGCTTCGAAGATCCTAGCCTTCGTCCACTCGCCCTGCCACTTGCTATCGATCTCAGCCCAGTCAACAGGCATGATATCTCACTTCATCACCATTTCTCTGAGCGCTGCCTCGGAATCGGTGACGACTTCGTCTGCAGCCTCCACGTTCGTGCCTCCACCTTGACCAAAGTACTCCTTACCGCCCCCACCGCCTCCTAGGATTGCAGCAAGTCTTCCTGCCAGTTTTCCAGCATGCACACCCCGAGCAATTGCTGCTTTGCCAGCGCCAACGAAGACTCTCGCAGAGTCCTTCACCAAAAGGAGAACTGCGACAGCACCTGGTTCCCGCTGCACAATCTCATTGTTTATTGAAACGATTTCATTCTCTTCGCCAAGTACGTACTTCGCCGCACACAATTTGACCGGACCTATCTGTTTCGAAGAACTCAGCAACCGCTCAGCCTCATGTCCCGCCCAAACCTTCATTAGCTCCTCCAATCGCTTCGCCAATCTCGTTCTCTCCTCGACAAGCGTTTCCACATATTGGTCGACTTTGTCTAGTGGAGCAGCGACCAAACTAGAGATGCGGTGGAGCTTGCGTTCCTGCTCCTGAACAGCCCGCAGGGCCTGCGTCCCAGCTGCGAAGATGATCCGCTCTACACCATCCTGAATGCGCTCAGTTCGCAGGATCTTGATGGCTCCGATTTGGCCGGTTCTGGTGCAGTGGGTTCCGCCGCAGGCTTCTACATCCCAATCTCCCACTCTGATTACGCGAATCTCTCTTCCCGGTACAGCACCTCCCTGATACAATCTGAAACCATACATCTGCTCGGCCCTTTCGCGTGGCAGCCACTGGGCTTCGACCTGAATGTCTTCCAGAGCGGTTTCGGTGGCTAAACGTTCAATCTGCCTAGCCTGCTCCTCGGTGATTCTATCGTAGTGGGAGATGTCGATACGACTCGATTCGACGCCTTTCTGGGCACCCGCTTGCCACGCATGCTGCCCAAGGACTCTTCTTGCCGCACCAAGCACGAGATGAGTCCCGGTGTGATGACGCATTAGACTCACACGTCTGTCCCATTCAATCGAGCCTCGAACAGTGTCTCCCACACGGGGTG
>Ga0209314_10000875_pt1 | contig 13600 bp, 16 predicted proteins | sample I19B2metaG_FD_184146 | JGI IMG/M metagenome (GOLD analysis project Ga0209314, IMG submission 184146) | Lake sediment bacterial and archeal communities from Gulf of Boni, Indonesia to study Microbial Dark Matter (Phase II) - ​I19B2 metaG... | ecosystem: Environmental > Aquatic > Freshwater >...
AGGAAGCAAGGCAGCGTAGAAGGCATCTGGAAGGACTTTCTCCTGAAACTCCTCCATGCTCACTGTTAGGTTGTTTCCCGTGACCCTGACGCCCGCAAAGTGTGGCAGCGGACTCACATACTTTTGGATAGCTCGCCCAAGAAGAGGAACCTGCGGAACCTGCACTGACGCTGAGGAAGGCCGAACAAAATCCTTTGCTAATAGACCTAGGGCAAATACCCCTGCAGCTGTGCCTGTCATCTTCAGATAAGTTCTTCTGTCGATTTTGCCTGCTTTTTTCTTTTCCATTTCTATCTCTCTCTTTTCTCGTTGGTATTTTCATGTCAAAGTAATTAAGGCTATGTGACTGTGAGTCAACAGCAACACTTTTAGGCGCGTGTAATTTTGGTGCTTGTAGAATGTAGATGTAAACCTGTGGGATTACGTTCGAAGTTTCTGCACTGCTATCAATTTACTGTCAACAGTTTAACTTTCTATGGCTTGGCAAATTGATAATCTCCTGGTATCATGTAGACAATATCTGAGATGTTTTGATTCTGCATCTAGCATTGCAGTGATTGCGCGCGCGCATAAACCTGTGTATTTTGGAATGTTCTCCATGCAAATGCTTACTATATAAAATTCTGGGGTTGGCAACCCGCGTCTTTGTGCTGTTATTGATTTAAAGTCGATTTAAGAACTTTGTTTCTTCGAACGACTCGGCATGATGCTGGCAAGAATAGCTAGTACTGGCCCAATTATGAGGCCAGCCCACATTATCAGAGCGACGATTCCTAAAACTGCAAGATAAGTTCGTTTCTTGAAGCCTGCTTTTTCTTCTATTCTTAGTGATAAGCGAAGAGTAGCGATTCCTAGTAGAATCGGAACTAGGGCAAAAACAAGTGTCAACGCAATTTCTGGCCCAAGGACTGTTCCAATCGAGGAAAAAACCATTTGGAGTAGAGTTGTTGCTCCAGTGCTTATGAACAGAAGACCGGCTAGTATTCCAAGCCAAGCCATGATTGTTCCTCTATACTTCCGTTTCCAGATGATCAATCCAATGCCAGTCGCAAGTGTAATTATCATAGGTGCAAATATCACAGCAAGACTCTGACCTTCCCACTGATAAATTGATAGTAGGCTGAACGGTATTAGGATCCATTCATCCAGCGTATAAGTCTCACGATCACCTACTGCCAGACCATAGTGGCCACCAGTGGATGGTTCGTAGACTGCCACGTAATAGGTGCCTGAGCTGGGCGCATTGATGTTCACCTCACCGAGTGAGTAGAAACTACCGGGAGAGAAGGGTTCGTAAGTAGCTTTGCCGGATCGCTTTCCTTCAACTACGAATGCCTTTGCATCTGCGGGGGTTTCGACGTAGTCTGGAACATTGCCCTGTTCACTTATTCCAGGGCCGATAAGTATGAATCCTGGCAGAAATTTGCTCTCTTCAGAACGCGTAGATTTGAATAACATGACGTGAATTTTCTGCCCAGCCTCTATGTTGAAATTGTAGTATTGGGCTTCTCCGCCTTCATGCAACTCTGCATATATGGCCCAAGATTTTGTGGGATTAGGTATTACAGTGGCCGTGGCGAGACTCTCATTGTCACTTGACCCGAGAGGAGCATGAGCCATAGCGCCAGACACCAGAAGAAAGGATGAAAAGATAGCAGTAAGAAATATTGCGGCCAGTCTGGACTTGTTCAACCAAATTTCACGTCAGATCTTGTCAATTCAGAGGCGGGTGCCTTCAAGTCTAAGAGACAGACTTGTGCATGACCTTCAACTCTGACTTTTCTGTATATTTTTTTCACAACTCCATTCTCGTCGATGAGGAAAGTTGTTCTTTCAGCACCCATGAAGGTTCGGCCATATAGACTCTTTTCCTTCCATACCCCGTACAGTTCCAAGACTTTTCCTTCAGGATCGCTCAGCAAGGTGAAGGGCAGCTCATTTTTCTGCTTAAATTTCTGGTGCGATTCAACACTGTCTTTACTTACTCCTAGAATGACAGCGTTTTCCTTCTCAAATTCTTTGATGTTATCCCTGAATTCTTTTGCTTCGCTTGTACATCCAGGAGTGTTATCCTTTGGATAGAAATAGAGCACAACCTTTTTCCCTCTATAGTCACTTAGCGTTACCTTTTTACCATCATCTGATATCAAAGCAAAGTTTGGAGCTTCTTCTCCTTCCAAAACCAACTTAACAACCTTCTTTTGACAATATACTTGAAGATAGCAAGTTACATTCCTCTCTGCTCTTTTTCAGCTCCTCTTGTGCAGAAAAAATCATCCTTGAGACCCATCTGTTCGGTAAGCGGACAGCTTGGACAAATGCAGCCATTTTCCTCGGTAATACAGACCGGACTTTTGCCTAGGATACAATACAGCAGTTCATTATTTTCCCTTGCGCAGTAGTTGTATGAGGGGCAATCGTCACAAATGCAAAGCTTCCTCTTGGATTCAACCATACTCATCTTATCGTCATCAGTCATCTGCGCCATCTGCTGCATTGCCTGTTCAAATTCGTCCAAACAAGTCCTACCTGCCGTGAACTTTTTTTCTTGCTTTCGGCTGCTCGCGTTTACGCGTGATAAAAACTGATTCTCCTCGTTGCAAACGCTCTTTTACTTCTTCGAAATTGATCTCCCCGACCTCTTCGACCTCAACGCTCTGCTCTTCGTCATCTCTCAAAAAGAGCAGGCGAAACTTTTCATTAGCTTTACTAAGATTTGTCAACGCTTCCATCAACTTTCTCACGACATTTAATTCGGAAGCGAACGTTTTTAAGGGTATGTGACTGTTACATTACAGTAACAGTCGACCATTATGGAGATGGACATGCTTGTCGTCCAGTGAAAAGATTGTTGAGTCTCTGTCAGAGTTCGGGCTCACCCGCAACCAGGCAAGAGTGTACATGGCCATAGCTAGACTAAAGTTGGCTTCAGTCGGCGAAATCTCTAAAGTGGCGAAGGTACGTCGAGAAGATGTTTACAGAATATTGCCTAAGCTTGAAGAGTTAGGATTGATCGAAAAATTGTTGGGGATGCCAGCCAAAATTCGAGCTACTCCAGTTGAAGAGGCGCTTTCCCTTCTGATTAAAAACCAAGAAGAAACAGCCAAAGAAAGATTGTCCGCTATGAAAGCGAAAACGGCAACTTTTTTGAAGAATTTCGCGAGTGCACCAAGAGTGGAAGAAGAAGAGGCTGATTTCACGTTGCTCTCAAAGAGAGAAAGCGTGATGGCTAAGATGTTAACTATGCTGAAAAATGCTGAAAGAGAAGTTGACATTGTCTGTTCAGAAAGAAAGATCATGCAACTATTGCACTATTTCACTGAAGAACTCAAGAGAATCACAAAGAAAGGCGTGGGAATTCGCATAATTTCCGAAGTGCGTGAATATGAAGACCAAATTCCGCGAATTATAGAAGAACGATTATCGCCTGGGACCTCTATCAATTTGAAGTACACGGAACTAAACTCGAGTCACTACACGATCGTTGATTTCAAACAAGCTTTAATCGCAACCAATACGGAGGGAAACTTAGGAGAGAAGCCTTGTCTATTTACGACAGGGCACACTCTCGTGGGAGTCTTTCAAGAAAATTTTGAAAATCTTTGGCACAACTCAGTCAGCTGGAAAAATATTGAGAAGAATGCTGTTCCTGAAAAGGTGGCCCATCTCATGGAAAAATTGAGTCCGACGAATCATTTGATATTCTTTTACGACACTCCAGAAGCCAAATACAACGTTCTTTTCAACTATCTTAAAGTCGGACTGGATAATGGTGAGGCTGCAGTGTACGTAGCTTCTGATGAAAAACCCAGCCAGATTAGAGAAGCTATGAAACGTTTCGGCATCAATGTTGAAGAATATGAGAAGACAGGCGCAATATGCATTCTTGGATATGAAGACATCTACATTATGAATGGAAAATTCAGTGCATCCACCACCATTAATTTGTGGAACGAGCTTTATTGGAAAGCTTTGAAAAACGGCTTTAAAGGCTTAAGAGTCACCGGAGAAACGGGATGTTTCTTCAAACATAACTTGATTCAAGAACTATTGGAATATGAAAAAGCGTTGCACAGAAACTTGGACATGCCAATAATTGCCATCTGCGCTTATAACGCCAGCATGTTAAATAAAAGTGGCGACCCCGTAAACTTGTACTCCGAACTTGCTAGAGCCCATGGCACAGTCCTGTTCACAGGAATTGACAACAAGTTGGGAAGAATGGAGATTAGAGAACCGAACATTCTATGAGGGACTTAGAAAAAAGGATGGGAAGGTCCTTTTCAGCATTTAATGAGCGCGCGCTCTTGTATGTTTTGGAAAAAGACTGAGAAGCATTTATCCTCTTGTAATTGGTGAATCAATCAGGTCATACAGTAATTTGCAAGCATCATTAGTTCTGCCAAAAAAAAGGGCGAAAGTCGTGACAGCCGTTGGTCGCTGTTGTTTTAGCACTTGAAGGTGACCGTTCTCATAGAAGCCCTACTGCCTCTTGCCTCGGTATGGCCACAAGGGTTTCTGTAGCTACCCATTCTGAAATGTCAATAGACATTTTCAGAGCTTCTTTTTCGCTTGCTGCTTCAAATATGAAAACTGTATCGTAGCGACCCAATGTCCAATACCAGTTCAGAACGTTTATTCCTTTCTTCTTGAACTCTTCCGTCATTTTGGTGGCATCGCCCACCGTTGCCTTGTCAGGTTTCTTCCTAAACTTGCCCAGATTTACAAAAATCAACGATTCTCACCTCCACTCTAAAGTCTTTAAATCTCTTCATTTCTCGACAAAAAAAAATTGGACATAATGTGTTTCTTTTTGACTTTACTTCTTTTTGGCGGCTTTCTGTAGGTATTCTCCTATTTGATGTACCTCTCTAGTGAAGGTGTCCATGTTGTATTGCAGGGCGTGTAGCATTGCGCTCCATCTTGAGGTGTAGCTGGCGAGGAAGGCTACTTCCGCCATTTCTTTGTTCGTGGCACCATTTAGCGTAGCCATTGCTGTGTGCATGAGACCGCAGTAGGGGCATTTGATGTTCGCCGATATTGCAAGCCCGATGAACTCTCTGTACTTGGCTGGAATCTCGGATTCTCCTCCCTGGTATTTCTTCATCAGAGGCCAATCTTGCATGAGCACGTCTTTTGGAATGGCCTTCATGAAGCCGGGAACAATGCCGAACGTCTGCTTGATATCTTCAAGAGTATCCTCATATTTTCCCATCATAAGTCACCTCCTCGTTTGTCATTTCCAACTGCCAACGATTGATTTATGCGTCCTTTATCATCTTCTTCATATCTTCCTTGCTATGCTTCAGCATTGCAGGATGATGGTTCTTTACATGAAGCACCATATGGTCTATCACGTCGTTCTCTCCCCAAGGCGACTTCACAGTCCACCCGCACTCGGGGCAGGTCGTCGTCTTCATTTTGCCTTTACTCATAGGATCACCTCCATTCCGAATTACAACCAATCAGCGGCCGCAGTTTTTCATCGCGTTTACTTTTGAATTCCTATTTTCTTGGCCCAGTCACTGCCCTCATTGAAGAACTTCAGTACTGGAGTTATCGTTACTTCTCCTATCAGCCTTAGCGGTTCAACAGCAGTGTTGAGAGCGGCGTTATCAGCTGTTTCGAGTACAAAATAGAAAACATGACCTGGTGCGTCCATGTATCCTTCTATTAATTTTACTCCAGACTTCATCATGCTCTCTTCAGTCTTCTTTATGAATTCTTTGTCGGGTCTTACAACTCCTCCAGGACACAACTCAGCTGTATGCCTAGCAACAATCATAAACAGCAAACCAAATCACCTCATAATGAGAATAATGTGCCCCGCACTTAAACTTGTGTGACTGTAATGACACAGTAACATTCGCTCTTATAATCGAAGCGCGCGTTTGAATTAGTCAGCGTAAATTGTTAAATCTTCGGGTTTATACCTTTTTTTGAAAGCTTCCAGAAACTTTGATCGTTTAGCAATAGCCCTCAATAGTCTTATCAGCATATCCCTGTTTCTTCAGTTGCCAAATAACATCAAGAGTGCCATGACGGGCTTCTAGGTGGACGGGGCGGGATTTGAACCCGCGGCCTCCACGATGCCAACGTGGCGATCATACCAAGCTGATCTACCCGCCCGTTCAGCGTTGTTTCTGAAACTTAAACCTTCAGAGATAGCCTATAAGCATTTCTTTATTCTAAAGCTTGATTAACTATCCATAATGCAGATAATGCTTTAGCATCTCTTCGACTTCTTCCGGCTTATTCGCTAGGCTTTGCCTCAAATTCTTATCCTTATAACTCCTAAGTTTTTCCAGAGTTTTATCAATTATTTTTTTCGGAAAAACTCCCTCTGCCTCGTAAAATTTCCTATCTTTGTTTAGTTCCTTGGCTGATTCGCTGCAAGAAAGAGGCAAAACTCTCAGTCGCTTTCTTTTGTCACTAACGTCTATGAGTGTTTTTTCAGCAATTTTCAATGCCTCTTCAGGATTGCGCAAACCATAATTCACTGCCAAGGCCATTCCAGCGAAAAGCAAATGCGCATTTGAAAACGCGTCTGGGGCTCGATATTCAAACGTTGCTTCGAGGCTTTTTACCTCATTCTTTTTTCTGAAATTCCACCACAGCGGTATACGTATGAGAGCTAAACGGTTTCCGGCGCTCCAGCAGATGTGCATAGGTGATTCTTTACGGTCTATGAAACGCAGATATGACACAGGTGTTGAGTTTCCCAAGGCAGAAAGACTTGGCGCAAACCTTAGTATTCCGCCAATCATTTTCATTGCTTCGGGGCTCAAGGTTTCATCCGGCGTCGCAAGCACGTTTTTTCCATTTCTTAATGCGCAAAGGTGAATGTGCATTCCTGTTCCAGCGTGTCCCAAGGCTATTTTAGGAGAAAATGAAACAGTTACGCCGTGTTTTGCACAAACATTTCGAATAACCCACTTTGCAATGGTAATTGTGTTAGCCATCTCGGCTAGCCTTTGTGGTAAAAGCTCCACCTCATGCTGCTCAAAAAGCGTATTATCTTTTGTTAACATGCAACCAACTTCGCTGTGTCCATACTTCGTGGCAATACCGACACTTTCCATCGTGCTCAAAATTTCATTCCTCAGATCTTCAAATTTCGCAAAAGGTGCAGACTCATGATAGTTCTTATCCGATTCTTCAGGAAATAGAATCTCGGTTTCCTGTTTGGCAACGACATAAAACTCAAGTTCAGCCAACGCTTTAAGAACAATACCATTTGAAGAAAACAATTTCTCTTCAGCCTTCATCAAAACATTTTGGGGAGCAACATCTAGCGACATTCCGTTTGTGTCGAGATAATCGCACAGAAGATTTAGTGTTGGCTTCTTTGAAAAAGGATTAAGAAAGCCTGTGTCAAGCTTCGGCACTATGTAAATGTCGCTCTTCCAAGAGTCAATAAACGAGAACAAGCTTGATCCGTCGATTCTCTCTCCCGAATCCAAGATTTCAGAAACCCTTCTTTCATCTCCAGTTGAAAAACTTAGAGATTTTAATCTTCCATCCTCTGGAATCTGGCATAGATTAAGAATCTTGATGTCTTTTTCCAAAATAAACTTGACGACTCCTTCCTTTCCAGAGAATCTTAACATTTTCTGCATGACAAGAGACACCTTTGATAGCATGTTAATGGTTTTAGAAACCGATATTTTAGCTATATCATAAGCGTTCAAATTCTCAATAATGCTATTCATTAAAATATGTAAAAAATCATCACAAGCATCGCCAGCATGCGGCTTGATTGTACGAGTTAAATATTTGTATATTGATTTTATCCTTGAGGTTTATCGCTTATGGTTACGTTTGGAGTATGTTTACCGCAAGTTGATGTTGATTATGATATTGTCAAAAGAGTGGCTCTAGAATGCGAAAGCGTAGGATTCCACTCTGCTTGGTTGACGGACCATCTCTTGCCAATTCTTGGACAACCACAAGCATCCTACCTTGAATGTTGGACAACTCTTTCAGCGTTGGCTGAGGCGACCACCCACATAAGGCTTGGAACCTTGGTGCTCTGCAACCTGTTCCGACATCCCTCAGTCTTGGCCAAGATGGCTTCGACACTAGATGTTATTAGCCATGGCAGACTTGAGCTTGGTTTAGGAGCAGGCTGGTTCAAGCCAGAGTTTGATGCTTACGGCATACCATTCCGAGAAGCTTCCATTCGAATAGCGATGCTTCAGGAAGCTTTAGAAGTTATGAAAAAGATGTGGTCAGAGGAGAAACCAGCATTTCAGGGCAGTTATTACAGCATAAATGGAGCTACATGTAATCCAAAGCCTATTCAGAAACCCCACCCTCCAATTTGGGTAGGGACACTTATTGGAGGTAGACGCATGTTCGAAACTATCGCCAAATACGCGGATGGGTGGGCTATTGGAAGCTGGTATTTGCCATCAATCAAAGAATATAAACAAAAGATGGAGAGTCTCAAACTCTACTGCCTAAAGGCTAAAAGAGAATTTGAAAGCTTGGAGAAAGCTCTCGGCGTAGGCTGCATTATAGCTGAAAACAAGACGAAGCTTCTTGAAAAAATTAGGAAACTGAAACCGGCGGAAGTACCCATTGAAAAGTACGAGACAACTCAAAAGCTAATATGTGGAACGCCTGACGAGTGCATAGAAATGCTAGGGACGTACGTTGATATTGGAGTCAATCACTTCACGATGGACTTCCCAGACATAACAACTCTTGAAGCAGCACGCCTCTTCGGGGAACACATAATACCATATTTCAAATAGCCAACGCAAACTGATTTCACACGAGCATATTGCCACATATGTATTGCATTGATTTTTGAGCGCGCGCTTCAACGGTGATTTTCAGAAATTCTATTTAGACGTTGGAAAAGTCTTGAAGAAAAATAAAAAATGTTCTGATCATACATAGAAAGGGGGAACCGATGTGAGTGAAGAGGAAAATGTGGAAGCAGTAAAGCGTTTGTTTGCAGCTATTGAGAGAGGTGACTTAGCATCTGCTCTGGAAATGTTAACCGAGGATGTGGATTGGCGGTCTCCTGTGACGCGTATTGGACATGCAGACATCTCATGGGCTTGTCCACGTCACGGCCGAGGGCAGGTTGCGCAGTTTTTCAGAGAGCTCGGTGAGAAGGTGAGGCCTGAACCGTTTGCGCTGTTGGGGTTTACTGCTCAAGGCGACAGAGTTATAGTGGAAGGAAGTAACAAAGGACGCGTTAATTCCACTGACCGCACTTACGAACACGATTGGGTGATGGTGTTCACGCTGCAAAAGGGCAAAATAGCAAGGTGCTGGCACTACTACGACACCGCCGACGTAGCGGAAGCTTTCCGGACTATGTAGGTTCTATCCAAAGAAGAAAGTTGTTAGCACCTTCATATTGTGACAATCATATTAAAGCAGCAGCGAAGAGGAAAAGCGCGCGTGTCTCAAGCCTTAAAATTGTATCTTTTCAAACACTGAAAGTGGATGACAGGTCTTTTTGTGGAAGTTGATGTTCTTGCGCGCGCTTCTGTTACTGTGGCGCAACAGTCACACATCCTTAAAACGATTATAACTTAAGTTATGTCTCGAGGAGAAGAGTGACTAGGCAATGCAAGGACAGAAGAGAATACGTCTCGAGATCATTGCAGACATATTGAAGCTATGCACAAAACCTCAAACAAAAACACGAATAATGTATGCAACAAATTTGTCCTACAGGCTTTTACAAGAGTGTTTGTCGCAGCTAGTATCGCTGGCTCTTCTTGAGGTTCACCGTAGCATAACAAGGTATGCAACTACCAAAAAAGAGCTGGAATTCCTCGAGAAATGGTCAGAACTGAAAAAGCTTCTTCGTTAAGCGCGCGCTTCCAAATTTTTGCTAAGGTAGAGGCTCGCGCGCGCTCAAAACAATAGTTGGAATTCATAATTCTTTTCTATGCGCTCCTAATTCTTAGATTGTGGTCAGTGATGAAAATCGAGGATTTGATGATTAGAAGCGTTATTACAGTGCCAGCAGACACCTCAGCCTATGAGGCTGTGAAGATTTCGAATAAGAATAGGATTGGTTGTTTGGTCGTTGTGGATAACAGCCAGATTGTTGGGATTTTGACTGAAAGGGATTTGCTTGAAAGAGTTTTAGAAAAATGCAGGAACCCCAAGGAAATCAAGGTTTCAGAAATAATGACTAGGCATGTCGTTGTGGGAAAACCTGATATGGAGCTCAGTGAGGCCACGAGGCTTATGTTTAAAAACAGGGTGAAGAAATTACCTATAACAGATGGAAACCGATTAGTTGGCATAGTTACCTTAACGGATATAGCCCGCGCCACGAGCGTGGACAAAAAAACCATAGAACTTCTCGAAAAACTCTCCAACATGCATGTGCTCTAAGCCTTAGGCCAAGCTACGTCTATTCATACTGGCTCTATTCTGAGGCTATCTACCGATAGAAGCTAACGCCAAAATAAGAGTGACTAGCGCGCGCGATAATTGGATTCGGGGGGTCGTCATCTGTAACAATCACTGATGTGACTTTTACCACTGGCACTGCCACATTGGACCTGAAAACACTGGAACAAAATTAGTAACAATAACGTCAGTAAGAGTAAATGGTGAACGTACAGACCTCACCGATGGTCTACCATTACAGGCAGGCGAAACAGCTACCTTAGACGTAGCCGGAACTTATATTGCTGGAGATCCATACAAGTTTGACCTATATGACGCAAGCGGTCAAGTCATCGGCTCATACCAAGCGAACGCTCCATAAGTAGCGGATAATCTAATCTTTGCCTGCCCGGCCCCGTTTTTCCCGTTGGAAAGCGAAATAGACCAGCTAATCACCGGGTGTGAAAAAACAATAGCTTCAATTCTGCAACTTCTAAAAGAAACCGGAATGAGAATAGGCGAAGCGTCAAGGCTGGAATGGACCGACCTAAACCTTCAAAACAACACTATAACCCTAAATGAGCCAGAGAAACATGGCAAAGCGAGAATGTTCAAAGCTTCGGTTAAGCTCATAGGCATGCTTCAAGCCTTACCTAAAAAGAACGAGGGCATTTTTGGGCATGGCCGCGTCAGAGATAAAGAACACACCTTCCAGATGCAAAGACAGAAGCGCGCGCTGGTGCGGTCAGGATTTAGATTTAATTTGGAGTTTGTGTGTTTCATAAAAAAGGGGGATTTGTGGAGGAGAACTCGCCAGTTGCTAGCACCAGCATACCTAGATTGGGCCTGCTTTGTTGAACAGTGTCCAATCGTTGCTTGGCAGGTCATGCAGGTATGGAAGTTGCCAGCTGTATTCAGGATGAAGCGCCAAAAAGTCTGCGGCGATAAACGGCGTGCCACACGGGTGTCCCCAGCGTCCCCACATTCCCATGAGGGGATAAGCTAAACTGCTGGAAGTCACCTTTCCGTCATAGGCGCCAGAGGGATCATAATCCCATTCTGGTTCTACTTCGCCATGGCCGCAAAGGGTTCTTCCACTCGGCGCCACTACGTCGTAGCGGGTGTCATAATGATCTCCAAGCATGATTTTACCCACTTCAACGGTTATTTCGCCATAGTATTGCTCGCGGAGCTGCTGCCACCTTTGGTTTCTGCAGTATCCGCTGGTTTCGGTGTCCGTCCAGTCGTAGATGGTTTCAGATCTAACGCCGGGGCCTTTGGGGTAGTTGCATGAGCTGATGAAGCCATTGAAGGTGCGTTCTATGTCCCAGTGATAACAACCCAGCTGTAAAGAGCATATTTCTCCTGTCTTCGCATCTCCAATAAGCCATTCATCCGAATAAGCTCCGTTGCCGTTATATGTCATGACTTTAAGCCAGTCGTTTATCTTGTTTGTGTACTGCATTGCATATCTTATACGGACGAATGTTGGAATGCCTTTGATGTTATAGACGTTCATATCTGGAAGAGTGGTCTCGCACGCCATTAATCCGGCATTATTCATAATCCAGTCTTGACCACTCCAGATACAGCCCCCGGTGCTCTGGTACAAGATTTCATGTCCCCTCTGCGGCTTCAAATGGAAAATTACATTCCAGTAAATATCTCCAGCGTATCCAGCCCATGTGTCATGGCCAATAACAATTTGGCCACCAACTGTAGCATCTCCCGTGGCAATGAAGGCGCTACAACCTTTTTCCCATTTCTGCAGTGGAATGTTTCCAGAATGCAAGCGCTCCTTTTCAAAGTAGGCATCCCAGTAGGCATCAATGTCAGCCCAAGCGTTGAACGCTACCACATCCCATAGATCCCAGTTCTTGTAACCAGCTGCTTTCATGCCTTCTACTATTCCTTGCATTTCAACTTTGTATTCAGCAGGGATTTTTCGCCATACATATAGTCTTGCTATGTCGCGGGCAGCATACCACCAGTCGCCAAACTCCTCTTCGGTCCAGTAAACGTGGATTGCAGCGCTCCAAGAAGTGTTTATGTTGTCAGCGAGTAAGTAGCCATGCTGATAACCTATTTGAAAAGGATTACCTTCGAGATGAACGAAGATCCAGCCGTTCTTCTCTAAACGATATGCGCCAGCCAGAAGCCTATTTCCCTTACTTGGAGCGGCATATGTTTCAACTTGCTGTGTAGCCATCAAAAGGACCGAGAGAAACAGAGCACTTACCAAAAACACACGAACTTTTCTGGCGCGCGCGTTAATCAGCTCAGTCTTCATTTCAATATCACTCTCCTCTCTCCTATTTAGGCGGGTATGTTTAACGTGCCCCAGGCTCGGCACGGATTAGACGTTAAATTCTAATTGCTTAAACGCGTAGCCGGCTACGCCTAACCAACTTAAACGTATGCGAAAATTTCAAATTTAACTCTTATGAAAAAATCTTCTATTCAAAGAAAACAATGAAACACTTCTTAAAATTCGCACAACCAACCAAAAAACTGGCTCTAAAAGGTATCCAAACTTAATCAAAGTCTGCGGCTTTCTCATGCAAACAAAAGTTTACCTCTTCTGGCATGCCCAGTAGTCGTTCGTGGGTTCAAATCCCATATGAAATTACAAGACTAAGGGCGTATTCAAGAAACCTTCTCAAGTTTGGATAATGAATCTGTTAGTGTCTCGAGTGGACACGTCCCGCGAACCATCGACTTTTAGGTTCCTTCCAACCGCGCGCGCGCTTGGACATGGCACAGTACGAGACAAACAACATGCTTTCCAATGTCAAAGGACTAAACTTGCTAAGAAAATTGGGAATCCACGATTAGCAAAGATTCACTTTCACCTTATCCGACATTGGAAAGGCACAATGGAATACCACAAAACACACGATCCAGATTACGTTAGACGATTGCTAGGTCATAGGAGCTTAATGAGTACGCAAATATACATCAACATGGAAAGGGCTATTTTCAGCGAGAACGACCAGGAATTTCATGTTAAAGTGGCTGAGAACTTGGACGAAGCGTGTAAACTGTTAGCTGTTGGATTCGAGTTTGTAACCGACTTAGAAGGAAAGAAACTGTTTAGGAAGCGCAAATAATGACACCTATTTGTGAAAAAGCACACCTTATTCTTAATAAGTATGGTTATGTCTTCACACGGATATGTTTTGAGGATTCGCTACGTTTATTTATGGAGATGGTATTGAATAAGCTAAGGATA
>Ga0209314_10000876_pt1 | contig 13552 bp, 10 predicted proteins | sample I19B2metaG_FD_184146 | JGI IMG/M metagenome (GOLD analysis project Ga0209314, IMG submission 184146) | Lake sediment bacterial and archeal communities from Gulf of Boni, Indonesia to study Microbial Dark Matter (Phase II) - ​I19B2 metaG... | ecosystem: Environmental > Aquatic > Freshwater >...
GAATTCACAACCAATGTACGCTCTCTCATCCCAGGAAAGGTAGCTAAACAATAATGCTTAGCGTCGTCGTACGTGACCTTTTCATAAACCTCATCAGATATCACAACCAAATCACGCTCCACCGCGAGTTTGGCCAGCCTCACTATATCTTCATAAGACAGAACCGCCCCCGTTGGGTTGCTGGGAGAATTTATGATCATCACACGTGATTTATCTGTGATCAGAGACATCACATCATGAGCATCAAGCCTAAAGTCCTTCTCCTCAAGCACCGGCATCGACACCGGAACACCGCCCGCCAGCAGAACGTCAGACTCATAACATACAAAACCTGGGTCCGGAATTAACACCTCGTCGCCTGGATTAACAAGCGCTAGTAAGGCCAGAAAAATTGCCTCAGAACCCCCCACCGTGATCAAGATTTCAGATTCCGGATCATACGACAAACCATAATCCTGCTTTGCCTTTTTCGACAAGGCCTCCCGCAACTCTGGAATACCCATGTTAGGGGTATAGTGTGTTCTACCTTCGTCTAGAGCTCGTTTAGTTGCCTCCAGAACATGAGAAGGAGGAGTAAAATCTGGCTCACCCAACCCCATACTGATCACGTCTGGAACGCCCTGCGCTAAAGCGAACAAACGACGAATCCCAGAGGGTCTAATTCCTCTTAATCTTGCTGCAGTCCCAACGCATTTTACCAATACCATCACCATATACTGTTATGCTTTCTTAAACATAAAACGTTTACATTTGTCGTCTTATAATAACCTGTTCGATGATTACTGAAAAGGACCACAAGCTTTTTGTACTGGTATACAAAACTGTATCCATTAGACGGACCCTCCGGTGAATAATTTGCATCTCAAAGAAAACGTACAAAAATGGTTAACGCAATCAATAAATGACCCCATTACAAAAATACTGGCAAAAAATAGTAATATATCAAAAACACAGCTTGAAACACTCTTAATCGATGTTTTAGCTAATAATATGGCCGAAAAACCGTTAAAAAATGAAGAAAAAGCCAAATTACGACTATTAAAAGCAGGAGTAAGCCGCGGTTCCTTCAACAGAACGTTGAGACAAGCTAAAAGAAACGTCATACAATCCATCTATACCATACTTCTTCTTGGATATCTAGGAGTGTTTGAGGACCCCCGTCTAGACCCGTATCTGGAAGCCGCAAACAAGCTCCAAACCTACATGAGCGCCTACAAAGACATGCTGAGTGGCAAAGAGGTCATCGATGAACACCTAAGAATAGTAAAAATGTTACGTGAAGAGCTAGAAACCAGCCTAGAGCGATTATCAAAACCAAAGTCAGTGTAAACTGTGATATCACAGGTCACAAATACGTCAAATACAGCCATATTAAGGCATCAATCATCTAAAGAGGACAATTTATGTCACATTTGTTGATTTAAATCCTTTACAGACCTCAAGTGATACTGTGCCCAATGTAGTCATTGGAAAATTGTAGCGGTGTGTGACGCGTTATGTGAGGTGTGATGTGTGATATCACATGTGTGCCTCGCCTTTTGATAATCAAAGTCTATCATAAAAAGTCTTCCTAGTCCGTCAAATATGTTCGGCGATCTATCCAAGCAGGGTTAACCCTTTATTTTTAATTGGCACCATTCCCACTCAACGCGTAGAAGATGGCTGCAGCGGTCGCTTGCATGTAGTTGTGATTTTCAATACATCATGGGTGATCACAGTTAGATCACACTCCCATTGATCCCGTAAACCTTTTTATCTTTTGCATGAAACTATTTAGAAGGTGATATCACATGTATTATGACCCTCTTTTGATGGTTACGATTCTTTTATTACTTGTAACGTTGGTTTCGGCTGTATTATATTATGGACGAATCAGGAGGGCTCGCGAGGAATACGAGAAAGCGAAGGATGTTATGGGCGATGTTATTATCAGCTTTAATAGGCAGATGCAGAGGCAGGAAGAAGGGCTGGGTGTTACCGCTTATAAAACGGAGGCTCTTTCCTCTAAAAGTGAAAAATTGATGAGAAAACTAGAAAATCATGATAGGCAATTAGCAGGTCTCGCCGCAAAAGTTGAGGGCTTTTCGGGGATTGACCAGAAAGTGTCTGCGCGAATTAATGACATTGATAAAAAAGTTGATGCTGTAGCTGCAGCCCAGGAGAAGATGATGCAAAAAGTTGTAGAAGTTGAGAAAAGAGAGTACAAGGTCCCGACTATTCATGAAACGAAAGTAGAGGCAGCCGTTCCCATCAAGCGGGAAACAGTGCTGGCTCCCTTAACAGAAACCGAGTTAAACGTGCTGGAAATTCTTGCCACCGAAGGCGGAAAGACCGCCCCTGAAATTAAGGACAGGATAAAGCTCACTAGGGAGCATACTGCTCGTTTGATGAAGAAGCTTTATGAAGAGGGATACCTGGAGCGAGACACACAAAAAATACCTTACGCTTACCGCGTTAAAGAGGAGATGCGCAGAATCTTGAAGAAAGCAGAGGCTAAGACTTAACAGAAATGCTACGGTTAATTATTTTACGCTCATTGCCGTGTAACAAGGCTTTCTCCCACTCGACGAAGCTTCCGAAGCCTTTCGTCCATTTCAGAAAGCACTTCTGACGGGGGGAGTTTGTAATCAACCTCTCCCCTCTCGTTCAAGTATTCCGGATAATGACTGACCCTTATTGGGACTGCAAATCGAATTTTGGGCTCTGAGATAAGCAAGGCTTCCCCCACGTCAAGCATCTTGATCTCGGTGTCACTGTACTCTAGGAAGGGCGTATTTTTTGTAAGATACCCTCTGTCTTGACTCAGCTCTGTCTTCATGATCACCTTGGTCCAAAGCTCCGCGAAGACATCAAAATTTATTCGCGAGGGCCTGGGTGTAACCGCGTTAAGCCCAACCCGGTACTTTCGGTACGTTAGAGCGATGTCTGAGAATATGGTCTTGGGCTTGTTGGGATCAAGAAACTCGTGAGCTTCCTCCAAGGTCATTAGAAGGGTGGGTAGCTTTCCCCACTCTTCATAGTTTTCTTCCCACATCCGCTTATAGTGGCGTGCTACACTAGACGCAGTAAGACATGTGATGTTATATTGCTCTTCGGAGCTTATCCCTGAGATATCAACGAGGCAGGTGATTCCGCTCCTGACGCTTTGGATCACCTCATCAATGAAGCTGTAGTCAGAGGGTGGAAACAGTTCCGGCGAGAGGTCGGAAAGTTTATGCATTAGAGCCTCAATCACAACTTTAGACTTGTACCCAGTTATCTTTCCAACCCCGGCGTGTCCCTCCGCTCCGTAAGCTTCAAGCGCATCCTCTATCCAGTTCTTGCCTAACCTTTCATAGAGCCTCTTAGCCAGCCTATATTGAGGAAGGCCTATCTCGGGGAATATCGTCTGAAGCTTGCCAGGATGGAGCGTGTACAGTCCTACACGCAGCTTGCCTTCCCTGGCCGAATAATAGCGGACCTTGCTGTGGAAGAGCGGATGATCTCGCAGACCCCTTTGAGGCTTGATCTCCTTCCCCTCAAGAAGCTGACCTGCGAAGTCGAAAATTAGGCCGACGGTTTTTGGGCTGTGGTCTATGATTTGGGCGTTCAGGATTAATTCACAGTTCGTTTTTCCTGAGCCGGTCATCCCAAACATGCCCATCATGCGAGGTACAGCTTCAACATCTATGCCTACCGACCCGAGCACGTGCTCTCCAGAGCGCAGTCGCCCGATCTCCAATTCTCCCGCAAGCCTCAGAGATGAGCAGTCTTCTTGACTGGCGGCGTACACCTTATCTCTGTAGTTGGGGTTAAAAGTTGGAGAACGAACTCTTCCCACCTTCTTCTCGAGAAAAAGGATGCTGTCAACACTTCTGTAGCTGGAATATGGGCCGAACGCCTCCTTGCCCTCGGCTTCACGAAGCTGTTCGATGGTTTCAAGGGTGGAGCTGCTTTGCGCGTTCACAACCCTCGCGTAGAAGCTTCTTTCACCAGAGTCTATTCGAACTATCTGGCCAAAAGAAAGGTTTACACCTTGATTGAGAAAGAAGGAGATTCTATCTCCTTGCGTTCCACACACAAAGCCCACTACCTCAGACATGCTCTACCCACTCCCACTCAAAGGCGTGTCTCACCCCGTGAAGTTCGTCTGGAAAGCTACACGAAAGCTCCTCCGTGCGGAGTACATCCAACAACCCGGCACTAGCAAGTGTCTTCTCGACTTCATCATGATAATGGAGAAGCATGGAGTCAGATGGAGCGGAAAAGTCATGGGCAAGCCAGAGGGTAACTGGATATCCAAGGCATCTTGGATCTTCAGAGATATAGGTAAGAGGGGAAAGTAGTTCATGTACGTCGCATTCAGTCAAATACTCCATTATATCACAACGGAAGGCTCGTGGACTCTCTTCGCACAGTTTCACAATTGATACATCACCATACTGGTGTCTATGCATGTCTGCCTTTTTGTCGGTATAGTAAACCCAGACAGAGTAGGGAGACAGCATGTACGTCGCTGCTATGAGATCATGCCCTTTTTCATCATGAAGCGACGGAGACTGTTTGCTTACGGCGAGTAGCCTGATGTCCCTCTTCTTGCATCCTTCGTAGAGTTCCACTAAGAACTTTCTTTCCCCGCCAAAGTAACTGGCTCCATCTAAAAGAAGGTAGTCGCTTGTACTTGTTTGGTGCAGTAAGTTCAAAGCTATCTTGCTCTCTAAATTCAGCCTTTCATCCTGCAAAATCCTGCGACGTACATACGCATCTCCAATTTCAGTGTGTATCTCTTCCACATAGTTCCAATCTACATCCCGGTTTCTCACTACAGCATATGCAGCCCGAAGCAAGTAAATTCCCCAGTTGCTGGCTCTCTTCAGTGTCCTTGTAGAACAGTCAACGGCATAGAAATGTACGTCGCAACTGCCTACTCGTCTCAGAAGCTTAAACTTTGAACTGTCAAGCTTATCCGCTATTACGGGCTCCTCTTTCACCTCATGGTAACCTACTGCTCGTCCCTTGTCAACATATTCACTCATTTTCTTCTTCATCTTAATTAGATCATCCCTAATCCGGTCGCCCACCCAGCTCTCTCCTTAACAAATTTGTTTCTACTCTTTCACAAGGCTTGGGAGCTGATGAAGAGGAGCTCCCCTTCTTCATCTATTTAGAGTCGGTCGCTTACTTATTTATCTTTTATTAAACTTAGTGTTCTTTGAGATATTTCCGTCATCATTCTGTATCTTCGACTGTTGGATGCGCCGCTCTTCGCAAGAACTCCGCGATCAGCCATTCGAGAAAGGTATGTGGAGACAGTGCTCAAGGGGACGGGCTCTTTGAACTCTTGTTCATACACGGATTGAACGTCCTTGGATGAAAACCAGACGATCGGGAAGTGTTTCTCAGTCACCATGCGGATTTTATCAAATTTGGAAAGCTCAGTGGTGGCGCGATTCCATTCAGGGTTTAACCCAGGCATGCCTCCAAGCAGTTCAACAAGGTCCAATAGGCGGAGGGCCTTTTCCCTGGTCACTTGCCCCTCGAAGGTTATCGTGTAGCGGTTTCCACCTCCGTCGAAGATTTCTACACGCATCTTTCTGGCTGGCATCCTGAGCACCCTAACACGCCAACGTTTACAAGTTGTTCTTCACAAATTATAGAGATTGCGGTGAAGAAGAAAAGAAGAAGAAATCAAAAATACACTTTAAACCGAAAAAGAAACGAATTTTGCATCTTATTACCTTCACAAACTTCGCTTCCTCAAAATTTTCTTAAATGGGAAAAAGAACAGGATTCTCCCTTTTTTCCAGTAGAAGGCGAGGGGTCGTCCCTTTGCATAGAATACGACATAGAAAAGTTAATTTTAGGGAAGAAAGCTCGATGAGAAGACATTAAAGAAGGTCAAATTTTATGATCTTCACAAAAAGTTAATGTTCAACAAATAAACACTTAGTAAAAAACAAGAAACGAGAGAGGCGGGGTCCTCCTGGTATCACTTTTTATCATTTATACGGGTAGCGAAGCATGAGGACAGAGGATCGTGAAGATTAAAGAGGTAAAAGGGACGCTACTACGAGGACACCCCAACCCCTTGGTTTCCACTGGACTTACAAACCTTGATAGCAAACTCTAAACAGCTTTTTCAACAAAAATTTTTATAAGAAACTCAAAAAGTTCTACAAGAATCGTTAAATAAAGATCGTCAAACTTACCTTTCAGAGTATTCCTTTTTATATAAGGAATCTTAAACCATACCAACAATCTCAGAAGTATTCCATAGGAAATGTAGGGGTGTGGGTATCGGATATCTTCTTTTTGAAAAGCTTTTGCTTCTAATAGCCTCTGCTTAAAAAATAGGTGGTTGCTTTTGCTTTGCTTTAGGGTTTCTGCGTGTTTTATTTAGTTTTTTATACGGGAGCTTTTATTTTTATTCAAGCTGAAAGCGAGGCACTACGATCGCAGCTAGATATTGGGAAGGTCCTTCTATGGATGAATCTAGTGTGTTGGATAACGTTTTTGAGCGCTTTTTAAGGAACCCCAGCATTTTCAAGGATAGGGAGGTACTACGGCATGACTATGTGCCTGAAAATCTTCCTCATCGTGAGGAACAAATTCGTTACCTTGGTGAAATTGTTGCTCCCGCTTTAAAGGGCTCTCGTTGCTCTAACATCTTCATCTACGGAAAAACTGGCACGGGAAAAACCGCGGTTATAAAGTATGTATTAGGCAAGCTGTCTCAGAGAGCCCATGAGTTTGGAGCGCCGGTTAAGGTCTGCTATGTAAACTGTCGGCTAGCCGGCACAGAGTACAGGGTTTTCTCGAGCTTATGCGATGCTGTAGGGGTGGAGGTTCCGTTTACCGGCCTAGCCGTGGGCGAAGTATTTGATAGGTTTAAGATGGGCTTGGATTCAAGTGGGCGCCTTTTTATGGTGGTTCTTGATGAAATTGACGCGCTCATAAAGGCAAGGGGAGATGTCCTCCTCTACGAATTGACTAGAATAAACGAAAACCTTCGTTATAGTAGAGTCTCTCTTGTAGGAATTTCTAACGACCTTCGGTTCAAAGAATTTCTTGACCCGCGGGTCTTGAGCTCCTTAAGTGAGGAAGAGGTAGTTTTTAGGCCGTATGATGCAGCCGAACTTCAAGACATTCTTCGAGACCGTGCCCGAATCGCGTTTTATGATGGTGTGTTATCGAATGGTGCAGTAAGTTTGTGCGCTGCACTAGCCGCTGCCGAGCATGGTGACGCTCGACGAGCTTTAGATCTTCTCCGTGTTGCGGGCGAGTTGGCGGAGCGCGAAGGCTCTAAAGGAATCTTAGAGGACCATATAAGGCGAGCTGAAAAAAGGATAGAGCATGACCGAATGACGGAAGCTTTGAGAAACCTTCCTCCTCACTCGAAAATCGTTTTGTGTAGCGTCTATCTACTGGGTAAATCGAATGTTTCCTCCGCGATTACTGGCGACATCTACGAAATTTACTGCGAGCTTTGCCGTGAACTGGGGCTTACACCATTAACTCAAAGGAGGGTAAGCGGTTTAATCAACGAGCTAGACGTGATAGGGGCATTGAACTCACGGGTTGTAAGCATGGGCCGCTATGGACGCACGAAAAAAATTCGTTTAGGTATAGCGCGTAGTATTATTAGAGAAGTCGTCACTGCTGATGATAGACTCGGGCGTCTGATAAACTATGCGCCTAAATGTTTGGCAGGAGCTTCGAGTAGTAGGAGTTGAGGACGGAGGTTTCTCTAGGGAAGCGTTAGGCATAAGTGACCAAAAAGCCTTGCTTGTCTGCGTTGTATTGCGAGGGGCCTGGATTGAGGACTTTCACGCAGACATGATAACAGTAGACGGGTTAGACGCCACTGAGAAGCTGGTCACCATGCTTCGCAAGTTGACTTTTGATGCAATTATGCTAGCCGGGGCTTCTTTCGCGGGCTTCAACTTGGTGGACCCCACTGTGGTTTTTGAAGAGTTCCACAAACCCATTATTATAATTTCGAGGACAAAGCCAAACAACGTGGCTGTCAAAAACGCGTTGTTCCAACATTTTAAAGATTGGCGGGCTCGATGGAGCATCTTCAAGAAACTTGGTGCTATACATGAAGTTGTTTCGATGCCTAATGAGCCACCTATATACGTAGAAGTTATTGGCAGCACATTAGACCGGGCAATAAAAGCGATTCGTGCGTCAGCTTCTTGCTGTAGAGTTCCTGAACCCATACGGGTGGCTAGGCTCATCGCGCGGGGACTTACACATAGGGAGAAGCAAAGCTAATGGGTGAGACTTGTAAGGTTTGAAGATTTATGATCGGGGCAATTCCGGGAGTGGGTTCCAAACCCATTTTTCTTTGGTAGTCGGTTTGTTTCTGCCAAGCACCTGAGTTCATCATGAGAATTCCTCGATATGTATCATATTTTAGAACATGAATGTGTCCGGTGTGAAAAACGTCCGGAATTCTTTCTATCACCATGAAGTCCCTTTTTTCTGGAGCTATAGGGGTTCGTTGTCCGTAAATGGGCGCTAAGTGTCGGCTTTGTAGAAGGAGTCTCATGGCCTTGTCTGGCGTGTGAAAGCCCACGTTTGGCACAACCGCGACGATGTCGTCTAGGCTACGGCCATGGTATAAAAGAAGCTCCACTTCGTGAAGGCTCAGTGTGCAGGGATTCCCAAAAGAATATACCTTTCTGACCTCGTGCAGGGGTTCTGCGTAGTTTCGGGGGATAGAGGGTTGAGGCAGGGCCTTTCGAGAAGCGTCGTGATTTCCGGGGATGATGATTAATTCAATATAGTCTGGGATTTGTTCTATGAACTTCGAGACCGCTCGGTATTGCTCATAAATGTCTTTTATCGCCAGTTCCCTTGCTTGTCCCGGGTAAACACCGATTCCGTCGACAAGATCGCCTGCAACGATTACATATTTGACGTGACTCGCTACATTCCTTAAGTTTCCATTCCCAAACTTACCGTTCAACCACGACAAAAAGCGAGTGATCTCCTCACGCATAAACATCTTGCTTCCGACATGCAAATCTGATATAAGAGCTGCATAGACTGGCATCGAAGCTTTATGCGGGGTCTTTTGAGGCACGTCAGGCCAAATGAAATCTTCTGCAATAAGCAGGTTGTTCCTTCCTTTGATAGCGTGAACACAAACAACTTGATCCAACAATAGGGCTTGAACTTTTTCCATAACCTCCGGGGTTGCACTTTGGGGCACGAGTACAGTGGCGCTGGCTTCTAAATCCTCAATCCTCAAAAAGACTCTTTGCTTAAATTCTCGTCGCTCAGTGATCATACCAATAATCGTAACTTTTGAATTAACCGAGACCTTAAGCGCCTCGGATATGGGCATCGCATCTTTAGCGTCCATCCTTTGTCTTAAAAATCTTTGTAACCTCTTAAAGCGGTCTTGAAAATACTCTAAGTATTCTTCTACAGACCCCGTCGCACATATTTTATCCGTGGGATCTTCCATCACTTTTATGTCGGCATCCACATCTTTTGCGTATGCACGAAAAGCAGCCTTTCTCGCCTCAAGGATGGGCGGAGGCAGGGGAGGCGGCTCCACTTCTTCCTTTTCAGGAAAAGCTTCCTTCATTAATGTCTCTAAGAAGCTTCGGCCAATAAACAAAGGCTTTTCAGGAAGCCCCTCAATCTTCCTAATTGCCTCTTCCATTAACTTTATTGGGTCCTCTACTTGGGGCGACGTTTTTAAAAAGTCGAAAGCCTCTTTGTCGAGTTGATATCCCGCCGCTATTGCGAAAGAAACAGCCCTTTGAAGCTTCTCACTCAAAGTCTCAGCGTCCCCTCTGGTTTCAACGTAACACAAACATACTTTCTTGCTTCCTATTAATTCTGTTTTTCCTTGTAAGTAAGGCATCTTTTTGACGCTGATGTTATTAATTTCAAGAGGTCGAAAGGGACGAGTTTCTAGCGTATATTCTTATTTATAACAAGTACATATTTTTATGGAGGAGTCCCTTTGGAGCTTCGCAAAATTCAGCGAACGGGTGGCGGAACGTTTTTTGTGTGTCTTCCTAAAGGTTGGGCTGAGCGAAACGGACTTAATCGCGGCTCTTTAGTTGCTCTCTCTGAGACCGTTGATGGGCGGCTTGTCCTTGACGCGAAATATGGTGTGGAGCCGGCTCCGCAAGTGGTAGTAGTTAAGCCTACGCCGCATCTTGATCGTGAGATTGTTGGAAAGTATCTGCTGGGATACGACATAATTCGAGTTGAGGCGAAGGAAAGAATAAGCCCGAGTGATCGCGAGCGTGTCAAGCAAGCGGCAGGTCGTTTGATTGGCTTGGAGATCATCGAGGAAGACTACGCTAAAATCGTGATGCAATGCCTCTTGGAACCCTCCGCTTTTCCGCCTGAAAAGATTCTTCGGCGTGAATACTCCATCGCTTCAAGCATGCATCGGGATGCGGTAACTGCCTTGACCGAGGGCGATGTCCCTCTAGCCAAAAACGTGATATCGAGAGACAACGAAGTCAATCGACTGTATTTTCTTTTAGTGCGTATCCTTCGGACAGTTATTCAAAACCCAGGGTTGAGTGAAAAGCTGACGATCCGTCCCATCGACTGTTTGGACTATCGTTTAACAGCGAGCTTAGTCGAGTCCATAGGTGACCATTCCGCTCAAGTTGCTGAAAACGCGATTAAGTTGGGCAAAAAAGTCGCGAAGGAGCTTTCGCAGCCTATTCTAAAACTTCATAATGTTGTTTACGAATCGCATGAAAACGCTCTGAAGGCGTTGTTTTCTCGTGATGTTTTAGTGGCGGAATCGGTAAGAGCTGAACAGGAAACCGTTGCAACAATCTTTCATGAGATTGAAACGATGGCTCACAACCAGCCGATTGAGCTTGCTCCGCACGTTCTTGCTGCTGCCTCCTCGATGAACCGGATTTACGATCATAGCGTAGACATAGCTGACCTTGTCATGCCAAAGCTTGTTTGATAATAGAGGTGCCTCTTCTTACCAGTTCCCGTAGTCGTTGTTTAGTTCTCCCCTCTGCATAGAGGCGCACCTTGGGTTCAGTTCCAGAAGGTCTCAGCAAAAGCCAGGAACCGTCCAAATAATTCACTCTTATACCATCGAAGGTCCAGACGCTTGCTACATCTTTCTCCTTACCGATTTCAGTTTCTATCAGTTTCCTAGCCTTCGCCTTTTTTTCGTCTGGGCAGGCAAAACTCGTTCTGCATTGTGGGTAGTTGGGGATGTCAGCAAATAACTGTGTAACGTTTTTACCGCTTTCATCCAGCATTTCCACGATGCATGCCGCGGAGTAAATGCCGTCGCCCCACAGACCCCATCGAGGGTCGATTATTTTCCAAGGTTCAGCCGCTAACACCGCTTGCCTCTTATCCCTCAAACTTACATGAATCTTACCAAGCCTCGTTCGTTCAACCGTTCCTCCAAGTTTCTCCACAATCCAGTCTATGTAAAAGGAGGTGTCAACTGAGGTGATCACGCAACCTCCCTTAAGCTCCTCTAAGGCTCTCGCAGCAAAAAGGGCAATAACGCGGTCGGTCACTACAAATTTCCCCTTTTCGTCGATGATGGCTAACCTGTCGCCGTCGCCGTCGTGAGCTATACCCACATCTGCATGCGTTTCCCGCACAATCTGGGACAAAACGTGAAGGTTTTCCGGAGATGGCTCAAGGGGGCGACCAGGGAAAAAGCCGTCTGGATGATCGTTGATGGCAATAACCTCGCAGCCCAATCGTCTTAGTAAAACTGGTGTAGCTTCTGAGGTTGTGCCGTTTGCACAGTCCACCACCACCTTTATTCTCCTTCTTAATGGAGCAATCTTTGAAAGGACGGCTTCGATGTACTCTTCCTTTGCATCATTGAGGGCGGTTACTCTGCCAAGTCGGTCCCATGGAACGCCTCGGTATGTGCCAGTCATTATCATATGTTCAAGTGTTTCCTCCTCTTCTGGGATGTACTCCATTCCCTCGTTGGTGAAACACTTCAAGCCGTTGTCTGTGGGAGGATTGTGCGAGGCGGTTATCATAACTCCCGCGTGCATTTTACTCCTCCTAGTTTGAAAAGCCAAAACTGGGAGCGGAACCAAACCGATTAATGCAACATTGCACCCGCCATAGAGCAAACCGGCCGTTACTGCCGCCTCAATCATCTTTGAGGAAGTTCGATTGTCGTACCCAACCATAACGTCTCCTGCATTTCCAAGGTGCGAAGCTAAGGAGGCACCAAACTTTAGAGCCAGCTCTGGAGTGACCTTTGTGAGTATGTCGCCTCGAATGCCCGCGGTGCCGAAAAGCTTAGACATCCCCCTTCATCTTCTACAGCTATTCTTTTCCCACATATTTTTTGTTCAACTAGCTTATAGTGTTATTTGGTAGTAGAGGAGTAAGAAAATATGAGTGTATAGAGATGCTGAGGCGATTTCTTGTCCGTTAGATACGTGGAAACGAAGTGCAAAAGCGCGATCGGCAAGGGCTTCCGCTTCGTGGACCCTTGGTTCTGGACGAAGTACTCCCTAAACCCTTATCGCGGTTGCGAGCACGCTTGCGAATACTGCGATGCAAGGACGCATACGTACCTAATCCACGATAGTCCCGAGGATTTCTCCACTATTATCTTCGTGAAAGTGAACGCTCCGGAGGTGCTGGCTGAGGAGTTAGCGAGGTTGGAGAAAAGAAAGGTAAGAAAGGGAGTTATAGGTGTGGGCGGAGTAACAGACGCCTACCAGCCAGCCGAAAGAAAATATCGCCTGACGAGGCAGATCCTAGAAGTCATAAACGATTATGAATGGCCGTTCGCGTTAGGCACCAAGTCTGATCTTGTTTTACGAGACCTCGACCTTATTTCAGAAATCTCCAAGAAAACATGGTGCTATGTTGCGTTTACCGTAACCACCCTCAATGAAGGCTTGGTAAAACTGCTGGAGCCTCGTGCTCCTCCTCCTCGAAGGCGTTTAAGAGCAATGAGGAAGATTTCGGACGCGGGCGTTATGACGGGGGTGTGGATGATACCGATTGTTCCTTACATAACCGACGATGAAGAAAACATCGAGAGGGTGGTTAAAGCCTCAACGGAAAATGGCGCGGATTTTATTTTGGGTGGGGGAGGAATGACTTTCAGGGATAACCAAAAGATTCGGTTCACGAAACTGTTGCAAGAACATTTTCCAAGCCTCATCCCAAAATATGAAGAGCTTTACGGCGGCGATATGAGTCCAGAGAGGTGGTACATAGCAACTGTGATGAAAAAGTTCATGGCAGCCTGTCAAAAGCACCAAGTGAAACATTACATTACGCCCTATATACCAGAGGGCGCAACTAAAAACCTTCAAGTAGCCATTATGTTACACCAAATTGCCTATTTCTTACAGCTAAGAGGAGAAGATTCCTTTAAGATTCAGGCGTATCGCAAAGCAGCTAAAAGCCTCGAAACGCTTAAAGAAGACATAGAGACGATTCGTCAGCAAGGAAGGCTAGAAAGCATTATGGGTATAGGAAAAGGCATCGCTAAAATAGTTGCGGAGTTCCTAACTACGGGCAAATGCGAATATTACGAGAGCTTAAAACCAACGAAGACGGA
>Ga0209314_10000883_pt1 | contig 13517 bp, 15 predicted proteins | sample I19B2metaG_FD_184146 | JGI IMG/M metagenome (GOLD analysis project Ga0209314, IMG submission 184146) | Lake sediment bacterial and archeal communities from Gulf of Boni, Indonesia to study Microbial Dark Matter (Phase II) - ​I19B2 metaG... | ecosystem: Environmental > Aquatic > Freshwater >...
GCAAGGGGGGGGTCGTGCGCGATCCTGAGAAGCACCAGGCTGTTATCGACTCAGTGTGCGAATTGGCAAAAACGCTCCATCTTGAGGTCCTCGGTGTGACCGAATCACCGATCCTCGGCCCCAAGGGGAACCGGGAGTTTCTCCTCTATCTGCGCAAGCTCCTCTAGCCACTTTGCAAATATTACCGGAGGTTAAGAGATGTCCTGTATTTTCTGCAAGATTGCATCCGGAGAGATTCCGGCAAAGACTGTGTACCAGGATGACAGGCTGGTGGTCATCGAGGATATCAACCCCGCCGCGCCTCTGCATCTGCTCCTCATACCGAGAAAGCACCTGATCAACGTGCTAGACCTGCAGGAGGTGGATGATCAACTGATCGGCCATCTCTTCCGGGTTGCCGCCGGCATCGCCAGGGAGCGGGGCATTGCCGAGGACGGTTTCAGGATTGTCACCAACACCAACTCCGCAGCTGGGCAGTCGGTTTTCCACATTCATTTCCATATGCTGGCAGGTCGGGACCTGCAGTGGCCCCCGGGCTAAGGCTATGGTGCAACCTGCTAAAGAAGGGAGGCAGCAATGAAACGAATCGCGCTCGTGCTGGCATTGGCGGCGCTCCCCGCTATCTGTGGCGCGGAGATCTATCAATGGGTTGACGACAGGGGGGAGGTGGGCTACGCCGATGACCTGGGGAAGGTGCCGGCAAAGTACCGCAAGAAGGCCACCCTGATCGGCAGTCAGGAGCAGGCGGTGGAGATTGTCGAGCAGGTGGAGGCGGAAAAGAACGCCAGCAAAGGGGGGGAGCCCCGGAAGGAGAGGGGGGCCGAGGAGAAATCCCAGACAAAGGAGAAGGAGAAGCCTCTTTACGAAGGCAGGGACGGGGCCTCCTGGAAGCGGGATTTTTCACGCCAAAATTACGAGGTCAGATCACTGGAGGAGGATGTGGCCAGCCTGAAAACGCGCATGGCCACTCCCGGAAGCCTCTCCCGCGGCGAATACCTCTCCCTGCAGAATACCCTGCGCGACGTGGAGTTCAGGCTCACCAACGCCAGGAAGAAGCTGGAGGAGCTGAACCGTGCCGCCGACAGGGCCGATCTGCCCGCGGAGTTCCGCCAGTGACCTCTTACTCCTCCCCGTGTCAAAGAGGGTAGCAGTTGCGTTGAGCGCCTCGTCCATGCCCAGGGAGGGGCGCTCTTCTTTTTTGCCCGGACTAATGCGCAAGTGATAGCCGTGTTTTGCCATATCAAAAAATGTTGACGTTTGGGTAAACGATCTGCTAGTTTCCCAACCCTAGCGACCTTGTCAGGTCGCCATGTCCAAATCCCAGGATGACGAAATGCCCAAGATAGTCATTGATGAAGCCCGTTGCAAGGGGTGCGGCCTCTGCACCATCGCCTGCCCCAGAAAGCTGGTCAAGATGAGTGATGCCCCCAACAGCCTAGGCTATAACGTGGCGATCTTCACGGAACCGGAAAAGTGTACCGGCTGCGCCCTCTGCGCCGAGATGTGCCCGGATGTCGCCATAACCGTCTACAAGGAGGGGGAGCCATGAGCGACAAGCTGTTCGTCAAGGGGAACGAGGCCGTGGCCATGGCGGCCATCGAGTCCGGCGTAATATGCTATTTCGGCTACCCCATCACCCCGCAGAGCGATATCCCCGAGTACCTCTCCCGCGAACTGCCGAAGGTCGGCGGCACTTTTATCCAGGCGGAGAGCGAGATCGGCGCCATCAACATGGTGCTGGGGGCCTCGGCCGCCGGCGTGCGCAGCATGACCTCTTCCTCTGGCCCCGGAATCTCCCTCAAGCAGGAGGGGATATCCTACATGGCCGGCTCGGAGCTGCCGGGGGTGATCGTTGATATCATGCGCCAGGGGCCGGGACTCGGCGGAATCGACGCCTCCCAGGCCGACTACTACCAGGCAACCCGGGGGGGCGGTCACGGCGGCTATCGCATCATCGTCCTTGCTCCCGGGTCGGTGCAGGAGATGTACGACCTGACCATGCTGGCCTTCGACCTCTCCGACCTCTACCGCATCCCCGCCATGGTCCTGGCCGACTCGGTCCTCGGGCAGATGAAAGAGTCCATCGTTGCCAATCCCCGTCCCGAGAGGGAGCTGCCCGCCAAGGATTGGGCCGTGCGCGGCTGGGCCGATGGGGCCGGCCAGAACGTGGTCAAGTCCCTCAAGCTTGGGGACGGCGAGATGGAGCGGTTCCACTGGGAGATGCATGCCCGCTACCAGGAGCTGGCCGAAAAGGAGAGCCGCTGGGAGGAGTACCGCACCGAAGACGCCAGGCTGGTGGTGACCGCCTTCGGCTCCACTGCGCGCATCTCCCGCACGGCAGTGGAGATGGCCAGGGAGGCCGGCATGCAGGTGGGACTGCTGCGCCCCATAACCCTCTTCCCCTTCCCGAAGACGGCCTATGCCGATCTCTCCCGCCGCTGCAAACTGTTCCTCGACATCGAACTCAGTACCGGCCAGATGATCGACGACGTACGTCTGTCAGTGGAGAAGGATGCCGAGGTGGCCTTTTACGGCCGCCCCCCCGGAGCAGGTTCCCTCCCCACTCCGGAGGAGATTTTCGAGCAGATCAGGAGGGTGTACCCATGAAGCAGGTTTTCGGCAGATCCCCCAGCCTTAAGGACGTGCAGACCCATTTCTGCCCCGGTTGCCACCATGGCTCCATTCACCGCCTGGTTGCCGAGGCACTGGACGAGTTCGGCATCCGGGAGAGAACCATCGGCTGTGCATCCGTCGGCTGCTCCGTGTTTCTCTACGGTTACTTCAATGTAGACGTGGTCGAGTCCCCCCACGGCAGGGCTCCGGCAGTGGCCACAGGGGTCAAACGCGCCCGCCCGGACAGCATCGTCTTCACCTACCAGGGTGACGGTGACCTGGCTGCCATCGGCACATCGGAGATAATTCACGCCGCCAACCGGGGAGAGGATATCACCGTGATCTTCGTCAACAACACAACCTACGGCATGACCGGCGGCCAGATGGCCCCCACCACCATGCCGGGGCAGAAGACCTCCACTTCACCCTACGGACGTGATGTCAACAACGACGGTGCGCCATTCAAGATGGCCGAGCTTCTCGCCAATCTGGACGGTGTGGCCTTCTCCGCCAGGGTGGCTGTCAACAGCCCGAAAAACGTCCTCAGCGCCAAGAAGCTGATCAAGACCGCCTTCCGCTACCAGGTCGAGGGGAGGGGGTTCTCCTTCATCGAGGTGCTGGCGGCCTGCCCGACCAACTGGGGGATGGCTCCGCTGGAGGCCAACGAGCGGGTCGGCGGTGAAATGATCCCCTACTTCTCGCTTGGGGTCTATAAAGGCAGTGAGTAAAGGCAGTGAATAGTGAGAAGTGAAAGGCTTTTACTTCTTACTTCTTACTTCTTACTGATATTACGGAGGCATTGATGCGTCATGATCTGTTTATTGCCGGGTTCGGCGGCCAGGGGGTTCTCCTCGCCGGCAACCTCCTCTCCTATGCTGCCATTCATGAAGGGAAGAACGTCTCCTTCTTCCCTGCCTACGGCGTGGAGAAGCGTGGCGGCGCCGCCATGTGCACCGTGGTCATTGCCGACGGAGATACGGGCTCTCCGGTGGTTGGCCACCCCTCGGTGTCGGTGATGCTCAACCAGCTCTCCTTTGACAAGTATGCCGCCAAGGTCAAGTCCGGCGGCTACTGCATCGTCAACTCCAACCTTGTTCAGGCAGACGAAGGCTCCCTCCCGGGGGTCACCCTGCTCCCCATTCCCATGAACCAGATCGCCATCGATCTGGGGGACCTGCGCATGGTGAACATGGTTGCATGCGGCGCCTATGCGGCCGTCAGCGGCGCCCTGCAGATGGTCTCCCTTCAGGAGGCGTTGAAAAAGGCCTTGCCGGAGAGGAACCACCGCTTCATCCCCGCCAATCTCAAGGCCATCGAGTCGGGGGCCGATGCTGCCAGAGCCCTTCTCCCCGCCTGATGCCGTTTTTTATTCGTTGACATGGGGGAGCAAAAAGGGTATAAACGCTTTCTGCTGGTCGGGAAAGAGAAGTTAATACGGCGACGTAGCCAAGTGGTAAGGCAGAGGTCTGCAAAACCTTTATTCAGCGGTTCAAATCCGCTCGTCGCCTCCAATATCCAAAAAAAGCACTTGTGCAGAGCACAAGTGCTTTTTCTTTGTCCCCAGAGGGGGATTTCTCCCGAGGCTTCCGACCGGACACCAACATGGCGGTACATCAGCTGATGCCGGCAATACAGTTCACTGTTACATCCCGTGACGGCGCCACCGCGGCCCGCACCGGCCTGATAGCCACCCCCCACGGCGAGATCCCGACGCCGATCTTCATGCCCGTCGGCACCCAGGCGACCGTCAAGGCGATGACCCCCGACGAGCTGCTAAAGGTCGGGGCCAGGATCATCCTCGGTAACACCTACCATCTCTATCTCCGTCCAGGTCATGAACTGGTCAGGCGCCTCGGCGGTCTGCACGAGTTCATGCAGTGGCACGGCCCGATCCTCACCGACAGCGGCGGCTTCCAGGTATTCAGCCTGGGTGAGCTGCGCAAGATCAGCGAGGAGGGGGTCAAGTTCCAGTCCCACATCGACGGCTCCTACCACTTCATCTCCCCGGAGAGATCCATCGCCATCCAGGAGGCCCTCGGCTCCGACATCATGATGTGCTTCGACGAGTGCCCACCTTCGCCGGCCAACTTCGAGTACGTTCGCCGCTCCCTGGAGTTGACCAGCCGCTGGGCAAGGCGCTGCAAGGACGCCAGAAGCCGCGACGACCAGGCGCTGTTCGGCATAGTCCAGGGGGGAATATTCCCCGAACTGCGCCGCAGGAGCATGGATGACCTCCTGGAGATCGGCTTCGACGGCTATGCACTGGGTGGGGTGTCCGTGGGGGAGGAGAAGGAGCGGATGCTTGATGTGATGCGCTTCTCCGCCCCATTCTTCCCCGAAGACAAGCCGCGCTACGTCATGGGTATCGGCACCCCTGAGGACCTGATCGAGGGGGTCAATGCGGGGTACGACATGTTCGACTGCGTCATGCCTACCAGGAATGCGCGCAACGGCATGCTCTTCACCTCATTCGGCAGGGTCAACATCAAACGCGGCGAGTACCAGGAGGATTCAGGCCCCCTGGACCCGGAGTGCGACTGCTACGTCTGCCGCACCTTCAGCCGCGCCTACCTGCGCCATCTTTTCCGCTCCGGGGAGATCCTCTCATCGCTCCTCAACACCCATCATAACCTGCACTACTACCTCAGGCTGATGGAGCAGGCGAGAGAGGCCATCGCCCAAGGGAGCTTCGGGGAGTTCCGACGCGAGTTCTACGCAAAAAGGGGGCGGAGCACGTAGTATTAGTATTGATATTCATCCTGTTTTAAGGCATCATTCGAAATTCAAATTTCAACATTAAGAAATCCTCGGAGGTTAACTTATGTTAGGTCTCGCCTTTGCCATGGGAACCCCTCCCGGCGGTGCCGCCGGAGGCGGGCAGTCCCCCATCGCCAGCCTCATCCCGCTGGTTCTCATGTTCGCCATCTTCTACTTCCTCCTCATCAGGCCCCAGCAGAAAAAGGCCAAGGAGCACCGTGCCATGATGGACTCCCTGAAAAAGGGTGACCAGGTGGTGACAGCCGGGGGAATCCACGGCAAGATCATCGCGGTGGAGGAGGCGGTCGTCACCCTGGAGATCGCCACAGGTGTGAACATCAAGGTCAACAAGGGTCATATCGCTACAATATCCGCAAAGTAAATTTATGTACTGACCACGTCGCTGTTCCCGGCAGCCCCGAGAGCATGGTACGCCGCTCCCACTGCAACCGGAGCGGACGTCGACGTGCTATACGGCTGTGCGTCATCGGGGCGCATGCGCTCATCTGAAAGGAGTAACCGGCATGTCGAAAGGATTAACCTGGCGAGTACTGCTGATAGTCGCCTTCCTCCTCCTGTCGGCCGTCTACATGACGCCGACCCTTGTCCCCAAGCTCCCCAGCTGGTGGAGCGGGATTCTCCCCAAGGACAAGATTCACCTGGGACTCGACCTCCAGGGCGGCTCCCATCTTGTCATGGAGGTGGATACGGTCAAGGCGGTCGAGGGGGCGCTGGATCTTATCGCCACCGACCTGGAGGACTCCCTTACTGCCCAGACCCTGCGCTTCAAGCGGATTGCCAGGGATGGCGCGGATAAGGTCAAGCTGACCCTGTACGACAAGGGGACGGCGGAGACTGTGCAGGCGATGATCAAGAAGAAATACCCGGAGATGGAGCTTCTCCCCGGGTACGAGGAGAGCGGCTTCAGCGTCCTGCAGATCAGGATGGACGAGAAGGTGGCCGCGGACCGCAAGGACAAGGCCGTCTCCCAGGCACTGGAGACCATCCGCAACAGGATTGACCAGTTCGGCGTCTCCGAGCCGGTGATCGCCCGGGAGGGGCTGACCAATATCGTCGTCCAGCTCCCCGGTATCAAGGACCCCAAGAGGGCAATCGAGCTGATCGGCAAGACCGCACGCCTGGAGTTCAAGCTGGTGGACGAGAACGTCAACCCGGCTCTGGCCACCCCGGGGAGCATCCCCGAGGATGATGAACTCCTCATGGAGAAGAAGATCGACCCGACCACCGGTGCCGTGAGCGAGATCCCGCTGGTGGTGAAGAAGAAGGCGATGATCACCGGCGACCTTCTCACCGATGCCCAGGTGCGCATCGACTCCCAGTTCAACCAGCCCTACGTGGCAATCGAGTTCAACTCCACCGGCGCCAGGCTCTTCGACCAGGTGACCGCCGCCAATGTTGGCAAGCGCTTCGCCATCGTTCTGGACAACACCATCTACTCCGCCCCTGTTATCCGCGAGCGGATCTCCGGCGGCAGCGCCCAGATCTCCGGCTCCTTCACCGACAAGGATGCCGCCGATCTCTCCATAGTCCTGCGCGCCGGCTCCCTCCCCGCGCCGGTGAAGATCATCCAGAACGTTACCGTCGGACCCTCCCTGGGGCAGGACTCCATCAACAAGGGACTTATGGCAGGTGCCATCGGCGTCCTCCTGGTGGTTGTCTTCATGACCGTCTATTACAAGGTCTGCGGCCTGGTTGCCAATTTCGGCATGGTGCTGAACATCGTCTACCTTATGGGCGCCCTGGCGGCCCTCGGAGCAACCCTTACCCTGCCTGGTATTGCGGCTATCGTCCTCCTCATCGGTATGTCTGTCGACTCCAACGTCCTCATCTTCGAGCGGATCCGCGAGGAGCTAAGGCTTGGCAAGCCGCCGCTGGCCGCCCTCGATGCCGGCTACGACAAGGCGTTTTTGACCATCATGGACTCCCACGTCACCACCCTGATTACCGCCGCCGTCCTCTTCCAGTTCGGCACAGGGCCGGTGAAGGGTTTCGCCGTCTCCCTCAGCCTCGGTATCATCATCAACCTGTTTACTTCGCTCCTGGCCACCAAGGTGGTGTTCGACTTCGCGCTCAGCAGTATGAACGTGAAGAGAATGAGCATTTAGGGGGGATCAAATGGAACTTATCGGCAAAACCAACATAGATTTCATGGGTATGAAGAAGTTCTCCTTCATCATCTCCGCCATAATCGCCATCATCGGCCTCGTCGGCATGATCCAGATGGGGCGCGGTGCGGCCAACATGGGTATCGACTTCTCCGGCGGAACTGCAGTGCAGCTAAAGTTCACCCAGCCGGTGGGGATGGACAAGGCCAGGGAAGCCCTTGCCAAGCACAACCTCAAGGACGCCACCCTCCAGGATATCAAGGAGGGGAACAAACTGATGGTGAAGATAGGCAAGACCACCCTGGCCACCGGCAAGGTGGCTGACACCATCGAGGATGTCTTCAAGAAGGAGTTCCCTGGCAACGCCTTCGTGGTGGAGAGCTCCACCGAGATCGGCCCGTCCGTGGGGGACAAGCTGCGCAAGGACACCCTGACCGCCATTCTCATCTCCATGGTCGGCATCATTATCTACATCGCCTGGCGTTTCGACTTCAAGTTCGGCGTCGGGGCGGTTGTCGCCACCATGCATGACGTGCTTGCAATGTTCGCCGTCTTTTATGTGATGAACAAGGAGGTTAACCTCCTCTTCATAACCGCCGTACTGACCATTGCCGGTTACTCCCTGACCGACACGGTTGTCGTCTTCGACAGGATCAGGGAGAACCTGCACAAGAGCCTGAAGGAGCCGATGGCGGTGATTTTCAACCGGAGCATCAACGAGGTGCTTTCCCGGACGATCATAACGGCTCTTACCACCTTTCTTGCTGCATGCTCTCTGTTTCTCTTCGGCGGTGAGGTCATTCACGACTTTGCCCTTGCCTTGCTGGTCGGAATACTGGTAGGTGTCTACTCTTCGGTGTTTGTCGCCAGTCCCATCGTCTCCCTCTGGGAGGAGAAGGGGGCCAAGGCGAAGGCCTGATCCAACTTTAGTCTCTTGCACGCAAACGCTGCGGGAAGGAGTTATCGTGAAAAAGGAAAATCTGGTATTCATGCTGGTTGCGCTGCTGGTGGGGCTGCTCGGCGGCTTCCTTATCTTCAGTGTCGCCAACAAGAACAAGGGGGGCTCGGCTCAGCAGACCATGCCCATGGGTAGCGGCTCACCCACCGATTACAGCCAGCGTATTGCCGAGGCGGAGAAGATCCTTGCCCAGGATCCTAAAAACTACCAGGTCTGGGTGCAGCTTGGTAACGACTATTTCGATACCGAGCAGCCGCAGAAGGCTGTCAATGCCTATTCCAAGGCACTGGAGATCGACTCCAACCGCCAGGATACCCCAAATGTTCTCACCGACCAGGGGGTGATGTACCGCAAGATGGGGCTTTTCGACAAGGCAATAGCCAACTTCGAAAAGGCTAGCAGCTTGGATCCAAGGCACCTGCAGAGCCTGTATAACCTGGGGGTCGTCTATGCCAATGACGTGAATCAGAGAGACAAGGCGATCGCCGCCTGGCAGCGCTACGTGGCCCTCGACGCCATGAGCCCCCAGGGTCAGCAGGTGAAGTCGATGATAGAGGAGCTCAAGGCTGGTGGCGGCCCCCCCAAGGGCGGCGCCTGGAAATAGCAGTTATGATCCCCGCCCTTGGCGGGGATTTTTTTTGGGAGATGAAGCATGCAACCGGTGATGGAACGGACCTGGGTACTAAAGGATGTTGACGGTGCAAGAGTTAAGGAGCTGGTGGGGTGTGACGGCGTCTCGCCTCTCCTGGCGAGGCTCCTTGCCAACCGGGGGGTGGGATCGGCCGAGGAGGCGAGGCGCTTCCTCTCCCCCTCCCTCGGGGATCTGGCCGACCCGTTCCTACTCAAGGGGATGGATCTGGCTGTAGAGCGGCTCTGCCTGGCCCGCCGCCGGGGAGAGACGGTCTGCATCCATGGAGATTACGACGTGGACGGCGTGACTTCCGTCGCCCTTCTGCTAACATTCCTCCAGGCGGTCGGCTTCTCCGCAGTCTACGTCATCCCCCTGCGCCTTGAGGAGGGTTACGGACTATCCCAGGACGGGGTTGACGAGGCGATCCGTCTCGGCGCAACGGTGCTGATCACCGTTGACTGCGGCATCACCTCCCTGGAGGAGGCGGTCTACTGCAGGGAGAAGGGGGTGGATCTGATCGTCACCGACCACCATACCCCCGGAGAGAGGCTTCCCGATGCCCTGTCGGTCATCAACCCCATGCAGCCGGGGTGCGGCGCGACCTTTCGCCAGCTGGCAGGGGTCGGCCTGGCCTTCAAGCTGGCGGTCGCCCTGCGCAGCCGTATGCGTGCGGAGGGCTTCTTTGCCAGCTGCGGCGAGCCGAATCTCAAGGGTTACCTGGACCTTGCTGCCCTGGGGACCATCGCCGACCTGGTACCCCTAAAAGGGGAGAACAGAATCATCGCCGCCTTCGGCCTGAAGGAGCTGACCTCATCTTCCCGCAGCGGCATCAGGGCACTGAAGAAGGTGGCTGCAGTAACCGACCCGGTGGGGTGCGGCGACGTCGGTTTCCGCCTGGCCCCCAGGCTCAATGCCGCCGGACGCCTGGACGACGCCAAGCGGGGGGTTGAACTCCTCCTCACCGCGGATGGGGAGGAGGCCGCCCTGATTGCCGCCGAGCTGGATGCGGCCAACCGGGAGCGGCAGGAGATCGAGAGAGAGATCCTCGCCGATGCCCTTGAGAAGGCCCAGGGGGATGCCATGGCTGGCCGCAGTACCATCGTCATGGCTTCGGACAAGTGGCACCCCGGGGTGATCGGCATCGTCGCCTCCCGGGTGGTGGAGGCGTTCCACCGGCCGGTGATCCTCATCGCCCTGCAGGACGGGGTGGGGAAGGGGTCGGGGCGGAGCATCCCCTCCCTGCATCTCTACGATGCCATTGCCGCCTGCAGGGAGCACCTGGTGAAGTTCGGCGGCCACAAGCAGGCGGCAGGGCTGACTGTGGATGAGAGTACCCTGGAGGCTTTCGTGCAGCGCTTCGACGAGGTGGTTGCCGGCACCCTCACGGAGGAGGACTTCACCCCGCAGTTGCAGATAGATGCCGAGCTCTCCCCCGGGGAGATCACCCCCCAGCTGGTGGGGATGCTCGCCCCCATGCGCCCCTTCGGCATGGGGAACCCGGAGCCCCTCTTCATGCTCCGCGGTGCCCGGGTGCTGCAGAGCCGGGTTCTCAAGGAGAGCCATCTCAAGCTGAGCCTGGAGGCCGGGGGGAGGGTGTTCGATGCAATCGGCTTCGGCATGGCCTCCAGGGGGGTGGACGGCGGGACGGTGGACATCGCCTTCGTCCCGGAGATCAACGCGTGGAACGGCAGGGAGAGCCTGCAGCTGCGCCTGAAGGAGATTCGCAAGAGCGGGGCTGATGATGGAGCGTGCTGAACGGTTCAACCGGGCCGACAGGATAATGCAGGTGGGGTTCTGGGCGAACGCCATTCTCATGGTGATGAAGCTCCTCGCCGGTTACTACGGCCGTTCCGGGGCTGTCTTTGCCGACGGAATGGAGAGCGCCTGCGACTTCGTCGCCATCCTTACCACCATGCTAGCCCTGCAGATCGGGCGCAAGCCCTTCGATGAACGCCACCCTTACGGCCACGGCAGGGCCGAGAACCTCTCGGCCATCTTCGTCTCCCTGATCATCTTCGCCACCGGCTGCTGGATCCTCTACAAGGCTCTTCTCGCCATCGGCCGGGGGGAGTCGGTGGTGCCGGAGTGGATTGCCGTCATAGCCGCCTTCCTGACCATCGTCATCAAGGAGTGGCTCTACCGCTTCTCCATGAAAAGCGGCAGTCGCCTGCAGAGCCCGGCGCTTCTCGCAGTCGCCAGGGACCACCGCAAGGATGCGATCACCTCCGTCGCCACCCTGGTCGGCGTCGTTGGAGCATTCTGCGGCATAACCGTCATGGACCCCCTGGCCGCCGGACTGACATCCTTTTTCATCTTCCACATCGCCTGGCATACCTTCCGCGGTGCCGCCCACGACCTGATGGACGGCCAGCCGGAGGATGGGCTCCTTGAAGAGATTACCGCCATTGCCGAAGGGGTGGATGGGGTTGAGCATGTCCACGAGATCCGCGGCCGCCGCTCCGGCCAGTACCTGATAATCGACCTCAAGCTGGAGATGGACCCGGAGATGACCGTCAAGGATTCCCACGCCATCGCCACCAGGGTGAAGAAGCTGATCTTCGACCGCTACCCCAACGTGGGGGACGTGATGATTCATATCAATCCCCACGACGAGGAGCACGAAGACCTGATACGCTTGTGAAAACTGGGTTTTTCCCAAGCAAGTCTCGCCCAGAGGAAGTTCGTTGTGCGACGTAGCTCTGCTACGCCTCCGTCGAAATCTTCTGGCGCCTCGATCTGCGAAAAACTCATTTTCAATTTTTAAAGCGAAGGCAATATAGAAATGATAATCAAAAAGGAGGAGAAACTATGGGAAGCAAGAGTGAGCAGAATCTGAAGGCGGCCTTTGCCGGGGAGTCCCAGGCTAACCGCAAGTACCTTGCCTTTGCAAAGCAGGCCGATCTGGAGGGGTATCCCCAGGCAGCCAAGCTCTTCCGGGCCGCTGCCGAGGCGGAGACAATCCATGCCCACAGTCATCTCCGGGCTCTCGGCGGGATTGCGTCGACCCGTGAGAACCTGCAGGCAGCCATCGCCGGCGAGACCGAGGAGTTCATCAGCATGTACCCGGCAATGATAGCCGATGCCGAGGTGGAAGGGGCCGATAAGGCTCTCCGTTCCTTCCGCTTCGCCAACGAGGTGGAGAAGGTTCACGCCGAGCTGTACGCCAAGGTCCTGGCCGGCCTTGAGGAGAAGGGGGAGCCGTTCGACTACTACATCTGCCCGATCTGCGGCCACACGGTGGAAAGGGAGGCTCCGGAGAGCTGCGTAGTCTGCGGGGCCAAGGGGGCCGTGTTCGTCAGGGTCTCCTGATCAGGCATACGCTCGCACACGAAATAGAACGACGCCGCCCCGAATGCCGGGACGGCGTCGTTTTATTTGTAGAGATTGCACGATGAATGGGGGGCGGGTGGATGTGCACCAGCTCCTGTGCACCATTACTGCCCAACTGTGCTGGAAGGTTAATTAAAACTGATTGATCACCTTGTTCGTTTTGGGCTAAATTAAACGGCTGTTCGATGTGATGTTATGCCTTTGCATGTTGCTGCGGGGGTAAAGGATGAAAAGATTCTGGATGCCGGTGGCGCTCTGGGTGCTACTGGCAATTTCAGCCGGCTGCGCCTCGCCGGCGCGTACGCTTCGGGTCAGCGGCGAGGACGCCTCGGTAAGCGGCTTCCTCACCCCTGCCAGGGAGACCTTCGAGGAGGAGAGCGGCGGGGTTCGCCTGGACATACTGCGCAGCAGGCCGGGGATTGTCCTCTCCCAGTTGGTGCGCGGCGAGGTTGATGCCGTGGTCTCGGTGCACTCCCTCGACGAGCTCCTGCGTGCCGCCGCCGAAGAGCAGGTGAGGATCGACCCCGCCACCCTGCGGAGCGTCGATGTGGGGAGGAGCGATACCGCCATTCTCCTCAATCGCAGGAACCCTGTTTCCAGGCTGACCCGCGGCCAGCTTAAGGGGATCTTCAGCGGCAGGATCGGCAACTGGAAGCAGCTGCACGGATTAAACCGCGGCATAGTCGTCGTCTTGAACGTGGCCCCGGCTGCTGCCGACGACCCGTTCGTCAGGGAGATCCTCGGTGGGGAGAAGTTTGCCCCGAAGGTGCGGCCGGTCTACAGCTACGACGAGGTGCGCAAGCTGGTGGCGGAGATTCCCGACGCAATCGGCATCGTCCCGTCGGCATATGCTTCGGCCAGTGTCTCCCTCCCGGTGGTGCCCAAGCTATCCTCCCCGGTCATAGTTGTCACCAGGGGGAAACCTTCCCCCCAGGTAAGCAGCCTGACATCAATTCTCAGGGATATAGCCCTGCTGCAGTAGCGTGTCGTGTGCCCCAGACGAATGAAGTGGTTGCGGTTTTTGAGACAGGGTGATAAGCAATGAGCCGACCCATCATGAGAGGAGAGGTTCAATGTCACCCCAACGTAACCGTTACAGCGC
>Ga0209314_10000884_pt1 | contig 13517 bp, 11 predicted proteins | sample I19B2metaG_FD_184146 | JGI IMG/M metagenome (GOLD analysis project Ga0209314, IMG submission 184146) | Lake sediment bacterial and archeal communities from Gulf of Boni, Indonesia to study Microbial Dark Matter (Phase II) - ​I19B2 metaG... | ecosystem: Environmental > Aquatic > Freshwater >...
GGCGGCTGACACTCTGTACCTCGGAGGTCCGCAGAAGCGGACCGAGAATGAGCGACGATACTGCATCTGCTCTGCTCCTTCACGAATAGTGAATAATCTGTCTTAGAAATGTGCATGATTTAACATCAAGCCTATATATTGTAGCAAAAATATTGGAATGCAAAGCGAAAAAGGAAGTAGTCAATATTTCGACTTTATAAAAAATGAGTTTCTTTTACCTATAAGGCTTAGAAAGCATACATGAACTTGAACCAGAATTGTTGACCTTCTGGTTTATTTTCGACCTCTGTTTCAAACTGGTATTTCAGGGTAAAACTCATGTTTTTATATTCGTATTTACCTTGGGATTGATTTTAAAGGCCCCCCTGACCTTCCTGTTTTGGCAATCAATATTACGAAAAAAAATGTCTCTTTACAAGAGAAATTTAACGGATGGAGTGCTCTAAAAATTTTTATTAGGAAGCAATTGTTAGTTAATACTGAAAATGCACTTAAGCGTGATTTTTTAAGAATCCTTGAGCATCTCTTCGAGAGTAATCCTTACTGACTCCGCGAGGGCAGATAGGTTATAACCGCCTTCGAGGGTGAAGACAAGAGGATTTGGTGAACATGAGAGGATGCTGTGAACAATCTCCCGAATACCATCATCTGAAATCCTGATGTCTGATAGGGGATCATTTTTGTGGATGTCATAGCCTGCAGAGACAAAGGTTATATCCGGCGCGAATACTTTAATAAGATTAGGCAGGATATTCTGATACACAGAGAGATACTCTTTATCCCCTGACCCGGGAGGCATTGGAACATTGTAAGTGTATTTCTCTCCCTTACCTCTTCCCTTTTCTGACTCTTCTCCTGTGCCTGGATAGTGAGGATATTGATGGGTGCTGAAGTAAAAAACGGTATTATCAGATTCAAATATGTGCTGGGTCCCGTTTCCGTGATGGACATCAAAATCAATAATAAAAACCTTCTTGTATCCTATCTTCTGGGCATACCGTGCACCTATTGCAACATTATTGAATATGCAGAAACCCATTGCCCTGTTTGATTCTGCATGGTGACCAGGAGGCCTGACAGCACAGAATGCCCTTTCTATCTCTCCCTTTTTGCATCTTTCAGCAGCCTCAATTAAAGAACCAGCAGCATATAATGCTGCTTCCAGGCTGTCTTCTGACATATAGGTGTCAGGGTCTAAGTACCCGGTACCGAAATTTTCAATCCTTTTGATGTAGTCGCGTGTATGAACGAGGGCAATATCATCATAGGCTGCCTTGAGCGGTTTAATGTGAATGAGCTTTTCCCAGAGCCCTGATTTTTTCAGGGAGCTCAAGATCTGTATGAGTCTCTCTTTTCTTTCAGGATGCCACTCCGGTGTCCCGTGCTTCAGGAAGATATCATCGTAAATAAAACCGACATTCTTCATGAATGATTATACTCTAAAAAAAAGGGGGTTCGAGGATTCAAGGATTCAAGGGGTCGAGTAAATTTAAAAAACTCTTGAACCCTCGAATCCTTGACCCCGTGAATCCTTTGACTTAAAGCAATACCAGAATACTCATCACCGCGATTGACCATAGGATATCAAGGGGAAGCTGGATCTCACACGTGGAATCGAAAAGTGCATCAGTCCTTGCAGGAAACTCTTCGTCTGAAAGCCACAGGATGAAGGTTACCGGTATGCGCGGCATGGGCAGTAATTCAAAGGAGGCGTCTCCATAAGCTAACATTCTTCCATTGAATTCTCTTCCTTTTGTGATAAATCCCTCCCTGCCATTTTTGTATTTTTCAGCAATTTTATCAAGAGGGAGCTGATGTGAACCCTGGAAGAAAAACTCTCCACCCCTGATATTTTCTGGCTTTATGAGCCTTTCTGATAGAGGGATGTCTTTTGCATTTACGAGATAGGACAGAACTGAAATGTTAAAAAAATAAGCGAGCCTTTTTGTAAAGATTTCACCTTTTTCAGATAAATTCCTGATCTCTCTCTTGTGAGGTGAGACAGAAAAATCAAACCCGAAGGACTTTACTCTATAGGATGCAGTCTCTCTGTCAAATAAAACACCAGCCCTTTTAGACACATCTGCCGGTTCAAGTCTTAAAAGACTCTCCCACGCTCTTTCTTCACCTGAAAAAACTTTGTCTGTCATGGCAATTACAATTTGCTTGTTTCTTTTATACCTATCTCGATCATCTTTTGTTTTATCTCTTTGATCTTATCCCTTATCTTTGCAGCACGTTCGAATTCAAGACTCTTTGCAGCCTCTTTCATTTCGGCTTCAAGCGCTTTGAGGGTTTCCTCTTCATATCCGTATTCAGCCCTTTCTTCTGCAGCAGCAGGCACGGTCCAGTAATCAGCCTCATATATCGAACTCAATATGTCCTTAATATTGGACCTCACCGTCTCGGGTGTGATATTCATTTTCTTGTTATACGCCTCCTGTATCCTTCTCCTCCTCTTCGTCTCCTCGAGTGCCCTCTGCATTGAGCCCGTAATGGTATCTGCATAGAGAAATACCTCACCGTTCACATTCCTTGCCGCACGGCCTGATGTCTGAATCAATGAACGCTCTGAACGGAGGAAGCCTTCCCTGTCAGCATCGAGGATTGCAACAAGGGAGACCTCTGGCAGATCAAGTCCTTCCCTTAAGAGATTAACACCGATTAATACATCAAAACTTCCGAGTCTTAAATCACGGAGTATCTCGACACGTTCAAGGGTATCAATGTCTGAGTGGAGGTATCGGGCCCTCACACCAAGGTCAGCATAATAATCGGTTAAATCCTCTGCCATCTTTTTTGTAAGCGTTGTTACAAGAACTCTCTCGGCTTTTTCCGCACGTTTCCTTATCTCTCCAAGCAAATCATCTACCTGTCCTGAAACAGGTCGCACAGTCAGTTTTGGGTCTATAAGACCGGTAGGCCTGATTATCTGTTCAACGACCCAGCCACCAGATTTTCCAAGTTCATAGGACCCAGGAGTTGCAGAGACATAAATTGCCTGGTTAACCCTATGCTCAAATTCCGTGAAGGTGAGCGGCCTGTTATCCAGCGCTGAAGGAAGTCTAAAGCCATAACCGACAAGGGTCTGTTTTCTTGAACGATCACCTTCGTACATGCCACCGATCTGGGGGACCGTTGCGTGAGATTCATCAATAACAATCAGAAAGTCTTCAGGAAAATAATCTATCAATGTATAAGGAGGCTCACCAGGAGCCCTTCCACTCAGATGTCTCGAATAATTCTCTATGCCGTGACAATAACCGAATTCCCTGAGCATCTCCAGATCGAATCTTGTCCTTTGTTCAATCCTCTGGGCCTCAAGCGTCTTTCCCTTCTTTAAAAAATCCTCAATCCTCTCCTCCATCTCTTTTTCTATATTCTTTGATGCGGGTTCAAGCCTCTCTCTCGGTGTTATCCAGTGACTGTTCGGAAAAAGGGCAATTTTCTCGATCTTCCGTATTTTCTCGCCTGTAAGAGGATCAAACTCATGGAGTGCATCAATGTCATTGCCAAAGAATTCCATGCGGATTCCCTTATCCAGTGAGAATGAAGGATGGACCTCTACGATATCACCCCTCACTCTGAACATCCCTCTCCTGAATTCAGTTTCAGAGCGGCTGTACTGCATCTCTACAAGTCTCCTCAGTATCTCATCACGCTCAGTCCGCATTCCTTCTTCTATCACCAGGTGCATATCCATGTAGTCCTGCGGTGAGCCGATGCCGTAGATGCATGAAACAGAGGCTACGACAATCGTATCTCTTCTTTCGAGCACTGCTCTTGTCGCGGAATGTCTCAACCTGTCTATATCGTCATTTATCAGTGCATCTTTCTCTATGTATGTGTCCGTTACGGGGATATAGGCCTCAGGCTGGTAGTAATCATAATAGCTGACAAAGAACTCAACAGCATTCCCCGGGAAGAGTTCCTTGAATTCTCCATAAAGCTGGGCAGCAAGGGTCTTATTATGGGCAATGACAAGGGTTGGCTTGTTGATATGTGCAATAACATTTGCTATGGTGAACGTCTTTCCAGAGCCTGTTACTCCCAGGAGAACCTGATGTTTTAGTCCCTTTTCAAGACCTTTCGTGAGTTCCTTTATGGCCATGGGCTGATCACCTTTGGGAGAATAAGAGGTAACGAGCCTGAACCTCTCCATATTAAATACCCTCCAGAGGGCATTTCTCACATCTCGGTTTCTTCCTGCAGTATGTCTTTCCGAGTCTCACAAAGAGGGCATGATATTCATTAAAAAGCTTAACATCTCTTTTCAGGGATGAGTGAAAAAGCTCCTGAAACTCTTCATAGGGTTTTTCATGTTCCATAATCCCATGTCTTGAAAGAACTCTTTTTGTATAGGCGTCTATAACAAATACAGGTTTCTCCAGGGCATAAAGGAGAATTGAATCTGCTGTTTCAGGACCGACACCGTTGACCTTAAGAAGCTTTGCTCGTAAAGTTTGCATCTTCTCATTCTTCATCCTCTTCATGCTCCCATGATGTTCATTCATCAGGAAACCTATAAATGTCTTGAGTCGCTTCGCTTTTACATTGAAATAGCCTGCCGGTTTAATCAATGATGCAAGCTTGTCTACCCTTATTTCATGGATGCTCTTTGCGCTTAATACTTTCTCCCTTTTTAAATTCTCTATAGCCTTTTCAACGTTTCCCCAGTTTGTGTTCTGTGTGAGAATGGCGCCAACAGCAATCTCAAAGGGTGACTCCCCGGGCCACCAGTACTGGGGGCCAAAGGCACGATAGAGTCTTTTGTAAATTTCGAGTAATTTTTTCATTTAACTTCATCCTCTGAAGCCCTAACCCGAGGCAAGATGCCCCGGATATTTTCTATACAAGCTTTGCTATTTTAAAAACTCTATGAAAATAGGTCAGGCATCTTGCCTGACTGAAGATTCAACTCAATCCCATGGAATAAATTTTCTGAAAACTAATCTTACTTCCTTGACTTCAAGATCTCTAAATAGTAGTTTATTATACTTGTGAGGATAATTGGTAATGCTTGATGCAAGGTTTATAAGAGAACATCCGGAGAAGGTTATTAAAGCTCTCCAAAATAGGGGTTACGACCCGGCTATTATTGATGATTTCTTGAAAATAGAGGAAGAAAGGAGATCTTTACTCCTTGAAGTGGAAAGATACAGACAAGAGAGAAATGAGCTCTCAGAAAAGATATCCAGATTGAAAAAAGAGGGATCTGATGCCACCGCTGATACGCAGGAAGCTAAGAATATTTCAGAGGCAATAAAGATAAAGGAAGAAAAGCTGAGAGAGCTTGATGAAAAGACAAAGGACTTTCTCCTGACTATCCCTAACATTCCTCATGAATCTGTGGTTGTTGGAAAAGATGAAACAGATAACGTGGAGATAAGAAAATGGGGTGAGCCAAGGCAATTTGACTTTGAGCCGATGAACCACTGGGATATTGGAGAAATGCTTGATATTATTGACTTTGAGAGGGCATCTAAAATCGCCGGGGCACGGTTTGCTCTCATGAAGGGCATGGGCGCAAAACTCGAAAGGGCACTGATGAACTTCATGCTGGATTTGAATACATCAAAGGGATATAAGGAAGTCTTTCCTCCGATTATTGTCAATCGAGATAGCATGATAGGAACAGGGCAGCTTCCTAAATTCGCCCAGGAGCTGTTTATCATCACTGATCCCGAATTTTATCTCGTGCCTACTGCAGAAGTTCCCGTAACAAACATCCATAGAAATGAAATTCTGAGAGAGGAAGATCTGCCGATTTATTACACAGCCTATACACCATGCTTCAGGCGTGAGGCAGGCTCATACGGAAAGGATGTGAGGGGTCTTATCAGGCAGCATCAATTCAATAAGGTAGAGCTCGTTAAGTTTGTAAAACCCGAAGAATCCTGCAATGAGCTTGAATCCCTGACAGGAGATGCTGAGGATATTCTTCAGAAACTGAACCTTCCCTATAGGGTTGTAGCCCTCTGTACAGGAGATCTGGGATTTGCCGCCTCGAAGACCTATGACATCGAGGTCTGGCTTCCTGCCCAACAGAGATACAGAGAAATCTCTTCATGTTCAAATTTCACGGATTACCAGGCGAGGAGGGCGAGCATACGGTTCAGGCGAGAGGGAAAGAAGGGCACAGAGTTTGTGCATACCCTGAATGGATCTGGCCTTGCCATCGGCCGCACACTCATCGCCATCCTCGAAAACTACCAGCAGAAAGATGGAAGTGTTGTTATTCCTGAGGCATTAAGGCCGTATATGGGGATAGAGGTGATAAAGTAGAGAACCATTGAAAAATATTCAGAGACTGTGAATTACTAAAAGGGCAAGATTTAATAAATCTTGCCCTTTTCAATTAGGGAAAATTATTCTACTGTGAAGAATGTCTCTTTAGAGTCTTTTGCAGTCTGCGACTGAACAGTTGTAATCACGCTATATTTACCCGGCTTAGCATTTGATGGCAGGAATACGGGAACCGAAGAAGAATATGTGCCTCCACGACGAACTACATTTGCCTCAGGTTTACCGATGAGTTCACCTTCCATTCTTATTTCCCTTATCTCGGTTATGCTCATATCTTTATCTGCTGATTCGAGGACGGCATATGTTGCCTTGAGTTCTACCTTATCACCAGGCTTCACGGTTGCAGGTATTGCAGATACATCTTCAATTCTTAGCATTGTTCCCATGGATGGCTGGTAATTGTATTTTTGTGCCGTTTCCTCTTTTGTCTTTTTTGCATCATAGGCATAGTGTCCAATTAACCCGCCAACAAGTGCACCGGCAAGACCGCCGAGTATTGCAGTTTCTGTCTTAGCGCCTCTTTCTGCCAGTAATGCTCCTGCTAGTGCACCAGTTGCTCCTCCTGCTGCTGCGCCTGTTGCTGCACCCTTGTGTTCTTCCGGGATAGAAGCACAACCAAAAACAACGAACATGAACGAAAGGATCGTTACAATTGAGATGATTCTAACCTTCATACCACACCTCCATTCATTTTTTTTAGAGTATATAAACTTTTTGTAAAAATGTGCAACTATTAATAGTTTTCCCCCTTGACCTCTTTTATAATCATGTGCAAATATATACACGAAGTTTCGGAAGTTTTTGTTGGTTGTAGCTGCAAAGACTTGGACTTTGCGGTTTTTTTGTGGCGCAGTTCCGTAATCTTCAATTTTTTTATCAAGGAGGTGTGGTAGCAGGATGAAGGGAACAGTCAAATGGTTCAATGAATCCAAAGGCTATGGATTCATCACCAGAGAAGACGGCGTAGACGTCTTTGTTCACTATACTGACATTCAGGACAATGGTTTTAAGACATTGTCAGAAGGTCAGGCAGTGAGCTTTGATGTTGAGGAAGGACCTAAGGGCCCAAAGGCAATAAATGTCGTAAAAATATGAGCCAGCAAAGCAGGCCCCGATTCATCGGGACCTGCTTCTATAAATTCATTTATTTCAGTTTCAAACACTTCAACTTTTTCCCTTAATCGGTAATCTGTTTTTTTTACTCACTCAATGAATTTAAACTCATTATACCCTTTAATATTGTCATATTGTTCCCATGTCATTCCTACCTCTGCTTCCGCAAGGATAAACCCGCGTGAATCAATCCTCTCTATGTCATTCCGCACTTGATGCGGAATCCAGAGGTTTCTCGTGGAAACAGGAAGCCCATTTATTTATAAGTTCCCTGCTTTCACAGAGCCCGCCACGTACTTTATACGGAGGACAGAGTCTGGATTCCTGCTTTCGCAGGAATGACGAAAAATACAATGACAGAACTGGCAAGGTTTTTCAAAATGACCTTGCGCATTTTGGGTTAAAATTGTTAAAAATCACCAGAAATTCATATTTATTTAAGCAAAAGGGTAAATAAAGATTTTAAATGGTAGGAAAATGGGCAAGTCTTTAATTACGGTAGGCTTTTCCTCACACAGAATGGAGGTAATACCCTTTGCAAAGAAGCTTATGGAAAACCATGACGTAGTCATCATTGAAGAACCCCCGAATCCAAAATTTATAACCATGCTCAGCAAAAAGATCTCTATTGATGAGTATCTCAGCGAAGTTGAATCAGGATTCCCTGAATTTTCGCGCCGTATGTATAAACTCCTGCAATGGTTTTATCTGAGGGGCAAAGAGATTCTGCAGATAGAGCCATACATGGAACAGCTGGTGCGTATCCACCATATGTTTTTCGAAGGGAAAGAACCCTCAGACGTTCTCAAAATACCCGTGATGAGAGAAATATACAAAGCTGAAAGGAAAGCCACAGGAGCACTGCTCCGTTTTTATGAATCTTCTATGGGGAATTCCTTTCAAAAAGTGAGTGAGGCAGTAAGAAATTTTGCACGTGCTGATGCAGAAAGGTTCCGCCTCCGTGATACGATGAGAGCGAAAGCCATAGCCGAGGTCTTATCTGAAAGTAGAAGGGTCTATGTGGAAGCCGGTACAGTACACACATATCTTGAAAAGACTCTTCGACAGACAGCAGGAAAGAGGTGGCAGATCAAATCAGAATTCTTGTTAGAGCCTGTTGTAAAGAAATTGACAGGAGAAAAACAGGTTATTTCCCCTGGTGATATCCTTACGGAACATTTTATTTTACGGAGGAAAACCAATGAAAAGTTAGAAACACTTCAGGCAGCGAGGGCCCTTGTCTATATTCAACTTCTTGAAAAGGAAGAGATGACCCCTTCCAGATCAGAAAAAACTCCCCATGTCAAAGATGAAATAAGAGCAGTTGAATTAGTGAATAAACTTTCGCTATCCCAATGCGAAGAGATTTATAAAAAGATAAGGTTTCGTGGTCGAAATCAGGCTCTGGAGATAATGCAAGGCTATCTGAATTCATCTCCTCCTTCGTAAAAATTCCCTCGGTTTTCCTGCGCCCCTTGGCGGACCTACAAGCTCGTCTTCTTCCATCAATTCCATTATCTTTGCTGCCCTGTTATATCCTATCTTGAGTCTTCTCTGGATAGATGATATGGATACTTCTCCAATTGACTCACCGAACTCAACAGCCTTCAGATAAAGCTCATCCCTTTCTCCTGACATCTCATCTTCATCCTTCCCGGGTGCCTGTATTTCTTCCAGAATGGTGTAATCAGGCTTACCCTGAGACTTTACAAATTCTGTAACAGCACTTATCTCTTCCTCTGTAATAAGGGCGCCATGTACTCGGATGATCCTTGCCCCGGGAAACATGAGGAGCATATCACCCTTTCCAAGGAGCTGTTCTGCACCTTGAGAATCAAGAATCGTCCTTGAATCTATTTTTGAAGACACCTGGAAAGAAATGCGTGTCGGAAAGTTTGCCTTTATTATTCCTGTAATGACATCAACCGAGGGCCTCTGTGTTGCAAGGATGAGGTGTATGCCTGCTGCCCTTCCCATCTGGGCAAGTCTGGCTATCGAGTCCTCCACCTCGTTTGCTACTGAGAACATCAAATCAGCAAGCTCGTCAATGAAAATAACAATGTAAGGCAGTTGATCTTCAATCGCTGCCTGACTGTTGTAATTATCAATATTCCTTGCAGCTCTCTCCGCAAGCACCCTGTACCTCCGCTCCATCTCTATCACGATCTTTTTCAATGCCTCTGCTGCCTCTTTCGGGTTTGTTATGACGGGCGAGATGAGGTGAGGTATTTCCTGGTATGCCGAAAGTTCGAGCAGTTTTGGGTCTATCATCAACATCTTCACCTCTGCCGGTGTTGCTTTATAGAGTACACTTATGACCATCGAATTGATTGATACACTTTTACCTGAGCCTGTCGCACCTGCAACAAGGAGGTGAGGCATTTTTGATAGATCTGCTATGACAGATCTTCCAAAGATATCTTTACCAAGACCAAGGGTAACTTTTGAATTGCTCTTTTTAAAACTCTCTGAAGAGAGAATCTCCCGTAAAGATACTGTCTCCCTCTGACTGTTTGGCACCTCTATGCCTATGGTAGCCTTACCTGCAATTGGAGAAACCCTGACACTCTGTGCTTTAAGAGAGAGGGCAAGGTCATCAGAGAGGGAAACAACCCTGTTTATCTTTACCCCTGGTGCAGGCTCGAACTCAAACATGGTAACAATAGGTCCTGGATGTACCTGGGTAACCTTGCCTTCAACATCAAAATCTTCGAGCTTTCTCTCGATCAGGGTTGAATTTTCCAGGAGTTCCTCTTTTGAAGGCCTGTTGGATGGTGAGTCATAGAGATGGAGAAGTTCTAAAGAAGGAAGCTCGTAATCCCCTATCTTCCTTGGTCTGATAGGCTCAGGCTGAGGGAGACTTGTCTCTGTCTTCTCTGAGATTTTTTCCTCTATCTTTTCTTCCAAATCTATCTCTTCTATCGTCAGATCTCTTTTGACTTCTTTTTTCCTCTTCTGTAAAGCGAGGGAAGTCAAAGACACAGGGCTCAAGAGGATGATGGAAGAGAGAAATGCTGAGAGCGAGAAGATGTAGGCTCCTGGAAGGGACAGGAAGTGGTTAGCCATATAAGCTATTTCTTTGCCTATGAGGCCACCGATACTATCAGGGTATTTTTCTATATTGATGTGAAAGGTAAAGGATAAAAGCGATAATAACAGTGAAGACGAAAGAGTAAACAGAATACCTCCGAAGAGGTAGATCTTATGCCCCTCTTTTCCGAGGAGCCGCTTAATGCCAAAGACAACAATGAGAAGAGGGATAATAAAGGCAGCAAGCCCTAACAGGATAATCAACCAGCCTGAAATATATGCTCCCACTGTCCCGCCGAGATTTCGTATTGGTTCAGGGGGCACTGTGAATCTGAAAAACAGAATAGGGTCCTTTATAGAATGTGAGACGAGACACAGAGAAAGGTAGATGCTTCCCAGGACAGAAAGGACACCCACAATCTCTTCTTTTATCCTTTTTATCCTCTCAACCATATACCCGCTATTATAACAGCAGCCAACATGAACCTGTAATAAACGAAGATATTCAATGGGTACTTCTTGAGAAAAGTGAGAAGGAATTTAATAGCAAGGAACCCAGTGATAGAAGAGGTGAAGAGCCCTACGGTGAAGAGTTGAAAGTCGTAGATCCCGTGGCTTGTTAAGAGCTTTCTCAGATGAAGAAGGGTTGCACCTGCAATTAGGGGGGTTGAGATGAGGAAGGAAAATCGTGCTGATGGCTCCCTTTTAAGACCTTTAAAAAGACCTGCTGATATCGTGATGCCAGAGCGCGATACGCCTGGAATAAGGGCGGTTGCCTGTGCAATACCAATCGTTAGAGCATCCAAATAATTTACTTGCTCCACATCTTTATGCTTCTTTGCTTTCTCAGCAGCTAACATGACAAAGCCCACTATAATAAGCATCGCGCTGATTACAAAAGGTTCTCTAAGGCTTTTTTCTATGATATCATTCAGAAAGAAACCGGCAACACCTGCAGGTATCGTGGCAGAAATAATCTTGACGAGGAGTTTCTGTTTTTTTGTAAAAAGCTCTGCCCAATCTTTCCAGAAGCAGAAGAGAAGGGCGGTCAGTGTCCCGGCATGAAGAGCTACATCGAAGGTAAGGGTATTAACATCTCCTTTCCATCCGAAGAACCAGGGTAATACGATAAGGTGTGCCGTGCTGCTCACAGGGAAGAATTCAGTAAGACCCTGGACAACCCCGAGGATTATTGCCTCAGCAATCAAATTCTATACCTCAAATATAATCGGCATGATCATGGGTCTTCTTTCCATGGTGTCCCTGAGGTATTTCTTAAGGGTATTTCTGAGCTTTGCCTGGAGTACTGAAGAATCTGAAATGATTTTCTTATCGAGTTCTTTTATGGTATTTGTCAGGAGCTCTTTTACATCATTCATTACTTCCTGAGAGGCATCCTCAAACACGAAGCCCCTTGATATGATATCAGGGCCCGAGACAATATTCCCTGTAAGTTTTTCTATTGATAAAAGGATCAGGACGATTCCGTCATGGGCAAGTCTTAAGCGATCTCGAAGGACCATCTCTTCCACATCCCCTACGCCCTTTCCGTCTATAAATATCCTCCCTGAATTCACTCTGCCGTTTTTCCTCGCCTCTTGATCAGATATCTCGAGGATTTCGCCATCTTCGAGTATGAAGACATTCTCTCTCGGAATGCCGAGTTTCTTTGCGAGAATCGAATGGTATACAAGATGTCTGTATTCACCGTGTATGGGCATAAAGTATTTTGGTTTTATGATGTTCAGCATGAGCTTGAGTTCTTCTTTTGAGGCGTGTCCAGAGACGTGTACCTCAGAGACCTTCTCATAAAAGACATGTGCTCCCCGTCTGAAGAGGTGATTTATGATCCTTCCTATGGGCCGTTCATTACCAGGGATCATTCTTGCTGAGAGGATTACCGTATCCCCTTCTTTTATTTTAATATCTTTATGCTCATCTGTCGCTATCCTCGAAAGCACACTCATCGGCTCACCCTGGCTACCGGTTGTTATGATTACAACCTCACTGTCATTGAGTATCTTCAAGTCTTCAAGCCTGAGCCATGTGTCCTTGGGGATTGTGAGGTAACCGAGGTCGAGGGCAATCTCTGCATTTGCGACGATGCTTTTACCGGAGATTATTACCTTTCTTCTGTACCTTACTGCAACATCAATTGCCTGCTGAATCCTGTGGATGTTTGATGCAAAGGTGGCGATGATAATTCTTCCTGGCGCATTCGAGAATATGTCCTCGAATACACGTCTCACCTCTTTCTCAGAAAATGTGAATCCACCTTTTTCAGCATTTGTGCTGTCAGAGAGAAGGAGGAGGGTCCCTTTTTCTCCATACTCTGTAAATTTATGGAGGTCCATCAATTGGCCATCAACGGGTGTAGGATCGAGTTTGAAATCGCCCGTATGGACAACCAGTCCGACAGGGGTCTGTATTCCGAGTCCAACTCCATCCACGATGCTGTGCGTTACCCTTATGAACTCTACAGCAAATGCACCGAGGTTGATTACATCCCTTGGTTTAACAGGGATGAGTTTAATCTCTTCGAGATGGTGTTCCAGGAGCTTGTTCCTGATGAGACCGAGTGTAAGGGGGGTACCATAAACCGGGACAGAGATTTCCCTGAGTAAGAAGGGAAGGGCTCCTATGTGGTCCTCATGCCCATGGGTAAGGACTATGCCTTTTACCCTTTCTCTGTTATCAAGGATATAGGTGAAATCAGGAATGACAAAATCAACCCCGAGCATATCCTCTTCTGGAAACATCAGACCTGCATCAACGATGATAATGTCGTTGCCATATTCAAAGACTGTCATGTTGAGGCCAATCTCCTCAACACCACCGAGGGGAATCACAGACAGGATGTTTTCCATTAGTAAATTATTATATCAAATCTGATTTCTGATATTCTGATATTAAGTAATGTGCCATAAATGTGACCAATATCTCCTTCTGAAGTTTCCTGAGTTTTTGAGGCCTATTCCTGTAAGTCCTTGATAGGCAATGCTTGTAGGGAAAAAGGAAGTGGAAGCAGCGAAATTATTTCAAAACTCTTCCATTGTAGTCTCTAACAG
>Ga0209314_10000888_pt1 | contig 13466 bp, 18 predicted proteins | sample I19B2metaG_FD_184146 | JGI IMG/M metagenome (GOLD analysis project Ga0209314, IMG submission 184146) | Lake sediment bacterial and archeal communities from Gulf of Boni, Indonesia to study Microbial Dark Matter (Phase II) - ​I19B2 metaG... | ecosystem: Environmental > Aquatic > Freshwater >...
CTTTATTACAGTTTAAAAAAATGAGGTACATGACAATAGAAGAAAAGTATATGACAGTAGAAGAAAGGAAATGTCCATATCTGGTGAGCCAGTCATTCGTAATGACATTGACTACCTATGGACAGGCCAAAGCAGACTGCGGTCATATAGTTCCCTTAGGTCAACAACATTTTAATGTGTCAGAACAAGAAGATGGGCAATTTGTTGTTCTTTGTGATGAGTGTATGAATTTCTAAACTGTACAACATCCAAAGCCAATCTCGTTTCGCAACTGTATCGATTTATTAGTTCATTTCTGGTAGATGTTGTGTTTTGACCCTTATCTGTTCCCCTCTGTTGTCAAAATCAAAAGGGAGTGCAACTGTATTGAACTGTAAGGGCCTTGGTATTATGCAGTTAACATTAATTTTTAAGGAGAGCCATGAGAGAAAAGGATATCCTCGAAGAGATCATAGATATAGGTAAGAGGCGTGGATCGCTTACTTATGATGAGATAAATGATGCTTTTTCTTCAGAATATTTCTCACCAGACGAATTAGAAGACTTTATGGAACTTCTACAGGATATGGGAGTTGAAGTTATAGACAATCAAGAGCCCAGCATTGCCGGGGAAGAAGTTTCCGAAGAAGAGGAAGAAGGGCATGAAAAGACAGAAGACCTTGTTCAGACATATTTCCATTCGTTGGGAGATATTTCGATACTTACCAAATATGAAGAAATAGAACTTGCAAAGAGATTAGAAGAAGGAAAAGAGATAATTAAAGGGATTGTTACAGCACTGCCTTTATACAAGAAACTCGAAGCGAATTCAGATGGCAAAGAAGAAGAGGACTTGAACAATACAGAGAAAGAAAAAACAGATGAAGCTCTTGAAATGAGCTTGAAAGTACTTGACAATCTTATGACGAGAATAGAAACAGCAGATAGAAAGATTGCAAGATATGGGACTTTAAAAGATTTAGAAAAATTAGTAAATGGAAAAAAGGCACAGGATACCAATCCCACGAAGCTTAATACTCTTGCAAAAGAGGTGCGAGCTGAATATAAACATGCTGAATCAGAAGTTGGTATTAAAATAGATGAACTAAAAGCTAAGTATGACAGGATTGCCAGGGCAAGGGAGTTTGCTACTCAGGCAAAGAATGAATTAATAACTCGCAACCTGAGATTGGTAATTAATATGGCTAAAAACTATGCAGGAAGAGGTTTATCTCTGTTGGATCTCATTCAGGAAGGGAATATCGGTCTTATGAAAGCTGCAGATAAGTTTAAATATGAAAAGGGTTTTAAATTCAGCACCTATGCAACATGGTGGATAAGACAGGCGATAACGAGGGCAATAATTGATCAGGCAAAGACTATCAGAGTTCCTGTACATGCAGCTGACTTTTATAGCAAGGTTACCAAAGCATCCAGAGAATTAACACAACAGCTTGGAAGAGAACCGAGTAAAGAAGAAATTGCCAAAAGATTGGAAGTATCAACGGGAAAAATCGAAGAAGTATTCAGGGCAATACAGGACCCAATAGCTCTTCAAACTCCCGTTGGTGATGATGATTCAAAACTCGAGGATTTTATAGCTGACAAAAACAGTCCTTCCCCATACTCTGATACAGAAAGAAATAATATCACTGAGCAGATACTGAGGGTTCTTAATACTCTAACTCATAGGGAAGCGGAGGTTATAAGAATGAGATTTGGCATAGGATTTGATAAAGACCACACCCTCGAAGAAATAGGGAGACACTTTTCTATTTCACGTGAAAGGGTAAGGCAAATAGAGGCAACAGCACTGAGAAAACTTAAACATCCAAATAGGCGCAGTGCATTGAAGGTCTTAATCGATTAATCATTCTGAGACTTTAATTTATAGTTAAGGAGGTAAAAAAGATGCCTGAAGGAACAGTAAGGTGGTTCAATGAATCCAAGGGCTGCGGATTCATCACAAGCGAAGACGGCACTGATGTATTTGTCCACCATTCTTCCATCCAGAGCAACGGATTTAAGTCCCTTGTCGAGGGTGATACAGTTAGCTTCGATATTGAAAAGAGCCCAAAAGGTACCATGGCAATCAATGTAGTTAAGCAATAACTCAAAAGTTCCCCCCCCTGACGTGCAGGGGGGTGCATTTTGAAAGGAAAATATGACAAACAAAGAAAAGAATGTCGCAAAGATGGAAAAAAGGCAACAAAGACTCGAATCAGGTCTGATTTCTGAACACTTTCCTGAAGTTTCAAGCATTGTTATTAATGTGAAAAACTCTTACGGAGTAAGAAACCCGATTACCGTATTACGTACTTTTAATTTCTGGCCTAACAGTTATGCATATTTTAATATTGACTGCTTGAGCGAAGGCTGTCTTGATGGCGGATTTGATTTAAATCAAGTTATTACTATGATGATTAGAAGTCACAGAGATTCAGAAGAAGGAGAGCTTATTTGTGATAGCAGTAATCTTTCCTCTGACCACTCACGTATTTATTATAAAGTTTCCATACTGTATACTGTATGACGGAACCATTCTTAATCCCTCATTCTAATGTCTTATCTGGCTGCCTTCTTCATACATTTCAAATTTTGGTAATTCTTTTAATGTTAATTTATGAACCTTAACTGCTAACTCTTTCCCCAGCATAAATATCTCAAGATCCTTGTATGATATTGGTTTCATCTTGTATCATGCATCTTGCATTTTACCCCTTTATCACCCCGATCGGTCTAAGCCTTGCTACCTTTTTTGAGATCCCTGCTTTATGAACTACATCTACAACATTTGATATATCTTTATATGCCTCAGACATCTCCTCAGCAAGGGTCTCTCTACCAGCAGACATTACAATAATTCCCTTCTCCTCCATCTCACGCCATATAGAACGGCCCTTTGCCCTTCTTATTGCTTGATGCCTCGACATTACCCTACCAGCACCATGGCATGTGGAACCAAAGGTTTCCTTCATAGCCTTTTCAGTTCCGAGAAGGACAAATGATACCCTCCCCATATCACCTGGGATTAAGACAGGCTGGCCAAGACTCCTATAAATCTCTGGTAGTTCTGTATGGCCTGGAGGGAATGCCCGTGTCGCACCCTTTCTATGAACGATAAGTTTCATCTTTTTACCGTTAACCTCATGTTCCTCTATTTTCGCAATATTATGGGCGACATCGTATATCAGAGACATGCCAAGTTCCTTTGGTGAGATATTGAAGATCTCCATAAAGGATTCTTTTGCCCAATGCATGATACACTGCCTGTTTGCCCAGGCATAATTAGCAGCAGCCCTCATGGCAGCAAGATAATCCTGCGCCTCAGGGCTTCCATAGGGGGCACAGGCAAGCTCTTTATCAAGTAACTCTATCTTATATTTGACCGCGGCTCTTTCCATGACTTCGAGAAAATCAGTGCATACCTGATGTCCAAACCCGCGGGAACCTGTATGGATCATTATGGTAATCTGATCTTCAAAAAGTCCAAGGCTGTTTGCAGCCCTCTCATCATAGATCTTATCAACATACTGAACTTCGAGAAAATGATTGCCCGAGCCCAATGTCCCCTGCTGGGCCCTTCCCCTTTCAAATGCTTTCTGGCTAATCAGAGATGGGTCTGCCCCTTCAATATATCCGCCTGATTCTGTTTTTTTAAGGTCCTCATCATTCCCAAAGCCCTGTTCTACAGCCCAGCGTGCACCATAAAGAAGAAGCCGCCTTTCGTCCTCAGGTCCAAGACGTATTTTCCCCTTCGAACCAACCCCTGATGGAATTTCAGTGTAGAGGATGCTGACTAACTCCTTTATTTTGGGCAGAACATCATCCTTCTTTAAATTGCTTTTTAAAAGGCGAACTCCACAGTTGATATCGTAGCCAACACCACCAGGGGATACAATTCCCTCTTTTAGGTCAAAGGCAGCAACCCCACCGATAGCAAACCCATATCCCATATGCACGTCTGGCATTGCGAGAGAGGCTTTGACTATCCCCGGCAGTGTAGCGACATTTGCTACCTGGTCTATTGATTGTGACTCAAGGTCTTTCTCAAGAAGGTCATCAACATAGATAACACCCTTAACCCTCATGCCCTGTTTATAATCCAGAGGAACCTCTATCCTTGTTTCATCAATCCTTTTGAGTTTTTCTAACGCCATAAATTACCTACACCTTCTATAACAGTGGTCGAGGGGTCAAGGAGCCGAGTGAAAAAAATATTATTAACACTTGAACCCTTGAATCCTATAACCCTTGAATCCTCATAAATCATATATCAAAGATAACGTCAATCTCCCATTCGCCATTCTTCTTTTCTACCTTAAGCCTGTGATAGGTCGCTGCCTTTATCAATAATCTTCTCTCATGTCTTTCAGGATTAAAATCTTCTCCAGTTATAGATCCCTTAATCCTGTAAGCTTGCAGGCTGGCTGGCTGTTCCCCCCCTCCCGGAGGAGAGGACGGCGTTAATTCTGTAATACTAATCCTTTTCCCTATAAAACCATAGGCATCAAAATGAAAGACGAGTTCATTCAGCCATGATACGAGGAGCCCCTCCATCGAATCACTCTCAACAGAGACATCGAGTACCCTTTCTTCCTTTACCATTTCAAGATCAGTAATCAGACTGTACATACCAATTGCAGCATTCATAAAGGCATCCTGCAACCTTTTTCCATAGGCCTTGAGGCCTACATCACCTGAAATATCAAGAACTTCGAAACTTTTCATTTCTTTTGCGCTGGCGCCTCTTTTGTCTCTTTTTTTGGTACTTCCTTGGGTTCTTTTGCTTGCTCAGGTTTTTCCTGTATTACCCCTTTCTGTTCTTCTGGCGGAGCGAGTTTTGATAATGCCTCTTTATTGATCTCTACCTTGTAACTTTTCTTCAGCCCCTCAACATAGGAATCGAAGACCTCTTTCTGTTTTTCTGCCACAAGGTTCTGTGAGATGAGATTCTTTACCTTTTCGAATTCGACTACCTGACCCATTTTCTTATCGGTTACCTTTATAACATGGTACCCAAACTGCGTCTTTATGGGATCACTTATTTCGCCTGGCTTCAGCTTGCTCGCTGCTGCCTCAAACTCAGGAGCCATCTGGCCTCTCGAGAAAAATCCCAGGTCGCCACCGTTCTTGGCTGAAACAGTATCGATAGAGTATTTTTTTGCAAGCTGAGCAAAATCTTCACCTTTTTTAAGCCTTTCTAATATCTTCTTTGCTTCTTCTTCTGTCTTCACGAGTATATGGCTTGCCCTGATCTGAGCAACGGGAGCGAATTTTTCTTTGTTCTTTTCATAGTAAGCCTTGACGTCCTGGTCAGAGACCTTTACCTTCGCTTCTATTTCTTTTTGGAGGAGAAGTCCTACGAGGGTAATCTTCTTGAAGTCCTCAAGCTTCTTAAGGTATTCAGAATCCTTATCAAGCCCCTTCTTTAATGACTCTTTATAAAGGAGCTCTCTCTTTACGAGTTCATCAAGAAATTTCTCCTTCCCGCTACTTCCCTCGAACATCTTTTGCACAAACTCAGGGAGACCCTTCATCTCCCTTTCGAAATCAGCCTGTGTTATTACTGTATCGCCAACCTTAGCAAGATAAACCCCTTTCTTTTCCTCCTTTTTTGCACATGCAAAAACCAGACTGATAGTAAATAGTAAAACCAAAACTCTTTTCATAAAACCTCCTTTGGTTCATTTGGGTCCGAATTACATAAGGAAATAGATTTTAATGCAGGCTAAAGCGTTCGACTGAGCTCACGCCGAAGTCCTGCGGCTACAGATTAATCCTGAGTAATTCAGTTTTATATTTTATAGCACAATAAACATAGCAGTGTAAAAGTTTTTTTGACACATTAAAGATTTATGCTATATTATTAGACCATAAACAAACGGTTAAGAGTCTTTTTTTGCTATGAACTGGAAAAATTCACAGAAATTATTTAAAAAGGCACAGGAACTCATCCCGGGAGGCGTGAACAGTCCTGTTCGGGCATTCAAGGCTGTTGGAGGAAATCCAGTATTCATTCAAAAAGCGAAAGGCTCAAAAATTTATGATGCTGATGGGAATACCTATATAGACTATGTCCTTTCTTGGGGTCCTCTGATACTCGGACATTCCCATCCAAACGTTGTAAATGCCCTCAAGAAAGCAATACAGAGAGGAACAAGTTATGGCGCTCCAACATCCTTGGAGATTGAACTTGCAGAACTCGTCCTGAAGGCCTATCCATCAATGGATCTGGTGAGGATGGTAAATTCAGGCACAGAAGCAACAATGAGTGCCATCAGGGTTGCGCGGGGATTTGTCGGAAGGGATAAAATCATAAAGTTTGAAGGCTGCTATCATGGTCATGCTGATGGTCTGCTTGTTAAGGCCGGTTCCGGGGCTACCACATTTGGAGTGCCTGACAGTCCTGGGGTACCAAAGTCGTACGCACAAGAAACCATAACATTACCCTTTAATGATAGAGAAGCACTGAAGAGAGTAATCAATGAGGAATGGAAATCTATTGCGTGTGTAATCATTGAGCCTGTTGTCGGGAATATCGGGTGTGTCCTTCCGAAGCCGGGATTTCTTGAGACTCTCAGAGAACTGACGACCAAGCATGGCATCGTCCTTATCTTTGACGAGGTAATGACAGGTTTCAGGGTATCTTATGGAGGAGCACAGGCATACTATGGCATCACGCCTGACATGACCTGCCTCGGTAAGGTCATCGGTGGTGGGCTTCCTGTTGGTGCATATGGAGGGAAAAAAGAAATCATGTCTATGGTTTCACCTGCAGGACCTGTTTATCAGGCGGGCACTTTATCAGGCAACCCTCTCGCAATGACAGCAGGCATAGAAACCCTCAGGATACTTTCAAAAAGCAAAACGTATAAGACACTGGAAAACATATCAGGTCTGTTAGAAAAAGGGCTTACCGATGCGGCAAAGATGGCCGGTGTAAAGACAAAGTTTTACAGGGCAGGTACTATGTTCTGTACTTATTTCACTGATACCGACGTCATTGACTACACAACGGCAAAAACATCTGATACAGCAAAATTCTCGAAGTTCTTTTCAAATATGCTCGAAAGGGGGATATATATAGCACCTTCACAGTTTGAGGCTGGCTTTATATCCCTCGCACACACAGAGAAAGATGTAGAAAAAACCGTAAGGGCAGCATACGAGTCACTAAAAAAACTTTAAAGCAAGCCTTATTGAAACATGGCAGAAAAATCATTATTCAAGCAACTCCTCTGGGCAAGCACAGTAGGACTTAATTTTGTCATTTCAACTGTCATTGGAGGTTTAATAGGATACGGACTCGATTCTGCCATGGAAAAGTGGTTCGGTATCCACACCAAACCCTGGCTGCTCTTTATCTTCGCAATACTCGGTATCATAGCAGGCTTCAGAGAGCTTGTAAGGATGGCAATGAGAAAAGAGAATGAATCCACTCGTAAAAAGGACGTTTAGGCTATCGGCTATCATTCTGCTGTCTTTATCAATCTTTTCAGCTTTCATGTGGGGGAGAAAGCTTGCCCTGAGTATTCTCATCGGCGGGATCCTCGGCCTCGTAAATCTCAGGGGTCTTGCAAGAGGTGTCGAAGGCTTGATCGGTTCATACAGGCCGACAGGGAAAATAGTCTTCCTCAGTCTCCTGAGACTTACAGCGCTTGCCGTTATTCTCGGCATCCTTTTTTATTACAAGGCAGTAGATGTTTTAGGCATCCTCGTCGGTTTCACCGTAGTCTTCGCTGCTATAATTAAAGAGGGGCTGAGGTCAGTTAAAGAATTTCCTAAAGAGTAACTAAAAGTTCAATCGGTGCTATAAGGTCCATTGTGCGGGCAACGAGCGCCGTCAGCAATAACAGGACATTGAATGCCTGATAAGTAAGGTAGAGGAAAGTGGCATATCCAGATAACAAGGTCAGGCCTTTTGTCTAAGGGGATACCTCTGCTTATCCTCTCGACAACTCTTCTTTCGAGATGGAAACAATATGTTTCCTTTGCTAAGGATCTAACACCCATTCTTTTTCTCAGTTTGCTGTTTTACTGATTACTGTATACTGTTTACTTTGCTATTTATTAATTACTCTGATCGCCCTTGTATCATCGGCGGTTTTAAAAACACAGATTGAAGATTTCCCGGTCCCTGCAGTTCCATACAGGTAGACAATATCAATCCCTGCTTCAGCAATCTTCTTTGCAACCTTCTGTAATTCCCCCACCTTATTGGGCATATCTACTGAAATAACATCCTCCTCTTTGATTTCAGCACCCAACGGACTGAGGACCTTCTTTGCCTTTGCATTACTTTCGGTGATTAGCATAAAGTATGCTTTGTCTTCCATCGCGTATGCACAGATAGCAGTTATATTTACCTTCGCATTAGCGATTGCAGTGCTAATCTCTGAAAGCAGTCCAACTCTGTTCGGCATGGTCAAGTTTAATTGTTTTGCTTTTTTTGCCTTTGCCATGACACTACCTCCTGATAATTTCTTAAAGTATTTTACAATATTATCTACTCCTCAGGAATCTTCATATGCCTTATTATCTTTCCTTCGCACATGTAGATAACCATTTCGGCAATGTTGGTTGCATGGTCTGCGATACGTTCGAGGTATTTGGAAACGTAACTAATCTTTATGGCTCTCGATACCGTATTTGGATCCTGTATCATATAAAAGAGGAGTTCATTAAAGACCTGGGCATTTAAATTGTCCACTTCGTCATCCCTCTTTATTACTTCAAAAGGGACACTCGAACACTTCACAAAGGCATCGAGAGAATCTCTAACCATCCCTTCTGCAATCTCGGCCATTCGGGGTATGTCGATATATGGCTTTAACTGCGGTTCTTCATTTAATTCAATAGCTCTTTCAGCGACATTTTCGGCAAGGTCTCCCATCCTCTCAAGGTCTGTTGTTATCTTCATAGCCGTCGTTATGAATCTGAGATCTCTCGCCTTTGGCTGCCTGAGCGCAATCATTCGTATACATTCCTCATCTATCTCAACATCGAGGGCATTGATTTTGTGGTCTCTCTCAATAACCTTTCTTGCAAGCTCACTATCCCTTTCTACAAGGGACTTCACTGAATCGTGTATGGCCGTTTCGACCAATGAGCCGAGTTTTAAAACCTTTTCCCTTAATAACCTCAACTCCTCATCAAAAATTGCCAAAAGATAATCTCCGTTTCAAAATTCTATGTTTCTTCAGAAGGAGAAATGTGCCTTATGATCTTTCCCTTACACATATAGATGACCATTTCTGCGATGTTGGTAGCATGGTCTGCTATTCTTTCGAGATATTTCGCAATATATGTCCTCTTTACTGCCAGCGATATGATCCTCGGATTCTGAATCATGAGGGTCAGGAGCTCATTAAAATTTTTTACTGTAAGATCATCCACCTCATCATCCCTTTTGATTACCTTATAGGGCAGCTTTGTACATCCCCTTACAAAGGCTTCAAGAGCATCTCGCACCATTTCCTGCGTAATCTCAGCCATCTTTGGTATATTAACGAAAGGTTTCAAGAGAGGCTCTTCGTTCAGCTCTATCGCCCTTTCGGCAATATTCACGGCAAGATCTCCCATCCTTTCAAGGTCTGTCGTGATCTTCATGGCCGTTGTTATGAATCTCAGGTCTTTCGCCATGGGTTGCCTGAGGGCAATAAGTCTTATGCATTCTTCATCTATCTTTACTTCGTGGGCATTAATCAGATGGTCCCTTTCAATAACTTTTCTTGCAAGGTCACTATCCTTTTCTACAAGAGATTTCACTGAATCGCGTACGGCCGTTTCAACCATTGAGCCGAGTTTCAGAACCCTTTCTTTTAATGCACTTAACTCCACGTCAAAAACAGCCATTATCCGAACCTTCCTGTAATGTATTCTTCTGTTAGTTTATTCTGAGGATTAACAAAGAGCATATCCGTATCCCCGAACTCTATCATTTCTCCTAAGTACATAAAGGCAGTATAGTCTGACACTCTTGCAGCCTGCTGCATGTTGTGGGTCACTATCACTATCGTAACAGTTTTCCTGAGCTCCTGGAGTAAGTCCTCGATATTTGCCGTTGATATGGGGTCTAAAGCAGATGTCGGCTCGTCGAAGAGGAGCACCTCAGGTTCCTGTGCAAGGGATCTTGCGATACAGAGCCTCTGCATCTGACCACCAGAAAGACTCATTCCAGATTCACTGAGTTTATCCTTTACCTCTTTCCATAAGTCGGCTCTAACAAGAGCATTTTCTACTATCTCATCCAGTTGGCTTTTCTTTTTTACTCCCCTGATTTTTGGTCCATAGGCTACATTCTCATAAACAGAACTTGGAAAAGGATTAGGCTTCTGGAAAACCATGCCTACCCTTTTTCTTAATTCAATAACATCGGTATCCTTCTGATAAATGTCTATCCCCTTGAATAGTAACTGGCCTTCAACCCACGAATTGGTAATAAGGTCATTCATCCTATTTAATGATCTAAGGAGAGTAGATTTTCCACAGCCTGACGGTCCTATAATGGCGGTGATTTTATGAGCTTCGATATTAAGAATCACCCTCTTAACAGCCTGAAATTTCCCATAGTAGATACTGAGATCTCTTATTTCAAAGATGTTTTTTTCATTCACTTCTGCTACCATGCCCTTTTAACCCTTTGCCTGGCCCTGACGATTATTCCTAATAAATTCATTCCTAATACAAGGATGATGAGTGTTAAGGCTGTTCCATACTGAATAGACCTTGTTTCCTCAATGTGTGTTCCCGCAGTGGCTAATACATAAATATGATAAGGGAGTGCCATCACCGGCTCTAATAATGATCTCGGTACACCGGGTGTAAAAAAAGCAGCAGCAGTAAACATAATCGGAGCAGTCTCGCCTGAAACTTTTGCTGTCCCCAGGATTGCACCTGTAAGGATCCCTGGCATTGCTGTTGGCAGTACTACTTTTCTGATGGTCTGCCACTTCGTGGCACCGCATGCGAGAGATGCCTCACGGAAGCTATAAGGAACAGCCTTAATTGCTTCCTCAGAGGTCGATATGATATAGGGAAGAACCATTACCGCAAGGGTCAGAGACCCGGCGAGTAAACTCATCCCAAAATGAAAAGCAACAACGAAAACAGCAAGTCCAAAGAGTCCGAAAACGACGGAAGGAACCCCTGCAAGTGTGTACATTGACATCATAACAGTTTTAAGGAGCAATCCCGGCTTAGAGTATTCAGCAAGGAAAATAGCTGTGATAACACCAACCGGTATTACGACAATCATGCATATGAAGGTCAGTAAGACAGTTCCTATAATGACTGGAAAAATGCCACCCTTTGTCATTGCCTCAACCGGGGGTTGTGTTATGAATTCCAAGCTCAAAACATGGATACCGTTGTATGCTACAAAAAACAATATGACAATAAGAATTATTGCTCCCGTAAACCCGAGGGCCCTGATGAGTGACAAGAAAAAGTTCTCCTTGAGGTTAGCCCTTTTCCTTCGAATCAGATCAAAGGGTCTCTCCATATCGCTTGTATCTTGCTTCATACCTTTTCCCCTATTTTTACAGCCCTGTATCTTTTAGATACGAAATCGGATATAAGACTCAATAGAAATGTGATAATAAACAGGATTGCACCTACCCCGAACAGTGCATAGTAATGTAGACTTTGATATGGTGCCTCAGCCATCTCTGCCGCAATGGCTGCTGGCATCGGCCTTGCAGGATCAAATATCCAATGTGGTATTACTGCGGCGCCTCCTGCAACCATAAGGACAATCATAGTTTCACCTATGATCGTGCCAATGCCGAGTATTACAGCAACACTTAATCCAGAAACAGAGGCAGGGATAACAACTCGCCAGATTGTTTCCCATTTATTTGCCCCGAGAGAATATGATGCTTCTCTGTAAGTACGGGGAACCGCGGTCAGGGCATCTTCGGCAATGCTTGAGATCACAGGGATTGCCCTCACCGTCAGCATTAAAGCTGCGGTAGTAATATTCAGCCCTGACGTAATAAAAAGTTTGTTATAACAGAAATCAGCAAGAGTGGTCGAAATAAATGGGATGTTTGTACTCCTTAGCAATTCAGGAAGCTTCTCAGAAAGTATCGGTGAAAGCCAGCTGGAGAGAATTGGCGCTATGACTACCATGCCAAAAAAGCCCAGTACGACAGATGGAAAACTTGCAAGCATTTCTATGAGGGGCTTTAAAAATTCCTTCACTTTATAGTGAGCGATCTCCGCAATATAAACGGCTGTTGCAAGACCCAAGGGGATAGCTATTATAGCTGTAAGAAGAGTAACAGCAAGTGTACCCATAATGAGAGAGAGCATCCCGAAGCTTGGAGGATCATAAGTTGGATACCATGCTTTACCAAAGAGGACCTTTAAAACACCCGCTTTATAGAAAATATAAAATGCTTCTTTAAAGAGAAAAAACCCAATGAGGAGAAGAATGATGACAGAGATAAAACCAACAGAACTGACGATGAATTCAACGGCTTTCTCTTTTTTCTGCCATGGTAAGGACAATTAAATACTTACCTCGCTCTCAGTTATTTTATCCTCATAGTGATGTAATTTCAATGAACGATAAACAAGGAAAGGAACCTTTCGGTTCCTTTCCTTTAACTACAATTAGTCTCATTTTTATTTGATACTCACATATTTCACTTCAGCGACAATCTTCTGGCCTTCCTTTGAAAGCATAAAGTCCATGAATTTGGCTACCGTTCCCGCAGGCTTCCCGTTCGTATACATAAAAAGGGGCCGAGCAATAGGCCATGACCCATCACGGACGGTCTTTTCAGAGGCAGTGTTTCCATTAACTTTAAGAGCCTTAATAGATTTATCAACATACCCAATGCCGATATAACCGATGGCATATTTATTCTGTGAAACTGTCTGAACAGCCTGCCCACTGGAAGCCACAAGAAGCGCATCGGGCCTCACTTTATCACCTTTCAGAACCTTTTCCTCCCACACTTCATAAGTCCCGGAGCTTGTGTCTCTTGAAACAACGGATATTGGTCTATCCGGTCCGCCGAGTTTTTTCCATGTTTTGATCTTTCCATTGTAAATATCCCTTAGTTGTTCCAGCGTGATATTCTCCATATTCATCGATGGATGAACGATAGGGACTATCCCATCGAGTGCAATCTTATAGGCGGTTAGCGTAATACCCTTTTCCTTTCCGGAAGCTGCCTCTTTGTCCTTTGCCTCTCTCGAACTGGTAGCAATATGTGTTGTTCCATCAATAAGAGCCTTGATGCCGGTTCCTGACCCGCTCCCAGATACGTAAGCTTTGACATCAGGATTCTTTTTCATGAAGACCTCTGCCGCCTTTTGGGCTATGGGAAGAACTGTTGTTGACCCGTCAATCCTCAGGTCTTCAGCATACGAAAAAGCTGTACCGGTACAAATAAAAAAGACAGATGACAAAATTGCAAAAAGTTTTTTCATTATTTACCTCCTTTTGTGTTTTTCACAATACTATTCGATTG
>Ga0209314_10000889_pt1 | contig 13466 bp, 9 predicted proteins | sample I19B2metaG_FD_184146 | JGI IMG/M metagenome (GOLD analysis project Ga0209314, IMG submission 184146) | Lake sediment bacterial and archeal communities from Gulf of Boni, Indonesia to study Microbial Dark Matter (Phase II) - ​I19B2 metaG... | ecosystem: Environmental > Aquatic > Freshwater > Lake...
ACATAGCCTAATGGGTTTAATTGGGAGAGAAACCTCTCATCCCAATCCTCGATGTGCATATCCGCGAGTATTCGACGGTAACTCTTCGCGTACCAGTATCGGTCCGTCATAACAAGGGCTCCTCCCCGTGTTCTGGGAACCTCTCTCTTAATAAAAATTGTGGACGCTCTCGAGCTAAGGCTTTTCGTTTACAACGTTATAAAATCCTTGAATCATGGCTTTGAAGACGGGGAAAAAGGTCGTTTTCGACCGGTATCTATTCACCTATAGGTTGAGACTTGAAGCGTCTGATCCTGGTTTATCGTAAGCGAGTTTAGGGTAACTGCAATGAAGCCCTCTTCTAGGGTGATGTTTGCCTCAACCTCTTCACCGTTAAGGGTAACTATACCCCTCGACTTCTCCAATCTCATGCACGGCAGCTCCAACCTATCCAGAGTTAACACACCATAGTTCATGGTTAAACCGAAGTCTGCTCCGTCTTCCCGACGTTTCTGCGTATAAACTCCCCATCCTGAGGCTGATGAGAAGAAGGTTTGGAAATCGTCTTGGAAGATTTTAGGCGCGAATCGTAATCGTCTCTCAGGAGCGGAGTAGCTGAACCCTGTAAGAGCCAGTAGTAGGGCGTAGCTCGCCATGGAGCGGGCGTAGTGATGCCCGCACTCAAACTCGTCCCAGGGATTCCGTCTGTCGCCTCTATGCCTCCTCCTAGTTCCCATCACCGTTGCTAAGCCTTCTTCAACCATGCCTTCGTAGATCAGGTGGCTCGCCACCTGGTATTCCACGCCGCACCAAACCTCGTCGGAGTACATGACTGGGCAGCCTGGGCGTCCCCCCCTCGGCCACGTGCATATGATGAGACCCGCTTCATTACTAACCGCGTAGATCCTTTGAAGACCTGGATGGTTGAATAGAGTTGGCTTCCAGTTGTATTTGAAGACTGATTGCATCGCGACGCGGACCTTCTCCTCGTCGAATAGGTATCCTAACCCGAGCATGTGGCTGTACCACTGCCCGATCATCTGGTCGGAGAGGCATCCCCTCCCATACTGCCAACTAGGCCATTCCTTAAACACGTCATCCCTGCCATGCCTGAGGGTTAGCTGCTGATAATGGTCAGGCCACGTCTTATACGCCTCTGGTTTGACTTTCTGCTCATAGTATTCGCCGTTGAAGAGGTTGGCGTCATACCATCGTGAACCCTTCGCTGAGAGTTCGAGGTATTCCTCAGCCTTCTCCTCTTCACCTACGTGATGAGCAACCTCTGCAGCTGCTCTGAGGGCTGCGAGGTACAGGCTTCCAGTCATGGTGTTTGGTCCGTAGAACTCTATGTCGTAGGTGTTATGCTGCATCCCCTCCATGACGCCGTCCTTGTCGGCGTCCCAGTATTTCCAGGCGAATTCCAGTATCCGCTTCACAGTGGGCCAGGCTTGTTTAAGCCAAGCCTCGTCGCCGGAGATAAGCCATTGGCGGTAGACTTGGAGAACGATTCCCATCTGGCCATCGGCGGCTGGGTGGAACGTGGGCTTCGCCTTAACCCCTAGTGGTAGGGGCATGCGGAAGGTCATGAAGCCGTCTTCTTCAACTGAGTTGGTGAAGTGGGCGTCGAGCATGGAGCGTTGCAGGTTTGGGAAAAGGTATTGGAGGGCTTGAGCGTAGTTCCATACGTGGGTGCATGAGCCCTCGCAGCACCCGGCTTCGTTGGAGCAGCCTTCGAAGCCGTAGAAGGTTCCATCCTCAAGGCGGATGCACGTATGCGTCTTCAGCGTTGAAAGCTGGGAGGTTACGGCGTCGAGAACGTGTGTTGGAAGTGTGGAGGTGCAGAGTGCGTCGTGGAAAAGCTTCGTTTCCCTCCAAAGACGGTTAAGATTCAGCGCTACGTAAAGCGCGACGTCCCAAGCGTCCTTCCACACAGTGGCGTAGTAGTTCTTCCAAGCTTGCTTAGGCTCTTCCTTCCCCCAGTAGCGTTCAAAAACGGGGAAATACCAGGAGAGAATGAAGGGTATGGTCACGCATTCACCGGGCTTCACGGTGTAAGTGGCGGCTACCGTTCCCGTGTTCGATTCCCCTGGCTCAGGGGGGAAAGCGTCGATGAGCGTTAAGGCTTCCCAGAACTTTTCCACTCCGCGTCTATGCCAGCGAGTCCAAACGGTTGCATCGGGGCTTATGGTCGCGAGTGCCATGGAGCCGTAGCGTGGGGAGTCGGCGTGGACCTTGGTTGTTGACAGGTATAACCCTTTAATTCCCGGGGCTTCCTTTACCTCGTTGACGTCGCCTTGAGCCTCATCTGGGTAGCCGACGAGGTTTGTAAGGTTACCGAATATCGTGGCTGAGACGTTTTCGCCGCTGAGGTTCATCACTCGATAGAGGAATACGGCTGCTGGGATGCTTGAATCCCTATCGTTGAGTGGTATGAAGGGGTTGAACGCTTCAAGAGTTACCTCAACCGGGACGTCCGGGTCGCTTAAGGCTACTGTCGCGATTGGGTAGGCACCCGTGAAGTTTACGATACGGAAGTGTGGGAGCCCCTGCCCAGTGTCTCTCCGCCCGGATCCATGTGTAAGTGAGAAGCCGTCGCCGGCGTAGGAGCCCTCAACCTGACCTTGCAGTACCTTCACAACAGGCGGCTTACTTGGAAACCTCACCTTCAATGTGAAGAAGGATCTGGGGATGGTGAAGCCCTTCATCGGCCTGTTCATAACCTCCCAGTCGCGGAGCTGTCCCCATCCTCCAAGGCTTACGGAGCCAGTGCCTACGCCGCCTAGTGGAAACGCTACCTCGTCGAGGCTTCGCCCACTCAAAGCCGGTTGAGGACCGCGTCTGTAGAGCTCCATTTTTGAGTAGGGTATCTCAGGCATATCAACGACACTCCTACGTATTCACGTATAATCTATACTTAACGCTGGTAATTTTTAAACTCTCGGGCTGCGAGTTTTCACCAGCGTGATGTATAATGGAGTTTAGCTGGAGGCGGTTTAGGGGAAACCCAGTTTTTCCCGCTGTCCCGGGAACATGGATGGAATCTCAGACAGCTAACCCCGACCTTCTCCGCATCGGTGACGTTTATTGCATGTATTTTCGGGGGCAGCGGGGTGGACATGACAGGGTTGGTTTAGCCGCGGTTAACGTCGATGAGTTTGATGGGAGAACCTGGGCAGTTCTAGAGGAGCCTGTCATCGATGTGGGTCGACCCGGTGACTGGGATGAAACCCACGTTTTAGACCCAGCCTCCATACTGTTCAACGGGACTGTGTTCTTATACTATTCAGCGGTCAGCCCTACATGCCACCGCTCCGTATGCCTAGCCACCTCAAAGGATGGGCTTCATTTCAGCAAGTATGCTGGAAACCCCGTGGCGATCGGAGGTGGTCCAGAGATAGTGTCCCGAAACGGAGTGCTTCACCTATACTATTGGAAGCCAAGGAATGAAGGGGGTTTCCAGATTCATCTAGCAACGTCACACGATGGATTCCGCTTCGAGGAGCCTTACACCGAGCCAGTTTTACCTACGGGTTCCGAGGGGAGCTGGGACAGCCGCACAGTTGAGACTCCTAGGGTCTTCGAGGAAGATGGGTTGTATTACATGATGTACTGTGGCTCAGACCGCTACGATGACTATCCTTGGTACGCAGGATTAGCTACATCCCGTGACCTTGTGCACTGGGTGAAATACCCATGTAACCCTGTTTTCTCCCGTGGAAGGAAGGGTGAGTGGGATGAGGGAGCTATCTGGTTTACAACGGTGGAGAAGATTAGGGGAGTCTACTATATGTGGTACGAAGGCTATGGAGGAGGTTACGCTAGAACCATACCATACGGTTCCTACCTTAAGGGAGGAAAATCACAGGTAGGCTTGGCAACACTGGAGGCTGAATACTTCTACGTTAAGCCTTAAATAAAGAACGGAGCTTTGTTGAACCAACACCGATATCCATCATGTAGTACCTTGAGGTATACCTATGTTAGAACAATCTGCGGTAAAGCTTACCGTGAAGCCGTTGATGAACCCGCCGCGGAACATGCGTATCCGGTTCGGCGGCTTCGTCGGTCAGCGTATCGCGGCTAACCAGGGGAACTGGTTGCTTCAAGCTCCTTACAGCAACCCTGCGATGCTTCAGATGTTCCGAGACCGCGACAGGAAGCCTAGACGCATGCTTGTACCCTGGGCGGGGGAATTCGCGGGGAAGTACCTCATCTCCGCGGTGCAGGGTTACCGCCTTACATACGATGAAAGGTTACGCCGTCTTCTGGACGGGTTTGTGCACGCTCTAATATCGGTGCAGGATGTTGACGGCTATCTAGGTCCCCATCCTGTAAACGAGCGTCTCATCGGTAGGACTTGCGACGGTAAGAATCCGCTTTGGGATCTTTGGGGGCACTACCACGCCATACTCGGGCTTCTCCTATGGTGGCGGGAGGTCGGCGATGAAGCGGCGTTGAACGCGGCATGTAAAGCAGCGGACTTGATCTGCCTCCGCTTCCTAGAAACCGGTCAACGCATGATCAACGCGGGTGCGGAGGAGATGAACCTGGCTGTAAGCCATGCATTCACACTCCTCTATGAGGCTACGGGAGACGAGCGTTACCTGCGGATGGTCCGTGAGGTCGAGCATGACTGGGAAACACCGCCAGCTGGAGACTATGTCCGCACAGCCTTGCATGGACTTGAATTCTTCCAAACCCCTAAACCACGTTGGGAGAGCCTTCATGACATACAGGCTATCGCCGAACTCTACTTTATCACGGGCGATGAACGTTACCGAGAAGCCTTTACGCATACCTGGCGGAGTATTCAACGCTACGACCGCCATAACAGCGGGGCCTTCTCCTCCGCTGAGCAGGCGGTTGGCAACCCCTACGACTCACGAGCGGTTGAAACATGCTGCGTAGTAGCATGGATGGCGCTTTCCCTCGATATGCTGAGGATTACGGGTGATTCAACCGTTGTTGACGAGGTTGAGCTTTCAACGTTTAACGCCGTCTTAGGCGCCCAGCATCCTTCAGGGCGCTGGTGGACCTACAACACTCCGATGGATGGTATACGCCTAGCTTCAGCGCATGAGATCGTTTTTCAAGCACATCAAGGGGCGCCGGAGCTAAACTGCTGCTCAGTCAACGGTCCACGGGGTATCGGGATGCTTTCCGATTGGGCGTACATGCTCACCGATGATGGGGTAGCCGTTAATTTCTACGGTCCCTGCACATCTCGGTTCCTTTTAACGCAAGGTGTAGAGGTTACCTTGAAGCAGGCAACTGATTATCCCCGCCATGGGAAGGTCAGGTTGAGCGTTGCTGTTAAAAAGCCTACTGAATTCGCTCTGCGCCTACGCATACCATCATGGTCGCGTAAAGCGCAGGCTTCTGTTAACGGTCACGGTGTCAGGGATGTGCGTTCAGGGGCATACTTGGTTCTGAACCGTGAGTGGATGAGCGGCGACACCGTTAAGCTCATATTCAACATACCGCTTCACGTCTGGGTTGGCGAACGTGAGAAGGCGGGTAGGACTTCGATCTATCACGGACCAATCCTGCTCGCTTATGACCAAAGGTTTAACGCTATGGATTATGATGATGTTCCTACACTCGACGTAAATAATCTATCGTACATCATGGAGGAACGCGATGATAACCCCACGCCTTGGATGCTGGTACACTTCCAAGCCGCGGATGGTCGCGACCTTATACTCTGCGACTTTGCCACCGCGGGTGCCGCTGGTACACATTATCGTACATGGCTACAGATGGATGGGTTGGAGCAACTGCCCCTTGAGATGCGTTCACCATTCGCTTCGCATATCGACTAAGGGTTCTCAGGCAATTTACCCCCTAAGGCTTCCATAGACCTTAGACCTTGCCTACACTATCAGTTAAGAGTAGATTTTTAGGGTATTTTATCAGTAAGCGTATCGATGTTATTCCGTGTAGAACCATTCAGTGTCTAAAACCTTGACCTTTATGGCATAGTCACATCCGATTCTCAGTGCGCCTGGGCTGTGAAGACCCATCCAGTAAGATAGCACCGTTTTATTCTCCACGAAGGTTATGCTCGGCATGCTTAGGCTCCACGACCATTCACGCCTGTTTCCCTTCCTGTCCTCCCAGCACCCGTAGGGCAGCTCTTCAACGTTCTTGATGTTCTCCCATGTTCCACCCTCATCCTTGGATATGGCGGAGGAAATGGGGTTACGTCTCCCACAGTGGTCAGCTTCGGGTTGGAAGCCGTGGTTGAAAACGATGAGTAGGTCTCCAGTGGTAGGTATCCTCTTTACGTGTGGACACGACTCAGGGGCTACAAGAGACATGGGCTCCGATTTTGTCCAGTGTCCACCCTGGTCGTCGGAGTAGGCTTGATACACTCTGCCCATCTGCGTCCTCATCACCATAAGTAACCGCCCATCCTTAAGTTCAACCACAGCCGGCTCCATAGCGCCTCTCTTAGGGGCATCAACCTCCCCCTCAGCCTTATACCAGGTCTCTCCATTGTCATCAGAGTATATACACGTCGCTTGGATTCGCGTAGGCCATGTGACACCGGTTGGGTCTGGTCTACCCTCTATGACGAGAGACACAGGTAATACGATTCTCCCACTGGATAACTGGAGGGCACGGTCGTTAGCCGCAGCCATTCCAGGAGTTGATGTTACGCAGTCTTCAGTTTCCCAACTTACTCCCTCATCGAAGGACTTCCTCATGTACATCCTTATGCCATCGTTACCTACGAATGAGCGGTTTTTCATGTAGAAGACCGCGATCTCGCCTGACCGTAAGCGTATGAGGCTTGGGGACATAGTGTTCACTTCCGCATCGTTTTCTTGGATGGTGAAGTCACTACTCCATGTTCTACCCAAGTCCTTGGAGATTTTACCGGAGATCCTTGAAACCCAGAAGTCGTCGTCTACATCCCATCGGTATGGAGGTCCATAAAACTGTGAATAAGCAAGTAGAAGTTGACCGTCACTAAGTGCTATGATGGACGCCTCAGTATTCCTTTTACACCACCATGTGGCTGGGCAGGCAATTGTTTCATAAACCTCAGGTGAGACCATATTGAATCTATTTCCCTCCCTGATAGGCTTCTCGCTAACTCTCATATAACTCTCTCGTAGACCTACTAGGGTTATTCGAAACAGCTGCAACGATGTCGCTGAAATTATACTCGTTTACGCGAGTGCCTTAACCCCCATAGCCTAAGCGTTGTTAAAAATATGTTCGAGGGGAGAATATACTCCTCTCAAACTTTTTGATCTAGTTCTATGTTTCCGTCTATCAAACTCTAGGTGTTGTTGGAGGCCTCGGTTGTATCCTTAACTGTTTCGGCACGTTCACAGCCCTGACAATGTTCTGGCTGTAGATCATGTAGACCGGGCTTCCGTCTGGGTTAAATTTCTGGAGTCTCCTCACACCGGTCAGTACAAGCTTCACCTTTAACGTTGTACCATCCTTCAGCTTATACTCATTCCACTCTTCCTTCATCGCATCGAAATCCACTTCTTCACCGCCTACTATCTCCTCTGGGGTCACCACACCGTTCATTGCTCATCATCCCCTTCCATAGCCTGTTCTTTTATAAGGATGCATTAAACATTGCGGTTAAAAAGGCTATTAATCAGGTGAAAACCTACCTTGCGTACCTCAAACCATTCTTCAGTAATTCCTCACACTTCGGTTCCGTTAAGAATGTGTTACTACTTCCCACTCAACCTTTCCTATACTACTTCGCGATAAGAACTGGCGCCTCTAGGCTGACATGGTGAACTTCAGCTTCAACCGCCTAAGCTAGCTTGGTAGTGTTTAGGTTGCGATGCATGAGAATGGTGAATAAATACCTTAGCCTCAAAGGCTCCAGCCATGAAGGAGTTTAAGTAACTCCATCAGTCTCTCATCCCTGTGTGCGACGAGCGTATTATAGGGCTTCTCCTTAACCGACTCCATCTGCTCGACGCCTTCCACAGCTTTCTCCGCTGCTGAGGAGGGTATGGTGGTCCAGGTCGCCATCGACCTCCACCAATCGGAGAAGGCTGGTCCAAGATGTTCGATGAAATATTCCAAGCCTTTCTCCCCGCCTCCTAGATGGTAGGTTAGGAAGGGACCCATCACCGCGAACCTCAACCCCAGAGCGGATGAGACGACCTTGTCTATGTCTTCCGCTGTGGCAACGCCTTTATCGAGCAGGTCTAGGGCTTCACGCCATAAAACCGCCGACAACCTGTTGAATATAAAGCCCGGCATCTCCCTCCTCAACACTACCGGTGTCTTCCCCAACGCTGACATAAAGTCGTAGACCCTTCTGACGGTATCCTCCGAGGTCTCTCTTCCACGTACGATCTCTACGAGTGGGATGAGATGGGGTGGGTTTATGGGATGTACGGTGATGCATCTCTCAGGTCTTAAAGACGCCTTCTGTATCTCGCTCATCGATAAACCCGATGTGCTACTGGCTAGTATGGTGGAGGGCTTAGCGATCAGGCTGACTTCGCGGAATGCATTCTTCTTTAACCCTAAATCCTCGGGTGTTGACTCCTGAACGTAATCCACGCCTTCAACCGCTGCTCTTAGATTCGTGGTAGGCCTCAGCCTAGCCATAGTCTCTTCCAGTTTCTTCTTCTCCCATTTCTCCTTCAATGTGAAGGCTTCCAGCCAACTCCTCGCGTAAACACGGGCATTCCTAAGCACCTCCTCGCTTACATCGTAGAGGTTCACTTCATGTCCACGTAGGGCGAAGAGAAGCGCCCAGCTACGGCCGATAACCCCTGTTCCCACACAGGCTATCCTCATGGCTCAGCCACCAGCCTCAACCAACCAGCCGTTACCAAAACAATAGACATTACGTTCATCCCTAATCTTAAGAGGGTAAAATACGCTTAGGGTTGGGACCTCATAAGGCTTCCCTCTGAAAGCCCTATTTCACCAGTCTACGCCTAGTCAATTTTTACGTCGTAACTGTTTTTCCATGAATGTTCCTGTGCTCTATCCACGTATCACTATGCCGTAGGGGTCGAGTTCTCTAAGTGTCCCTAACTCCTTCCCAGTAGGTTCAGCCATAACTTTTACTTTTTCCGGGATCTTTAACGTAAATCCGCTGTTCCCCCGGATATCCTCGATGTCCACGCCAGGGTATAAAGCGAGTAAGTTCATCTCCTTGTTATCATCGAAGCCGTACAGCCCAAGTTGCGTAACCACTCTCCAAGGACCAGTGTTACATGGGAGACCCGCCTTTTCTCTGGCTCCCGGTCCTGTGAGGTATCCAGGGGTTGTGAGGAAGTCAAGTTTCTCAACGAATCTCCGCGTGTCCTGCTTCATTATGATAATGGTCTTCCAGCAGAGGGAGCCGAAGTCGTTGGCTCCCCCGCTTCCCGGAAGCCTAACCTTAGGCTTCTCATACGGCCCTATGACCGTGGTGTTTATGTTCCCGTGAATATCTATCTGGGCTGCCCCTAGAAACGCGTATTCACCATATCCGGCTTGGATGAAGGACATGGTGTAGTCCATGCTCGCCGCCATCACGGCTTTCTTCGCCGTCATCGAGTCGCCGACTGAGAGGGGTATCGTAGGGGGTTGAACAGGGCACATACCCCCTGCTTCAAAGATGATCGCGAGTCCCGGTGCATGCGTCCTCTGCGCCAAGAGCGCCGCGAGCACGGGCATACCTGTTCCCGTGAAAACAGTCTTCCCATCTTCGAGAAGCCTAGCCGCTGCGACGATCATCGCCTCAGTCGAGCTATATATGAGACTAATCATGCCACCCGCCTCCTCTCAGCCTTTACCCAGGTTGTGCCCATGGGTAGATGAAGCGTACACGTCCCTGCTCAAGCTCTTTAAGGTAGTTAAGCTTCTCAGCTCCACCTATAAGCCCTAGATACTGTTTGAAATCGTCTACGCTGTACACGTATTTATCCAGGTATTCTTTTGTGCCTTCAACGCTACGGGTTAGTTTCAGGTACTCCGCGATGTGTTCTTCATCGAAGTAGTAGAGCGTAGGCATGTTGCAGGGATGGCAGCCGTATGGAACCTCAACGACGGCGTCTACGTAGAAATACGGTATGACTGTTCTCCAAGGAGCCTCCCTTATTCTCTCGTTGGGAACAACCTCTTCCGTTGTCAGTACAAGCCTCCTAGCCGCCCTTGCAAGCTCGAAGTCCTCAGCCAGTATCCCATCAACCTGTGTGTTACCGTACTCGTCACACCGGTGGACGTGGATGACGGCGACGTCGGGGAAGCATGCGGGGATGAGGCATATAGGTCTACCCGTGAAGGGGTCCTTAACGATGCGAGCTGAGCTGTGTTCGAATGTCTCCGTGCCGATCATAACGTAGGCTGGAATCCACGGTAGACCTGAAGCCGCGGCTTTAAACCTCCACTGCAACGCAGCGTTACTCCACTCTGAAGCAACCTTAACCCGACCCGTTTCAACAGCCCTCCTCGAAGCCGGAGACAAGCCGCGTAGCTCATGGCCGAAGGAGTAGGCCACCTCCACCTTCCCAACGCATCCAGCCGCGATCAGGACATCGAGGTCGTGCACAGCGGTCTTACCTGAAACCACTAAGCCCCTCTTCCTCTGCCTGATTACCTCGTAGATCGTGGCCATTGAGACTCGAACGTGGCCGAAACCACCTAATGCCACATAACACCCATCTTGTACAAACCTCGATACAGCCTCACGGACATCCATAAGCTTGCTTTCCAAACTCGACGATTTGTTCCTGCGAACCCAATCCCGATGCTCCTCAGGATCGGACCAAGCTAAAAGCTCAGCTCTACCTCTGTCAAGAACCTCCAACCACACCACTCAGGTTTTCACTCAATGAGCCACGTATTTATCTCTTTCCAGCCCCCTACGCTAACGTCCTCCATACGCTTCCTTAAGCGACAGTCAGGAATCATCGAGTAGCATTAGGTTGGTTGTAAGGGTGATTTTTCCATGTTCGTGAAAAAATGGTACAGGGTAATGGTAAGGATTAATGTTGAAACCTGTCTACCTTAGGTTTGAGGAGCTGACCGATAAGATCGTAGGAATTGAAGGCGTATGAAGGCTTTCAGTGTAGAAGATGAAGAGCAGACAGCGTTTCATTTGGTGAAAAAGGCTTATGTGCATGTATTGTTATTCGCGGTAACGAGGCGATCTTATGGGGAATCGGGATCGAATCACCGTAATGAGGAGAGACGATGTTGAAGCCGTGATACAGCTTTGGAAAGTCTGCGAGCCAAGTGAGCGGCCATCTTACAAGAGCCCTGAGCAAGCGGTTTGGGACATACACAAAGGCTCGAGGACGGAATACCCTGTCGAGGGTATACTGGTTGCCAGGTTGAACGGTGTTATCGTAGGTTTTGCCGCTGTCCACCTCGGATACCCACTTAGGGTTCAGCATCTCCTCGTTCACCCAAACCACAGGGATAGTGACATCGGAGAAAGACTGCTCACAGCGGCTGTAGATTTTATGAGAAGGCAGGTGGAAACGGTGGGGGTAAGAATAGATCAGGAAAACACCTATCTTACAAACTTGCTCATGAAGAATGGGTTCACAAAGGTCGATAAACGCCTAACACCTGAAGGTGAGAAATATTCCTGGGAGTCCCCAGACCCTTTAGATATGGTCGTAGAATTGAAGGATTTCAACTATCCGCCGTGGGTGGATGAACTTGAGAAGAAACTGGTTGAAGAGGGCATACTCTTCCGTAGGGGTATAGAGAAGAGACATCACGCGAGTTACATCGCGTTTATGGAGGAGGAGGCCCCTGGTTGGTACACGGGAATGGTTCAAAGCGGCACTATCGACCCTGTGAAGCGTGAAGTAAACAAGGAAAAGACTGATATCAGTAAAGCATGGTTCGCCCTGAAGGGGAATGAGGTAGTCGGCACGTTCGGCGCAGGCATCCTCGTTAAAAAACCTCTCAGGAGAAAGGGCATAGGTAAAGTGCTCATGTTCAAGTATTTAAACGACATGAAGGAAAGGGGTGAAACCACATGCGATCTCGGCGACACATTTGCAGTAAGCTATTACCAGCAAGCCGGAGCTAAAATAACCCGAAAATACTGGGAAATGCGGAAGGGCCTCTTCGATTTCACTGGCGACTGTGAAAAGTGTATTGATAAGAGTAATTGATGGAAGAGCAAACTATAACGAGATAGCAACTTTAGATTACCTCACAGTTATTTAAAAGCCCTTATGTAGATAGACACCTTTACTCCATCTGATCGACACTTGAAAAAAGCTAAACGGAGCATGGAAACAGTATCAGATCGGGAAACGGGGCTTGAAACAAGCTTATTCGACTACTCCCCCCTATCCCCCCTCTTCGCGAGAAAAAGAGCAGCTTTTACCCGATGCCTTAGCCTATCTACGGGAAGCCATCCGCTACTCGATCGCCCGAATCCGCAGCCACGACCTCACTTTAAAGAGAGCTGCCGAACTACCACCTCTTCGCGTCCGGGGTGAACGTTATAAAATACAAACATAAACTAAATATATATTGTGAAGAGTCATATTTATAAGTCAGATAATAGAATCACTGTTATAAGTCAGATAATAGAGTAAAGGAGGTGAATGATAACGTTGATGAAATCGGCAAGAATAGCGGTCATTACAGTTTTGTTACTTATGGGACTTCATGCTCAGCCGATTCTTGCTCAAGTCACTGAAACCACGGGACCCTATATCCTATGGTTTGGTACTTGGATCGTCGGATCAGACTGCTACCCTAGCGGAACAATCCATTTCGTGGTGGATTTCACAAACGCTGGGACGAATATCTCATCCTTCGTGGAATCTATTGACACAACCGTCCTGACGTTGCCTTGGAAAACGTACGTAGCGACAGGACTCCCAGTCGTGTTCTACCCTGGGCAACATTTTGCAGTAGTCTTCAATGTTACGATACCTGAAGACCAAAAGCCGGGCAATGTGAGTTTCGTGCTGACGAGTAACTGGAGATATTGGACTGGGACTGCGTGGTCTACTGGAAGAGCTATAACGTATGAGAGCTGGTTCATCGTACTCCCAAACCCGTATGTCCTTCGAGACCAAGTAGCCTCCTTACAGTCCAACATTTCATCACTAGTTATAACGATCACCTTACAGAAAGCGACGATCACCTTACAGAACGCGACGATCACCTTACAGAACGCGACGATCACCTTACAGAACGCGACGATTGAGGCGTCCAAACAAACGATAGCCTCCTTGCAGTCGAATGTATCATCACTAACCCAGATCGTTGCCTCTCAGAACACAACTATTACCTCTCTCAACATAAGCCTCACAGCGGCCGAGCAGACCATCAACTCATTACGGGGGCAAGTCTCCGGTCTGACGGCAACCGTGGCTTCCCAAAACCAGACGATCAACACGCAAAACTCGCAGATTTCTCAACTCCAGACGACCGTAACATCGCAGACTAACACCATCGGTTCGTTGCAAGGGCAGGTCTCTTCCTTACAAGCTGACTTGAACACGACGAGAATGGAGATGTAC
>Ga0209314_10000890_pt1 | contig 13459 bp, 11 predicted proteins | sample I19B2metaG_FD_184146 | JGI IMG/M metagenome (GOLD analysis project Ga0209314, IMG submission 184146) | Lake sediment bacterial and archeal communities from Gulf of Boni, Indonesia to study Microbial Dark Matter (Phase II) - ​I19B2 metaG... | ecosystem: Environmental > Aquatic > Freshwater >...
TCTTACAGTTTTCCCATCCATCCACCCAGTTGGCATCATAGCATATCTGCATGCCTACCTTGCCAAAATCTGTTTCAATTACCGGCTGATCAAGCGATCCGGGTTTGATGCCTACATCATCAGTCGGGCCTGAAGGAAGTATTTCTGATTTAACAGGATGGATCTTATTATATGCTCCTGCGATATTTCCTTTCCGGTCAATCAGCAGACTGCTGTTATAATAATTTCCACCCTTCTTTGTGTAAACAGGGCATGCGACATAGCAGTTGTATTTTTTAGCAAACTCAGCTATTTGTGAAGTTACGGGGCCGGGAGATTCTTCACTCTCAGCCACTTCGCTGATTTTATATTGCTCTGATACCCACATTGTATCAAATAATTCCGGAAGACAAAGCAGGTCCGGCTCTATCCCGGTTACAAGCTCCATCCTGTGTAGTATCCGTTTAATTCTTGATTCCCTGGTCTTATCAGGCCATAAGCCCCTGAGATCCACACCGGCAATTGTGATCTCACGCGGTAACTTTTTCTTTTCACTATTACCTGATGAATTGCATGAAGGAATCGCAGCACCTATAATCCCGGCTCCTATGCCGGCTGAGGTCTGCCTGATGAAGTTCCTCCTTGAAAAACTCTTTTCATTTTTCATCATTAACCGTTTAATTTTTGTTTCCATTTATGTTCCACGGATTCCAGCTTTTCTATCTGGTGACCGGCAAGGTAGTATTCAGGCTTTTTGCCCAGAATTTCATTTACTCTTTGTTCAGCCTTTTCTTCAAGTGACATTGACCCTGCCTTCTGCCACATACCCCTGTTTGACCTGTTCAGTAAAGCAGTATACCTGATCTCCTCCTGAAAGTGTTCAAGGGTATGCATTGATTCCAGAAATGATCCGCTAAAAGCCTTTTCCTTAATCAGGTCAAGTGCCAGATGCTCATCATCAACTCTGAACCTGTTCTTAAATCTCAGGCAATTACCAACTATTTCATCATCGATAACTGCGATTTCCGGTGATATTGTTTTGGAAGTTTCAATATTCCCCATCCCCCAAACAAGGCTTACGTTGGAAAGTATGTGGGCCAATGCCGTCAGAAGTTTTTCAACCGAAGCCTGGGAATCGAGCATCGAAGAATCAGTCAGAGCCCACGATGCTGAAGGAAGGCCATGAAACTGTGCCATTTCGGCACCTGCAGCCTGCAGGAGTGCATTTTCAGGTGAACCTGTAAGCACAAGAGTAGTCTGCATATCAAAAACGTGGGCAAAACCTGCATTATAAATGCATGGACGTCCCGGTTCAATAATCTGGTTTATTACTATTCCGCTTAGAACCTCGGCATCGGCCATTGCAAGACATCCGGCCAGCGTAACAGGAGAAGTGCCACCTGCCAGAGGTTCAGAATTTATCATGAGCGGAATGCCGTATCCTCTTGTCCTGTAAAACAACTCAAGGGCAGACTCAGTCCATGTAAGCGGAGAAACAACACTGTAGCCCAGAGTAAAAAACATATTGTCTTTCAATGACTTGCCATCCAGAATAATATCAGCCATCTCAATGATAGCCTCAGCGCCTGACGGTGTGTAGATACAGGGCCTGAGATGTTTGAAGGAATATTGTGCTGCAAGTCTGAATCCTGCAAAATCCCTGCAGTTGGGAGGATATTCTTTAAGGCTTGTACCTACTATCCCATGGATGTTTTCCAGCTTGTCGGCAACTCTTACAAAATCAATAAATTCATTTATCCCCATCTCAACTGCATTCCTGGATGTCCCTCTTACATACTGGGTCGCATTTGAGGTATAGAACAGTGATCTTCCCTTATCACTTATCAGACTCTCCTCTCCCATCCGGTTCCTGATTGAAAACTGTTTCGGACAAAGTGCCAGTTTATCGTCGATCAGCTTCTCAGGCAGGTAAATCCTGAGGCTATCGGTATTGTCAGGCTCTCCCCCTTCTGAAAGCAGCATATCGTATATGGTGCGGCTTCTCACCCTTATGCCGGTTTCTTTCAGAATTTGCCTGGCACCCTGATGTATAAGTAACTTTTCTTTATCAGATAGAATATTAAGTATCATTTATATTGATTTATTAAGATTATCAGTTAAAGTAATCAAGGAAATTTTGAAAAAGTAATAATTATTTTGCTTTCTTTCTCTGTGAGGAACTTGTCTCATAAGTCTGTTTACCCCCAACCCCCAAGGGGGGCTTTAAAATCCACTGATTTTCAATAAGTCCCCTCTGGGGGATTTAGGGGTCGATATATAAAAAGATGCAATTGAGACAGCCTCTTCACAGAGGACTTTTCGAAACCCCTGCAGAGCAACTCAGGTACTTCTCAGGAGAAATAGGGAAGCTTTGTTACTGCAGGATCAAAATTAAGCTTCTTCCTTATCATCTCAGCGTCAGCTGCTGATATCACAGGCTGCCGTACAACCTCGATGCATGATTCAAGGGAAGCAAAGTTATCCATCCCAATATTCAGAACCGATACCGGCAGTGTCATTGCATATCTCAGGAGATCATCACCTGAAACATTGCCAATCAGAACATTCTGCCCCATGATCTTAATGGCAATAATACCCAGATCTCTTTTCTGTGCAAGCGGTATCATAAAATCTTCATTCCCGTTTGACCTTGTTGCATTCATCGGACACATCACAATATCCACATCAAATTCCTTCAGTGCTTTCTGGGATGCCTCATTCCATTTGTGATATGAGAATCCTATATTTTTAACAATACCCTGTTCCTTCAGTTTAAGAAAAGCCTTATACCCTCCTGTTGAACTGAGCAGTGTATCCACATCTTCAATCTTGTCGAGAGAATGCATACAGTAATTATCGAGGTAATCGGTCTTTAAAAGTCCGAGAGAAGTCTCAATATCCTTCATTACCCCATCATAGGTCCTGTCACCTGTTTTGGAATTAAGGAATATCTGTTTGCGATACTTCGGAGTCAGAAATTTACCATATCGCTCTTCTGATTTTCCACTTCCATATGAACGGGCTGTGTCAAAATAAGTAATCCCCAGTTTAACAGCATGATCAATATGATTCTGCAGCAGCTCATCTTTGGCAGGCCAGTTGCACCACTGTGATCCGCCTCCGAACCCGAGGCATGAAACCATCCTGTTGGTTCTGCCTAATCTGCGCTGTGGCAGCTGACCTTCGGGAAGCATTGCAGTAACCCCGGTACTGTTTGCTGATTTGCCGGCCAGCGATGGCAGTAAGGCTGCAGATGATGTAAGTGCTGCTGCCTGAAGAAATTTCCTTCTTGTAAATGGTGTCTTCATAACTGTTCAAAATTGGTACAAGGTACAAGATATCAAATTTTAATTTACAAAATAAAGTATCTTGGCAATGTCATGTTAATAAATGCAAAATGGCCGTTAAAATTTTCCACCCTGAACTTTTCCAGGGTAATCTGAAAAAGAAAAGATACTTTGAAGGATGGTACTTTAAACATGTTTCAAGGGATCTCAACCATGTTTTCTCCTTCATACCAGGTATTTCAATAACAGACGACGATCCCCACACTTTCATCCAGGTGATAAACGGGATCACGGGAAAAACATGTTATATAACATATTCTCTGGACAGATTCATATGGGAGAAAAACAAACTCAATCTGAAAATAGGTAATTCTGTATTTACTGACAAATTCATCGACCTTAATATTGAAAATGAAGAGATTAAGGTATCAGGACGACTGGAATACAGTGACATTGTTAAATATCCGAAAACACTTCTCTCTCCCGGGATAATGGGCTGGTATTCATATGTCCCCTTCATGGAATGCAAACATGGAATAGTATCTGTCAATCACAATGTATCCGGTACCCTTAATATTGACAACACTATAATTGAGATGAACGGGGGTAAGGGCTATATTGAAAAGGACTGGGGCAGTTCATTCCCCGAAGCATGGATATGGATTCAGTCAAATAATTTCAGTAACAGTGATACAGCCTTTACTTTCTCAGTTGCCAAGATCCCATGGTTGGGAAGCTACTTTCCCGGTTTTATTTCATTCCTGTACTTTGACAAAAGATTTTTCCTGTTCAGCAGCTACAATAACTCTGTTCTCAGTGAAATTAATTACGATGGTAATACACTCAGCTTTAAACTTAAGAATAATGAGTCTGTCCTCATTGTAACTGCAGTAAAAAACAAGTCAGGAGAATTACTGGCTCCTGTTTCGGGTAAAATGACAAGAAGAATAAAAGAAAGTATGGATTCTTTCGTTACAATATGCCTATACGACAAGAATAATAACCTTATCTATAATGACTCAGCTCAAAGAGCAGGCCTGGAAATAATAGAAAAGATATTTGACTATCTCTGATACATATAGTTCTGTCATTCATTTTTACTATATTTATATAATCAACATTAGTATTAAAATACTCTGAAAATGAAAACACTTCGCCTGTTGCCCTTGATTGCACTTATTCTCGGTTGTTCACAACAGAACAACGAAAAGATTAATCCTCTGAAAGCCGAAGCAGAAATTAAAACCACCATCGTTAATGAAAATTTCGGAGGCGTGGGTTTTAATGTTTTCGATCACATGCATAAATTATCGCGCTGGAATTATGAGCAGGTATTTGCCAAAAGATGGCGGGAGCTTAATCCGTCATTTGCCAGGGTACCGGATGATTGCGTCTGGGATTTTAAAAAAATAGACGAAGTCTCCTGGTTTCTGGATGTACTCAAGGAGACAAACACCGAAATTTACATGACAACCTTCCATAACAATTGCCTTGAGAAAGGTAAAAATGAAACAGAATATGTAAAAAAGGAGGTTGACAATCTTGAATATCTTAAGAAAACAAAGGGTTTTAATAACATAACCTACTATTGCATGGCCAATGAATTGTCACTTGGTCAGTGGGCATCAATGACAAAGGATCTCGATTTCTTTAAAAAGATCCAGGGGATGCTTTACAACGAAATCAATGCAAGAGGCCTGGATATAGGTCTGCTTGCATCTGACGCTTCTCCTTTTGAATACTGGCATACAATTGAGTGGGCTGCAAATAACATGGACAGCATAACAAGCGTATATGGAGGTCATCACTATATCAACAATTATGATCTGTTCGACAACTCATTCTACAAGTTCTTCTATGACAAGCTCAAATGGGGAACCGAACTGGCAAAAACCAAAAACAAGAGATTCATCATGGGTGAATTCGGTGCAAAACAGAACAGTAACATTATCGATTCAGTGATGCATGATGCAAACATGTACAATCATGTTCCGCTCGAAAAATATATGGGAATACAGGTTTCAGAAGCAATTTTTGCTATTATAAATGCAGGTGCCTATTCATGCGTCTACTGGACTTTCAGCGATTTTCCTTTCCCCACCACAAGCCATCGCACAAACAAATGGGGTTTGTATCACTGGGAAATAGATAACTACACTACAAAACCAAGCTACTATTGCATCGGCCTTCTGACAAAATTCTTCAGGGGTCCGTCGGAAGCTTATGAGGTTGTCAGTTCCGATTCTCTGATCAGAATTTCTGCAATAAAGAACAAGGAGACAGGATCCATATCAATAGCTCTGGTAAACAGAAACAATCTGCCCACGAAAGTAAAAATTAACGTAGGAGCTCTTACCGGAGACAAACCTTTCAGGAAATACCTGTATGATCCTGAAAATGTACCATTCAACTATTTTGGAGATTTACAGGATCCCTGCGGAAAGATCTCCCTCAAAAATAATAACCTCCTTGATGTTGTTCCACCTCAGTCACTCGTTGTTTATACAACATGCTATGACGACGTTGCTCCGGCTGATATAAAGGGATTTAATATTGAAAGGAAGAAGGACGAAGGTGGCCGTGAAAGGGCATTTCTCACATGGGAAGCAAATACTGAAAAAGACTTCTGCTATTACCGGATCTACAGGTCTGAATTACCTGAAGTTGAGATATCACCCAGAAGAGAGATTGGTACGACTGTGGTCAATTCCTTTAAAGACATGTCAGTCCATAACATGCCAAAGTATTATTATAAGGTTATTGCCGTCGACCAGTCGGGGAATACCAGTAAATAGCTGATAGCTGGCTGGGATCCGGGTACTGGGATCTGGGTACTGGGTACTGGGTACTGGGTGTTGGTTAGTCTGCCGACTGCCGACTGCCAACTGCCAACTGCCATCTGCAATTGTCAACTACCTTGAACTTAGTCCTTTCTGAAATGTTATATTATGTATTATGACAAAAACATTGAAGGATATTATTACGGTAATGAATCCTCCACCTTTTCACTGGGTTGGAGATGGATTCAGGGTACATAACTTTTTCCCCTCACAGTCACTGATCGGGTTACACGGCATGAGTCCTTTCTTTCTGATGGACTATGGCGCCAAATGGGCTGTACCGCCGTCCGAAAAACAGAGAGGTGTAGGTGTTCATCCTCACAGGGGTATAGAAACTGTAACCCTGGCTTATCATGGCAGAGTGGCACACCATGACAGCTCAGGCAACAGTGGGATAATTGGTGAGGGTGATGTACAATGGATGACTGCCGGTGGCGGTGTGCTCCATAAAGAGTATCACGAAAAGGAATTCAGCAAAAAGGGTGGCCTCTTCCAGATGGTACAGCTCTGGGTAAACCTGCCGGCCAAAGATAAGATGACTCCTGCCAGGTATCAGGAAATCCCGAATAACAGGATGGGGAAATACCTTTCAGATGATAAAAAATGCAGCGCAGATATTGTTGCAGGTGAATATAAGGGTATCCGCGGCCCGGCAATGACTTTTTCTCCTGTGAACCTTTTTAATGTCAGACTTTTAAAGGATGGATCGGCTGATTTTTCTTTCCCCGGACCTCACAATACCGGCATACTTATTATTGAGGGAGAAATATTGCTGAACGACACTGAAAAAGTTTCTGAAAATCAATTTGCTTATTTTGGACATAAGGGAGAGAATATTAAAGCGACTGCTGTCGAAAACAGCATACTTCTTGTTATGAGCGGGGAACCTCTTAATGAACCTGTTGTACCTCACGGACCATTTGTAATGAATACAAAAGAAGAGATCCAGAAAGCTTATGAAGATTACTATGATGGTAAATTCGGATACCTTGAAGATTGATAATTCAGTTATTAATTAAGATGGCACAGATTGTTAAATCACCTTCGGTTATAAAGGCAGCCGGTACAAAGAATAAGATAATTAATGAGTATTTCGGTCATGTAAACAGCAAAACATCAGAAGTAAGCATTGCACATATGAAGAGTCCACAGGGCTGGGTTGAACCCGGTCAGTCTCCTGAATTTAATGAATATACGGTTGTTCTGAAAGGAAAACTGATGGTCTCAACAAAGGATAAAGAGTATATCATTTCTGAAGGACAGGGAATAATGACAGGTAAAAAGGAATGGGTAAGATACAGCACTCCGTTTGAAGGAGGTGCTGAATACATAGCAGTATGCCTTCCTGCTTTTTCTCCTGAAATTGTTATTAGGGATAAGGAATAGAATGTTCACAAGGGCAATAGTAAGGCTGCCATCCGGGAACCTGAAGGAAGGACTCTCCTCTTCTGATCTGGGAATTCCTGAATACGAAGTGGCATTATCCCAGCATGCTGAATATATATCATCCCTGAAAAAGCTTGGAATTGATGTTACAATCCTGCAGGCAAATGACTTGTATCCCGATTCGGTATTTATTGAGGATGTGGCCATTTGCGACAGGGAATTTGCTGTAATTACCAGACCCGGTGCTCCGACACGAAGAGGAGAAACAGAAGGAATGAAGGAGGTTCTTGATGATTTTTTCAGTCATACGGAGGTCATAACTTCTCCCGGAACTCTTGAGGGTGGTGATGTAATGAAAGTAAATGACCATTATTATATTGGTATTTCTGCCAGGACAAATCATAACGGGGCTGATCAGCTTATCAGGATATTAAATAAATATGGATTGACCGGAGAAAAAGTAATTCTTGAAAAATTACTGCATCTTAAAACCGGAATTTCTTACCTTGAAAATGGTTATATGCTCGTTTCCGGAGAACTTGCTGAATGCCCTCAGTTTTCAAAGTACAGGAAAATCATTGTGGATACACATGAAAGCTATGCTGCCAATTCGATCTGGATTAATGGAGTAATACTTGTTCCTGAAGGCTTTCCTGATACCAGGAGAAAAATTGAAAAATCCGGTTTTGAGACTCTGACTATAAATACCTCAGAATTCAGGAAATTGGATGGTGGTCTCAGTTGCCTGTCACTTCGTTTCTGAAAAAACACTTTAGCTCTTTTTATTCTGTCTTGCCTTGATGATCAGATAGATTGTGAAACCGATACCAAGTGCAAGCATAATATAGCCCAGGTAGGGGTAAATCTCTTCCCTTATCTCATACAGGTAGTATCCTATTACAGCAAGACAAACATTCCAGATTCCGGCTCCGACAAAAGTGAAAAAAATAAAATCGCGGAGATTCATTTTAGCAAGACCTGCAGGTATAGAAATCAGGTGACGTACACCTGGAACAAGCCGTCCGATAAAAGTGGAAGATCTTCCGTTCTTTACAAAGTACTGCTCCACATGAATTACCTTCTCCTCAGAAAGAAGAAATATCTTTCCCACCTTCGATGCAGCAAATTTATGAACAAGAGGCCTGCCCAGATAATAGGCTAGTGAATAGTTTATCAGTGAACCAAACAATGCCCCTATTGTACCAAAAAGTACAACGAGAAATACATTCAGATCTCCCTGTGCTGCCTTATATGCTGCAAACGGAACAACAACTTCCGATGGTAATGGAATAAAAGTGCTCTCTATTGCCATCAGCAGGGCAACAGTAAAATAATTGAGGTTAGCCATGTACCATTCAAAGAGCGACTGAAAGAGTTCCATCATATCTGAATAAATTTAAAGTTCTTTTAAACAGCCGTCTTCCGGCAAGTCACAATGATAGTCTTTTTAAATATTATTGGCAACTTTCAGGATCTTTCTCTCAGGAATATCCCTTTGGACGGAGTATTATCCTTGTTGACTGATCGTAAGTAATATACTTCCATGCCCAGTTCACAAAAATTATAAGTTTATTTCTCACCCCGACGATTCCCATAAGATGAATAAACATCCATACATACCATCCCAAAATACCCTGGAAATGTATAAATGGTAACTCAACCACAGCAAGATGCCTTCCAATGGTTGCCATAGTTCCAAGGTCCCTGTACGTGAATTCCTTTTCCGGCTTGTTTTTAAGTCTGTTTTTAAGGTTGTGTGCCAGCAGATTTGCCTGTTGTATAGCGACCTGTGCAACCTGTGGATGACCTTTTGGATACTTATCCTCAGTCATATAACATATATCACCTATCGCAAATATATCCTGAGTACCGGTTACCCTGTTGCATCTGTCCACATTGATCCTTCCGCTTTTTGTATAAACCTCACCGGGAAGACCCTCTATCAAATTACCTTTAATTCCGGCAGTCCAGATGATCATGTTGGTTTTTATACTATTTCCCGGATCAATATTCACAGTATTCTCATCACACCCTGTTGCCTTTGTTTTAATCAGAACTTTCACTCCTGACTTTTCAAGGAATTCACGGGCTTTAAGTGAGGATCTCGGGGACATCATGTTAAGTAACCTGTCAGCAGCTTCAATAAGGAAAATCTTAGGCTTGTTTTCCCTGAGCTCAGGGTAGTCCTTGGGAATAATATGCCTGTTCATTTCAGCCAGTGCTCCTGCTATCTCCACTCCGGAAGGGCCACCTCCGATTATGACAATATTGAGGAATTTATCCCTCTCATTTTCATCATTCACGGTAAGTGCATTTTCGAAATTCATCAGAAGGTTATTCCTCAGATCGATAACCTCTGCAATTGTCTTCATTGCCCTGGAATGTTTCTGCATCTCAGCAGAACCAAAAAATGAATTTGTGGCACCATGTGCAAGGACCAGGTAATCATATCTTATTGTTCCACCTGATGTAACCAGTTTTTTATTGACAGAATCAATTGCCCTGACTTCGGTTTTCCGTATATGATAATCCTTATAATTCTGAAAGATCTTTCTTAACGGAAAGAGAATTGAACTGGCATCAAGCCCTGCTGATGCCACCTGGTAGAACAATGGAGGAAACTGGTGATAATTATGTTTATCAATCATCACTACCTGGTATCCGGAATTTTTTAATCTCTTTGCAATTGTTAATCCACCAAAACCACATCCGACAATTACTATACGTTTTCGGCCGCTGTCAGGAATATTCAGCATGATTAATATGTATTTTGTTATTATAAAATTAAATCAAATCCCTGCATTAAGCACAGGACAAAACAATTTTTTCTGTTAATTATTTCACAATAAACAACATCCGGGATTCAATAATGTTCAGTTTTGATTAATTTTCTCATTTATTATCTTTGACTAACAGGTGCAGATTTTTTAAATTTTAACTCTAATAACCAAAATCATGAAAACCACTTTCGCCAAAGCTATTCTGACAATTATGGTGTTGATCCCTGTTTGCTTCGCATGTAAAACAGGTGACAGGAACTGGGGCCCTGATATTTACAAACCCGATAACTCCTTTAAAGTAGTAGGATATCTTTCGGGATGGAGTTTCGACAAAATTGATCAGCTGGAGATAGAAAAGCTGACCTACCTTAAACTTGCTTTTGCCAATCCGGATAAGGATGGTAACCTGGTAATGGACGGAGGTTATGATCCCCGGCCTATTGTTGAAAAAGGACATAGCAAGGGTCTTAAGGTATTCATTTCACTTGCCGGCGGAGGCAGGCCCGATACCATTATCTGGAAAACACAGCTTTTGCCTGAGAACAGGATAGAATTTATTGAGAAAATTCTGAAATATGTTGAAGATTATAATTTTGATGGCGTTGACGTAGACATCGAAGGTAACCTGCTCCCATACGTCGGACCAAATTACAATCCCTTTGTGGTTGAACTGAAAGAAGCCCTGCACTCAAAAGGTAAAGGTATAACCGCTGCACTCGGGGCAACAAGATTCCATAAAAATGTTCACCAGGAAGCTCTTGATGCTTATGATTTCATTAATGTAATGGTATATGACAAGACAGGTATATGGAGGCCGAATGACATCGGCCCTCACTCACCATACTCTTTTGCTACTGATGCCATAAAATACTGGACTGTTGATCTTAAAATTGCTCCTGAGAGAATTACTCTCGGAGTTCCCTTTTATGGGTTTGACTTCACTCCTCCTGCCAGGTATATTGATTACAGTGAGATCATTTCACAGGATCTTTCACTCGCATATGTTGATTCAACTGGTATGAGGTATTATAATGGAATCCCAACCATTGTTGAAAAGGTGAAGCTTGCCAGGAATTCCAAACTTGGTGGTGTAATGATCTGGGAGATACCTTGTGATGCTACCGGAGATCTTTCTTTGCTGCGGGCAATGGATCAGACACTGAAAGCCGGAGATTGTGATGTAAAAACATTCTTCCGTGATGAGGACGGAGATGGTTTCGGAAACAAGGCAATGCCATTCCAGGCCTGTTCAGCTCCCGAAGGATATGTTGCAAACATGGATGACAAGGATGATACCAATCCTAAAAAGCACTGATTTATCGGAAAAGTTTGTATGTTTACTGATAAATTACTATTAATGAATACCTTGAAGTTTAAAGATTTTATAGGAAGTGTAAATTTCAGTGAGGAAGATGAGGTTTTCTACGGTAAGATTGAGGGTATTAATGCATTGGTAACATTTGAAGGTAATTCTGTAGTTACCCTGAAGAAAGCTTTTAAAGAAGCAGTATCCGATTATCTGGAATTTTGTAAATCAAAAGGTATTAAACCTCACAAAACATATACAGGCATCCTGAATGTCCGTCTCACTCCCGATATACACCGGCTGGCTGCAATTGAAGCAGTCAGAAGTGGAACAACTTTAAACGGATTTATTAAAAGGGCGGTTGAGAGGGAGCTCAGGGCTGAAAATCCTTAATACCTGGTGAATTGCTTTCAGTCCCGATTGCTATCGGGAGAATCTTTGAAATATTGAGCACAACTTAATGGGTTATCATTCTGATAATGTGCACAATAAATCAAAATAGAGAAATTAAAAAATATGTACAAAATGAGCTCCCGGAAAGGTTTAGGGAGCTTTTTTCTTTTCTGCTAAAGAGATAAGCCTCGTAGAGGCGATTATACATTTAGGCAGGGCATCGCCCTGCCTAAGATAGCCCCCAAAACCACTTAAGCCCCGTAGGGGCGGAATATAAATCATCTCACTTTTCACCAGGAATCGGCACTTCCTTCCTGTATGCTCTGATCCATCCGGGAACCGCATTGTAAAAGATTATAACAACACAAACAAGGATAATAACAGTAAGCGTTAGGTTTATGATACCCGGTACCGCTTTTCCTGGATCTACAGCCTGCGGCAGATAAATATTCTTTATGTTAAGTATTGCGGCAGTTATCGTAGTTATACCAACAAACAACATCGGAAGTATAGTTATCCAGGCATATTTAATCCTTCCCCGGTTAATTATGAATGATGTGCCAATGGCAAGAGCTATGGTGGCCAGCAGCTGATTGGCTGTACCGAACATTGGCCATATCGTTGACACAGAGCCGGTATAGATGAAATATGCCCAGGCAAAAACCACAACAGCACTTGCAATCAGGTTTCCCGGAAGCCAGTCTGTACGCTGGAATGGTTTTATCCTTTTTCCCAGAGCCTCCTGCAGGAGAAATCTCGCTACCCTGGTACCGGCATCAATTGTTGTAAGGATGAACAGAGCTTCAAACATTATTGCGAAATGATACCAGTAAGACATAAGGTGATTCATCCCCGGTATTGAGGAAAAGATGTATGCCATACCAACTCCCAGCGATACTGCACCACCTGTCCTTCCTGCAATATTCTCACCAACAGCTGCAGATAACTGATCAAGATTTGATTCGGTAAATCCCATAGCATTAAGCTTTGGAAGCAGTTCCTGGAACTTTTCCACTGATACATTTATCTGGAAATAATCGAGCGGCAGAAGGCTGGTGGCAGCAATCAGAGCCATAATGCTGACAGCTCCCTCGGTAAGCATCGAACCCACTGCAATAACCTTTATATCAGCCTCTCTCATAATCATCTTTGGTGTTGTCCCAGAGCTGACAAGAGAATGAAATCCGGAGATAGCTCCACATGCTATTGTTATAAACAGGTAAGGAAACAATTTGCCGGGAATAATAGGTCCGCCACCGGCTGTAAACTCTGTGAAGGAAGGCATTTTTATCTCCGGCGCAACAATGATAATACCTATTGCAAGAAGAGCTATTACCGAAATTTTCATTATAGAGCTCAGATAATCGCGGGGCGATAACAAAAGCCAGACCGGCAGCACTGAGGCAAGAAAACCATATACTGCCAGGAGAACCGTTAAAGTCTTATGGTCGAAGGTGAACCACGAAGCAAACTGCGACTGGGGAATAT
>Ga0209314_10000891_pt1 | contig 13454 bp, 18 predicted proteins | sample I19B2metaG_FD_184146 | JGI IMG/M metagenome (GOLD analysis project Ga0209314, IMG submission 184146) | Lake sediment bacterial and archeal communities from Gulf of Boni, Indonesia to study Microbial Dark Matter (Phase II) - ​I19B2 metaG... | ecosystem: Environmental > Aquatic > Freshwater >...
CTGGTAAATAATCCTTCGCTCATTCTGGCTGATGAGCCTACAGGTAATCTTGACAGTAAAGCCACCGCTGAGATTGTGTCTATTTTTCGGCAGCTTAATCAGGAAGGCATAACTGTAATTATAGTTACCCATGAGGCAGATATAGCCGCTCAAACCAAGCGCATCATCCGCCTTCATGACGGAGGGATTACCAGCTCGTGAAGCTTATTGACTCTCTGGTTGCCGCTCTAAAATCGCTGTCGGCTAATAAATTGCGTTCGGCATTAACCATGCTGGGCATTGTAATCGGGGTGACCGCGGTCATCGGACTTATGTCAGTGGGGAGAGGTGCCGAAGCCAGAGTTACCTCTGCTTTTGAACAGTTAGGGACTAACGCCATCTATGTCATCCCCAGTTCGCCGGGTAGAATGGGACTAGCCGGGCTAGGCGGGGGTGCACCTACTCTTAGTTTGGATGATGCTCAAGCTCTGGCTAATCCGGCTTATGTCCCTTTGGCGGTGGCTGTAGCCCCGATAAGCGGGAACTATACTGAAGTGGCAGTCGGTGACGAAAGTATCGTTACATCGGTAACCGGCGCTACCCCGGAATATCTGGGGGTATTAAATTATTCCTTAGCCTCAGGTCAGTTTATCTCCGGGAGGAACGTGTCCCATAGAGATACAGTGGCGGTGCTTGGAGACAAAGTGGCGACGGACTTATTTGGTTCAGACGACCCTTTGGGGCAGAAGGTTAAGATAAAGGGGCGTCAGTTTACTGTTATCGGGGTTCTGGAGGCTAAGGGCGGGGCGTTCATGGGGGTTAGCCAGGATGAGCTACTGGTGATACCGATAACTACTTTTCAGACCCGGCTATTCACCCAGCGCACGGCTGGGGGTGAAGATGCTGTCCAGGCTATCGTGGTTCAGATGGCTAGTGCCGAGGCGATAGATGGCGCCATTTACGATATAGAGGCTGTTTTGAGGCAGCGCCACCGGTTAGCCGCTGATGAGGAGAATGACTTTGCCGTCATCAGTCAGGAGCAGATAGTCGGCATGTTACAGCAGGTAACCCGAATATTTACTATAGTTCTGGGGGCGATTGCTGGTATTTCCCTGCTTGTTGGTGGCATAGGCATTATGAACATCATGCTGGTTTCGGTAACTGAGCGGACCCGGGAGATAGGTATTCGTAAGGCAGTGGGGGCTAAGCGAAGAGACATTTTAACCCAGTTTCTGCTAGAGGCGGTAGTGCTCAGCTTGGCTGGGAGTGGTATCGGCATAGCTGGCGGCTGGGTTCTGTCACGCCTTATTTCTCGAATAGATATCGGCGGGGCGACGCTCCCATCTGTGATATCGCCCGATATTATAATTCTGGCAATATCGGTCTCCATTTTTATTGGTCTTGTCTCTGGAATATACCCGGCACTCAGAGCTGCTAGACTAAATCCCATTGATGCCCTCCATTATGGATGACCCAAATAGGGTAGATTGAAGGGGCTTTGCCCCTTCAAAACCCATATTTCCCCTCATGATAGGAATATATATCCATTCATGGAGAGGGGGACTAAGGGGGTGAGGTAAGTAAACAATTGCTATGAACTGGCTTGATATAGTCATAATGGTAGGGATAGGGGTTGTTACCTTCTTGGGGGTGAGGAAGGGAATTATAAAAATTGCCTTAATCCTCGCCGGGTTAGTAGTTGGTACATTCCTAGCTGGGCGTTACTACGTTCTCCTTTCACAATATCTGACCTTTATTCACCAGCCTGGCTGGGCTAAGGTGGCTGCCTTCGCCATCATATTTATTGGAGTGATGGCAATTGCTATTGTGCTTGCCCGCTTACTGAAGTGGACGGCTTCAATGATGATGCTAGGTTGGGCCAATCGTCTTGGCGGTGGTATATTAGGTTTTGTAGTTGGAGCTTTATTCTGTGGTGCCCTTCTGGCAATGTGGGTCAAATTTTTAGGTATGACGGGAGCTATTGCTGGATCAACTATAGCTCCTATATTGTTAAATCAATTTCCTAGGGTGCTGGTTCTACTGCCTGGGGAGTTTGGTGCAATACGCTCCTTCTTTTAATAAAGATTTAATAAAGAGTTATTGCCGCCAAGTAACGATTAACCCCTAAACTAACATTAACTAAGGAGTTTGTTTCTTGTGGCTAGTCTTAATAGGTTCCTGGAGCAGGTTCCTCACCCGGGTGCAGCCTACGCCACTTGTCAAGCAATTGCTTTTTGTTTTCTTTATGGTCTGGGTCGGGTATGCAGCAGTTATCTATGGGGCAGACTTCAGCACACTGGGATGATTCATGGCTACCAACGCACTCGGTGCACTTATCCGGGTCGATAACGTAGATTGTTTCCCCCTCGCTAATTGCCTCGTTTAGGCATTCAGGTTCACAGGCTCCACAGCTAATACATTCATCCGTAATCTTATATGCCATATATCCCTCCTCTCTTTGTGCCTAAGGAATTAGTTGTCTTGACGTAACAATATCTACATTTTGCCATGAACCTTCTTTCTTAGAGCTACAGCCACGTGTTTAGGGACGAGGTTATCAACTTTACCACCCAGGCTGGCGGCTTCCTTGAGCAGACTGGAGCTGAGGAATTGATATCTCAGGTCTGACATTAGACAAACCAATTCTATCTCCGGGGCTAACTTTTTATTCATCATTGCCAAATCGAATTCCCGCTCAAAGTCGGCACTCATTCTCAGCCCGCGCACGATAGCTTGTGCCTTTACCTCCTTAGCAAGGTCGACAGTCAGCCCGTTAAATACTCTTACTTCAACATTGGGGAGATTAGCAGTGGCTCGCCGTACCATTTCTGCCCTCTCTTCGGAGGTAAACAGAAGCTGTTTGTTCGGGATATCATAGATCCCAATAATTAGCTTTTCAAAGAGCTTGGTTGCTCTCCTAATAATATCAAGATGTCCATTAGTTATCGGGTCGAAACTGCCGGGGTAGATAGCAACAGTCAAGACTTACTCTCCTTTCGGTATATTGCAATACAACTATCCCCGTGGCGGCGCTCTTTAATGAGGTTTAATGGGGCATAGGTTGAATCTAAATAAAGGCGGGGGGAATGGGTTACCACAACAATTGAGTTTGTCCCAACCAATTTGGATGTTGCCAGCTGTGCTACTAGGTTGCCTATGGAAGAGTTGGAATATGGCGGGTCCATTAGGATAATGCTATACTCCTTATCAAGAAAGGAAAGTGCTTTGGCAACACTACAGCAATAAACATGAGCCTGTGCTGCCAACCTTGTCTTTTCTAGGTTTTGCCTTATTATATCACAACATCGTGGGTCATGCTCAACAAAGTCAACCCAGTCTGCGCCACGGCTTAAAGCTTCAATGCCTAGGGCTCCGCTGCCAGCGAATAAATCAAGCACCCGCGTCCAGTTGCTGGTAGTAGTTTCTAGAATGGAAAAAATCGCGCCCCGCACTAAATCTGTCGCCGGGCGGGTAGTCTTCCTCTTTGGTGCTTTAAGTTGATGCCCTTTTACTTTACCTGCGATAACTCGCATTCTCTTTTAGCCGTTCTAGATATATTATACCAGATAAACTAATCAAAAGTTGGTTATAACCTTGACCTTGATGGGGAAGTCATTATGCCGGGACCACTGCTGCTTTCTTTGCCTTGGTGAAATCGGCTAAGGTGGTTGGTTCACACGCCTCGATGCATTTAAGGCAAAGGGTGCACTTCTCTTGGTTAAATTCGGGAAGAGCCGTCTCCTTGTTCCATTCTATAGCTTCGTCTTCACAAGCCTTGAAGCACTTTCGGCAGTGGATACAGCCAAAATCACACTTCTCCCGCCCTGGCACATTCCTTAACGGTTTGTAATTACACTGAAAGGCGATTTTGGTTCTGGCTGGGACCAGCTCAATGAGGTTCTGCGGGCACTCGGTGACGCAAAGTCCGCACCCGGTACACTTCTCGGTATCAATAATAGCCACATTCTTCTCTGGGTCTATATGTATTGCTTTCTCAGGGCATACCTCCACGCAGTCACTGAGCCCGAGGCAGGCGTAAGGGCATTTCTTATACCCACTGAGGAGTTGGGCGGCGGCTTTACAGGTGTTGACCCCGGAGTAATCACATATAATCTCTGAGTTCCCATTACAGTGGACGAGAGCCTTTTTGAGCATCGCTGATGCATCTAGGGTTATACCCAGAGCCTTTTCCAGCTGCTTTAGCTTTTCAAGGTCTTGCAGCACAGTAGCACATGGCGTCTTGGCTATTAAGTTTGGGTCGGCGGTCAATGCCTGGGCATAGCCAAAACAACCGGGATGACCACAGGCACCGCAATTCATCCCGGGCAGGATAGCGTTTAGCTCTTCCGTCTTTTCGATTCCTTTTACTCTACGGGGGACCTTAATGTAGACAAGGTAAATTATTAACCCGCAGACTAAGCCTACGACGGCGAGAACACCTATTATTAGAGTCATATCTCTTTAATCCCTTCGCTTCTATTATATCATTTATATCATTCCCACAAATCCGACGAAAGCAAGACCCAGAAGCATGGCGAGTATAAAGGCTATTGGTGTCCCCTTCATTGTCTCAGGGGTGTTAGCTAGCTCTAGCTTCTCTCGTATGCCTGACATCATAGCCATGATAAGAGTATAGCCTAGTCCGCCGCCGAGAGCAGCCGCCACGCTTCCTAGGAAGGAATAGTTCTCGGTGGCGTTTATCAAGGTAACCCCGAGCACGGCACAGTTAACGGTAACGAGCGGTAGGTAGATTCCGAAGGCAAAGTAGAGGGTAATATTTGTCCTCTTGATGAACAGCTCAACAATCTGGACTAGCGAGGCTATCACCAGTATGTAGACGATGATATTCATATACTCAATGTTAAAAGGAATAAGGATAAAATGGCGGATGATCCAGGTGACGACTGAGGCGAGAGCCATGACGAAGGTGACGGCTACCCCCATACTGACGGCATTACTTAGTTTCGTGGAGACGCCAATGAAGGAGCAAAGACCCAAGAATCTCACCAGAAGGAAGTTATTGATGAGGACCAGACCGAGGAATATAGTGATTAGTTCATTCACAGCTTCATCACCCCCGTCCGTCTGAATAGTGCCATCAAGAGGGCGATGACCAGGAATGCCCCGTAGGGAAGTATGAATATCGCTATCGGGTTTTTGCCGAGGACGGGCAGGGTGAAAAAGTGGAAACCGAATACCGATAGACTGCCTGTCCCGGGTACCTGTCTTAAGAACGATATCATAAGCAAGGCTAGCATAAAACCGACGGACATCCCCAGGGCATCAGCAATGGAGTGAACTATTGGATTCTTGGAGGCAAAAGCCTCAGCTCGGGCGAGTACTATGCAATTTACCACGACGAGGGGGAGATATATTCCCAACGATTCATATAGGTCTGGGAAATTGGCGTGGAATGTAAGATTTACGATGGTAACCATGGTGGCGATGACGACGATAAATATAGGGATTCTCACTATGTTGGGGATAAATCTTCTGATTGCGGCGATTATTGCATTTGAGCCCAGAAGGACAATGAGAACTGCCAGGCTCATGCCTAGGGCATTGTCAATTGAAGTGCTAATGGCTAGTAACGGGCATAGACCGAGGACAAGAACAAAAACTGGGTTAGTAATAATCAGTCCCTTGATAAACTCTTTTCCGAATTTACCCATCTTTACTCTCTTCCCTCACTCTCCGTTAGCTGCTTGACCTTCTCCATTGCCGTAGTTCTAACTGCGTCAATTACCGCTCTGGAACTTATCGTTGACCCGGTTATGGCGTCTATCTGCCCCCCCTCCTGCCTTAAAGCCACATCCTCAACGTTTAGCCCGATGAATCTGTCGGTGAAAGAGCTCTCGGCTATCCTACTGCCCAGCCCCGGGGTCTCACTGTGTGAAACTATAGTTATCCCTTTTACTGTCGTCTCATCCTTAAGCCCAACCAGGATGCTAATATCCCCCCCATATCCCTTGCCTACAGCGAGAAATGCGTAGCCAACCTTAGCTCCGTCGGAGTATATGGTATAGATATCATTGGTAAAGTCGTAGCGGCTCATATCGGGAAATATTGCCGAGAGCATATGCTGTATTTTCTGTTCCTCCTGGGCTTTAATCTTGTCTCGGGTAATGCTTTCGGTGAAAGTAAGCGCAGTGACACATATGGCAACTATTACCGTAAGTATGATTATGGGGAAGGCATTTTTCAAAGTGGTTTTAGCTAGCACTTTCCACCTTCTTCTTTACCAGACCGTATGGCCTTACCCTGATATAGCGGTCAATAAGGGGGGTAAGGGCGTTCATAAAAAGGATTGAGAAACACACTCCTTCAGGCATGCCGCCGAAACGTCTTATTATGACTGTCATTGCCCCCAGGCCAACACTAAATATTATTTTCCCTCGGTTGGTCAGCGGGGAGGTTACATAGTCGGTAGCCATGAAGAAAGCCCCCAGCATAAGCCCCCCAGCCAGGATATGAAATAGTGGGTCCTCCCCTAAGGCAAAGCTCAGTAAGGCAACCATGCCAATGTAAACTCCTGGAATTCTCCAGTTTATTATGCCGAGTCCCAGAAGTAAACTGCCACCAATCAATATAAACAGGGCTGATGTCTCGCCTAGTGAGCCAGCGCGGTTGCCAAAGAACATTGCCTGGTATAGCGAGAGTTTATCGGCTGGCCAGACAAAGCTCTCGCTTAAGGGAGTAGCCGAGGTTATAGCATCAGCACCGAAGCCCATGGGCAACACCCATGTTGTCATCTGCGCCGGGAAGCTAATGGACATAAACGCCCTGCCGCCCAGGGCGGGATTAAATATGTTGTGCCCTAGACCGCCAAAGGCTTCCTTGACAATGCTAATGGAAAATATAGAACCTAGTGCTACCATCCACAAAGGTATTGTTGGCGGCAGGATTAAGCCGAGGAGGATCCCGGTAATAACGGCACTGCCGTCCATAACAAAGGCTTTGTTCCTTATTTTCTTACATACGTACTCGGTTACCACTGCTGCCGCCACACTCACACCAATCACTGACAGCGCGTGATAACCAAAAAACTTTATCGCAGCTCCGGTGGGAAACATGAGGGCAATTACCACAAGATACATTATCTTGCTGACTGAGAACCCTTTCCACAGATGCGGACCAGGTGAGACTAGGAATTTCCTCTCTTCCGGTATCACTTCTTTACCGCCCTCTTAGCTAGCTCTCTCTTGGCTACCTTTATGTACTGCACTAGTGGTATATTTGCCGGGCAGGTGTAAGCGCAAACTCCACACTCAAAGCAGTCATCAATATATCCCTGTTTGCACTCATCGTACCTGCCAGCCTTGGCATATTTAGCCAGCAGAGTAGGCATGAGATACATCGGGCAGACGTCTATGCACTTACCACAGCTTATACAGTCCTGCTCGTTTATCGGTATGCTTTCCTTTATGATTACGCCGTTAGTCCCCTTAATCAACGGAAAATCAAGGTCAAACTGGGAGAAACCCATCATCGGTCCGCCAAGGACGACCTCATTGGCATCGCCCTCTATTCCTCCGCAGTAATCTATTAAGCTCCTTAGCGGGGTGCCGAACCTGACCAACAGGTTCTTCGGTTCCTTAACCGCTCCGGTAACGGTTACCACCCGCTCGACGAAGGGCTTGCCTTCAACCACAGCATCATGAATTGCCTTGGCAGTACTGACATTGTGGACAACCACGCCAACATGCAGTGGCAAACCGCCGATGGGAACTTCTCTGCCCAATATCATTTTGGTCAGAATTCTTTCCGCACCCATCGGGTATTTCGATTTTAATGGCACTATCTTAATATTATCTTTGAACTCCATGGCCACTATCAGCTCTTCCATGTAGTCTATGGCGTCTTCTTTGTTGTCCTCTATGGCAATATAGATATTGTCGGGAGAGAGCACCTTCTTGATGATATTTAATCCAGAAAGCACCTTTTCCCCGTATTCAAGCATTACCCTGTGGTCTGATGTTATATAGGGCTCACACTCGCAGCCGTTCAGGATAACAGTATCTATCCTGACGTCTTTAGGTGGTGACAGCTTAACGTGGGTAGGGAAGGCGGCTCCGCCAAGTCCGACTAGACCAGCTTCCCTTACCCTGGCTAAAATCTCCTTCACCGAAAGGTCATCAGGGTTCTTGGGTGGTTCAAGTTTTACCCATTCATCTTTCCCGTCGGAGGTCACAATCAAAGCCTCCATTAGCTGGGCGGTGGGAGGATTTACCACCATGGTGGTACCAGATATTTCACCGGATATTGGGGCGTGAACCGGAGCGTTGACATACTTGTCTGAATCGCCTATCTTCTGGCCGGTCAGCACTTTATCGCCCCTCTTGACCACAGCTTCACACGGTGCCCCGATATTCTGGTGCAGAGGGATGATTGCCTTTTCCGGTAGCGGCGCCGACTCAATCTGTTTTTGGGCGGTAAACTTGTTCTCGGGCACCTTCACTCCATAAGGTGTGCCCTTCTTTTTGAGCCTGATACCCATGATATTTATCTCATTGCTTTTGAATTAGATAGTTAGATAGTCCAGAAGAGTAGTGTATTACCCTGTTGGTATCTACTATCAGACACTCAACATCATCCAGCGATTCAACCAACCTCATGCCGTCCTCGGGTCCCATGACAAAAACCCCGGTGGCTAAGGCATCAGCGTGGGTGCAGTTTTCGGCTACTATGGTAACGCTGATGCACTCATTGGCTGAATAGCCTGTCTTGGGGTTCATTATATGGTGGACTTTCTTCTCCGGGTCAAAGTATCGGACGTAGTTTCCCGAGGTGCATACGGCTTTATCTGAGACATTAAAGTTAGCCAGGCACTGGCTGGTATCGTCGGGGTTGACCAGGGCAACATTCCACGGCTCTTGGTTTGGCTTGGAGCCTAGTGTGCCCATGTCTCCCCCGGCATTCACCAAGGCGTGTCTGATGCCCATATTGCTCAGGACTTCTAACGCCTCATCTACGGCATAGCCTTTGGCGATGCCACCGAGGGTGATTTTCATTCCCTCTACCTTAAAGTATATCCGGTTACCCTCGATAACTATCTTATCTGAGCCGATAAGCCCCATCGTCTCGTCTATCCTGCTTTGCTGAACCTCCGCACTCTCTTTCCACAAGCCACCCGCCCACAGGTCTAACAGTGGTTGAACGGTTATATCAAAAGCCCCGTCGGTCATTTGGTTGTAATCTAGGGACATAGTTATCAGTTGCAGAAGGTCATCAGACGCTGTATCCAGATGCCCGTCTCGGTTAAGTTGAAATGCCTCGGCTTGTTCATCAAATATTGAGGCTGCCTTCACTACTTCTTCTATCCGGGCAAAGGCAGCGCTTATCGCCTCTTCAGCAGTTTGCTCATCCGAGTAAACAGTGATGGTGACAAAGGTATCCATCATATCACGGGTCTCTTCGAACTTCATCAGGGGCTTTCTTATGCAACCGGTGGCTCCAAGTGCCACGGTGAGCAGTATTAAAAGACACGCTATAACCTTATAACACTTCTTCATATTTTCCCCCTGACCTTTCACCTGGAATATTCAATCAAAATAAAGCGCCTATAGTCTTTGGCAAGACTATAAACGCTTAGGGTCTAGTTTAGTTATTTTCACACCACCTCGCTATTTTAACACAAAATGTGGTAAAATCAACATCCTCTACAAATTGCTATTGCCGACTCGGTTGGTTATCACCTTTGTTTGCCATTTACTCAGTTCGTGGTGTATGATGAGGTTTGGTGTTTATTAGCCAAGGCAGAAGATGGCTTTGGAGGTAGATAGTCGGTGAATAGGACTAGGGGTTTTGTTAATCTGAATAGATTTAAGTCGGGTAGGGCTATCAAAAGGCTCAGTAAGTCGTTATATAGTAAGCGAGAAAATAAACCAAAGAAAGCGAAGGTTACTAATGGATAAGCGCCGCCGAACCTTGTACATCTTGCTCGGGGTTGGTATTGCGTTACTTTGTGTTGGTTTAGTCTTTTTATTTAATTACCGGGGCTGAAGCTCAGCCAAATGGAGGCACTTAATGTCGAAAAAATTATCGCCTAAGCAATTTTTCCTCTTGCTGTATCTATTGAGCGCCGGCTCTTATGCTGCTGCCGTTTTCTTACCCGATATTTTGTTGCCACCTACGACTCCTAAAGTATTTTATGGCGTGCCTTACTTCATACTGGCTTTCATTGGTATCATTGCTACTTTCCTGGTTATACTAGCTATACCAAGAGTCCGGATGGCTCTTCGCCAGATTGAAATCCCGAGAAAATATTCACTCAAGCATTTCTTACTGCTGCTGTGGCTATCGGGACAAGCCCTTATTCTAGACGTCGGGATGCACGGTGCCGTTTTTGCCTTGGGTATCGTCTGCTTTGGACCGGGCTTTTGGGAAGACGAAGCTTTGTTTTTCATCCTCGCTACTATGGTCGTCCCTGCTGGTTTAGTAGCCGGGGCGTTTGGTAGACTGTGGGATTGGTGTGTTACCCAGCCCGTAGAGGAAATGAAGGCTAAGGGTATCCAGCTACCAACTACCTGGGGCTATTTTGCTCTTTTCGGTAGCTATAGCTGGTTGTGGAAATTCAGCAAGGGTATTGAGATAATAACCGATAGGCGGATACGGGCGGCTGGGGTTTTCGCTTCCGTCTTTTTCCTGGGCATTATTGGCTTCGTTATTATCCAAAGGATTATCCAGCGCCGATTGGCTAGGGTAGCTGCCTAGTTCCGTCTATAGAGCTAAACCTTCACCTTGACGCTCCAGCTTGCCGATGTTACACTTTGGTTGTCCTCAATGGGCTTTTGTTTTATCGGGGAGTAGTCTATGAACAGGATTGGCATTCTCTATCACCCGATGATTGAGGCTGCCCATAGTCTGGCTGAAAAACTGGAAGAGTTTTTAGGCTCAAAGGGCATTTCTGTATGGCTATGCTCAGCCTGGGAAGGGGAGAAGGCAAGGGCTCAGGTAAACAATACTGATTTGGTTCTCAGTATCGGTGGCGATGGCACCATTCTACGGGCGGCTCAAGCCGTGGTTCCCCATCCCATCCCCATTACCGGGATAAATCTGGGCAAGCTGGGATTTATGACTGAACTGAGTGCTGATGAGGCGATGGCTAAGTTACCTGCGTTGCTAGCAGGAGAGGGTTGGATTGATGAGCGGGCGTTACTTGAAGCAGGGCTTTTGGGTGAGAAGTCCTTATTTTATGCCTTGAACGATGTGGTAGTAGCCCGGGGAGAAGTAGCTCGAACCGTCCGTATAGAAGCTAGTGTTGATGGTGAGGCACTGACTACCTATAAGGGTGACGGGGTAATTGTGGCTACAGCCACGGGCAGCACTGGTTATTCACTGGCAGCCGGTGGTCCTATCCTTCATCCCCAGGCTGAGGAGTTTCTGCTGCTCCCGATATTACCTCACCTTAGTTCAGCTTATACCCTGGTATTACCACCCACAGCAGTGGTTACCTTGCGGGTCAGCGTTGCCTACCAGGCAGCACTGAATATCGATGGTCACATAAATCTGCCCTTATCCAGCGGGGATATGGTTACGGTAAAGCATAGCTCTATTACGACTCGTTTTTTGAGAATTCATCCCGAGACCTCTTTCTACGGCTCTCTGGAGAAACGGTTGAAAGGAAAGCAGTAGGTTGAACAAGGTAGAAAAAGCCAGAATCAGCGATGTAACCCAGATGCACGAGTTAATTAACTACTTTGCTGATAGGGGTGAGATGCTGGCTCGCCCACTAAGTGAGATATATGAAAATATCAGGGACTACTTTGTGGTTAGGCAGGGTGAGCGGGTAATCGCCTGTGCAGCACTGCATGTTATGTGGTCAGACCTAGCCGAGATAAAGTCACTGGCGGTAGCTGAGGGAAGTCAGAGGCAGGGGATTGGTGACCAGCTAGTCTTGGCTTGTCTCAAAGAGGCTAAGAGGCTTGGTATTCTGACTGTTTTTTGCCTGACCTATAAGCCAGCCTTTTTTGAGAGACATGGCTTTTCACAGTTAGATAAAATGGGGCTACCACACAAGGTCTGGGGGGAGTGTTACCGTTGCCCCAAGTTTCCCAATTGCGATGAAGTAGCCCTTATCTGCCACTTGGAGGCTTAACTTGGCAGAAGAGACGCTATCTAGCCAATTAATTTATGACGGGCGAGCAATAAAGCTGCGGGTTGATAGTGTGCTGACGGCTGATGGCAGGGAGACCAAGCGGGAGATAGTGGAGCATAGTGATTGTGTAGCTATTGTTGCTATTGATGGTAACAACAATGTCTTGCTGGTTAATCAATTTCGTAAGCCAATAGAGAAGGAGCTATTGGAGATACCGGCTGGTGGTATTAAACCTGGTGAAGACCCGGTAGCCACCGTTCGCCGTGAATTACAGGAGGAGACGGGCTACCTGCCCAGGAAAGTGGAGAGGCTGGGTGGCTTCTACTCGGCGCCGGGCTATTGTACCGAATACCTCTATCTTTATCTGGCTACTGACCTGATTCCTAGCCAGCTCCGGGCTGAGGATACTGCCAGTATCAGGTTAGTCCGAGTGCCGGTTAATCAGATTTCTAGCCTTATAGCCTCGGGTAGCATATGTGATGCCAAGAGCATTGCCGGCTTATTTGCCTTCTTAGAATATCAGAAACAGCGTTAGCCGAGCGTATCGGAAAGCTTTCTGCCGCCGAGAAGGTGCAGGTGAAGATGAGGCACTACCTGCCCCCCTTGCTCCCCGCAGTTTATCGCCAGGCGATACCCCTTTTCGGCGATGCCCTCCTTCTTGGCTAGCTGATTAGCTACGTTTACCATGTGTCCGATTAAAGGTAACTCTGCTTCTGATAGTTGAGCTAGGGAAGGAATGTGCCTTTTGGGGATAATAATCAGGTGTGTCGGTGACTGAGGATTAATATCACGGAAGGCGATTACTTCTTCGTCCTGATGAAGGATTTCACTGGGCACTTTGCCGGCTACAATTTGACAAAAAATGCAACTCATTTTCCCCACCATTATGCCGCCAACTTGCCGGCTTTTACCTTGGCGATGAGTTCATCTTCACGCCTTATATCCTCCATGGTCTTCGGCTTGAGTTGAGGGGGTGGGGTCTCTAAGCCGTACTTCCATTTCAGGAAGCGTAGCCCGGTGATGGGATAGATAGCGGCGGTGAGCACATCACCAATATCCTGAGTGAAGTCTTTTACCGCCTCTCTGGCTTTGTCCAGTTCCGGCTCAAGCAGGTCGGCAGGGCGACAGGTAACGGGGGTCTTGCCCCGTGGGTAATGTTTAAGCACTATCTCTTGAACCTCGGGGTCAATGGGGGCTGGTGGCTTACCGTATAGTCCGTAAACATAGTCCTGCACCTGGCGTGATACTAGCTTGTATCTACCGACGAGGACATTGTTGACCGCTTGAACCCCCACAATCTGACTGGTGGGCGTAACCAGGGGTGGATAGCCTAGCTCCTTTCGGACGCGTGGCAGTTCTTTATAAACCTCGTCAATTC
>Ga0209314_10000893_pt1 | contig 13450 bp, 12 predicted proteins | sample I19B2metaG_FD_184146 | JGI IMG/M metagenome (GOLD analysis project Ga0209314, IMG submission 184146) | Lake sediment bacterial and archeal communities from Gulf of Boni, Indonesia to study Microbial Dark Matter (Phase II) - ​I19B2 metaG... | ecosystem: Environmental > Aquatic > Freshwater >...
TGGTGGAGAACGGGGTGAGCGACATAGGAGAGCTGATCGGCGCGCTCAAGTGCTGACCATGGCCTAGATCCATTCTATTGAGCCGCTTCCCTCTAAAGGGGAGCGGCTTTTTTCTTTTCTCCCCACTCATCCACCTGTTGTGCCGTCGCTGGTAATTATTCCCTGTACCCCTTCCTTTCGATCAACTCTCCGCCTGTGTATCTTGTCTGGACCTCTAGTCGTCGCTCAGCGGATCCCCTTCGGGAGGGGGACGAGTGCAAGCACTCTCTCCATGTAGCGGGATTTCATCTGTTTGCCGGCCATCAGCTGTTTCACCGGTGGGAGCCTGAGGATGGCGCCGAGAATCGCCGCCATGGCCCTATGGCTTGTGTGGGCCTGGTTGTCGAAGATCAGATTCTGCAGGCGGCCTCGCTCAATGGCCATGAGCACCACCCTGTGGGCGGTGTCCACCGGGGTGAGGACCCTTTCGCCGCGGGGTTGCAGGGCCAGGGCGGCAAAGTTGCACCCCCTGACGCAGAGGCCGCACCCCAGGCAGCGATCCATGTCGATCTGCTTGATCTTCCCCTTCTCTGGCCGCTCTCTGCTGTCCGGCTCAAGCATGATCGCATCCATCGGGCAGGTGGCAGCGCACCTGCCGCACCCCCGGCAGTTCCCTGGCTCCGGCACCGGGACGAAGTTGGTGGTCTGCACCGGGTGGAGCGTGGCAAAGCGCCTCATGGCCAGCAGGGCTTCGCAGCAGCAGCCGCAGCAGTGGCAGATGAAGTTGACACCCTCCCTTACGTTGTCCCCGAACTGGACCAGATTCTGGTCGTAGGCCTTTTGCAAGAGGTCGAGACCCTCGGCCGCATCGATTTTCCTGGCATGGCCGTGGCGTATCAGTGGATCGGCCACGGCGTTTAGGCTCATGCAGATCTCCATGCTGGCGCCGCACCCCTTGCCCAGATGGGACATCTTGTGCCTGCAGTAGCAGAGCCCCAGTCCGATCTGTCTGGCGCTGCGGATAACCTCGCTTGCCCGCTCGTAGTCAAGGACTCGGCTGGAGATTTCCGGGGACAGGGCCGGTTCGTGGACGAATATCCGCCCCAGCCTGGTCTCGCCAGCGGCAAACAGGTCGCGGACGAAATCCTCCTCGACGTTGATGTACTGGTGGAACAGTTCGCTCAGCGCCTGCTGGTCAATGTCTGTCCTGACACGCATGAGGGAAAACTCGAAGAATCCCGCCATGGGCGGAGGGAGAAAGTAGACCGTATCGTCTTCACAGGCCAGGTCGATCAGGAGAGCCCTGGATGAGAGGTCGTCAAGGATCTTGCGTGCCTCGGCTTCGCCGGTTTTCCATGCGCCGGCCGCCTTCCTGGCGGTGAATGGCAAGAGTGGGAGCCTGGAGAGGAGTTCTGCTTCACGCTCGTTGCAGAGAAGGGCGAGGATACTCTCCAGCAGAGGGGAGGGTGTGGCCCCCTGGGGGAACTTGTTGAGCCGCTTCACCATCCGGGCGTAGCCGGTTCTGGGCAGGTGATGGGACATTGGATCTCCGCTCGACTTAAATGCAGGTAAACAGCCCGGCGGAGCAGGGCTGCGGGTTTTCCGGTTCCTAGAGCAAGTCTAGCACGGCAACGCACAAGGTCCACCCTTGCTGCCGGGAGTAATTTGATCCGCTTGCCTGTTAGCTCTTGAACCATGGAGCTCTTTCGGGTATATTTAGCCGCTATTTATGTTGAGTTATCACCTTTTCGGGAGGGTTTTCATGATAGAGTTTCTCGGCAACTGGAAGCGGAGCCATTACTGCGGCGGCATCAGCGCAGCAGACGTTGGCAGCGAAGTGGTTCTCATGGGGTGGGCCCATCGCCGTCGTGATCACGGTGGTCTGATCTTCGTCGACCTGCGCGATCGGGAAGGGCTGGGCCAGGTGGTTTTCGACCCGGCTGTGAGTGTTGAGACCCATGCCAAGGCAGAGGCCATCCGCAGCGAGTATGTGGTGGCGGTGAAGGGCAAGGTCATTCGCCGCCCCGAAGGGACGGTAAATCCTAACCTGAAGACCGGCGAGGTTGAGGTGCTGGTGAGCGAGTGCAAGGTGCTCAACCCATCCAAGGCTCTCCCCTTCACCATGGACGAGCATGTGGAGGTTTCCGAGAATCTCCGCCTCAAGTACCGTTACCTGGACCTGCGCCGTCCCCAGCTCCAGGACAACATCATCCTCCGCTCCAGGGTTGCCCAGGCAACCCGCCGTTACCTCTCCGAAAACGGCTTCCTGGAGATCGAGACCCCGTTCCTCACCAAGTCGACCCCGGAAGGGGCCAGGGACTTCCTCGTCCCTTCACGCATCAACCGCGGCCAGTTCTATGCTCTCCCCCAGTCACCCCAGATCTTCAAGCAGATCCTGATGATCTCCGGTTACGACCGCTATTTCCAGGTTGTCCGCTGCTTCCGCGACGAGGACCTGCGTGCCGACCGCCAGCCAGAGTTCACCCAGATCGACTGCGAGATGTCCTTCATCGACCGGGAGGATATCATCTCCATGATGGAGGGGCTGATCGCCACCATCTTCAGGGAGACCAAGGGGGTCGAAGTTCAGCTCCCCATCCAGCGCATGACCTACCAGGAGTCTATCCGCCGCTTCGGTGTCGATAACCCGGACCTTCGCTTCGGCCTGGAGCTGGTGGAGCTGACCGATCTGGTTAAAGGGTCCGGATTCAAGGTGTTTGCCGATGTGGCTGCAGGCGGCGGGATCGTAAAGGGGCTTAATGCCAAGGGGTGCGCAGGCTTCTCCCGCAAGGAGATCGACGACCTGACCGAGTTTGTCAAGATTTACGGCGCCAAGGGGTTGGCCTACGTCAAGATCGAGAATGGCGAGTGGCACTCCCCCATAGCCAAGTTCTTCACCCCAGAAGAGATTGCGTCGATGAACAGCGCTTTCGGAGCGGAAGAGGGTGATCTCCTCCTTTTCGTTGCCGACAAGCCCAAGGTGGTCAACGACTCCCTCGGCAAGCTGCGCAACCAGTTGGCCCGAATCCTCGGCCTGGCGGACAAGGAGAGCTACGTGTTCGTCTGGATTACCGATTTCCCCCTCCTGGAGTGGGATGAGGAGGAGAAGCGCTGGGCAGCGGTTCATCACCCCTTCACCGCCCCCATGGACGAGGACGTGGATTACGTGGAGACCGACCCTGGCCGTTGCCGCGCCAAGGCCTACGACCTGGTGCTCAACGGCAACGAGATAGGCGGCGGCTCCATCAGGATCCACCAGGAGCAGATCCAGTCCCTGATGTTCAAGATGCTCGGCCATTCCGAGGAGGACAAGAGGGCCAAGTTCGGCTTCCTCCTCGACGCCCTGGAGTACGGCACCCCTCCCCACGGCGGGATCGCCTTCGGCCTCGACCGCCTGGTGATGCTCCTCACCGGCAGCGACTCCATCCGCGATGTCATCGCCTTCCCCAAGACTCAGAAGGGGACCTGTCTCATGTCCGAGGCCCCCTCCAACGTCGACGAGAAGCAGCTCCGGGAGCTGGGTATCAGGACGACTGCCAAGTAGGTGGATGCTTGTCACTGTTCGCCAAAACCCTGATCTCTTGCCTTATGTGGTGCGCACTCCTGACGGGGTGTGCACCCGGCATCCCTCTCCTTAGGGAAGACTCCCTGCTTATGGTGGAACGCGTCCGCCAGGCAGGTGGCGGGGAGCTGTTCCCATCACAGTTTAAAGACCTGGTATCCACGGTTGACAGTGGCGAGGAGTCTTATCTCCGGGGTGAGATCGCCGCCGCAGACGACTATTTCAGGTTTGCCATGATCAAGGCGGAACTGCTCGAATCGGCCTCTGTTCAGGAGGCAAAAAGGCGGGAGGAGGCCGCCAGGGCCGAAGCGGAGCGTAAGGTCCGGGAGGATAAGGAGCGGGAGGCCCGCCGCAGGCGCGAGGAGGAGCTGGCTGCCGCCGAGGCCGCTGCCGCTGCAAAGGCGGCCGAAGAGGCGAGGGCGGAGCAGTCAGAGGCTCGCCGCAGGGCTGAACGAGCCAGGTACGAGAAAGCCCATGACATGCCGACGCGACACACCGTTAAGCGGGGCGAGACCCTCCCCCAGATCGCCGCGCTCCCAGAAGTTTACGGCGATTCATCCCTCTGGCCATTACTGTACCGTGCCAACCGTGACCAGATCAGGGACCCCAAGGTTCTCTGGCCTGGACAGCAGCTGAAGATACCCCGCAACCTTGATCGCAACGACTACAATGAAGCCCGTCGCTACTCGTCCGAAAGGTCGGGCAGGTAGGGCGTTATCCCCACCCTTTACACCCCTTCTTGCCGGCCAGAGTTCACCCCTTATTTTCCTTGACACCATCTTTGCTATTTGTATACTGTATACAAAATTTTGGCGCAATTAGGCATAGTAAATATGTTTACTGCGGCTAAATTTGTTGTTGGTGGTTGGTGAAGTTTCGATCGTCGTGAGCATGAGTGATCCGCAGATGGCCAGCTTGTAAGTTGTGAACAATCTTCTGCGACATCATCCGTAATATGCGTATCAAAACCAAGGAGAGAACATGAGCACACAGAAGATCATCTGGACCGAAATCGATGAAGCACCCGCGTTGGCAACCTACTCCCTGCTGCCGATAGTGCAGGCCTTCACCAAGGGGACCGGGGTGGAGGTCGAGACTCGCGACATCTCCGTTTCCGGCCGTATCATTGCCAATTTCTCGGATTGTCTCACACCGGAGCAGCAGATCCCCGATTACCTTGCTCAGCTCGGCGAGCTCTCCCTGACCCCTGAAGCAAATATCATCAAACTCCCCAATATCAGCGCCTCTGTACCCCAGTTGAAGGAGGCTATTGCCGAGCTGCAGGCCAAGGGGTACAGGATTCCAGACTATCCGGAAAACCCCCAGACCGACGAGGAGAAGGCTGTTGCGGAAAAGTACGCCAAGGTCCTCGGCAGCGCCGTCAACCCGGTTCTCCGCGAGGGTAACTCCGACCGCCGCGCTCCCATCTCCGTGAAGAACTTCTCCAAGAAAAACCCACACAAGCTGGGCGCCTACGCTGCCGACAGCATCTCTGAAGTCTCCCACATGACCTGCGGCGATTTCTACGCCAACGAGCAGTCGCTCACCATGTGCGAAGGTGGGGAGTTCAGGATCGAGTTCGTCGCCAAGGACGGCAGTGTCAAGGTTCTGAAGGACAATCTCAAGGCCGAGAAGGGCGAGGTGGTCTCCTCCTCGTTCATCAGCAAGAAGGCCCTGCGCGCCTTCTACGCCGAGCAGATCGAAGTGGCCAAGCAGAAGGGGCAACTCCTCTCCCTGCACCTGAAAGCTACCATGATGAAGGTTTCCGACCCGATCATGTTCGGTCACGCCGTGGAAGTTTTCTATGCCGACGTGTTCGAGAAGCACGCCGCCACTTTCAAGCAGATCGGCGTCAACCCCAACATGGGTCTGGGTGACCTCTACAAGAAGATCGAAGCCCTGCCGGCAGACAAGAAAGCCGAAATCGAAGCCGACATCAAGGCTGTCTATGCCAAGCGCCCGGCGCTGGCCATGGTTGACTCCGACAAGGGTATCACCAATCTGCACGTTCCCAACGACATCATTGTCGACGCCTCCATGCCGGTCGTGATTCGCGACTCCGGCAAGATGTGGAACGCAGAGGGGAAGCTCCAGGACACCAACGCCATGATCCCGGACCGCTGCTACGCCACCATGTACAGGGAGATCCTCGAAGACTGCCAGAAGAACGGCGCCTTCGATCCGGCCACCATGGGTTCGGTGCCCAACGTAGGCCTGATGGCCCAGAAGGCTGAGGAGTACGGCTCCCACCCGACAACCTTCGAGATCGCCGCAGACGGCGCTGTGAAGGTCGTTGCCGCCGATGGCAGCGTGCTGATGTGCCACGAGGTTGAGGCCGGCGATATCTGGCGCCTCTATCGTGTAAAGGACCTCCCCATCCAGGATTGGGTCAAGCTGGCCGTCCGTCGCGCCCGTGCCACCGGTGCTCCGGCCGTCTTCTGGCTCGACAGCAACCGTGCCCATGACTGCGAACTGATCGGCAAGGTTGTGAAGTACGCCAAAGGGCTGGATACGGAAGGGCTGACGATCAAGGTCATGTCACCCGTCCAGGCGATGCGCTACTCCCTGAAGCGGATCCGCAAGGGGCTTGACACCATCTCCTGCACCGGCAACGTACTGCGTGACTACCTGACCGACCTCTTCCCGATCCTCGAGCTCGGTACCAGCGCCAAGATGCTCTCCATCGTACCGCTCCTGAACGGTGGCGGCCTCTTCGAGACCGGCGCAGGCGGCTCCGCTCCCAAGCACGTGCAGCAGTTTGTCAAGGAGGGTTACCTGCGTTGGGATTCCCTCGGCGAGTTCTCCGCCTTGGCAGCCTCTCTGGAGCATATAGGTACCCAGTTCAAGAACGACAAGGCCATGGTGCTGGCCGAGACCCTCGACCAGGCCATTGCCAAGTTCCTCGACAACAACAAGTCCCCTGCCCGTAAGGTAGGGCAGATTGACAACCGCGGCAGCCACTTCTATCTGGCCCTCTACTGGGCCGAGGCCTTGGCAGCCCAGTCCAAGGACTCCGAACTGAAAGCCAAGTACGCCAAGGTGGCCGCCGATCTGGCTGCCAGCGAGGCCAAGATCAACGAGGAGTTGATCGGCGCCCAGGGCAAGCCTGTCGACATGGGTGGTTACTATCGTCCGGATGCGGAAAAGTGTTTCGCGGCCATGCGGCCGAGTGCGACCCTCAACGCAATTATTGACGCTATCTAAGCAGTTGTGTTGTAAACTCTGCAGGTACAACTCACTTTATCAAGGAGGAAACAGTAATGGCACGTAAGAAGATTGCTCTTATCGGTGGTGGTCAGATCGGTGGCGTTCTCGCCCAGCTTGCAGCTCTCAGGGAACTGGGTGACGTGGTGATGTTCGACATCGTCGAAGGGCTCCCCCAGGGCAAAATGCTCGACATCTCCGAGGTTGGTTCCGTTGACCGTTTCGACGCTAGCCTGAAAGGTACCAACAGCTACGAGGATATCGCAGGTGCCGACGTTGTCATCGTTACCGCCGGCCTCCCCCGCAAGCCGGGCATGAGCCGCGACGACCTAATCGCAACCAACGCCAAGATCATGAAGTCCGTTGCCGAAGGGATCAAGCAGTATGCACCCGACTCCTTCGTCATTGTCATCTCCAATCCGCTGGATGCAATGGTTACCCTCTGCCAGCGCATCACTGGCTTCCCCCACAACCGCGTTATCGGTCAGGCAGGCGTCCTCGACTCTGCCCGTTTCATCACCTTCATCGCCTGGGAACTGGGCGTTTCCGTGAAGGACGTCAACGCAATGACCCTCGGTGGCCACGGCGACGACATGGTCCCCCTGGTCCGCTACGCCAGCGTCAACGGCATCCCGGTCATGGAGCTTCTCGAGCAGAAGTACGGCGCCGAGAAGGCTGCTGAAGTCATGGAAGCAATGGTCAAGCGTACCCGTGGTGCAGGCGGCGAAGTTGTCGCCCTCCTCAAGACCGGTTCCGCCTTCTACTCCCCGGCGTCCTCCGCCATCGCCATGGCAGAGTCTATCCTCAAGGACCAGAAGCGCGTTCTCCCCACCTGCGCCTGCCTGAACGGCGAGTTCGGGGTTAAGGGCCTCTACGTAGGCGTCCCCTGCGTTCTGGGTGCCAACGGCGTCGAGAAGATCCTTGAGTTCAAGCTTGATGCAACCGAGCAGGCAATGCTTGACAAGTCTGTTGCCGCGGTTAAGGAACTTGTTGCAGCAATGGACAAGATGGAACTCTAGTATCCTTCTTTTAGCAGCACGATAAACAGAAGAAGGGCACCAGCCCTTCTTTTGTTTTTTTAGCAGTGAATGGCTAGAAAATAGTCATTAGCAATGTTTAGTTGTTGGCAGTGATCATAGCAGATTGATGTTGCCAAAATAGTGTGTTATGTATACAGTATACAAAGTCACGCCAGTTGGCTCACTATTTAAAAAGGGGTGAAATTAGATGGAAAAAAAGCTTCCGACCATCGAGATTATCGAGAAGTACTGCAAGGGTTGCCACATCTGCGTGGAGTTCTGCCCGACCAAGGTACTCGAAATGAAGGGCTTCGTTGTTTCGGTTAAGAATCTTGAAGCCTGCATCAAATGCATGCAGTGTGAACTTCGCTGCCCCGATTTCGCAATCAAGGTTACACCTTAAATTTTATCCAGGAGGTAATTCCCGTGGCAAAGAAAGTTGCTTTTCTTCAGGGTAATGAGGCCGCAGCCCAGGGCGCACTCTATGCCGGCTGCAAGTTTTTCGCCGGTTACCCGATTACTCCCTCCACCGAGGTTGCCGAAGTAATGTCGGTGGAGCTCCCCAAAATTGGTGGCAAGTTCATCCAGATGGAAGACGAGATAGGCGCCATGGCAGCACTGCTCGGCGGTGCTCTTGGCGGCGCAAAGGCCCTGACCTCCACCTCCGGTCCCGGCCTCTCCCTCAAGCAGGAGCTGATCGGTTACGGCTGTATCGCCGAGATCCCCTGCGTCATTATCAACGTCATGCGTGGCGGCCCGTCAACAGGCATGCCGACCGGCCCGTCACAGTCGGACATTATGAGCGCCAAGTGGGGCACCCACGGTGACCACCCGGCCATCTGCCTGGTTCCCGCCTCCGTGCAGGAGCTCTTCGAGGAGACTGTCCGCGCCTTTAATCTTGCCGAGAAGTACCGCACTCCTGTCATGGTCATGCCGGACGAGATCGTCGGCCACATGCGCGAGCGGGTTGTCTTCCCCGAGCCGGGTGAGCTGGAAGTCATCGACCGTGCCGCTCCGACCGTCGAGCCGGCACAGTACAAGCCGTATGACACTTCATTCGGCGACGTTCCCCCTCTGGCGGCATTCGGTTCCGGCTACAAGTTCCACGTTACCGGTCTCAACAAACTCCCCGACGGCTTCCCCACCACCAAGGCCGAGTACGTCCAGGCCGAGGAGGAGCGTCAGGTCCGCAAGGTCGAGGGTAATGCCGATGACATCATGAAGTGGGAAGAGTACAAGTGTGACGACGCAGAGATCATCATTGTCGCCTTCGGTTCCACCTCCCGTTCGGCCCGTTTCGCCGTTGACCAGGCCCGCGAGCAGGGGATCAAGGCCGGCCTGTTCCGTCTGATCACCTTCTGGCCTTTCCCGGAGAAGCGTATCCTCGAGCTCTCCAAGAAGGTAAAAGCTTTCATCACCCCCGAGATGAACCTGGGCATGGCCACCGGTGTGGTGAAGGCCGCTGTGGAAGGGAATGCGCCGGTTCTCGGCATTTTCCGTGTTGACGGTGAGCCGATCAATCCGGGTCAGATCCTCGATAAGATGAAGGAGGTCAAGTAACATGGCATACGATTACGAGAAATTTATCCGTCCCGGCAAGCTGCCGCACATCTGGTGCCCCGGCTGCGGCCACGGAATCGTCATGAAGGGTCTGATCAGGGCGATTGACGCCTGCGGCCTGAAGAAAGAGAACACCGCCATCGTCTCCGGTATCGGCTGCGCTTCCCGCCTCCCCGGCTACATGGACTGCTGCACCCTGCACACCGCCCACGGCCGTGCCGCTGCATTCGCCACCGGTGTGAAGATGTCCCGTCCCGAGATGGATGTCATCCTGGTAGGCGGTGACGGCGACGGTACCGCCATCGGCGGCAACCACTTCATCCACGCCTGCCGCCGCAACATCAACATGACCTACATCATCCTCAACAACAAGATCTACGGCATGACAGGCGGCCAGTTCTCCCCGGCCACACCGACCGGCGACAAGGCATCCACCACCCCCTACGGCAACCCTGACCCGGCATTTGACATCGCCAAGCTGGCCATCGGCGCAGGTGCCACCTTTGTTGCCCGTGGTACAGCCTTTCACGCCAACCAGATCGACAAGCTGATCGCCGAGGCGATCCAGCACAAGGGTTTCTCCGTTGTTGAAATTCTTGATGACTGCCCGACCACATACGGCCGCCGCAACAAGTTCAAGTCGGTCATCGAGATGATGAACCACCTGAAGGATATCGCCGTGCCGGTAAAGGCAGCCGAAAAGATGAGCCCCGAGCAGCTGAAAGGGAAGGTTCTTACCGGCGTCCTCTACAAGGAAGACAAGCCTGAGTACTGCGAGCAGTACGCCAAGGTAATCGAGCGCGCCCAGGCCGCCAAGTAATCACACAAAGGAAAAGGAGCGATAAAGATGTCACGTTATGAACTCAGATTTTCCGGCGCGGGCGGGCAGGGCTTGATCACCGCCGGGATTATCATGGCCAAGGCCGCTTCCATCTACGAGGGGAAAGAGGCAGTTCAGTCCCAGAGCTACGGTCCCGAGGCCCGTGGTGGCGCTTCCAAGTCGGAGGTCATCATCTCCGAGGGGCCCATCGACTACCCGAAGGTCACCAAGTGCGACGCTCTCCTGGCCATGACCCAGGAGGCCTGCAACAAGTACAGTGACGACCTGAAGGAGGGTGGGATACTTCTCTATGATACCGATCTGGTGAGTAAGTTGCCCGAAGGTAACTACAAGAGGGTCGGATTCAATATCATCAATACCGCCAAGAACGAAGTGGGCCGCGAGATTGTCGCCAACATCGTTGCTCTCGGTGCCATGGTAGCCCTGACCGGTCAGATCTCCAAGGAAAACGCCGAAAAAGCAGTTCTCTCCAGCGTTCCAGAGGCCTTCCTCGAGCTTAACAAGAAGGCATTCAACATGGGATACGAGAAGGCTCTCGCAGCTCAGAAATAAATCGGTAAGTACGTTATGTCAAAAAGCCCGGCAGTCACCTGCCGGGCTTTTTGTTTGCTTTCTCGCCAAGTGGCAGATAGTATTTATCCGATTGGGGGGGAATGTGCAGGATTTTTTGAGACATTACCTTACTGAGCACGGTTATTGGGTCTTGTTCGTCTGGACTTTCATGGAAGGGGAGGCCGGTCTGATTCTGGCCGGATTTCTCGCCTATCAGGGGTATTTCACCGTTCCAGGTGTGATCGCGACCTCCTTTGCCGGTGCATTCTGCGGAGATCAGTTCTACTTCTATCTAGGCAGGATCAAGGGGAAGTTTCTCCTCAGCCACTCCCACTCCCTGGTGCGCAAGCTGCGCAAGGGGCTGCGCCTGATAGAGCGCTATGGCAATCTTGTTGCCTTTACCTCAAGGTACACCTACGGTTTCCGTATAGTCCTCCCCATAATCCTCGGCATGACACCCTTCCCGGGGGGGAGGTTTCTCCTCCTTAATTTGGCCAGTGCTGCCAGTTGGGCCATCATTTTCACTTTTGCCGGCTATCTCTTCGGCAGATTTGCCGCAATCTTTGTCGGCGCCGATGTAAAGCGTTACGAGCACTATCTTTTGATGGTACTGGCAGGGATAATCTTCTTCGTCTGGAGCTGGCATCTTATCCATGCCTGGCGCAGACGCACTCCTGCACGCATGAGGCTGAAGAGGATGCGCCATGCCAGGGAGTTGCGGGCAGGACGAACATGACTTGAAAGGCGTAAAGATGGAACTGCTCGAAGGTATTCTCACCAGGCGCAGCGTGCGCAGTTACACCAGTGAAGAGGTCTCGGAAGAAGATACGAGGCGGATCCTCTCCGCGGCTGCCATGGCTCCCTCCGGACTCAATAACCAGCCCTGGAGATTCGTCACCATCAGGGGCGAGGGGGTGAAGGAGGATCTTTCCAGGCTTACCCGCTACCGACGGATAGTTATCTCTGCTCCCCTGCTAGTGGCTGTCTTCATCGACAGGGGGGCAATGTACAGTGAGGTCAAGGATCACCAGGGTATCGGCGCCTGTATCCAGAACATTCTTCTGGCTGCCCACGGACTTGGTCTTGGAGCCGTCTGGCTAGGTGAGATTCTGAAAAGTGCCGAAGAGGTCAGGCTGCGTCTCGGTTTGGCCGAGCAGATGGAGCTGATGGCGGTTGTCGCCATCGGCCATCCAACTGGCGAGAGCGGTGAGGGAGTCGGCCGCCTCCCCCTGAGCGAGCTGCTTCTCAGGGAGATGTGAGCAGCTGCCACCCGGCTGCAGCCGCACCCAGCAGGCCGGCGTCGTCCCCAAGTTCACCACGCAGCAGCTTTACCCTGCCAGCCGGCACACTGAAGGCCCGGCTGGCAATCTCACTGCGCATATGTCCCTCAAACAGGTCGTAGCTCTCTGCAACACCCCCGCCAATGATAATAGCCTCCAGGTTGAGGAGATTGACCGCAGTTGCAGCTGCTAACCCCAGGTAGCGGCCTGCTGTGGCGAAACAGGCGAGGGCAACCTGGTCTCCTGCCAGCGCGGCAGAGGCAACCTGGGAAGAATCGGGATTGCCTCCGGCAACTTCAGCAAGAATTGACTCCTCCCCCCTGGCCACTCTCTCCCTGGCAAGGCGTGCAATTGCCGTGGCCGATGCATACTGTTCCAAACAGCCCCTGTTGCCGCAGGGGCATGGTTGACCCTCCGGCTCAACCGTAGCGTGGCCGTATTCTGCTGCAACCCCGTCGATACCTGTCCAGAGCACCCCCCCGAGAAGAAGGCCGCTGCCTACGCCTGTGCCAAGCGTGAGGTGGAGGAGGGAGGAGAATCCCCGTCCTGCCCCGAAACGCGCCTCTCCCAGTGCCGCGGCATTGGCGTCGTTCAGCACGGTGACCGGCATCCCGGAGATCTCCTCCAGGGCATTACGGATGTTGCGACCCTCCAGGGGGCGAAGGTTTATCGATGACAAGACAGTCCCGTCGTTGTCTATCAGTCCGGGGACTCCTGCACCAACCGATTCCACCGAGTATCCCAGGCCGTTTGCTCCCTCCGTCAACTCGGTCAACTCCTTGCGGAGCGAGCCTAGAAACTGTGCGAAACCAGTATCCACCTTGCAGGGTAGTCGTCGTCTCGTGACGATGGTGCCGTCACTGTCAACCAGGCCAAAGCGGAGATTGGTGCCACCTATATCAATTGCCAGGCATAATCTATTATCTCTTGTTTTTATCACAGGATCTGGCCCCCTTGCTGGAGAGATAAAGTGCAAGTTTGATGTTTGAGTAATGACGTTTTATTGTAAATCAATCAATTACGGCAATATCTGCAAAATGTAAACAATATTGCCAATGCCGTGGCCAAATGCAAGGGGGTGACAGGGATGTCTCATCTTGTGGCCGGTAAAATACGGGTATATTTTACTGCTATTAAACTTGACATGCCTGTTTGATGCGGATATTTTGAGCAGAATGCCGCCGGCACGGCTTTTTATGTCCCGCCGGTTTATGTTTTGGGCGGCTGATTTTAACAGTGCTAAAACTGGGAAAGGGATAATTGGAGCATGTCAAAGAAAATGGATGCACTCGAATACCACTCGATGGGCCGCAAGGGGAAGATAGAGGTAGTCCCCACCAAGCCCTGCCGCACAGCCAAGGACCTGACCCTGGCCTACTCACCCGGTGTAGCCGAGCCGTGCCTGGCAATCGAGAAGAACCCCGACGATGCCTACAAGTACACCGCCAAGGGT
>Ga0209314_10000894_pt1 | contig 13449 bp, 9 predicted proteins | sample I19B2metaG_FD_184146 | JGI IMG/M metagenome (GOLD analysis project Ga0209314, IMG submission 184146) | Lake sediment bacterial and archeal communities from Gulf of Boni, Indonesia to study Microbial Dark Matter (Phase II) - ​I19B2 metaG... | ecosystem: Environmental > Aquatic > Freshwater > Lake...
TCTTGGAGGTTGCTGATCCGACCGTTCTCATACGGGATATCAAGATCTATGTCGCCTCAATCCTCCGGATCATCAACGCCTTCATCTTCCCATTCGATTTTGAACATTGGGCTAAGGAGTCTGCGAAAGTTCTTGAGAGCTACCAGTCAATCGGAGGCAATCATATTGATCTAAAACCGGTTCTGGAAGAGAGTCGGCTCCTCCAGAAGACACTCTCCCTTTTTTATTCAGAGTTGGAGAATGCCTATTTCAAGAAAGAAAGGAGACCTGAACTTTTTAAGAGGACCAATCAATGCCTTCTTGAACTGGGCCGGATTCTCATTCCCATCGATTATACAAAGGGTGGGAGATACTCCCACGATCCAGCCATTCCCATCCCTTCCTTTCCTGATCTCGAAGCCCTTGGACAGCTCCACCGATTCGCTCGGGAAAGTAATGAATATCGGTTCCTTAAAACCCAGCTCTTACGTGGAAGAAACAAGGTCCTGGATGCTCTAAAAAGGGCTGGGAGGGAAATGGAGAGATATTTGGAAGAGTTGAAGAGAGGGAAAGGCAAAAGAACCATTGCCTGAAGGGGAATCTCGGTTTATCTCTGGCCAATGAGATGACAAGCCACCCATCCGCCGTCGGTTCCAGCCGCAAGAACAGGCTCTACCGACTCGCAGATATCCATTTTATAGTGACATCGTGGCCAGAAACGGCAGCCCAACGGGAAATTTTCCGGGTTTGGTGGTTCTCCTGACAGAGATAGATCTTCTTCTCTGTTTAGCTTTTTCCCTACCTGGGGAATAGCAGCTAAGAGAACCTTAGTATAGGGATGAATGGGGTCATTGAAGATCGCCTGCGTTTCGCCCATCTCAACGATCTTTCCCGCATACATCACAGCCATTCGATCACACATCATTCGAACCACGCTGAGATTATGAGAGATGAAGATGTAAGTCAGGTCAAAGCTGTTTTTTAGTTCTTTGAATAACTTGAGGATGGTGGCCTGAACCGACACATCCAGTCCAGAAGTAGGCTCGTCCAGGATGACCAGACTCGGATTGAGGCAGAGGATTCGGGCCAATCCCAGGCGCCTCTGTTGCCCACCGCTGAATTCGTGGGGATAGAGGGAGAGGTGTTCCTCCTTGAGGCCAACATCGTCCAGCATCTTAAGAACTTGGTTCCGGATTGACTCTTTTGGGAGAGAGGTATGAATGGCTAAGGGTTCTGAGAGTGTGCTCCCGACCTTCCAGTAGGGGTCGAGAGAAGCTCCTGGATCCTGGTAGACATACTGAATATCTTTTCTCACTTCTTTAGCCTCTTTTCTCGGCAGATGGCTGATCATTCTTCCTTTGAAGATCACAGAACCTTCCGTGGGTCTGTAGATTCCGAGAATCGTTTTTCCAAGGGTTGACTTGCCGCAGCCGCTCTCCCCAACTAAGCCGAAGGTCTCCCCCTTCTGGACCTGAAAGGATACGCCATCTACAGCTCTAATCCATCGGACCTTCTTGCTAAGAAAACTTACAGATCCGCGGAAATACTTGCTCAGCTCTCTGACCTCCAGAATAGGCTCTTCCATCTTTTTTCTAACGGACTGGATGAAAACAACGGGTCCAGTGGCCAAGGGCAACCTCCACCCTCTCTGGCCTCTGCCTTGAGCAGGACCCTCTGGCAGAGGGGCACCTCGGGTGGAATCGACATCCCTCGGGTGGATGAATCAGGCTTGGAACTTCCCCAGGAATATCCCTGATCTTCCCCTCAGGATTTGGAAGGCTCTCGAGGAGCTCAATGGTATAAGGGTGCCGGGGATCAGAAAAAAGGATCTCTGCCGGACCATCCTCCATATCCTGACCCGCGTACATCACGACAATCCTCTCGCAAACCTCACTGGCCACACCCAGGTCATGGGTGATGAATAGAACCGAAATTTCCCTCCCACGGACGAGACCCGTCATCAACCGGAGAATCTGCGCCTCCACCGTCACATCCAGGGCAGTGGTAGGTTCATCGGCGATCACTAAGTCTGGTGAGGGTAGCAGTGCCATGGCGATCATCAGTCGCTGCCGCTGTCCGCCGCTGAACTGATAGGGATATTTCTTCAATTGACCCTCAGGGGAAGGAATTTGAACCTGGCCCAACATGTCCCAGATGATGGTCTCATCGATCCCTCTATTGGCTTTAGCTTCGCCTTTCCATTTCAGGATATCTTTTATTTGGGTGCCTACCGAAAATACCGGATTGAAGGAGTTAAAGGGATCCTGGGGAATTAAAGTGATCATTTTACCGCGCACCGAAGTGTTGAGATCCCTTTCTTCCATCGCCAAGAGATCTCTTCCTTTAAAGAAGACCGCTCCATTGATGATCCTGCCTCCAGAGGGAAGAACTCGAAGGATGCTCCGAGCCATCGTTGTCTTGCCACAGCCACTCTCACCAATCAATCCGACGACCTCTCCCTTTCCAACCCGAAGCTCAGCACCATCCAAGGCTTTCACCACTCCCCGGTCAGTATGGAATTGGACGATCAGCTTGGTCACAACAAGGAGAGCCTCTTTTAGATTCTGGTTCATTTTCTACTCAAATCCCCTCCGGATACGGGGATCCAGGATATCTCTTAAGCCATCTCCGAACATATTGAAACCCAAAACGACGAGAAAGATAGCCAGGCCGGGAAAGGTTGCATACCACCAAGCCTCCGGAAGGTATTGCCTCGACTCGGCAATGGTGACTCCCCACTCCGGGGTTGGAGGCTGTGCCCCGACTCCCAAAAATCCAAGGACTGCGGCAGTCAGGATCGTATATCCCATCCCAATGGAGCTTCGAACAATAATAGGAGAAGATACATTAGGAAGCACATGAAGCACAATGGTTTGGAGTGGGCCAGTCCCCAAGGCCTCGGTGGCTTCAATGAACACGGCATTTTTGAGAACCCTGGTTTCCGCAAAGACAATCCGCGTGAACCAGGGCCAGTAAGTAATGGACAGGGCGAGGATCACATTGGGAATGCTTGGTCCAAGGGTCTGAGCAAGAAAAATGGCCAAAATGATTTGAGGAATTGAGAGGAAGACATCAGCAATCCTCATGATGAGTTCGCTGAGCCAGTTTTCGAAATAACCTGCGATCAAGCCGAGGGGAACCCCGATCAAAAGGGAAGCACCCACCGCGATAATGGAGATGATCAACGTGATTCTTGCTCCAAAAAGGAGGCGGCTAAAAATATCCCTTCCCATACTGTCAGTTCCCAGGAAATGCTTAAGGGAGGGAGGTTTTAGCCTTTCGGCCGGGCGAATTTTAAAAGTATCCTCCGGATAGGGTGCCAAAACCCCGGCAAAGAGAGCAGTCAATATAAGGCAAAGGATGATGAGAAATCCTGTGAAGGCCAGTCGATCCCGGGAAAATTTTATCCAGGCGAGCCTCAATCCACTCATTCTTCGGCCTTTCTTGGATCGATCAGAGTCAGCACAACGTCAACGATCAAATTGACTGCCACATAGGCTATCCCTGCCAATAGCGTGACACCAAGGATTGCTTGATAGTCTGACAGGACGATAGAGTTATAGGCATAAAGGCCCAGGCCAGGCCAATCAAAAACCGTCTCAATCACGACGGCTCCAGCCAACAAAAGGCCGAAGAGGAGGCCAATTTGAGTGACTGTTGAAATCACTGCATTTCGAAGAAGATACTTATATACAATCAGTCCGGGTGGAAGTCCCATGGCCCGCTCGTAAAGAATAAAATCCTTCTGCATCACATCGAGAACGCCCGAACGGGTAAACCGCATAATGGTGGCAAAAGAAGGGAAGGCGAGGGTGATCGCTGGAAGAGCGATGTGTTTAAGGGCACTTAATAATGCATTTCCATTGAGTGTGAGGATTGAATCGAGAATAAAGAGACCTGTCACGAACTTGGGTTCAGGAACGCCGATCCGTGCCCCCAACGGTGTCAATCCAAGCCACATGCCAAAAGAGAGCTGAAGCATGATCCCCAGCCAAAAACTGGCAATGGCAAGTCCCGATACCGTTAGTCCTCTCAGCATGTGATCCAAGACGGAATTTCTCTTCAGAGCCGCAACAATTCCAAGAGGTATCCCGACCAGAATGGAAATCATCATAGAAACAATAGTGAGTTCCAGGGTGGCAGGAAAACGGTCGAAGAGATCCGTGATAACCTTCCGGCCAGAATAGAGACTCTTACCCAGATCCCCCTGAATAAGTTGCTGAAAATAAAGAACCATCTGAATATGCAGGGGTTTGTCAAACCCGTAATAGTGTCGGAGGGTTTCGATCTGCTGGGGGGTGGCCATCTCCCCTGCGACCAAAGCTGCAGGGTCCGCCGGAATCACCCGAGAAATAAAAAAAACAAGAATCAATAAAGCCAAAATGGTCGGCGCAAAATAGAGGAACCTCCTGACAATATAAAACAGGACCTTTCTGCTCATTTTCAGATAAAAATGCCTCCTCGAATCCTATATCAATGGATTTTTCTGAGGAGGCAGTAGAGGGTTCACTGACTCAAGAGGTCACTCAAGATGGATCCACCTACATTCCTGACCATCACCAATTGGGCAGAATCTGATGCCTCGCACATTCTTTCGAAATGGCCCATGCCACTTCGTATTGTAAATCCATATGTCCGCCGCATCATTGACAATGAGATGGCTCGCCTGTTCATAGAGTTTACGTCTTGTCTCAATGTCGGCGACGGTCCGCGCCCTCTTCAACAGCGAGTCCACCTCAGGGTTCTTATACCATGCAGACGCTTTCCAGGCTCCCCATCTGCTTAAGCTATACATTTCGCCCACCCAGTTCTCAGGGTCCGCATAGTAGGTGCTGACCCAGTGGATCCACATGTCGGGTGAGGTGTTGATGTCCTTTGCCTTTCCTGAAAGGGTAGGCCAAGTCTCACGGACGATGTTCACCTTTATCCCAAGCTGTTGCAACCCCGCTTGCAGTATCAGAGCGGCATCGTCAGTTTGAGCATATCCTGTCATAGGATGGATGTTGAGGGGCCGATCAATTTTGACCGAGGCCTTTCTTAATTCCTCCTTTGCCTTTTTGAGGTCAAAGGTGTAGCCCTTTAGATCTTTTGGGGCCCCCCACATATTATTAGGTATAGGGCCGGGGTTCCGGGCAACTCGACCTTTGAGAACGTCTTTGATAAAAGCATCGTAATCGAATGCATAGCTGATCGCCCTTCTCACATGGACGTCATTAAAAGGCGGCCTCTGGTTGTGCATTCGAATCAGGAAGATGCGCATGGACTGGTCTTTGTAAACATTTACGTTTGGATCCCTTTCAAGCTTTTCAATCTGATCAGCAGGGAGATACCCATCACAGGCCTGAATGTCTCCCTTCATCAAGGCCATCACTCTTGAAGCCGTTTCGTGGACCACACGGAATTCAATCTCTTCCACATAATTTTCCTTCCATCCCATCCAGTGATCCTTAAATCGTTTAGCTGTCCACCCTGTACCCGGTGAATATTTCTCAAGAACATAGGCTCCAGACCCAGCATCATTCTGTGAGAGCCATTCGCTTCCCCAAGGACCAGGTTTTCCCTCGAGAACCTTCGGATTGACAACAGAAAAGGTTGGCATGATCGATAGAAATGGTGCATAGGGCTCACGAAGATTAAATTCGATGGTATAGCGGTCCTTAACATTGATCCCCGCCGGATCAACGATCGGCTTAAAAAGCGCAGAGGCTCCTTTACCTAAACCCAGAAGCCTTTCCATACTATACTTGACTGCCTCCCCAGTGACCTCGTCACCGGTGTGGAACTTGGCTCCTTTCCGTAATTTGAAGGTCCACTTTAGCCCATCCTCGGAAACGCTGTAACTCTCAGCCAGCCAAGGGTGAATCTTGGGCGGGTTGTCAAGGTATCGACAGAGATGGTCATAAAGATTGAGTCGGAGGTTCTCAGTGGTTACGTCATAGATGATATGTGGGTCCATGCTCTGAAACTCACTGGGAATTGCCCAGACAAACTTTGCCGGTCCGGCTGCCCATGCTTCGCTGAAATTGAAACGAAGCCCCGACAGGCCGAGAGATCCAGCACCTATGGTTTGGATAAATTTTCGTCTTGATATTCCCTTGTTCTTACGATCAACTGTTTTACTCTTCATCGTCATCCTCCTCCTTTCGATCAAACCATTTTCTCCAAAAATTGAAATGGTTAGCAATGGACAGGATCAAATTTTTCAGTAAACCCCGTATATCCTCGCCCTAAGGGACAGGGCTTTTCTTTATCTTTAGATTCGAAATTGCCTTCATCCCCAGTCTGAAGGCTGGGACTTTCGGGATTGTACGGGGTAAATACTATATTTGATCTTTAAATTTGTCAAGCAAGATACGTCATCCACATACCCTTTGAATCAACAAAGCGTAAATCTTTGCAGCTTGCACCAATTCGTCAAGACTTAAAAACTCATCCGTCTGATGGATGATATTAATATCCCCAGGGCCAGTCCAAATCCCTGGGATACCCGCTCTCAACGTATGGTACAGGTCTCCTGCAGAAAGGCTGCCTTGTATCACAGGCTCCTTCTTGGTAACCTCTCGAATACAAGATTTCATGACTTCGATCTTGGGATGATCGAAATCTACCTCTACTGGATTGCGCCTTTCATAGACTTCAAAATCGCCCACTTTGAAATGGGGGACTTCCGTCTCCAAACCCTTGAGGGTGTCCCTGAACCATCGAAGACTGGATTCAGTATCTCCAGGCAAACACATTCGAAAATCGAAGTGTGCCTCACATTCTGCCGGAACCATATTTACTTTTACTCCCCCGTTCAAGATCCCCAGATTAAAAGTATCCTCACCCATCAGAGGGTGGTTGATTTTCGGAACCTCTTTGAATTTTCCGATCAGTTTGATCATGTTGTCTATAGCATTGATTCCACTCTGAGGTGCTCCTCCGTGGGCTGACTTCCCCAGTGTGGTAACTCGCAGCCACAGACGTCCTTTAAAAGAACCCGTGATATTCAAATGATTGGCTTCGCCCAAGACATGAAAAGTAGGTAAGGGCCAACCTTTTGCGGACAGACCTCTTTCAAGCAGGTATTGCATGCCCCATACACCTGCGGTCTCATCATCCACGGTACTTCCAATCATCACCGTTCCACGCAAAGAGATATTTTTTACCGCCTCCAAGGCGTAAAGTTGTGCTGCCAAAGCACCTTTCATATCTGCCGTCCCTCTCCCCCAAATCTTGTCATCATGGATCTCCGCAGCAAAAGGTGGATATTTCCAGATCTTCTCGTCTCCCGCCGGAACCACATCCATGTGGCCGCTCAAACATAATACTTCACCCTTTGGGTCTGATCCCCGCATCAAGCCGAAGACATTTATTTTCCCAGGATGGCCTTCAAAAAGGGCAACCTCCAGCCCCATTCTTTTCTCTTCTTCTAATACGATTTGAGAAATTTCCGAGTAATCGCCAGGAGGATTAATGCTTTTCGACCGAACCAATCTTTGGGCATATTCAATCATCCCCTTTACATTAATATTGTTGACCACGTTTTCTTCTTGACTGTTCATGCACAGTCTCCCTCTATCCCTCATCATCCTATGGTCTTCCGGCCCTCGACCGCGTGCGTTTGTAGATCGGTTCCGCAAACAGGTTGAGATTCTGGGAACACCTTAGATCCTCACCGCGCTGCTGTGCCGTATGACAGGTCATGCAGTACTTACAATGAACGATCTCTTCAGCCCGGCCATCCTCCACCTTATGAGCCCAGTATGGATCACACAAAAGCTGGCGAGCCAGAGCAATCATGTCGCACTTCCCACCGACAAGTGCCTTTACAGCAAGCTTTGGATCATCAAGCTTCCCCACTGCGATCACAGGTACATTGACAACTCGTTTGATCGCTGATGCATAGTCCACGAATGGCCCTGGTGGCGTATCTTTAAGGGGTATGGCACCAACTCGAATCTTTAACATAGCCGCAATCTTCCTATTGATAGGAAGGGTATATGCCGAAACATGGATGGCATCAGCTCCTGCCTCTGTCAGGATGGTCGCGATCTGTTGTCCCTCCTCCAAGTCCAGCCCAGGTTGAACTGCCTCGCATGCATTGATCCGAACCCAAATGGGGTAATCCGGCCCGAGCTCAGCTTTGATCTCCTCCACGATCTCGCGTGTGAGTCGGGCGCGATTCACGATGCTCCCCCCGTACTCGTCAGACCTTTTATTAGTGAAGGGAGAGAGTGAGGCGCTGAGCAAGTAAAAGTGCGCAGCATGGAGTTCCAAGCCGTCGAATCCAGCCAAGCGAACCCGACGGGCGGCGGACACGAATTCACGCCGCACGTGGCGCAGTTCAGTAACCGTGAGCATGTGCGGCACATCTCCCTTGCGGATGCCTACGGCAGACACGGATTCAGTCCTTAACCCGGCCGAAGAGAGAATTTTTGGACCCCCGTGAACGAGCTGCAAGAGCGCAACCGCGCCCTCCGACTGGATCGCGTGGGCTAATCGGGCTAATCCGGATATAAAGCCATCATCATAGGATCCGATCTGCCGAGCACTGATGCGGACATCTCTGCGAACAGGTGAGCTCTCCACGACAATCGTACCTAAGCCGCCTCGCGCCCGCTCAGCATAGAACGCCACCTGACGGTCCGTGACCTCATCATCAGGGCTGGCGAAATTGGTCACCATGGGTGCCATCACGACACGGTTTCTTGCAGTGACTGAGCCGAATTTCATAGGTCTGAAGAACGTGTGCATCACATCTTTCAAGATAGCAACCCTCCTCACATCTTCTTTTTCATAACCAGATCGATCATCAGTTCGATGGCCAGGTGGTGTAGGTCTTCCCTTAAACCCTCTTCCGAGACGGATTGCGGAACTTCAACCTCCATGTCCATCTCGAAGAAAGGAGTCCCGCTTTCAGCGGAAAGGAGGCGATGGGTCTTCATATCCACAATGTTGATCCCCCGGTCGGCAAGAAGCCGACAGACTTTGAAGACGATCCCGGCGTGGTCAACGCCCGAAGTGGCGATTTTGAAATGATCCACCTGCTCCTTCACTTTGGGGTGAGCCTCTTCGAAGGTGATGGGAGAGTAAAAGACGGTTAGGCCCTTCTCCCATTCGAGACGCTTCAGCCCAGAAGAAAGTTTCTGATTTACCTCTTCCCTGTCGGTGGAAAAAAGGAGTAAAAGGGCAAAATGGTTTCGCAGAAGGCTCATGCTCGAATCCTCGATATTGCCTCCGCAGTCATAGATCACCTCTGAAACGTCTGCCACAATTCCCGGTCGGTCCTTCCCTATGGCCGACAGTATATAATAGGTTTTCATGGATCCCTCCTCACAAATCCCCCTTTATCCCCCTTTACTAAAGGGGGGACTGAGGGGGATTACTCCAGGATTTCCAGATTGGCATAACAGACCTTCAGGCGCTTACTTCCCGCAGTTTGAAAAACGATGGTCGCCTTCTGATTTTCGTCCATCCCTTCTATCGATCTCACCCTTCCCTCTCCAAATTTGGGATGCCTTACCCTCATGCCTATCCTGAGCGGAAAGAACTCTTCAGGGCTCAATACCCTCCCCCTCCCTTCCGCGGAGAGATTTTCTTCTGTCGAGCTACCCGCGACCTCCTCTGTCTGTTGAAAATGATCACTCCACTGAGGCTCTTGAGAAAAGAGAGTTTCCGTCTCCGGCTCCCTCTCCTCTAACTGGATCAACTCGATGGGAAGTTCTTCAAGGAACCGGGAGGGAAGATTGGCATGGCCCACACCGAACGTAGAACGTTTCTCTGCCCTTGAAAGAAAGAGCCCCTCCTTAGCCCGAGTGATCCCTACATAACAGAGCCTTCTCTCCTCCTCCAGATCTTCAATCTCATCACCTCTTCGGTAGTGCGGTAAGAGCCCTTCTTCCATTCCGACGATAAAGACCAGTGGAAACTCCAAGCCTTTTGCACAATGAAGCGTCATCAGGGAGACCCGATTCCCTTTATCCTCATAAAGGTCGACGTCAGTGACGAGAGAGACCTTATCTAAAAAGGTCTCCAGAGAAACCCCTTCACCTCCCCGCTCAAACTCCATCATCACATTGATCAGTTCATCAAGGTTCTCTATCTTGGAAAAAGCCTCCTCGGTTCCTTCTTCCCTCAACCGATCGAGATACCCTGTTTTAGCAAGGAGGGCCAAAGTCAATTGGCTGATTGAGAAGTTTTTTGATTCCTCGCGGAACTCTTCGATCAGGCAGACAAACTCACCCAATCTCTCCTTGACCGCAGGAGGAAGCCAGTTCTCTTTCAAGGCCTGCCTCATCCCTTCGTAAAGTGGAATCGCTTTCTCCCTGGAGAAGGCCTCGATCTTTTCGATCGTCTTCTCTCCGATCCCTCTGGGAGGGACATTCATGATCCTTTTCAGACTGAGGCCATCCGATGGATTCGCAAGCAGCTTCAGGTAGGCGAGGATGTCTTTAATCTCTTTACGTTCATAGAATTTCAATCCTCCCACAATGGTGTAAGGGATCTGATGTTTGATCAACTCATCTTCGATGGAACGAGATTGTGCATTGATCCGGTAGAAGACAGCGATATCCCGATAAGGTCTTCCCAATGCTCCTCGAAGGCCAACCGAAGAAGAATGGCACCGCTCCGCAATCTTCTGAACGACGAAACGTGCTTCATCCGCCTCATCTTCGCCAGCATAAAGAGTGATGAGTTTGCCTTCAGGATTCTCTGTCCAGAGGATTTTCTCCTTTCTCGAACGATTTCTGCGGACCATATGGTTGGCTGCCCTGAGGATGTTCTGAGTGGAGCGATAGTTCTGTTCCAAGGTGATCACTTTGGTCTCTGGGAAATCATTCTCGAAATTCAAGATATTTCCAACCTCTGCTCCTCTCCATCGGTAGATGGATTGGTCGTCGTCTCCGACCACGCAGATATTCCAATGCCTCTTAACCATTTGCTGGATCAGGTGATATTGGATCACATTCGTATCCTGAAATTCATCCACCATCACATAACGGCAAAGCCCTTGATAATGCCTCAAGATCTCCGGGAAACGGTTGAAGAGAACGGTCACGAAGATGAGGAGATCTCCAAAATCGAGGGCATTGTTCCGCTGAAGATCCTCTTGATATCTCTGATAGACCAAGGCAACCCTTTTTTGGAAAATATTGTACGGATCCGGGAGATACTGTTCGGGCGTGATACCTTCATTCTTCAGATCTTCGATCTTCGACTGCACAGCCCTTGGATGAAACATCCTGAAGTCGAGGTCCAACTCCTTCATCACGGTCTTGAGATGTCGTTCTTGATCTTGTTCATCATAAATGACGAAATTCCTCTGAAACCCTAACGCCTCGATATGCTGCCTCAGGATCCGGGCGCAGGCCGAATGGAACGTCGAAATCCATACCCCTTTCGCCGACCTTCCAAGAAGCCTCTCCACCCTCTCGCGCATCTCGTCGGCGGCCTTATTGGTGAAGGTGACGGCAAAGATATTCCAAGGCGGGATTCCTTTCTCTTGAACGAGATAAGCGATTCGGTAGGTCAGAACCCTGGTCTTCCCACTCCCCGCGCCGGCAAAGACAAGAAGCGGTCCCTCTGTCTCCAAAACGGCCCTTTGTTGAATGGGGTTCAGATCGTTGAGCAAAGACATGATTTCAAATAAATGTCAAATTAATGACAATTGCCGTAACTCAAGGCTTTAGCCTTGATTTAAATCAACCCTAAAGGGTTGAGTTACACTTTGAGCTTTGATATTTGACATTGATTATAAACTCTGAATCGAGCGGAAGATCCACCTTACTGAAATTTACAATTTTACATTCGGGAAGTCCAAATGTTTATTCCACGGTAACGCTCTTGGCCAAGTTCCTCGGCTGGTCCACATCCGTACCTTTGAGATCAGCCATATAGTAGGCCAGAAGCTGAAGGGGTATGGTGAGGAGAATTGGAGCCAGAGAGGGAAGGGTATCCGGGATGAAGATCACATCGTCCGCCTTCTTAGCGATCTCCGGATCCGATTGGGAGGCAAGGACAAGGAGCTTTCCTTCTCTTGCCTTAACCTCCTCGATATTGGCGAGGACTTTGTCATAGACTTCGTTTTTTGTTGCCAGGACGACGACAGGCATCTCCTGATCGATCAACGCAATGGGCCCATGCTTCATCTCGCCCGCTGGATAGCCCTCTGCATGAATATAAGAGATCTCCTTTAGCTTCAGCGCTCCCTCTAAGGCAATGGGATAGTTGATCCCTCTCCCTAAATAGAGAAAGTCTTTGGCGTAAAGATACTTTCTTGCGATTTCGGCGATCTGCTTCGAGGACCTGAGCATCTCTTCCATGAGATGAGGAACCTTGATCAATGCCTCGACCAATCTCTTTCCTTCTTTGACAGGGATGATTCCCAGCTCTCTACCGATCCGCAGGGAGAGGAGAAAGAGGAGGGCCAACTGGGTGACAAAGGTCTTGGTTGAGGCCACACCGATCTCAGGCCCGGCATAGGTGTAGATCACATGATCTGAGTCCCTCGTCAAACTTGACTCGACCACGTTGCAAATCGCAAGCGTCATCGCCCCTCGCTTTTTCCCCTCCCGTAACGCAGCCAGGGTATCCGCTGTCTCTCCGGACTGGGAGATTGCTACCAGCAATGTATCCTCTCCGAGAATCGGGTTTCGGTATCGAAACTCCGAACCGATGTCCGTTTCTACTGGGATTCGGCAGAACTCTTCGATGAGGAACTTTCCGACAAGGGCCGCGTGGTAGGAGGTGCCACATGCGATGAGGTAGATCCGCTGGACTTTCTCGAGGTTCTCTCGGTCCAAACGGACATTGTCAAGGATCACATCTCCCTTCTCTTCAGAGATTCGTCCTCGAATGGTGTCTGTCAAGGCCCTCGGCTGTTCAAAGATCTCCTTGAGCATGAAGTGTTTGTACCCCCCCCTTTCCGCCATGAGGGGACTCCAATTCACATATTTGGGTTCTCTCGAAACCTCTCCTCCTTTGGCATCATAAACCTTAACCCCTTCGGAGGAGAGTAAGGCGACCTCCCCATCCTCCATGAAGATAAAGTTTCTCGTATAAGGAAGGATTGGAGGAATGTCAGAGGCAATGAAATACTCGCCTCCACCGAGGCCGATTACGAGAGGCGCCTCATTTCTTGCGCCGATCAAACACGTCTCATCCCCTTCGTGGAGAATTCCCAGGGCATAGGAGCCCTTGATCTTGCCCAGTGTGATTCTCACGGCATCCAGGAAGGAATGCCCTTCCCGAATGAATTCATCGATCAGGTGGGCAATCGTCTCTGTGTCTGTTTCGGAACTGAAGACATGGCCTTTCTTTTTGAGAAATTCTCGGAGGGGCAGATAATTTTCAATGATGCCGTTATGGACGACCGTTACCTTGCCTGCCTTATGGGGGTGAGCATTCTCATCAGAAGGCCTTCCATGGGTGGCCCATCGGGTATGGCCAATCCCAACCTTCCCCTCGAAGGTCTCCTCTCCTATCAAA
>Ga0209314_10000901_pt1 | contig 13432 bp, 10 predicted proteins | sample I19B2metaG_FD_184146 | JGI IMG/M metagenome (GOLD analysis project Ga0209314, IMG submission 184146) | Lake sediment bacterial and archeal communities from Gulf of Boni, Indonesia to study Microbial Dark Matter (Phase II) - ​I19B2 metaG... | ecosystem: Environmental > Aquatic > Freshwater >...
CACCGGTTTGGTTTAGATAGTGCATCTCAAGCGTTTGAAACAGCCCTATCCGGAAAAGCATTAAAGGTCTGCATAAACCCATGAATAACACTTATCGTAGAAAGCTACCGTCGTTCTGGCGCTATGCAAGCTTCTATATCCAACAGCGTACTTGAATCGGAAAAAATGCTAGCTCATCAATCATACTCTTTGAAACAGAGCCACCAAAGATGCGATAGAAAAGCGTCAATCAAAGTTATTAGCAACCGCATAAACCATGCGGACGCAGAACGTTCATAGCCTTACATTCTTATGAGGTGCTATCTTCTTATCGACCTAGAAGAACGACGAAGGTACCTTTGGCCTAACGTGTCAAGAATGAAAACAATTTGAATAACACCATGAGACACATAACAATCATTCGAGAGGAAAATTTAATATAGATACATCATTTCACTCTGAGAAAGAGTGTGCGAGTTATGATTGGCGAGAAAACGTCGAAAGAAGAATTGCTGCAAATTGCCAAGAAGTATCAGATTTATAGTTGGGATCACTTGCCGATCATCTTTGTAGAAGGCAAGGGCACAAGAATCAAGGATATAGACGGAAAAGAGTACATCGATTGCACATCTCAAGCTTGGACACTGAACGTTGGGCATCAACATCCCAGAGTCATCAAAAGTGTCAAAGAGCAGATCGACAAGATGGTCTTTGCCTTTGGCCTCTACTTCGAGCACATTCCGAAACTAGATTTGTTGAAAAAGTTGGCTGACATATCCCCCGGCAACCTGAAGAAGGTATTGTTCGCTGTAACTGGGTCTGAAGCGATGGAGGCAGCGATGCAGCTCAGCATGAAGTACAAGAAGGCTCAGAACATAATAGCATTCTACCATGGTTATCATGGGAGAACATTTGCTACAATTGCAGCCAGTTTAGCGGCCCCTACTTTTGTCAAATTACAACATAGCCTTGAGAAATTCATGAATGGAATGATTAAGGTTCCGAACTGGTACTGCTATAGGTGCTATTTTAAGATGACTTATCCGGACTGCGGCCTAATCTGCGCTGACTTTGTTGAGAGCGCGATTAGAAATGCGGGTTCAGAACGAATTGCAGGGGTTATGCTCGAACCTATTCAAGCGCAAGGAGGACATATAGATCCTCCGAAAGAGTATTTGCCAAAGATCAGGGAGATCTGTGATACGTACGACGTACCTCTTATCTTCGACGAAATCCAGACGGGTTTCGGAAGGACTGGGAAGATGTTTGCATGTGAATACTATAATACGATGCCGGATTTTCTTGTGATAGGCAAGGGATTAAGCGCCGGTTTTCCGATATCGGCAGTTCTTACGAGTGACAAGTTCAATTTGTTTGAATCGGGCGACTTCGGATTCACACATGCAGCTCATCCTCTGTCGTGTGCTGCCGCTATCTCTGTAATAGACATAATTAGAGACGAAAAGTTGCTTGACAACTCTGCTAGAATGGGGGCGGTTCTAAGCAAAGGACTCAAAGAAGTGGAGGAAAGGTACGAAATGATCGGAGACGTTAGGTGCCCTGGATTATTCATAGGAGTGGAATTCGTGGAAGACAAGAAGAGCAAGAAACCGGCAACTGAGAAGACTAAGAAGTTTCTTTCCGAGTGTATTCGTAGAGGTGTTCTGTTTGGCAGGTCTGGAGTTGGGGAGTTTGGCAACGTCGTTAAGATAAAACCGCCGCTCAACATATCTCGAGAAGAAGTAGACAAGGTCCTTGAAGTGTTTGAAGGATCCTTAAAAGCAATCACGTATAAACTGGATATTGGACAAGCCAGATGTCAAGGCCAGCGTAGGAAACTGTCTACGCTATCTCTTTTTATAATAAATAAAGGCCATGGCCAGTCATTGACATGGATGTGAAGTCAAGTTTCTAACGATTGTTCCTACACTCGACGCTGACAGATACTATCGATAGCCAAAATTACACAGCAATGCCGTATTCAAACAACTACTAGCAGATGGACGATATCCACTCCTAGCCAGTTCCGAATCGATCTTGTTCATGGTTATTCTGAGATCGCCTACATCACTGCCGTCTCGAGGTTCATTAGATCGAAGATGGCCACCAACTCATCTTTGTAGTCTCCATAGCAGAGCACCATGTGATGACCGAATCCTCGCCTCACCCAAACGTCTACAAGCTCTTTCGCAGAACAATCAAGCTTTACGTATCCTCGTGAAACTCCGGCTGCAGGTGGCGTGGGGGAAGCGTCTAAGTGTCCTGTTGTTATTATTGCGTTTATCTTGCCATCTATGGGCCGGCCGTCTATCTTTGCAATCGTTACTTTTCCAGGCTTAAGTTCAAGTTGAACATTCGCCCCGCCCTTTCTTCCTCCGAACCATTCAACAAATCCCGTATATGTGATTGTGATATCTTTCAAACTCTTCGCCAAGCGAAAAGGGGCTTCGCAATTGTGCATCAAGACTGCAGTATTCTTATCTATGTCTACAGACTCGAATTCGCACAACCATATGGGATCTTCCGAAAGGTTGCTATAGATTAGCCATACAATAGTACTGGGCACATCGCACTCACTTACACATGGGAAACCTTCTTCAGCAAAGAGGGCGTTGGCTAAGCTCATTGTGAAGTTTTCGATTGGCATCTCGGGCCATTCTCTCAATGTGATGGCGTCGAGCTTATGCTTCTTGACAACCGCTTTAATGGCCAGGTAAGCCTTGGCAGCTCCGATAACATGTTCTTCCTCGACCTCAACTCGTCCAACCTTTTTGATCACACTTCTCGCGATGTTTCTTGCCTCACTCTCGTCTGCTCTCTTCAACTCCTGCAGTACTTCGACCATATCGAGGTGAAGGAGAGCTGGAACAATGTTTCGCATATGAAACTCACTGTATGTCGTGTCTGTCTGTCCTAAATTCTGGCCGCCGGCAACGCCTAATCTTAATCTCTTAAGTTTCTTGAACGCCGCGCACGCGTTCACCAATTTCCACATCATGTTCATAGTCTGATCTTCGTCGGCAGATCCGATAACGAAGAAAGTCTTCTTACCTAGACGCATCATGTCGCCATAACTTTCGAAGAGATCTGGAAGAGATATCGCAATGTTGGCTGCACTGGGTGACTTGTACATCGTCCAGTGTATGATAGGATACTCAAACAACTCCTTGCCAAGAACACAATGTATTTCTCCATAAGTCCAGTTGGCGTGAAAAAGAACTACGGCATCTACATCTTCTTTCCTCATTAGATCGGCAGCTTCTAATACTTCGTCAAGCTCGAAGGGTATCTTCTCAGCCACCACAAGATCCGCTTGCAACTTCTTAAGCCCTTTTACCGCCCAGTCCTTGAGTTCCTTAATACTATCAATAGGCACCCATGGAGCTCTTCCAACGGTGATAAAACCAATTTTCGGTCTCATCTGATAAGTCCTCCATCTTCACGACAATAGACAATAGAACACTGGCCAAGATCTAATAATGTTTTGCTCACACCCACGGGCTCTATTTGGATCTGACGGCCTCCTTCTATTGTTTCGATAGCCCAACGATTGTTGGAATACTCTTCAAGCCTATCCTATTGTAAGCTTTAGGTCTATGCAAGCCAAATGCGAAACTGTGAATCGTAGCCTCAGCTTGTAGCAGGCTATCGTTTCGCCAGTAACTAGCATCCATAGCAAGCGTTTTAGCTAGGTGTTTTGCATGCTGTCGTAATGGGATGAACAATATGCCTCACAAACTAGGAATAGTGGTCGTGGGTACAGGATATAGTGCTCAACGACTACATTTGGAAAAGATAACGAGAATCCCAGATCTCAGACTCGTTGGGGTTGTTTCCAGGGACACTGAACGAGGGAAACTCATAGCCCGAAAATACAACGCTGAAACATTTTTTTCCGATCTATCAGAAGCTCTCAAAAGAGAAGACGTTGACATAATCGACATAAACCTACCTACTTTTATGCATAAAAACGCAGCGATAAGCGCCGCTCAGGCAGGTAAGCATATCCTATGCGAGAAGCCTATGGCGATGACTGTAGAAGAAGCTGATGAAATGATTTATGCAGCGAAAAGGGCTGGAGTGAAGCTCATGGTGACTCAAGTTGTTCGCTTCGCGCCTGAGTATGTTGCCGTTAAGCAATCAGTCGATCGGAATCTAATTGGCGACCCCGTTGCTGCCAGAGCTCTAAGGATTCCGGGAGATGGGTATCCTTGGTCAAGTTGGCATCTGAAAGCAGAAGAGGGCGGGGGAATCTTGGACATTTTGATTCACGACATAGACTATGTCCGCTATTTGTTTGGGTCAGAAGTCGAAAGCGTAGTGGCGGATGGTGGAACGTTGGTATGGAAAAATGCGAATGTATTTGATCATGCGTTTGTTTTAATGAGATTCAGGGACGGTAAGATAGCGCAGGTGACAGAAAGCTGGGTTAGGCCGATTAATCTGCCTCTGATTCAGTCATTAGAAGTGCATGGCACAAATGGCTACATTATGATGAACAATTTAGCTGAAACTAAAGTGGTAGTACACACGAACCAAGGAATTACATTTCAGGTAAAAACTCCTGAGACTGATGGTTACTATGATGAGATTAGACACTTTGCGAAGTGCGTAATCGAAAATAAGAATCCAATCATACCTCCTGAAGACTCTAGAGCTTCTTTGGAAGTAAGTCTTGCTGCACTGAGATCCATTAAGACCAAGAAATACGTGTCGCTCCCCTTCAGAACCGTCGGTTGAGAACATTCTCTTCGATGGCACACTAGTGGAGAAAACATCTTCTCTGTTACTATTCGTCGAGTGTGAGCTCTGTTTAGAGAATCGTAGTTCTCAAAGCCTTAAACGCCTCAGCATACTCTCCAACGCCAATAATCGAGTCGCGGCACTTATTCATACCTTCCGTGGAGCTAAACCAGTAGGGCTGGGCATTGTATTCGCAGATCAAAGACGTTTGACATGCAAATGACATGGAAACCAAGTTCCAACGCTAGTTGGCAGTCTTAAGATCTGGGCAAGTAAGATCACTTGGAATTGTGGTTTCACTAGAATTCTGGTCGTTTAGAACATTGGAACGCCATCCAAGATCTATTATTCTGTTTGGAAAAGTTTTTAATACCTAGATGTTTCGACCTACTGCTAGAGTGGTTGTAATGCGGGTTCTGGTTTTCGGAACGCATCCTGACGACGAAACTATAGGCATGGGTGGAACGATTTGCAAGCACACACGAAGAGGCGATGAGGTAATGGTCTGTTGCATGACAGACGGTAGCGGAGGAGGACTGAAGGGTTATACGCAGCCAGGCGTTACCGGACCCCAGCTATCTGAAATCAGAAAGGAAGAGCTAAAAGCTGCTTGCAGGGTCATGGGTGTGAGCAAGATAGAATTCGGCTGGTACGAGGATGGATTTCTCTTTTTGAACGAAGGGTCGCTGATCAAGACGGGAAACCTAATACGTTCATACAAACCTGACAGAGTCTATGTCCAGTTTGGAGACGTGCCGGTTGGTTCCACGAACTTAGATCACATCGAGCAGTATAGGATAGTAGTAGAAGCATTGCAGAAGGTTCGTTGGCCAAATTATCCCAAGCTTGGTGCTGAGGTATGCCACGTAAAACAAATCTACGCATATGGCCTAAACATAGCAAGTGGCGTTGCAGACTCGTTCGTCGACATAACTGATGTTGCAGATTTGAAAAGAAAAGCCCTTGAATGCTACAAATCGCAAGGCTATTGGAAATTAGGAGAATCTTGGGGGGCCCAAGATAAGATTCTTGGGATAACTTCCGGAATAGGAGAGTATGTTGAAGGGTTCAAAACGCTAAGAGCGCTGCTTCTCTAGAAACAGCACGACACGGCTCAGATGGTGTGCGGTGCAGCTCTAATCTCAACTATTTCTTCTCGCTCTCTTATTTTCGCTATATGGGCGAGTTCAGCCTCTTCGATCGCAAAAACTGGGCACCTTCTGCCGTGAATAGAAGACTTTGAAGAATGAACACTCCACAGTCCTCGCCTAGCTTGACGTAATCTGGCAAAGCCTACCCTGATTTAACCCAACAATTTTTCGCTCTATAGTCGCTGAACATCCAATGACAAAGCAAATCAAGGAAACCTGATTATTCTAACGGCAGCGATACAGGCTTGCGCAACTCCATTGACTTCAATATAGCTAATCCTGTTTCAAGAGATCCTCTAGAATCTGCTGGGGGAATCATGGGCTTTTCGTCTTTCAATATACACTGCACGAAATGAGCAATCTGTTCGTAGTATCCATTGGCTTGAGCCGGTGCAACCTTTGAAATGCTGCCATCGTTTCCGTACACTGTTATTGAGGGTTGATCTTTGCTTCTTAACGTTAGGTATCCTTCGGTTCCGTGAATTTCAAGTGACTGCTCAAAGGGAAATTCGATGGGTCTAATCCAAGTGGCGGTTATCTGAGCGACTTTCGCGTCTCTGAATCTCAAAACTGAATAGCAGTGGTCTTCGCAATTGGTACTTTTGTATACATAGTTGCCTCCTACCGCGCTAACACTCTCTACTTCGGAACCTAACATATATCGGACTATGTCGATGTCATGAATTTGCAAGTCTATTATGCCCAGGCTTTTTTCGCGAGCCAGCTGCCATGCCTCTGGGGGGTTGCTAGGTGAGTATCTAGACCTTTCTTCAGGCGGAAGCCCACCTTGAAACCACATCCATTCCCATGGGTATCCCGGCCCCGGGATTCTCAGCGCGCGCGCAGCCAGTGGCTTACCTATGGTGCCTTGATCAATTATTTTCTTAACTTTTATGTAGTCAGGCCAGAATCGGAGGCAATGAGCGATCATGAGTTTGACTCCAGCTTTCTCAGCGGCTTCGATCATTTCATCAGCCTCTTTGAGGCTGCTGGCCATAGGCTTCTCGCATAGGATATGCTTACCTGCTTCCGTTGCGGCGACTGTAACATCCTTGTGAAGCCACGTCGGAACATTCACGTCGACCATCTGCACATCCTCTCGTTTCAGAGCCTCCTGAAGCTCTGCGTAACTGTAGTAAGCCTCAGCCCCGAAATGTTCAGCCACTTCCTTGGCCTTGCTTTTACTTCTCCCTCCTACTATAGCAACTAGCTTTGCATTGGGAACTTTCACAAGTTGTGGCAAGTGATTGTTCACGGCACTGTATCCGCTTCCCACCAATGCGATGCCTACTTTCTCACTCAACATCTAGCACCTCATCACAAACTAGATACAACTTCTATCAAGACTGCCAAGAGCAGTTACAGTAGTAATAATGGTCTCCTATTGCAACCCTTTCTTTTTTAGTAGCCCTTCCAAGTAACGAAGACCCTCGATTGCCCCTGTTTCACGATCTTCTCTTCTTACCGCGTGTACGGGCGGGGCATATTCGACGATTAGGTAGCCGTCGTATCCGATCTCCTTAAACGCCTCGAGGCACTCTGGCCATGGCACCTGTCCTTTTCCTATGGGTGGACAATCCCAAGCATCATCAGGAATTCTTCCATAGGGTCCCTCGTGATACACTGAGTCCTTCGCGTGAACGAGTGCTATGTATTCCTTAAGCTTCTTGATGATCCCTGGTAAATTCCATTTTCCGGGTGGCGTAAGATTCAGATTTGCTGGATCATAGAGAACACGGAGCGCCTTCGAGTCTATCTCCTTCATCAATCTTAGTTGAGCATCGGGAGTGGCAATATGCATTTGAGGGGTGTTTTCAACAGCTAGAACCGCGCCCACCTTTTCAGCATGATCTACAAGTTGACGCACAACGTCGACCACGATTTTCCATTGTTCTGACTTGGCTGGATCGCCGCCGGTTTCTCCGATTACATACTTTGCTCCCGTTTCTGCCGCATAGGTTAGCATTGACTTGATGTCTTCAATTCTCTTCTCCCGGCGTCTACCTTTCTCTATCTCTGGCGGATCAAAGACTGTCGGATAGTGCCCCATAAATGCATACTGGCCGAAACCAACTATTTTCAATCCGACGTTATCAACGAGTTTGGCAAGTTCTCTTGGGGAGAGAGACAGACGTGCAACTTCATGTGTACTAGGCCATTCTGGAGCTGGATCATATCCCAACTCTGCAGCCGTCAACCAGAATTCTACTCCCTTGAATCCCAAATCCGCGATATGTTTCAATCTTTTTTCAAGAGGTAGGTCATACCATACACAATCTAGAGCCGCTACCTTCAATTGTTACCGCACCGAAACAAATTTGCTCCTCGACTTGATATTAAAGTCTTTCCGCATTCCTCAATTTCTCATTAAGCAAATTATTCCAATGTAATAATTTGGAATAATTTCGTAACGCCAACGGATTTGATTGTCGAACTGGCAATGGCTCTTATATTTTAGGCGTTGACCGAAAAGTTCATGTTGCCTTACTCGTGGCTACGTTAACAGCTTTGGAAGCTCTATTGGCTATTTCTTTCTCTCCCAGAAACGGAGAAGAATCTAAAAGAACGATTCTAGCCTAAGTCTCAACTTCTCCTTCGGGGGTTACTCTCTCAACATGTGAAATCCCTGTAAATGCCACTGCTGTAATTTGCGTCTCTAGCATTGAATTTCCCTTGATTTTTGCTGCAGTGCCGCGCCTTATTTGATCTGCAAGGCCGGTGTTGGGCCAGCTCGTGCACGGCTCCAGAGCAATATTCCATGTTCTTCCGAACCATGGGTGGTCCCAGGCGCCTCTGAAAACTTGCCAATACCAAACATATGGAAAAACGTTCTTGTCCCACGATAACCCGAATCCGATCTTGCTATTTGGATTGACTATAGCATACCAGCCATCTTGCAGGTCGAGCAGAAAAGCAAGGTCATGTGATCTAACCTCTCTCGATGGAAGCACACTTAGGTTGAATTCTTCTTTTTTCTTGCTGGTTGCATATGGCCACTTGAACTTCTGTCCAGCAGGAAGCCTGCTGTGTGGAAGTTCTGGGGGCCCCATGACTACTAACGTTTCAGCAGGTATTTCAACAATGCATCCAGCAGCAACGAACGGTTCTCCGAAGGCTGGGTGTTGCAGCCAAGAAAACTCTAAGTCCTGCTCGCTTCTGTTCGTCAGCCTTTCTTTTATTGTAAAAAATCGATCGTTCTTCCGCATGATAAACCATTTGTCAACGGCTAGAGGATACTGGTAACACTCTACTGATAGGTGGGCAATAACTTCCTCTGCCGTGTCTTTTTCAACAACGCAGTTCCATGGAACAAGAGATACCTCACCGTGTAGTCCCCATTCCGCACCTCTATTGGTGCTTCTGTTTCCAGCGGACGGAAGTATGTCTTGCCATCCTCCACCATAATAGGAAAGGAATGATCCGTCGGACCGGGCAATGCTCTCCACGAAGAGCTTCGGGTTTCTGTATTGAAGCGGCGAATGCCACATGAAATCAATGTCCATAGGCTTATAGATCATCTCAATTATATCTGAGCCTTTGTCAACTAGACTTGATACTTTAAGAAACTTGTTTTCCATAATCAGGGTCTTCATGCCCTTGTAGGTCCAGTCCGTAGTTACCCTACAACTCAACGTATGCCCTTCCCCAAGCAATGAAGTATCTAAACAAAAAAGGAAGAATCTTGAAGGGATTTCTATATCTTAGCTAACATTGCCTCTAGATTCTTCTTACTCTCGATAATGCCGTCTTCCCAAGGATCTGTCCAAACGTACTCGACAATCATCCAGCCATCGTAACCGATATCCTTGACTGCCTTCAAGACATCAGGCCACGGCGTTCTGCCCCACTTGATCGGAGGTTGTATCCAGACTCCGTAAGGCGTCGAGCCCCATGCAGATCCTCCGTATACCGCATCTTTGGCATGCATATGAAATATCCTATCCCTACCAAGCTTTCTAATGAAGCCAGCGATATCGTGATTGCCGGGTGGGGTGAGCGCAAGATTCGCAGGGTCGTAATTCACTCCTAGCGCTTTAGAGTCGACTGCATGAATGAGTTTCAGCAGGGTTTCAGCATCCTTTGCGTAGAATTGTGGGCTATTTTCCAAGGCAAGCTTTACTCCGACATTTTCCGCGTGCGCGGTCAATTCCTTCAAAATCTGGATAAGCTTGTCGAAGTGTTCTGGCTTGTCTGGGTCGCCTCCAGACTCGGCTATCACAATCTTTACTCCGATTTCAGACGCATAAGTCATCAAAGCCTTGAGGTCATTATCCCTTTCTTTCCTCTTATCACCAACATCAAAGTCAGATGGATTGCCGGGGGCTCTTGGGTCTCCTGCTATGCTATGTTCACCCATAGCGGTTATCTCTAACCCTGCTGCTGCAACGAGTTCAGCCACTTTAGCTTTGGGCAAGTCAAGCGTCCTTTTCTCGAATTTCCTCTTCTCCAACCATTCCTTCGGGAAACAGCCCCACGGGTTCTTAAACCCAAGCTCGGCAGTAGTTAACCAGAATTGAACCCCTTTGAACCCCAGCTCAGCTATCCTGTTTAGTCTCTCTTCGAAAGGCAAGTTGAACCACATTGTATCAAGAGCTCCTATCTTCATCTTCATCCAAATATCACCAACCACAATAGTCCTATACTATTCGTATTTTATTCTTTCGTTGCATTGGTCGGAATTAGAGAGGTGCTGACGTATTGTATAGTCTATGCTATACGTCCTAGTGTTCTCTGAATCTGTCTGGATTATTTAGGCAGTAGAGCTGGAAGGTTTCTCGCCTCGTGCAGTCGGTTTTCCAGCGGAATCGAGATGCTCTATTCCGTGCTTATGGAAACAACCGCAATTTTCCGAAAAGCTTAATATAATTAAGCTCAGACTTCGGTTGGGTGATCTGGATGAAGCTTTGTGCTTTAGATGTAGTTTGGTATGATCTGCCTATAGAAAAGCGATTGAAAAGGATCGCAGACCTGGGGTTCGATGGAGTTGAATGTTGGTTGAACGCCGCAGAGTGGGGGTTCAAGGTTGAGCGTGAGTGGCCTGAATCTCATAGCGTAAATCGTATGACAATGTCGAAAAAGGAGATGGCGAAGATGGTGGAGGATTTCGGATTGGAGATACCTGCTTGTGGGCAGTATCAAATAATGGGGCCCATGACAGTTCTAGGCCCGACCGAGGTTCTTAAGGGAGAAGCGAAAAAGGCTCGTATGGATGATATCAAGGGGTTGATTAGTCACTGCGCTGAGATAGGGGCGAAGTATATGATCTCAGAGTCTGGAGGTGACCCGGACAGCGCAGAGCAGTGGAAAGATCTTGTTGAATGGATGAATGAGCTAGTTCATCATGCGGAGAAGGAAAATGTTATCATCGCAATGGAGAATACAGGACAAGTCTTGGTGAAGGATGATGATGCCCTACTCAGAATTGTTCAAGAAATTGATTCCAAGTACCTGAAGGCTTGCTTTGACCCTTGTAACGACATGTTCCCAGCAGGAAAAGATCTTCTAAAAGCCGTGAGAAAGCTAAGAGACTACATAGCGATTGTGCATGCAAAAGACGGTGTTATTGGTCCTGGGCCTATGGGTATGCATCCTGACGGCACATGGCATTGCCCACCAATAGGGCTAGGATCGGTTCCCTGGACGCTTTTATTGGACACGTTCAAAGAGATAGGCTATGATGGATATTTCGTTATAGAATATTCGTACCCTTTCAGAGCGATGACGCTTGAGGAACGGGAGATAGGAGTTATGCAAGGAAAGAAGCTTCTGGAGGAGTGGTGGGGACGACAGGCCTAGATTCAAGTGTAAATGAAATAACTACGGAGGTTTTGCGATGCGCGTAGTAGTTTTCTGTGCACATCAAGATGACGAAATGTCGGCCGGAGGAACTATCTACAAGCACTCTCAGCGTGGAGATGAAGTCGTTGTTGTCTATCTGACAGACGGTAGTGGAGGCGCAATTGGCATAGATCCCAAGAAGCTGAGTCGGACGAGATATCGAGAGGCTAGGAAAGCTTGCAAGATTCTTGGGGTAGAGAAGATCGAGTTCCTGGGCTTTAAAGACGGTTTCCTCTTTTTCAACGATGAAACATTGAAAGCTGTCGGGAAGATTATACGAAACTACAAGCCGTATAGGATATATACTCACTATCCAGGTGAGATGCTGGGCAGAGACAACCTCGACCATACTGTTGTAGGTAGATTGGTGCTCGAGGCTGCTTTTAAAAGTGGATATCACAACTATCCTGAGTTGGGTCGAGACGTTTGGAGAACCCCAGAGATATACGCCTACGAGTCGATTAGCCCTCTTCCAAACCCTACAACGTACGTTGACGTAAGCGACGTACTTGAGGTGAAGCTGAAGTCCATGAAGGAACACAAATCGCAGTATGCGGCGATGCCCTACTGGTTCGACTCAGTAAAGGATAGAATGAGAATGCACGGGACCATAAGCCGTGTCGGGGAGTACGTAGAAGTGTTCGAAGCATTGAGGACACACGTATTCTAGCCAGTTTTTGCTCTCTTCTTCTCTTCAGAGAAATAGAGGATGTTTGACTTTAAAGTGAGCGACGCTGCAAACCGCAGCGCATCAATGGGAGAGGCCTTCTAGTGACGTATTCGTTGGCTTGATGCGTAAGCTCCCATATTTTCTCTCTTGTAAGAAACGCTGTTTCGTGACCGATACGTCCCAGAGGATCGGAGCTCAAACACATGGACTTGTAGTCATCAAATGTTCTGAAGAAGAGCTTGACTCCATGTTCCTCTGGGTGGGTTGCCATTGGGCAATTCGGGTCGATTGCATATCGGATGGGTGGAAAGACAGCGGTCCAGATATTGTTAGACAGCTTTGTGAGAACGTCTTCGAACATACTGAGAAAGCCTGCTGTTTCTCCTGGAAGACCGACCATGTAGTAGATATCCGCCTTCACCCCGAGATCCTCACAATCTTCGATTGCATTCATCATCTGAACATTTGTAAATCCTCGACCGGCACGTATCCTGACTTCGTCAGAAGGCGACTCTGGAGATATCGCTACTGTTGTTTCGTATGAGATACTGTTCATCTTCTCTAAGAATGCGCGCGAGGGAAGTCGGAAGCTTTCATAGTACACAGAGATATCAAGGCGGCGCTTCCTAATCTCGTCGAACAACCTTGTCCGATACTTCTCGCCAGCTATTTCAGGATCGTGGCTGAATGAGATCTGTTGAACTCCGAGGTTAGAGAGCTTCTCAATGTCTTCTGCAACCTTCGCTGGCGATCTAAACGCAATGTCTTCCCGACCTGTGAGCATTCGGTAGGCATTCCTACCGCCTCCACAATGAACGCAATCGTATAAGCATCCTCTTGCAAGGTTGAGCCAAAAGTACGGCCGCATGTTCTCAACATATCCTGATAACGTGATCTTCAAGTAGCTCTTCCAGTTGTCCAGCATCGGCAGGTTCGTAAAATCCAAGTTGTCAAGATTGTCAGCAGGCTTTGCAATCGGGTTGTGCTTTACCATTCCGTCTTTTCTGAAAGCAATGCCTAGGATATGTCGCAAGTCTTTTCTGCATAGGAC
>Ga0209314_10000905_pt1 | contig 13405 bp, 10 predicted proteins | sample I19B2metaG_FD_184146 | JGI IMG/M metagenome (GOLD analysis project Ga0209314, IMG submission 184146) | Lake sediment bacterial and archeal communities from Gulf of Boni, Indonesia to study Microbial Dark Matter (Phase II) - ​I19B2 metaG... | ecosystem: Environmental > Aquatic > Freshwater >...
GTTTTCATGACCGTATTCGGGCTTACTTCCCTATATTTCGCGGGCTCCATGGTGAGACTCACCCTCATAATGGCTCCGGCCTTCACAGCTTTGGCAGCTGTAGGCCTGGTGACGGTGCTTAGGCCATTCGTAGACATCTCTCTCGCGAGGCAGGTCGCGGCGAAACGCAAGGCCTTGACCCCATCGAAGGTTGGAAGGGAATTGGGGATTGCTATGATCGTGATTCTGTTACTCGTCACTCTTCTTCCTGCGGTACATGTAGGAGACATTAGCAGCGTGGTTGAGACCTCGAGAAGTCCGGTGACGTTGGCGGCCTCGACGATGCCAGTCTCGACACCCCAGCCCGATTGGCTCGAGGCGCTCGAATACATCAGGGACAACACCGACCCGAACGCTGTCTTAGTGTCCTGGTGGGATTACGGATACTGGCTCAGCATAATTGGGAACAGGACGACGCTCGTGGATAATGCGACGACCAATACTACTCAGATACAGCAGGTTGGCAGAATCTTTCTCTCGCCCCAGAATGTGTCGCTTGAGATCTTGAAACAGTATAATGCAAGTCACATAGTTGTCTTCGTCAGCACCTTTCCCTCGAGCCAGTCAGGTATCTACTATTTCATTGGATACGGCGAGGAGAGAAAGTTCTACTGGATGTCTGAGATAGCGGGGCTGAACACAAGCAAGTTCTACAATCAGACCGCAGATGCCAGAGGCGAAGATCCACTGCTCCCAGCATTCTGGAGCGATACACTGCTCGGAAAGCTAATCCCCTTCGAACCCCTGCCTCCGGAATACACCGGCAACAAACCATACTATCAATACTCGTTGAAGACGGTGAATGACCCACACTTCACGCTGGAGTTCTCTTCATCAAATCTTAGGGTCTTCGTGTACAAGATCAAGTATTGAGAAAGACACTTCTGGAAGCACGCTCGGGCCCGCTGGCGTTAACTAGGTCTCTGAGAAGTGCGCCTCACTTCGGCGACAGCAGACCAAGTTCTGCTAGGACCTTGGAGATGTCCTCGCGCGCCTTCTCATCGAGAGGAAGTGATGGCTTCCTAGGTTGACCCACCTTCACGCCCAATAGGTTCAACGATTCTTTGATCGCGGAGAGCTGGTTGTATCTCTTCACGAGAACCTCATTAAGGTAGGTTATCTTCATCTGCAGATCTCTGGCCTTTTCCAGATCCTTCTTCATGAAGGCGTCATAGAGTTCGACGCACATCCGCGGCGCCACGTTTGCAACGGCAACGATTCCCCCTTTGCCTCCCATCTCCAAGGTTGGAAGAATCAGGTCGGCGGTTCCTGCGAGCACCGAGATTCTCCGGCCACATAAGCGAATCGTCTCGGTTATCTGGGCTATGCTGCCAGAGCTGTCCTTCACAGCGACTACATTGTCATACTCCTCCGCCAGTTGAGCTATAAGATTCGGTTCGATCGAGTATCCAGTGAACTTGGGAACGTTGTATGGAATTATTGGGATATCCACCGCCTCCAGAATAGATATGAAGTGTTCGCGGATCTCCTTGCTGTTCGGCCTGTAGAAGAATGGTGTTACCACCAGCGCAGCTGTGGCTCCCAACGACTGGGCATCTAAGGTTAGGAGTATGGTCTCATTTGTGCTCACGCTTCCGGTTCCGGCGATTACAGGCACACGTTCGTTCGCTTCATCGATTACAGCTTCGATCACAGTTTTTCTCTCTTCACGTGAAAGATACGGCGCTTCTCCATTACTCGCGCAGCAAGCTAATCCGTGGATTCCATTCTCGAGCCAGAATCGTACAGATTCTCTGAGGGCTTTCTCGTCGAGCGAGCCGTCTCTAGCGAAGGGAGTTACATGCGGCGATATTATGCCGGAGGGTTTGAACGCCAAGAACACAAGCTCTCCTCTTTGGTTCTTAGCCGAAATGACAGCTCGCCTTGGTATTAGACAGTATCGGATCTCGAGGACTCAACCTTGAGCTGGAAACGGATTCTTCCACCACTGTAGCGAAAAGGGGAATTGTCCGAAGCATACAGAACTAGCTGAGAGATTCGGACTAAAGGGATGATATTGCGCTCCGATTCGAGCTCCTCACTGAGCGATGTCTGGTACATCTATGACGTTGAGTATCAAGATGGGAGCGTCATGTTGCGGCTCTTCTCAGAGGGCGCTGGGAACGTACTGGAGTTGAGGAACCGGTTTCTGCCCTATGTCTACCTGCAAGGCGCTTCACCTGTCGATATGGAGTACGTCAGAAGTCTTGGAGGTGCCGCGGAGATAGAGTCTGTAAAGAAGAGCTCGCTTTTCGAGGAAGAAGATGCGAATCTTGTTCGAGTCCGAGTTAGGAGCCGGGACGTTCTCGACGCTCTAACCAAACGTTTCAGAGTCTGGGAGAGCGACGTATCTCCAGAGCTTAGCTACATGTATGATAACCATCTCTCATTCTGCGTCCCATATCAAAGGCGTGGCGACCTTCTGCAGCCCGTTGACGCGACTCCTTTGAAAGCCAGAGAATCCTTTCTCGGGAGGTTCAGCCACCTTGAGCAGACAGACCCTCTGAAGTATCAGCTGATACGCCACTTCTTCTTCATCTGTTCACAACCTTTCCCGGCGATCAACCTACAGAGGATAGGTCTGCAAGACGCCAGCGCAGAGGATTGCATACGGGCAACCACGCTGTCCAGAATCGCCTGCATCCCCTTGCGCAAGAGCCTCATAAGTGGTAGAGTGAGCGACTGGATCAGATCGATACTTAACTCAAGCCTACGCAGGAACAACATCCTGATACCGACACCTGAAGAGCTCCTCAGAGGTGACACCAGAAGCTCTGTACAGGGGGCCCTAACCATATCGCCCCAGAGTGGAACGTACTTCAACATGGTTGTCGTCGACTTCGAATCACTCTACCCAAGCTGTATAGATAGGTTCAACCTGTCGTACGAGACGGTGAACTGTTCGCACCAACAATGTACCAAGAATCTGGTCCCAGGGATAGAGTCGCAGTATGTCTGTGCTCTCAGACGTGGTTTCTACTCTGCCTTGATCGGAGCTTTGAGAGATCTTCGAGTCCGTTGGTTCAAACCTATTTCGAGAGAGGGAGAGACTAATGAGGAAAGGCAGCTGGCCAGAGCAGTATCGGGAATACTCAAGCTGATTTTGGTCTCTTCCTATGGTGTGACAGTCCGAACAAAGGGCCTAGCCTCGCCAACATTAGCCGAGTCGATCACCGCATACGGGAGATTCGCGCTCAGATCATCATGGGACATGGCGGAGAGAAAAGGTCTCAGGCCACGCTATGGCGACACAGACTCCTTGTTCTTGGAGAATCCGAGCTTCGACGAAGTGCACAGACTGATTGACTCTGTTAGACAGGGCATCGGTCTGGACCTCGCGGTGGACAAGGTCTACAGTGTGTGCGTGCTGACACGTGCGATGAAGGCATACTTCGGAGTTACGGGTGATGGGAAGATCGACGCTAAGGGGCTTGCCATACTCAAGTCGAGTTCTCCACCGCTATTCCAAGAGGTCTTCAGGCGATGTGCATCCAATCTCCGTGATGTGAATAGTGCACAAGACTTCGAGAGAGCTAAGGGAAAGATCGTGGGATGCATCGAAGAAGCCGTGCGAAGGATAAGAAGTGGAGAGGTCAACCTTGAGGATCTTCAGCACTCAGTCTTGATTCACATCGATCCTGCGGAGAAGGTTGAGGCTGAGGTTCTGCCACAGGCCTACCAGAGTATAGCGCAGCTGATAGAAGCCGGAAGAGGAGTCGAAAGACGTGAAGAGGTCAAGTTCGTCAAAGTCAAGCCGTTCAAACATGCAGGAAGGGTTTTCACAGTGAAACCGTTGGAGCTTGTGCGAGACTGGTCGGAGATCAACATTGAAGATTATGTGAGAAGCCTGAAGAGTAACTTGGGCCAGGTCTTGGAGCCGATGCGGATCGATCTCCAGAGGCAGAGGACTGGGAAGCTAAGCGACTGGATGTAGAGCATCGACGCCGCTTTTTCTTTGGGGAGATCCATCTGTGTCAGGCCTTGAGATTTTTTCTTGACGAAGAATTGGATGGCTGGTGGAGGGAAAGATGTGAAGTGTATGGCAGTCTCGGTCTAGCCGTCGCTAGGCCTTCTTTGCCTTGCTGAGGGCTTCTTTTGCTCCTCTTATCAGAAGGCTTGTGTCTCCTCCGACAGCTATGAATTGGAAGCCCTGTTCCACGAGTTTTGGCACGTGGTCGAGGCTGTAGGAGAAGATTCCCGAGGGTACCCTGGCCCTCTTTCCCGCGGCCAGGATCTTGTCGATCGTCTCCTGAACCCTTGGATGTGTCATCTGTCCAAGATAGCCCATGGATGCTGAAAGGTCGGCAGGTCCTATGAAGAAGGCATCGACGCCCGTCGTCGTTAGGATTTCATCTATGCCGCGGGCGGCGTCGATGTGCTCGATCTGGATTATGACCATGGTTTCCTCATTTGCTCTCGAGAGATAGTCTCTGTCGAATCCATACATCGCCGCTCTTCTGGGTCCGCAACCCCTTATCCCCATTGGAGGATACTTGCACGCCTTCACGGCGTTGGTGGCTTCTATCTTACTATTGACCCAAGGTACAACGACTCCATGTGCACCAACATCTAGAGCTCTCTTTATCAGGACAGGGTCGTTCCATGCTACGCGGATGATTGGTGTCGTCTCCTCACCTTTCATGGCTTGAATTAGAACCTGCGCCGTGGAGACGTCCATAGGGCTGTGTTCAGTATCGAACACGAGCCAGTCGAAACCCATCGTTGAAAGGATCTCGGAGATGTCTGGACTCGGTATTGAAACCCAGACTCCGAGGGTAGTCTTTCCCGCGCTAAGCTTTCTCTTGAGCTTGTTCTCGAACAAATATTCCTCCTCCAACCCAGTCTTGGGATTCTAGTTTGCGCGAGACGGAGTTAGGCATCTACCACTTATTACTTTGGCCTCTTGGAGCTGCAAAACCAAACTCTCTCATCCTAGAGATTTCTTCGTATGAGAAGGGTTTCCACACAAAAAACGGCAAGGGGCCAAAGTAAAGAAGGCGGGTGGGTATTCACCTGTCCGAGACTCACGCGTTCTTTGCGAAATCCGCTTTGAGTCATCTCCTGAGCTCAGTTTCGACTTTTCGCATGAGGTCTTGAAGGCCTCTCCTGAAGATCACCATATCCACGTCGAGTGCAACCATCTGGCAACCTATCTCGGTGGACTTCTTGGCGGATGGCACGTCCCATGCTAGGTTCATGACGGGAACTCCTTTCTCATTGCATAGCCTAACCGTCTTGTCGAGTAGATCCCAGACAATGGGATGATCGCACACACCGTCCAGCCCCAGTGTCATTGACAGGTCGAAAGGCCCAAAGAAAACTACGTCTATTCCATTTACCTTCAGTATCTCCGGCAGATTCTCCTGTACAGCTTCCTTCTCTTCTATCAGCGGAATTGTAAGGACTTGTTCGTTCTGCTGTCTCCAGAATGTGGGGAATGGAACAAAGCCGTATCTCGCCCCTCGTACGGGTGGGGCTGCTGATCTTCGTCCCAAGGGAGCGTATCTTGCGGCGCGGACCAGCTTCTCGGCGTCTTCTTTCGTATTCACGTGTGGTACTATCACGCCTTTGGCGCCGAGATTGAGGGCCTTCAGTATCATGCCTTTTTCGTTTTCGGTGACTCTCACCAGTGGCGTTATGTCGGCGGCGTATGCCGCTCTGATGCACTCCTCCAGTTCTGTGCCGTAGGGGCTTAGAGCTGCGTGTTCGCAGCATATTATCACGAAGTCGAATCCTGCGTATCCTATCGCCTCTGTGAGCGCTGGGCTTGCAGTGACCATGAACGGGCCGATAGAGACTTGTTTCTCCTTCAACATCTTCCTGAGATCTTTCATGAGGGATTGCCTCGCGGAATTCGTCTGATGATTTAGTTTGGCAGACGAGGTCAGGTCTTTTTCAATCTGTCCATATATGTCTTGGCGGCTTTGTAGAAGATGGCGGCGTCCACGTCCAAGCAGCAATATCGGATTCCCTGTTCAACCCAGAACCTCGCATCTTCCGCCGTCTCCACGAATAGACCGACCGCAACTCCGGCCTTTCTGGAAGTTTCGCAGATCTCGCGAATCTTCTCGATCACTCTGTCGTGTTTTACCTGCCCTGGTACGCCCAAGGACTGTGAGAGGTCATACGGGCCAACAAATATTGAATCGATGCCTTTTACGGTCAGAATCTTCTCGAGATTCTCGATGCCCTCAGTCCCCTCTATGGCAAGTATTAGGATGGTTTCAGCGTTGGCTCTCTGGTAGTAGGAAGCCTTGTCCGCCGAGTATCTTGCCGCCCTGACGAAGGGACAGACGCCTCTCTCCCCAAGTGGGTGGAATCTGGTTGAGATCGCCGCTTCTTCAGCCTCTTCTTTGGTGGAGATGTGCGGGACATGAACACCGATCGCGCCAGTGTTCAATGCCTGCGCGATGAGGTATGGGGTGCTTCTCAGAACGCGCACTATTGGGGTGATCCCGGCTGCGTCGCCCGCCCGAACCATGTTTTCTGCCGTCTCGATATCGATGGGCCCGTGCTCCAGGTCGATGATGAAGAAGTCCCAGCCCGCATGAGCTAGAATCTCTGGAATCCCTGGCCAGGGAAGCTGCACGAAAGGCCCGAACGTTGCTACGCCTTCCTTCCACATTAGTCTCAGGTCTTTCAAGCCAAATGCCTCAAGCTCACTCCTTCGAGCTACCGAATACAAAATGGTTTTTGCGACGAGATTCGACGAGCTGGGCTGAATTCATGGGTGAGATAAAATGTCAATAGGGCAAGCTAGGAGACTCTTCATCTGTCGAAAGGGGCGCCGGAAACGGAGGAGGTCTGATGTCTGGGGGTTGGGTAAAACCTTCCAGTTTATTCAATTATCTGGATGGCGCTTTCAGGGCACTGCGACTCGCAGACGCGGCATGCGATGCAAGCATCAATGTCTACTGGCTGCGACTTCTTTGAGTTACCAACGTCTCTCAACTCATAGGTAGAGACTGGGCAGACGCTCACGCATGTTCCACATCCCGTGCACTTGTCCAAGTTGATTATCGACTGAGGCGTACCTCACACACCAACCTACGCGTTGAAGTTCGGGAGTTGTGATGGTCAACTTAAAGATCTTTCTCCCACTTCCCAAGCCCCTAACTCGGGGCCTTCTAAGGAAAGAGTGAGTCTACCCAGCCTCAACTCAGTCCTAGCTTCAAGCCCTTAGTACAACGTAGAGAAGTGTTGAGATGACCGAACCGTATGCTTTACATATATATTAGCGATTCAGATTCTTGCTTGGCTATAGTTATACGAGGAGTGAGAAGCTTGCCCATCGATCCGGACTTTCAGAAGAAGCAGCAAGTGAGCGGCACTCATGCCGGACATAACGTTTGGGGAACTGTCGAACCACCAAAGAAGCTGGGGATCCACGGCAGCCAAACTGCAGTCGACTGGGACTGTTGCAGTGGCGACGGGATCTGTATCTCCGTGTGCCCGGTCAGCGTCTTTGATTGGGCTGACACGCCCGGGCATCCGACTTCTGAGAAGAAATCAGATCCGGCAAACGAATCAGCGTGCATATTCTGTATGGCATGCGAGATACAGTGCCCTGAACAGGCGATAAAGATAACGCAGCCATAGGATCGTCTGTTTATCGTTGGCTCGTCTGAGCCAGCGATCTTTATCTGGCGAGTCGACATCCGAAGGTTCTACTTAAGGTGCTCAACTGGGCATACCTGATCCACCTTGGGCCCAAGAACTCAGATCAGCTTGCTGCAGCAAATCCGTTGAACCTTTGATCCTATCGACTATGACTTGCACTCGCTCTTTCGAGAAGCCTCTCTCCTTTGAGAGAAACGTGAAGAGTTCATCTAGCTTGGGTTGGCGGTACAGTAAGCCATAATCATCCCTAACAGTTGGATGGAGGAAGATCTCTCGCACTTCGTTGTAGATCGGTGAGACATTCTCCTTGAGTAGCTCTGGCATATTCTCGATTCGCCCGTACTGCTTGACGAGTTTCAGGGCTTTGACAGGGCCTACCCCTCTCACTCCTTTGTTGTAGTCGGTTCCGATCAGGATCGCTAGATCGATCAGTTGTTCATGGGTTATGCCCAACTTTGCGAGGAGGCTCTGCAGTTCTATCAGCTCGGTTTCCAGTGGTCGGGCAATTCCTTTGCTGGGAAGATACTCCTTGCCTGTGATCGTAACGAATCTGGTCAGTCTGGGTGTCCCGTAGAGTAGGCAGTCGAAGTCTTTGCTGTTCGCCGCCCAAGCGCGTCCGATTCGTGCCATGTATGCGATCTGTGCATCAGCCTCGGTGAGGGAGTCGATGAATGGCACCCCTAGTATCTCGAGCAGCCTTTTGGCGTCGTCTATCATCGGCTTAGTGAGTGAGCTCGTCATGACGGCCTTCGAGAAGGCTGTAGAGTAGTCGCCTCTCTCAAGCGCTGCGTGCCACGCCTCAGTCGCCTTTTCTCTCTGTGCTCTTCTTCTCTCGATCTCTTCTCTCTTCAGTCTATGCGGAGGTCCGTCAAACACAAAGATTGGTCTCACGCCATAATCCGCGATGAGTCTCGTAGTGCGAAAAGCTAGTCCTACCAGATGTGAGGTGATGTTTCCGTCGGGGGCCTTCAGCGGGGACCCGTCTGGTCCTCTGATGAGCGAGAGGAATTGATAGAGTTCACAGTTTGCATCTACGGCCAGAATCTTTCCTCCAAGCTGTTCCAAGCGTATCTTCTTCCCAATCATTATTCGGGCTAAGTTCACACCCATTACAAGACCTTCGCTGTGCAGGAAGACGCTACTTTTCAATCATGAAGTCGGTTGCTGAAGTCATTTGTGAAATGATACTTATCTCTAGTTGCGCCAGTCTAGAGTGATTGTTTGTCCCTCAGGCAGTAGGAACGGGTGCTCACATGGAGAACGAGATCCACCTCAAAAGGGCTGAGACTAGGAAAAAGGCTCGTCTTCGCAGGAGAGGCCCATACCGCAAATCCGCCAAGATCATACATGGCGGAACCTGATTCACCTCCTCTCATGCATGGAAGTGACAACGGACTCTGAGGGCCCGGATAATTAGAGCATAAGCTAACGCGACACCATGAACTTTGGAATATTGATGGCTCTCAGAGCTTGCAGAGCAGGAAGGCAAGTAGAAACCATTAATAGAATGAAGCTCGCCATGTAACGGTCCAACGCGGAGGTTAAGTATCTGAAAGCTGCACAGAGGGATCGCTACCTTCTTTGGAGGGCTCGAGAAATCAGTTAGCGTAGCCCTTCACCCACGAGATGCGACTGACGAGTCTTCCTCCGAAACCGAATTTGTAGATGGTTCCGAAGCGTTTGCCATCTTTGTGGACCGCGAATCAGAATCCGTAAGGAAAACGTTGGAAAGCGCGTCGAGGAGAGTCGTGGCGCTCGAAGAAGCCTTGGAGGTTCTCGTCAGGAACAGGCTGAATCGACATCAGCTCCAGCTTCTCTCCAGATTGGCTGAGAATGAGGGTCTCTTGTACTATCGACTGGTGCAGAAGCTTTCACGTGACCTTCATCAGCCGCCGTCCACTATTAGATGGAATATCGGGAAGCTTCGGGAAGCAGGGCTGATCGTGGCTGGTACTCGAGACAACAAGGGAATTCCGGTGAAAGCCACTTCGACGGGGCGGCTCGTGCTCAGAGCGGCTAGAAATGGCAGTGGAAACAGGCATTGAGTCGATGCATCGGCGAGCGAATCAAGAAGCCTGGATCTATGCAAGAAAACTTGCTCAACACCCTTATTAGAAAACTTCAGGCTCAAACCAACGACACCTGCCATACGAGGAGCATGGAAAATGGCTTGGAAGTCCACTATTGAAGCTGAGTGCGAACCGCCTGAGAAGGTGGCGATCTTCGACACCACTCTCCGCGATGGAGAGCAAACGCCAGGCGTTGCCTTGACGTCCAGCGACAAGCTACAGATCGCGATTCAGCTTGACGCCCTTGGGGTGGACATCATCGAGGCCGGGTTCCCGATCACATCGAGGGGAGAACAAGAAGCAGTAGAGCGGATAGCTCAGCAGGGCCTCAAAGCCGAAGTCTGCGCACTTGCCAGAGCATCGACCACCGATGTCGACAGGGCGTTGGACTGTGACGTAGACTCGATACATGTCTTCATAGCGACATCGGATCTCCACCTCAGGGAGAAGCTGAAGCTCACGCGAGAGCAGGCGTTGGAGAACGCCGTTAGAAGTATCGAGTATGCGAAATCTCACGGCGTTAAAGTAGAGTTCTCAGCAGAGGACGCAACAAGGACCGATCGGACCTACCTAGCAAGTATCTTCAAAGCTGTAGTCTCTGCAGGCGCTGACAGGATTGACATTCCAGATACTGTGGGCGTTGCGATTCCCAGAGGCATGTTCAACCTCGTAAAGGAGACTAAAAGAGCCGTACCAGTACCTATCTCAGTTCATTGCCACGATGATATGGGCATGGCTGTTGCGAACTCTCTTGCGAGCGTTGAAGGCGGTGCAGAGCAGATTCACGTGGCCATTAATGGGCTTGGAGAGAGGGCTGGCAACGCCAGCTTGGAAGAGGCGGTCGTGGCTCTTGAGACGCTTTATGGAATCAGAACGAACGTCAAGCTTGATGAGATCTTCAAAACCTCTAGATTGGTTTCGCAGTTAACCGGGGTAGCGCTCCAGCCGAACAAGGCCATTGTTGGCGAGAACGCCTTTGCTCACGAGTCTGGGATACACACTCACGGTATCATATCGTCTCCGGAAACCTACGAGCCCTTATGTCCTGAGGTCGTCGGACATCGTCGAAGGTTTGTGGCCGGAAAACACGCTGGAAAACACGGCGTGGAAGCGATGCTGAAAGAGATGGGAGTTGACCTGATGAAGCCTCAACTCGACGAGGTTGTCCTGAGAGTCAAAGAGATCGGTGACAAGGGGAGAAGCGTAACAGACACGGATCTGGTGAATCTGGTGGAGGCTGTGACGGGGTCTTTCGCTGAAAAGAGGAGAATAGTCTTGGAGGATCTGCTCGTTGTGACAGGCAATAAGGTTACGCCAACTGCCAGCGTTCGAGTGATGATCGATGGCAAGGAGCATCGGAACTCTGACTTCGGCGTGGGGCCGATCGACGCTTCCATCAAGGCGATTCATGGGGCGACTCAAGGGGTGACAAGCTTCCGACTGAATGAATTTAGGCTTGAGGCAATAACCGGAGGAAGCGACGCTCTGGCGAATGTTATGGTGAAAGTCGAAGACCACAAAGGCCGGTTGGTGTCTGCTCGCGCAGTCAGAGAGGATATTGTCATGGCAGGAGTTGAAGCGATAGTCAACGCCGCAAATCGCGTTCTTGCGTTGAACTCAGATCAGATCAAATGATGGAAAAAGACCTCGGCTCCGGCTTTCTAGTCATCAGACGAAGGACTACACATGAGAATTGTGTCACGAATCATCAAGTATGGAGATAACATCGACACCGACATCATCATCCCGGCAAGATATCTTGCCTCTTCCGATGAGGAGTTCCTCGCTTCGCACGTCATGGAAGACTATGATCCCAAATTCAAAGAGAAGGTCCAAGAGCGAAAGATACTACTAGCGGGAAAGAACTTCGGGCTGGGAAGCTCCAGGGAGCACGCGCCCATTGCCTTGAAAAAGGTGGGGATCCAAGCGATAGTCGCCGAGTCCTTCGCGAGAATCTTCTACCGGAACTCCATAAATCAGGGGCTGCCCGTCGTCGAAGTCAAAGGCGTCACAGAGTTCGCTCTAGATGGCGACGAGGTGGAACTCGATCTGGAGAGACGATCGATCAAGAATCTAACCAACGGAAAGGAGCTTCAGACCCAGGAAATCCCGAGTTTTCTGCTCGAGATCCTGTCTTCAGGCGGATTGGTCAACTACATCAGGCAACATAGGGAAGATTGGTGCAGATAGCGCGATGGTAGCCAAGTTCAAGATAGCTGTAATTCCGGGAGACGGCATAGGACCGGCCGTCACAGAATCGGCAACTAAGGTACTCGGGCTTCTGGCCGAGATTTTGGGCTTCGATATGCGATTTGTCACTGCTCAAGCGGGAGATCAAGCCGAAAGGGAGCTCGGTAAACCACTGCCAGATGGCTCCTATGAGAAGATCGTCTGTTCGCACGCGTGTCTGAAGGGCCCTGTGGGCGAGACGGCTCGATATGTAGTCATACCTCTCCGACAGAAGCTCGACCTCTACGCAAACCTCAGGCCATCGAGATCACTGCCTCGTCTCTCCAAGGCCGGAAAGACCGTAGATCTTGTGATTGTTCGCGAGAACACTGAAGGCCTGTACAGAGGACTTGAGGATCGAACTGAAGACTATGCCTTCACGATCAGGGTAATAACGCGGAGAGCCTCGGAGCGAATAGCCAAGATCGCATGCGACCTTGCACAGTCTAGGCGAAAGAAGCTTACAATCGTGCACAAGGCCAATGTTATGCGATCATGCGAGTTGTTCAGAGATTCGGTCAGGACGGTAGCGAAGAGTTACTCCTCTCTCGAGATCGATGAGATGTATGTGGATAATGCCGCATATCAGCTCGTGCGAGATCCAAGCATCTTCGATGTGATCGTCACCACGAATATGTTTGGTGACATACTTAGCGACGAAGCGGCTGGTGTGGCCGGCTCTCTTGGGACTGCCCCATCTGCGAATATTGGCGACAGATATGGGCTTTTTGAGCCGGTTCACGGTTCAGCTCCGACGCTCTCAGAGGATATGGCAAATCCTCTTGCGACGATCCTCTCTGGCGGGATGATGCTACAATGGCTTTCGGAAAAGTACTCAGAACCGAAGCTGGAGAAAGCGTCGAGACTACTCCAAGGAGCGACCCAGAAGCTGCTTGAAGAAGAAAGAGCCCTTACTCCGGACATGGGCGGAGCATCATCAACGAGTCAAGTTACGGACGAGTTAACCACTAATGTGAAGTTGCTCGCAGAGACTTGAGTGTCTCAAATCTGAGATCGATCCTCAACGACCTTCGGTTGGAGTTCTTGCATAAACATTTTATCCGCTGTTGAGCGGCCTGAACGTGTGACCAGTCTTGCGATATTCGTTGTTGGTGGACGCCTATGAGAAGATCGAGGCAACCACCAAGCGCCTTGAGATGACAGACCACCTAGTCGGTCTAATCAAGCAGACACCGACAGATGCGATTGACAAAGTAACCTATCTGACCCAAGGCAAACTCTATCCAGACTTCGAAGGCATCGAGATAGGAATTGCCGAGAAGCTCGCGATCAGAGTCCTATCAATGGTTTCTGGGCATTCTGAGCAAGACATCATGAGAGAGTACAAAGAGTCGGGAGACCTAGGTTCAGCCTCATTCGATCTCCTCCAGAAGAGGGTTCAACAGGCTCTCTTCAGAGAGCCCCTGTCCGTGGAACACGTTTACGAC
>Ga0209314_10000907_pt1 | contig 13392 bp, 7 predicted proteins | sample I19B2metaG_FD_184146 | JGI IMG/M metagenome (GOLD analysis project Ga0209314, IMG submission 184146) | Lake sediment bacterial and archeal communities from Gulf of Boni, Indonesia to study Microbial Dark Matter (Phase II) - ​I19B2 metaG... | ecosystem: Environmental > Aquatic > Freshwater > Lake...
AGAAAGGTTAAGCAGCTTTCGCAGGCATGGAAGTTTCTTCCTGTCAGAATCACTATCGGGAGTCTCCTTGCGATTGTGCCAGCATTTTTGGTTAGTATGGTCGTTCCGGAGATGTCTGCGACTTTTCAAGACGCATGGTCTAAAATAGTGGCGAATCTGAGTCAAGTTGGGCCCATCAACTTCGTTCATTTTCTTCAAGACGAAGTCTTACTGTCGAGCTACTTTGCGAAGGGAAGTTACGCAATACCTGTGACCTACGCACTCTCGTTGTTTGGCCTTTACTGGTTATATCATATTCGAGAAGACAATGTTCAACTAGTATTGTCTTGGATGATGGTCGCCTCCTTGGGCATCCTTGTCATACCTAGGGTCGAGCAGTGGAGGCTTCTCTATATGATGCCTATCGAGGTTCTTGCAGCTGAGGGAGTTATCTACATAGTGACGTCGACGAAACTTCTGAAGGGCTCTTGTGTTGCAGACGGGGGAGACAAGGTGTGGCGTCGGGGAATGCTGTTATTCGTCGGCCTTATCGTGTCTGGAGCATCATCGCTTCTGTTTTCTGCATCTTCTCTTCTCACAGTGCTATGCTTCACGATTATGGAATGGTTTCTGTTATCCGACCTCGACCAAAGCGAGGTATCGCAAATGGTAGCGGTTGAAATCGTTCTGCTCTATATGCTTGCGGGCGCAGCCCATGCACTCTACAGTTTGGGATAACCGGTTTTCCTGTTAGAGTCTTATCGTGTTATTGAGGCGGAGCTTGAGGCGTATGTTTCGTCACCTGCGAAGGCTATTGTTGCAGAGTTCCAGTAGAATAGGAATTCTAGGCTCCAGTAACCATCAAGCCTTGTCTGCAGGTCGAAAGTATCTGTCCGCCACGTTGTTCCATAAAGATAGGTAACCGTTAACTTGACCGGCTTGTATCCGAGGTATGCGCCTGTGTCTGCGCGTTTCAGATATCCTCCGAACTCTCGGTTCCCGACATAGCCTATCGTGATGGTGGTCGGTATCTTCGCGATTACCTCATAGTTTACTGTTGCTGAACTTCCGGTGAGTTCCTGATCCTCATAGAAGGTTGCTGTGATCGAATGGGTGCCTCCCGTGGATGGGCAGTTTGTCGTAACGGAGAATTGGCCATCAGGGCCGGTTACAACAGTGGCTGAGAAATCCCAATTCACAGTTATCCCAACAGGCTTGCTTACGACCACGCCGTCCTTGATGGAGCGCCATGAACCATACAATACACCTGAAATGGTCACGGGCTTGTTCGCATAGCCGGGCTTCGGCGAAGCATCCAGCGCGATCCGTGTCCTACCTTTCACGTCCTCTGAGGTGATGGTTAGCGTGAACGAGGTTGTGCGTGTCAACCCTCCTCCTGTGCCGATCACAGTTACCGGGTATGAGCCAGGCAATACAGAGGACGAGGCTGTGATCATGCATGTGCTCGTGAATTTTGGATTTCCGAGGCCAGGGTTGAAGGACACGATGACAGCAAATGCCATGCCAGTGGTGCCGATGCTCGCGGAGAGGGTCACAGTCTGAGGGGTTCCGGAGAGAATGTTCACTATGATAGTGTTGGAACCAGAGCCACCGGGAACAGCTGTGATCCCGTCGCTATTGCTCAAAGAGAAATCAAAGCCAGAAACCATCCCGGTTGACGAGTACGGCGAGTTGGAACCTTCGTTTCCTACGATATCGACCCAAACGCGCCAGTGCCCAATAATGGCTATTGAAAAAGATAGCAGCAAGAACAGCATTGGAAGATTACGGAAGAGTTTTCCTCTCTTCACAGAATCAAAGCATAACTCAATTAGACTCATTCTCGACTCTCCCACAGGTTCGCATATCAATGATACTTCTCCCATTTAAGCCGACATCTTGGACAGCACAAGGTCCTTCCCTTACAAAGGTTCCTCTCAATAGGCAATAAAGAGATGTATGTCAGGCGCGTATGTCCAAGATCGATCAGCTCCGTGCGAGTCCCCGCGTCTGCTGTGATGGGCCATGGATGATGAGCATGAAACTGATGGACGCTTGAACTTCATAGAGAGAGTGAGGAGCGTCTCACTGCGTCGCTCTGGTATGCCTTTGGTCCTCCTGACGGTCCTCCTAGCCGTTCTGCTGAGAGGGACTCTGCCAAAGACATATTCTGAGATGAGCTTCAGTAACTTGGAAACGCAGTTTTTCTTGCATGGGACTGGCGAATCAAGTCCCTGGGACTGGCGGGGTAACTGGACAAAGATCGATGCAGGGGTGAGTAGCGTCTTGTCCTTTGAGAAAGACGTCCTGAATCTTGAGGCTGTCTTTTCTGAGGGAGCCACTCAAGTCGCTAAGATTCGGAAAAGCGTTGGCTTGGCGATTGTTGATTTTCCCGTTTTCAGCATTCGAGCTTGGGTAAGCACAAGCGCCTTGTGGCATGTGCGCCTGATCTGTGAAGCCGAGAGTGGTGATCAATTCTATCTGACATCGCCGCTCGAGCGCCTACAAGGTTCATGTACTTGGGAAGTCCATTCGATTGATGTTGAAGGCCTAGCAAAGCCTGACGGACATGCCAATAAAATAGTTGCCATTGAGATCCTACTTGAGAACATCTTTCGTTATAGTTACGGGCCCAGACGTCTAATGATATCTGAGATCAGGTTCCTCTCGAGATCTGCCAAAGTGAATCGCCTCCAAGAGGGAAGCGCCGGAAATCTCAAGGGCGATTTTCATGCAGTTGTGATAAGGCTTCCTGTTGAAGCCATTCCGAAATCTGAATGGGTAATGAGATGGATGACGTTGGAGTTTCAGGCCACCGCTAAAGTGCGCTTCAAGTACGGAGTTACCCTTGTCTGGGCAGACAAACCGACAGTGATCGGTTGCATCGGACCCCCATTCCTCAGTCACGGGGAGAGGTATGTAGATTTCTATAGACTTGATGTGGAGCTTCACAACCTAAACCTAGAGGAGCTGACTTTTCTTTCAGGATTCATACAGACACCGTCTTTGGCAATTCTCAAGGTTGGTTTTGAGGCGGGCGGCTTCACAGATTTCTTACTAGAACGTCTAAGAGTCGTCTATCACCTTCCTCTCCCAACAGTCCCAGTTATGCTGACTGACGAGCTAGTCCGACAGATGCTAGTCTTGCTCGCAGGGACGGTGTTCCTGTTGCCACTTGGGGCACTGGTACTCGTATACAAAGCAAGCCTATTCGAGAGACATCGCCGCGTGACAATGGTGTTTCTACTATCTGTTGGCATCGCTTCTAGGGTCGCGTTGATGGCATTCACTGGACACGGGAGCGACATGGAGGTTTGGAGTTACTGTGCGAGGTCTTACTATGAAGGCGGAGTTTTCGACGTGCAAAGCGTTCCGCTGCCTGTCACGTACTACATCATCTTGCTCGGATATGCCCCTTACTCAGCTCTGAGGTGGTTTGGCTTTCAGGATGCCCGGTTCTTGGACCATGTCCCAGGCGTTATTGAATCTGTATTCATAAAATTCCCCCTCATCTTATGCGACCTAGTGGCCATGCTTCTTCTAGCTCGGATTCTCAGGAAACTTGGAGACAGGAAAGCGCTTGCGCATGCCTCTTTGTATTGGTTGAATCCGCTCACAGTCTTGCTCTCAGGCGTGTGGGGTATGTATGATACAGTGGCTGTTACATTTCTCCTCTGCGGATTGACATCACTATTTCTCGATCAGAAGTGGGGAACAAGTTGCGCCTTCTTCATTCTAAGCAGCTTGACCAAAGGCATCGGCATCGTCGGCTTCACTCCTCTCCTGGTTGTTCTCGGTCGAGATCGAAAGAGAATTGAGCTTGCAAAGGCTGTGATTTACGGCGCCGTGGTTGCTATTCTCCTATTCCTTCCGGTCGTCGTAACCGGCGGATTTCGTGCCGTTCTTGATTTCGCCGGAGAGGTTTTGAGGAACAGAGCGGGAATGGGCTCTCAAGCCTCTGCCACCGGAGATTCCTACATGAGCTTTCTTGATCTGATAGGACTTAGACCACAGTCTTCTCATCTCAATCTTGCTCTCTTCGTGATCTTTCTTTGCCTGGCCGGGTGGCTCGCATACAAGCTGAAGGACAGCGAAACAATGAGAGAAGACATTGAAGTGACATTTCGCTTCATCAGCCTCGCAATGATAGCCGTATATTTCTTGTTCTTCAGAATCTACCCTCAGTACTATCTTTGGATACTGCCCGTCCTGGTCTTGTATGCCTTGGCTTCCAGCAAGGCTGCACCTGCCACTGCAGGATTCATACTTGGAGGCAGCGTCGCTGGTATCGTTGTTCCGCTTGGTTTACTGCTCGTGGGCAGGACGTACTACTTCACGCCTGTCAATACTCCCGCTGATAGTGCAATAATGGCGGTTCTACCTACTTTCGTTGTGATCGCGACCCTCTTATCAGTGGTAGATCTCAGCAGAATCAAGACCGACTGGATGTCGCTTGCTGAATTCATTCTTCTTGTGTCTCTGGGCGGTTGGCTCTCCGTTGAGTTTACCAACTATGCCTACTACGGGGTCTTCCCCTTAGGGCATCCAACTTGGGCGGCAGCGATGCTTGCCGTGTACCTGCTTGCACGTTCCAGCAGAGTCAGGGAACGACTGAGTAGCTTGCTGAACCGTAGATCGATAAGGTCCGAGTAGCTTCTAGATAATCCTTTTTCCGCTCTGTCATCTGTCGGAACAGCGCAATCTACATTGCCGTTCCCATTCGTGTCGGTTTGCTTGATGATGACAGTACGCGGGGCTCCTGATTAGATTAGTCTTTGGAGCTTCATGAAGGTTTCGTCAACAAACCTGTCGATGGTGAGGTAGTTCAGGACTTTTTGTTGCCCACTCTTGACGATCTTTCTTGTTGACTCACTGTCATGCAATAGTCGAGTCATGGCAGCGACAAGCTCTTCAGGATTTCCTGGTTCGACACAGACAATCTCCTCACCATCACGTAGAACTTCAGATACTCCACTGGCTCGGGAAGCGATCGCCGGTATGCCGCAAGCCAAGGCTTCAGCAGGTATAAGCCCGAAAGAATCTCTCATAGGTGTGGAGACCACGAGGCTGGAGCTCTTATACACGGCCAAAACCTCGGAGGGCGAGAACTCTCTGGTTCTCCAGACTATCTCGTGAAGTTTGAGTCTCTGCCTTTCTCTCTCGAATTGAGTGACTTCTTCAGCGGATCCACCAGTAAAGATAGCCAACATACCATCATCAGCGATCTGTTTCAGCGCTTTCAGGGCAGTACTCGGATTTCTCCATCGTTGGACTCCGTTTGGAAAAAACAGAATTGCTGATTTTCCTCTGATATGGTCGCGGATTCGACGCATGTCAACTGGGCTATGGAGTAGCCTACCTGGAAAAACTCCGGGGTAGACTACTTCTATGTCTTTCTCTTCCAGTCCGTAGACTTGGCTGTTGACTTGTCGTGTGAGCTTGCTGTTGGCTATGACTAGATCGCTCGAGCGGACAGCTCCAATGTCTGAGTTTCGGTGAAGCGCTGAGAATATCTCGTAGAACATTCTCCAGTGTAACGGTAAGATCCTAATGCCTTTTCTATCATGCAAGACTGACGGTGCGTCGTGGAGGTAGCAGGCAATACGCCCATTGTGCCTTCTACGGAAGATCTGCGCTGCGTAGGGCGATGGAAAACCGGATGCAAATACAATCTGTGTGCCCGAGTCGACGCGGCGGGACAATTCTTGAGCGAAACTCTGCATGCGTATCCAGAAACGATACGAGCCTAACGCCCTTTTTCCCAACTGCTTTACTGTCAATGACGCCCTGACAGATGAAAACTCCTCCAGCCAGCTCGGATGACAGATGCCTGTGATGATACTTACTTTGAAATTTCTTTTGCTGAGGCCGATCGCTAGGTCAGCCATCAGTCTTTCGCTGCCGCCGATAATGTGCATGTTGGGGTGAATTATCGCTATGTTTTGTCTCGACACCTTCGACGCACACTACTCATCCAGTGTTCTCAGATGACTTACGACTTTCGATACTGATGGAGGCGAAGACCTCTATTCAGAATAGGCATAAAACAATTAATATTCCATGGAAAGGCCATACCTCAAAGTGCGTTAGTTTTGGACAGTGTTACAATGGATGCTGCTGCGCTGGGTTCTCTCAGGCAGGCAGCTCGCTCTCCCCACCCTTATTGCCACAATTCCCAGGAACGATCGACCCAGGAAGAACAGAGAAATCTCTTTTCTCCCGAGACCATCTTCCCCCGAAAGGGCGTGAGGTGATTTGAGCAGGTGTGGCCGTGTTCACGGTTACGTATCTGAATCAGAAGACCGTAGGGGAATTCGCCTCGTGACTTCTCGAAGAGATCTAAGGGAAATATGGGACAGAGCATCTGAACTGAACGCTTGTCGATATTTGGGCCATGGAAACAGGAATGAAGCTTACTTGAGGAAACTGGCTGACAATGTGCTTGACTATCGGCTAGAAGTCGAAAAGTGTGATCTTCTTGTTGACTGCGGCTGTGGCATATGTGCCTATGACGTCTATTGGAGTCGCCGGACTGAGTTCATAGTGGCGATAGACATTTCTCCAAAAATGATTCTGAGGGCAAGGAAACGTCTAGCGGATTTTCATGTGGACAATGTGGGCCTGCTCGTCGCAGACATCAGGAAACTGCCTATTAGAGCAGGAGTCGCTGACGCCATTGTTTCGTTGGGAGTACTGAAGCACATATCAAGCAATCTCTCTCCGGTACTTGGAGAAATGTCTCGAATAGGTAAGACCCTGTGTCACTCATACCTTAACGATCTGCCGCACCTTCTTCATCCAGATGCCTGGCTGTGGCTAGTTGCCGTCTTTGCTTGGAGAAGAATCCTCGGGAGATTTACGACTGGAACACATTTCTTCTCGCCTTGGCAACTTGCGAGAATCTTAAGGCAGGTGAAAGTCAGGAAGGTCATCTTCCTAGGATACGGGTGGAAGTTCCCGTTCTCGAGTATTTTCGCGTTCCTCCCCTTCCTCGGGGGCAAGATTCAAAGGCTATGCTGCATCGAGCCCCTGAGCCCAAATGCGCCAAAGAAATCGAAACCAATAGTCTCTCTGAGCACAATGGAAGTTACACTAACTTTTTGAGGAGAAGCCAGTTTCGCAGCCTTGCATGTCTGCCTCCCGCAAACCTGATCTCTAGACTTGCGTCGCCTGTTTCTCAACTATTGGAGTGATCTCCGTCGGCTCTTTTAGAACAGAGTTAGGACTCCAGAGGGTCATAAGCTTGAATCCTAGTGATGCAAGGGATTTTTCTACCTCTTGGGGTGTGTAGAGTCTGAGTCTGATGGGACTGAGGTCAGGGTTTTCTACAGCCTCTAGAAATCCGTTGAAATACTCATCTGATAGAAAGTTCGGGAAACTGAAGTATGCTCTTCCCCTGACCTTGAGGACTCTTGAGATTTCGCGAAGTGCAACATAGGCGTCTTCTTTCTCCATATGCTGAAGCGTAAGGATTGAATATGCAAAATCGAATTTCTCATCCTCCAGCGGAATCCTTCTCCCCTTCGTTCTTAGGAAATGTGCATTTTCAGATCCTCGCAGAGCCTGAGAAGCGAGCTTCAGCATGCGAGACGATGCATCCAGACACCATATCTCTCGACAGTGAGGAGCGATAAACTTCGCAATCCTGCCGATTCCGGAGCCAAAGTCAAGTATCACGCTATCCCTTGCTATGTGCTTCAAGAGATGAATTGCGATCTCCTGGCCGGACTGCCAAAATCTGTAAGGATCATTTGTCGAGGCAATCAAAGCCATCACCTTTCTCTTGCCAAGGGACTTAAGATCCCAGTAGAGTCCATACGATCGATACAGCGTGCTCAGCACGTTCCTCAACCTTTTCATGCCTATCCCTCAGAACGTCCTTGTCCGGCGATATCCTGGGTTCAAGGTCCAAGATATAATTCCTACGAGCAAAGGAACGCGTAGGACTGCGAGCCAAGGTCAAAAGCACTGATGAGGCAGCGCCCCGCACCGCATCAGCCCGTAATTCCGCGTAACCATTATATCCGCATTGGCAGGCGCCTATACGTTGGTGTTCGCTCTCAGGGGATATCGAGATGATCGGAAGCAATGCAGTTTTGGCTGGCTTCGCGGTTGATTGCAACAGGCGCAACAGCATAATCGAGCTGTAGTTTCAATGAAGTTCTCTCAAAGGCGGGCGCTCCTTTTCCTAACGCTGGCCCTTGTGACTTCTGTCGGAGTTCGAGCACAAGGAGTGAACGTTACATCTACGGTATCTGTAGTTGGTGCCTCAGAACCGGTCGCAAGCGCTCTAGCAAAGGGAGGAGTGTCATATCTTGGGACAGAGGACACGTATCCCTCCTATCTTCATCTCCTAAGCCAATCAGACAGAGCAGAAGTGGATAGGGCGAAGGCGAACATTGAAAGGTATCGCAAATCCAACGTAACGATAACAGTTTTGGACAATAGCGGCATCCCCCTTGAAGGGGTTGAGATAGCATTTAACCAGACTGATCATAACTTTCTTTTCGGTTTCCAAGACTTCGAACCTTTCTTGTTTGGTTCTGCATCTATGATGAAACAGGCTGGCTTCAACCTTTTTGTGGCAACCCCTTACTGGGTCAACGTAGAATGTCGCCAAGGGGTGTTCAAATGGGATTCTGCTCTGGGGCCACAGCGCCTAGAGCAAATTAGAAGCATGGGATTCAAGATCAAAGTACATCCTGTGGTATACTATGCTTCGTTCAACATCCCCGCCTTCCTGAAGACAGCGACTCCAACTCAGCTCAAGAGTGAAACACTGGTTTTCGTCTCAGAGCTTCTTCGAAACATCCCGTACGCCAATATCTACGAACTATCAAACGAGGACAATCGAGAAAACATGAGGGGGGGTCTAAGTATTGAGGAGTATATCCATCTCCTCAAGCAAGTCAGCCAGATGATTCGAACAGTTCAGAAGAGCACAACCATAACCTGCAACACAGCATACACGTTCGGCGAAGAAGGCGGACCTGTAGGATATTTCCTTCCTGACATGAGTCCGCTCGATTGGTACAAGTTTCTCATTTCAGAACGTGTGGATTTCGACGCAATTGGGGTTCAGTTCAGACCTGCCTACTACGCTGAATGGCAAGTGGAGCACAATCGAGTGCCAGCGTTGACCGAGGTTTCGCAAAAGTTTGATCAGTTCGCGGCGCTCGGCAAGCGAATTCACATAACTGAATTTCAGTTGCCATCAAAGCAAACGGCCGAACTAAAGCGCTACGGCAACTCTGACTGGAACGAAACGATGCAGGCAGCATATGTGGAAGGGTTCTACACGCTGATGTTCAGCAAGCAAGCAACAGATTCAATTGTTTGGTGGTTCATTCAAAGCTGTTTGCCTGTTCCAGATGAGGAGTTTGAGCCGCGTCCTTTCGCACTTGGTACGTCCCAAATGACTGCGAAGGCGTCATATTACACGCTGAAGAGCCTGATCACGAGTCGTTGGAGCACTAGAGGGCTAGGGTTAACAGATGCTCACGGAAACCTGAGATATCGAGGTTTTGGAGGAGCATACGCACTTTCCATCACGCATAGAGGGCTCACCAAGAAAGTCGATATCTGTGTAGCGGATGGAGTGTCAACTTCATATCGGATTACTTTCGATAGAGACGAGGTTTCAAGAGAGAACGAAGCTGCAACAGCTAAGCTACGCCGTGATGCAGAGAATATTTTGCACGAGCTCCACCTTCTATGCGGGTGGGCAAAAACAGTTAATGAAGTCAAGTTAGCCGACATACTAGACACGACCAACGTGTTGACTCGCCTCTACAACGATGCGCAATACGCACAAGTGATCGAGTTGGGCGACCTCTTTCTTCAGAATCCGTTTCAGATGAACGTCTCAGGTAGGCGGCTAGATTTCAACGGTTTTTCTCCAGTTGTCTTGGATGCAGAAGGCGACACTTCCACAGGATCCCCTGTTGGAACAGATCTTGTCGCTATGTACGCCTTCGCGGACCTTCACAATCTTTACGTCGCGATAGCAGTTGTCGGGAACCGACCGTGCCAGGCAGCAACTTTCACGGTCGAAATCGAGGCCCACGGCCAAAAATTCCATGCGGCTGTTGCGAACCTGAAGCATGAGTCGGCCTGTTGGGAAATGCCATGGCCTGGCCCCCAACAAGGCGGAATTCGGTTCGCGTGTGCATATGCCATGGGTGAGATCGTCGAAATCCGAGTTCCAACATGGCAACTGAATTCGTCGAACATACGTTTTACGAATCTGTGGATTTGGCAAGAAAACGCAGCGGGACAAAAACTATTTGATTCTTACGATGGCTCTTCAATCGAGATTCCTAGTCTGAAAGGCTTCATGGCAAAGGGGTTTGATTTCTCAGTAAGCAATAGCGGCGGGATCACAGCAACTCAGGGCGGTTCAGGCTCGAATACGGTCACAGTTACTCTTGTTTTGGGTTCCACTCAGAGCGTATTCCTGTCTGCGTTTGGTCTTCCATACGGTGCCTCCGCCTCGTTCAACCCGTCTTCAAGTAATCCAACCTTCACCAGCCAGTTAACCATAACCACGTCCTCAGCTACGCGTACCGGCTCATGCACGATAACTGTGATCGGCATAGGAGGGGGGCTGGCCCGCACCACCTCGTTTGCACTAACCATTGCGCTTACCATTACTCGCATCGTCTTGGATGCGTCACCCAAACCCGGATACATCAACAAGCCTGTAACCGTCTCCGGTGTGATGTATGGTTCGTGGCGGTGCATCAGAGACGCTATGGTTGTAGGAAAGCCTGTTGAAATAAAGGCAAATTGGGGATTCATCACCATCCTTACAACCGACTATTATGGTCGATTCTCTGTCACGACAGACTGTCCGCCAACAGGAGGCACATACAATATCACAGCTACTTTCTACGAGGATCAAGACCTTGCTGGAAACTCTACAACTATTCAGTATCAAGTTATCGCGAAGATACCAACTACGCTAACCATTGGCTATGTAGGGAACAGGGAGTTTGCGGGATATCTAAGGCGTCAGGACACAGGCACATATCTGGCGTACAAGCCCGTTAAGCTGACGGTTACGTACCTTTCTGGAACTATATGGCAGACAACAACCTATGACTTGCAGACAAGGCAGGATGGCTACTATAGCCTAGAGTTCCTATTCTACTGGAACAGGGCAACAATCGCCTTCGAAGGAGACGAAACGTACGCCTCAAGCTCGGCAACAATCACGCGATGACTCGAACCCATCGTGAAAGCTTGAGCTCTCTGAAGCGCCGTTTCAGCTCCAGCTGTGGACATTTTTCTCAGGGTAGAGGATAGGAGAGAATGGAAAGTTTCTGAGCTAGGGGCCTTCGTATTGCTTTGTTATCTCGCCTGCTTGGGGCACGCCGTCCATTGCGCCTGCGTCTGTCCATTTGAATACGTAGGCGCTCTTCGTATAGGCGGCGAGGCTGGGCTTTATGACTTCTTTGAAGTATACTCCGCCTCCGAAGGTTCCTTTCCATCCCAACCCATAGATTATGAGGACGAAGTTGCCATTGCTATCCTGGAACACCATTACGACGAAAAGATCGTTGTGGGTGAAGTCTGTTGTTGCAGGGAGAGAGGCCACCTTTGTGCCCCCTTGAGTCTGGAATCCCCACTCAGTCGCTTCTACATACGCCTTCAACGGCGTCTGTCCAGTCCGCTCATAGTAATCCACAACCCAGTTAGGTCCCCGCCCACCCACAACCACAACCTGCTTGCCTGATAGAAGCACCTTACCGTAGTTGGAGGGCGGATTGGATTCAGGGCTTTTGGCCACCACGATGGCTGGGTTGCTGTCGTAGCATATCACTTGGCTGTTTGCGCATAGCCCGTAGAGGAAGCCTGCCGCAGTAGCGTCGTAGGCTGCGAACGCATCCTGCCAAGGAGCCGTAGAGGAAACCATCCTGTACGGATCAGCATATATGAAATACACGGTGTTGGTCGATGCCGACAAGATCTGATTAGAGGTCTCATTCAATCCTCTGGGAGCTCTATCATAGATGAACCTGGCAGCGGCTATGATTATTCCGTTTGTTCTGTCAACGAGGGTGGGGACCTGTCTCCCGTTTTGATCTACGCCGTCCCCATAGCCGCCGACTGTGGGGCCGCCTAGGGTTGTATTCAGGTAGTCGATCATTGGGAGTGTGTAGGCTGTGTCAAAGAGCGCCTGATAGGCGATAGCGGTCCTCAGGTAGGCTATGGGAGTGATTGGGCTGGGTGTGATAACCCACGTCTCTCCGCCGGCGACGATCCATTCATATACGTAGGTTGGATTTGGCAACGCGGTGCTGCCTTCACTCCACGCCTCCCATTTTCCAGTGGCGTCGTGTCTCTTCTCCTGTGCAAGGTAGACGTTTCGTGTGAGTTCTGTCAGTTGTGGGTCTGGGTCTACGAAGAACATTCCTAGCTGTAGCGGCTCGCTTGTCAGATATGCGCTTGGCAGAGCTATGCCGTATGTTGTGACCTTCGGTCCATTCATCATCTGGTTCAGCTTTCCCAAGGCTTCTTGAACAGGTGTGTAGGAATCGTATCCGAAGTACTTGAAGCCTTGAGAGATGTACCAAGCGTAGATGCCGCCTGTTTGACTGAACTTTTCTGGGCTTCCTGCTAGGTAGACTGTGTTGAATCGAACCTTGACTATGTTGTCTATGGTTGCAGCCAGGTCTGGCCTGAACGTCTTCAGGCGGTACATAGCGATGAGGAACTGTCCGTAGTCTGAGACATTGGTTTCCTCGGAGGTCAGGTCGGTGGCGGGGGTGCCTGTTCGCGAATTATACCAGAGGTAGGGCAGGTTGTTGCTCGTGAGCTGGCATATCTGAAGCCAATTGACCACTCTGTTCACTCGGTCATCCGAGCCCCATGTGCCTGTCTTAACTAGGAGCCCTAGCCTCGACGCGTCCATTATGGCGTAAAGGTAGGTTCCAAGATCCCAAAAAGTGAAGTAGATAAAGATCAGGGCAGCGAGAGGCAGACCGGTCGTCGGGTCAACTCCCAGGCTTGTTGAGACGCCGTAGTACCCCCAAGCGTTGCTGGCCCATTTCAGCCAAGTCGAGTTCGGTAGCGTACTCCCTCCCGTCTTAGCGACCCTTACCCCGACAGGTCCAGCAATCGGAGCTAGCTGCAGCCCGATCAGTAGGGCAAGCATCGATAGCCCTGTCGCCCTATTTGACTTGGAAAGAAGCATAACCTACACCATTTTGCCTCACTTCAAGGAAACCGTTCCAAGATAGTCATTAAGATGAGGATTGAAGCTCCTAAGCTCTTTCTTTCTCTGTACCAGAGCAGTCACCTTCGTTGCTCATGCTGGGCGTATTGCTTTTCGTCGCTTTCCACGTGTTCCTATGAGGTAACCTTTCTGGTGCCAGACATGCTGTAGCATGAGTATATGCCGGCTTATAG
>Ga0209314_10000912_pt1 | contig 13376 bp, 15 predicted proteins | sample I19B2metaG_FD_184146 | JGI IMG/M metagenome (GOLD analysis project Ga0209314, IMG submission 184146) | Lake sediment bacterial and archeal communities from Gulf of Boni, Indonesia to study Microbial Dark Matter (Phase II) - ​I19B2 metaG... | ecosystem: Environmental > Aquatic > Freshwater >...
TCTGACAAGTTTTCAACAAAAAAAGATTTTGTCGATGAAATCATAAGAGTGGCGAAAGACCACGGTAAAAACTTTGAAGCAGGGTATGTTTCAAGCCACAAGTGGTTAAAATCCCAAGATGTGCAGGTTTACTTGAATAGGTTTCGCGCCACGCTAAAACATAGGATCGCTAATGCGAATAAAGATCAAGAAGTTGACAAGGCTTGGAGCATTTACAGATCTAAGAAATGAATGATGAATACTAGCTTAATTGATGTATGCATCTTATTCGCGAAATGATTGTTCTAATTATAAAGTATGCAGCAAATAGCGCTCTAGATTTTAAAGAGTATTAAGTAAAGGAGTCGGGCAATCGCAGCTATAATCATTATTGCTCCGAGGATTCGCGCTGCGCGTGGTCGTTTAGCAATTAAATCCTCAAGCGACATTTTCTTTTTCTTCTCTTCTTCTTTTTCCAATTTTGCTTCCTTCTTCTCTACTTGCGTGAATACTCCACAATTTCTCAGCTAACTCTTTTATATAATCTGCTTTCTCCAGTTTTTTCTTCCATCTTTCAGGAATTGAATCGATTCCGTGATATGCGCCGCTTATCGCCCCGGTCATCGCACCAATGGTGTCCGTGTCCCCGCCTAGGCTTATGGCGTAAACAACTGCTGCTTCAAAACTGTCGTGATGAGATAAGAAAGAGTAGATGGCTGTGGGAACCGAGTTAAAGGCTTCGATCCCGTTCCCGAGTTCTTCGACAACCTTTATTTTATCTAGTTTTTCTGGTAGTAATTTTCCGATTGTCTTCACTTTTTGGGTGTACACGATATCCTTCTTCATAAAGGCGCTTAGCTTTTTCAGGAAGGATTGAGTTTTCAACTGGGTTGGCGCTGTGGATACGGCTAGGGCGATTGAATAGGCCTGTAGTGCCGCGCCTTCTTTTCCCAATTCGTGGGCATGGGTAATTTGGCTTGATTTATACGCGATCGAACATAATTCTTCGGGGTTGTCATGATAGAAAATTCCTATTGGGGCAATCCGCATAGCTGCGCCGTTGCCGTAGGAGCCTGAGCCGAATAGCTTGGTGCTGGCTTTGTCCCAAGCTTCACCTTGGCTTATCCATTGTAAGACGCGAGGTGGTCCAAATCCGTAGCCCCGATAGGCGTTGAAGTTTTTGATAAACGTCTTTGCCAGATGGTCTCCATTGAACCCTTTGTTTTCGATTAATGATTCAGCGATTCCAATCATCATTTCTGTGTCATCGGTGTAGTGACCTGCGGGGAGCCATCCATCAAGCATTTCCCTGATCTCGCTGTACTCTAACTTTATGTCTTCCAATGTCCACCCTTGCACTGGCATGCCTAAAGCATCACCAACAGCTGTACCAATGAGGGCTCCAAGAAATTTAGACTTTAAATCCTCGTTGAAGCAAGGGCTGGTTTGCACTTTATTAGGCTCCATTAATTTTGACCATTTTCTAGATGAAGTATTGTAGAATTTCCTTCAGATTTTTATCTTCGATTGCTAAGTCTGTCGCCTCTTTAACCCTGTGGTCATTGGTGTTGAAGGCTATGCTGAACCCTGCCTTTTTAAATAAGGGAATATCAAAAATGCTGTCTCCAACTACGGCGCATTGCTTGGTGGTGATTCCTTCTATTGCTGCTAGTCGCTGTAAAGTCCGCACTTTTTTCAAAAGTTCTACATTTTCTTTTCCTTCGCCGGTTAATTGTCCCTTCTTGTCAACCAATAACTCATTGGCGAACGATTGGTCTATCCCAAGTTCATTCTTAATGCGATCTGCTAGCAAAGAGATTCCGCTACTAATGATGGCGGTTTTGTAGCCAGCTTTTCTAAGGGCATTAATCGTTTCTTTAGCTCCCTTTATTAGTGGAACTTGGTCAAGTATGCTTTTGATTTGGTTAATGTGGGTGTTTTTCCAGAGTCGGATGTCTGATCTCATAAACTCTTTGAAGCTAATTTCATCTCGGAGATATCTTTGAAAGTTCTCTTCATTATCCACGCCAAATGCTTCATGGACTGTTTGCCAACTGCTTTTGGTATCTACGAGAACTCCATCTAAGTCAAAAACGACCAGTTTGATGTTTCTCAGTTTTTTGTGCATCGTTGTTCTCTCATGTTTTAGATGAATGCGTTGAAGCCATATTTCCCCTTAAGTGGAACATAAAGCACTTTTTCTACTGAGCTTATTTCTATGCTTCCATTTAGTTCCTTTTTCAAGAGGATTAAGTCTTGGGGATGGTTAGGGTGGCCAACTGGGGCGATTAGTTTTCCTCCTATTTTTAATTGATCAATTAATGGTTGTGGGATTTTGGGGCATGCGGCGGTAATGCAAATTTTGTCGTATGGTGCTTCAGCTGGGTATCCTAATGTTCCATCTCCAAGGATGATTAATACATCTTTGTAGCCGAGTTTTTGGAGATTGGCCATAGCAAATTCGTAGGTTTTTTTGTCAATTTCAATTGTAATCACTTTTCCGTTTGCTCCAACTATTTCTCTTGCTATGGCGGCTCCGTAACCTGAACCAGCTCCGATCTCTAAGAATTTATCATCTTTCTTCAGTTTTAATGCCTCGTAAAACATAGGGTAGCTGTGAGGGCATGAGATTGTTGCTTCCTGTCCGGGAATTGGTAGCGGGACCTCAAGGTAAGTGTAATCTTTGTACATTTCTGGGGTAAACTCTTCTCTCGGAACTTTTAGCATCGCTTTAATTATTTGTTCGGATTTGAGGAATCCTTGCTGAATTAACCAGTTGACCTTTTCACGTCTTACTTCTAAGAATTCGCTTGCAGTTTTTGTCGGTTTCTTCGGTGGTGGAATAATCCAGCCCATTGCTTTAACCCCGATGGGCGTGTAAAATATGTTTATGATTGCCAACTTTTTCTGAGGATTTCAATGACTTCTTCGTCAGAGAGGTCATACCATTTTTGATAGGCGTCCGCAACTGCAAAAATTGGGCCACTTCTGATGTTGAGGCATATTAACTTGTTAACGCTTGGAGCCACGAGTTCTATTGCACCTGTAGAGGCTGTCGGTACAGCAACGACTATTTTTTCTGGTGTTTGCTTTTGAACAGATTTTACTGCTACTAACATGGTCGACCCTGACGCTAAACCGTCATCAACGAGAATAACTATTTTCTTCTTCAAATCGGGGAATGGCTTGTTTCCTCTAAACTTTTCAAGCCTCTCTCTGATAATTTGTTGAGTTTGAGAAATGCACCATTGAACAATCTCACTAGTTAGCCCTAGTTGTGCGACTAAAGACTCGTTGAGGAGAACCGTTCCATTATAGGATACTGCGCCAAAACCAGCCTCAGTATTCCATGGAATTTGTATCTTTCTGACAATGATTACGTCAAGTGGGAGGTCGAGATTTTTGGCTATTGTGTGTCCTACTGGGATGCCACCAGCAGGTATTGCTAGCAACTGAACGTTTACCCTATCTACATGATTTTTGAGTTTAGTTGCAAGTAGTTGACCAGCATGCACTCTGTCTTTAAATACAAACTGTTTATCCCTGAATGTTGGCTCATCGATAACATTAGAGCTCATATCTGAACCGGCATTTCATTTGGAGTCGAGTTACCTAAAAAGATGATAGTTTAAAGTGTTTTTAGTTAATCGATTGAACTTCCCTACGTATGGCTTCAAAGCTCGCTTACTTAGGGTGTTCTTTTAAGCGAAATGCCACCGTTAAGGCGCAAACGATGCTTGGAAATGCGCTGAGAATGTATGGATACCGTGCGTCATATAGATCTGCAATCACGCCTCCAGTTGCAGGTGCCAGCATCAGTCCGATAGCACATGAGGTTTCAAAGACGCCCATGGCCACCCCTTTGTTAGTTGAAGGCACGTTGTCTGAAATTAATGCGACTGTAACTGGAAAGATTGCACCAATAGCTAACCCAAGAATGATTACGGCTATTGCTAACGAATTCACGGTTGCCAATGCCGCAATTAAGACCGAACCTACCGCGCAGCCGATTAACGCCGGAACGAGAACTCTTTTCCTTCCAACTTTATCAGAGATTCGTCCAGCGAGTAGGGAAGCGATTATGCGGCCAATCCAAAACAGAGTGAATAATGTGCCTATCCAGAAAACTGCGATTCCCAAATTCTTTGCGTAAACAGCGAAGAGGGTAAGGATCATCCCTAACGCAAAGGTGTATGCGGCGCCTACAACGTTGGAGAGAACAACAGTCCTGTTCATCCAGTTTGGAAATTTTGGTTGTAAGGTTCGTAATGTTGTAACCATTTTAGGGCTCTGTTTCACTTCGGCTCCTCGAATTCTGATTAACGCTATCAAGATTGCCACAATCGACAAAACTAGGTAGAAGGCGAAGGTAGCCCGATATCCAAACATAGAGCCTATTAAACCTCCAGTAAAAGAGCCTAAGGCAAATCCCGTGCCATAGGAGGCTGTACTTAGTCCCATAGCTCTTCCAGCATTCGACGTTCCTGCCAGTTCAGTGATTAAAGCTTCTGCAGGAGGCCACAATGCTGCCCAAGCAATGCCCTCGAGGGCTCTGATAAAGATCATTTGGCTGACTGTTCCAGCTAACAGGTAGAGCCCAGCGGCAACCGCACTTAGTGTTGCACTGAGAACTAGCACGGGTTTACGTCCGCTCCGATCTGAAAATTTCCCGATTGGAGTTGCGAGAATGGTAAAGACGATTGCAAAGGCTGTGCCAATCAAGCCGATTTCAATATACGAGGCGCCGAGGCTGTTTGCATATAAAGGTATGACCGGAGTGGCAATGCCGATTGCCAGTGAAAGTGTGAAGATGAACAAATAGACTGCAACTAAATTAATGTCAGCAGTAAATCGCGTTGATGTGTTCAGGCTACTCAAACACCCTCCAGGGTATTAACAGCAGAACGCTATAATCCTAATTCCGAAGCTCTGGTCTTTAGCCCATTTAAGGTAACTTCGAAAAACTTCTCTTTAGGGATCCCAACTTTCTCGCATAGCTCGATCCTTTTTCTATCTGCGCCTCTTGCAAAATCTTTATCTTTAAACTTCTTGATGACAGTCTCAACTCTAACTTCTCCAAGCTTCTTAGAGGGCATTACTAGGGCGCAAGCGACCAAAAGTCCTGAAACAGCATCGCATGCGATTAATGCCTTCTCCATTCTGGTTTCCGGCTGAACTTTCGTGTAGTCAAAGTTATGTGTCTTTATAGCGCGTTTCACTTCTTCAGGAACTCCTCCTTTTAATAATTCCTCGGATACCATTGCATGCCTTTCCGGTGTTGTTTCTGTTTTTTCGTAGTCAAGGTCATGGAGTAGACCAGTTAATCCCCACAACTCTTCGTCTTCATTGAGATATTTTGCGAGGCTTCTCATTGCGGCTTCAACGGCAAGCATGTGATAAATAATTGTCTTTTTTGTAACGTGCCTCTTGACTAAGTCGAAAGCTTCTTCTCTCGTTAGCATTTTACATCAAACCTTAGTCTCATTCAAGCTAGCTTATTTTAATTAGCCTCTTTTCTTTCCACTACTATTTTTCATTCATGTGCAAAAGTTTCAATTATATTTGAAGTTTTTACACATAAGTAACGTCTAGAGCTTTTGGCTTCAAGTTGAAGGATGGGGTAGTGGATGTCAATCTACGAGGAGCGAGTTAGAAGAATTAGGAAAGTTATGACCGAAAAGGGAGTTAACGCCATTGTGATTGCAGGTGTCGAAAACTACTATTATATCACCGGGGATGTGAGAAGGCAAGCCCGAATGGTCTTTCCCGCAGAAGGCGAACCGACACTTATTGTCTTCTTCACGGAGGAAGAACTTGTTCGGAAGAACACTTGGATAAAGGATGTTAGACCTTGGAGGAACGTTTCCGAACTGATGGGGCACTTCTTTTCAGCCATGAAGGAAAAAGATTTGACGGATAAGACCGTTGGCTTCGATGTTCACAGCACGCCGGGCTTCGAGGTTTACAGATTTAGGAAACTGAATCCGAAAATTAACCTTGTTGAAACTGATGAAGTTTTGATGGAGTTGAGAATGTATAAATCCAGAGAAGAGATCGAGAGAATGCGAGAGGCTGCTAAGATTGCTGAGAAGGGAATGAGGGCTGCGATAGAAACAGTTGCACCGGGAATTAGCGAAAATGAGGTTGCTGCGGAGGCTGAGTATGCGATGCGGAAGGCAGGTGCAGAAAGGTGGGGGACAATCCCTTTTGTGAATTCAGGCTATAGGTCGCTTTATCTTCATGGGTTCGTTTCGCATAAGATCATCGAGAAAGGTGACCCAGTGCTGATCGATGTACATCCAATTTGCAACATGTATGCAGCGGACATGGCGAGGACAGTAGTTTGCGGTCAACCGAGTCAAGAGCAGAAGAAAGCTGCATCAACTTATGTTCAAGCCCAAAAGCAGACCCGTGAAGCAGTGAGACTTGGGTGGAAAGTCGGTGACGTAACTCAGTTCATGAAGGGGACTATGGAGAAACTTCCATACGGCGAATTCAATGTGCCTGCTTACATTCACGGTGTTGGGTTGGAGTTTGAGGAGTGGCCTCATCCTAGCCATTATCCACAGCACAATAGCATTGTATTAAAGCCAAGTATGACAATGTCGATTGGGCACGCTACTCTTCCAGTTCCGGGCATCGGAGGATTTAGGGTTGAGGACACGGTTTTAATTACTGAAGAAGGATGCGAATCCTTAACTACGTATGAGCGAGAACTAATCTAAACCATCTATTTCGTTTTTACTATTATCTTAATAAGAAGGTGGTTTTGTGCGGAGAAGAAAAGTGGTTGTTAATCAATCAGAGTTTGTTCCAGGTGCTCCTATGGAAACCAGTCCTGGAGTTAAGAATTGGAAGGTTATTTATCCAGAGACAGGAGTGGACGCCAGAACCGTGATTATGGGCATCGTTGAAATCAAGCCTAACTGTCATTCTCCGTTACACAGACACAATTGCGAGGAAGTATATTACGTACTTCAAGGTAAGGGGGCAATAGAGTCAGACGGAGAGAGATACGAATTCGAAAAAGGCGACGCTGTATATAACAAGGAGAACTCCACTCACAGAGTGTTCAACACGGATTCTAACGAGGCACTGAAACTAGTAGTTGTTGCAGGAATTATGTTTACTGGGCTATTACCACGCTGGCCAACGGAAAGCCCTTACGAGGTCTTGGAAACAACGAACGAGTAAAGATTGTGAGGCGTTATTGTGCCCTTTAACTTTCCAAGAATATTGTATGTCGTTCAACGTACTCAAGTTTTGGGCAGGCGTAAATTTTTGAGGTCGTCTCTTAAGTTATATGACATAACAACCAACTAAGGTGAAAGGAAGCGAAATCGTGGAAAACATGTTTTATGCTATGTTGGCGGTAGCTGTAGTCAGTCTACTCTCTTTTGTCGGCGTTTTTGCTATTTCTGCAGATGAGAAAAAATTAGACAGCTTTCTGCTAGTGTTAGTAAGTTTTGCTGCCGGCTCTATTTTAGGCGCGGCATATTTTGAGTTGCTTCCTGAGGCAATGGAATTAGTAGAGGGATCGATTAGTTTAGTATACATTACGTTAGGATTCGTGGCATTCTTTTTTCTCGAGCGGTCTATCTACTGGTACCACGGGCATGGGCATATGCGTGGGGCGGAGAAAAAGGTAGAAATTACAGGGGACGTCGGTAAGGCTTCGGTAAAGAATTTTGTATACTTGAATCTGATGGGAGATGCTATTCATAATTTCACTGATGGTGTTGTGATTGCAACCAGTTTTATTATTGGTTTTCCAGTTGGGCTTGTTACCACTGTCGCAGCGGTCTTCCATGAAATTCCGCAAGAAATCGGCGACTTTGCAGTGCTGGTGTATGGAGGCTTAAAGAAATCGCTAGCTTTAGGATTAAACTTTTTTTCTGCGCTTATGGCGGTTGCTGGAAGCGTTTTCGCATACCTCTTTTCCATTTACTCAGAGGGTTTTAGAGGTTTTATGATTGCGTTTGCTGCTGGAGGTTTCATTTATCTGGCTGCTTCTGAATTAATTCCCGAACTACAAGAGGAGAAAAACCTAAGCAAGTCGATTTTGCAATTTGTGTTGTTTACGCTAGGGATAATATTGATCTGGTCTCTTGGACTGATTTTTCCCGAGTAATTTTTGACAGATACCTTGTCAACGTCGATTTTGTTTCCTTAAATATTGGGCGACACGATTAGAATAATGCGATAACTGTTTTCCAATAAATTCACTTACGTGATTGCGAATTTCGTCTGTAAGGTCTAGAACTCATTTAATTTGAATAGCCCCATTCGGGCAGTTTCTAACGCATGCAACGCATCCAACGCACAACTCCTGTTTCTTTACGCATTCTATGCATTTTTGCTCCGCCCTAAGTCCTATACAAGTCTCTTGATAAATCGCATATGCCTTCTTGTCTCGTATCTCCAAGACTGCCATCGGACACACGGACATGCAAATCCCGCAACCGTCGCAAGCACTCAGGTTGATTTGTATCTCTGGCATCTTTCGTCACATATGGGCATTGTTAACTTGAGTATATTGTTATCATAATAGCTCTATATTTTACAATTTTCGAAAGGTTATTATCTAAAAAAGAGCGTTTTTAGAGCAAAAGGAGAAGAGGAAAATGGCAAAATGGAGATGCCTAATCTGTGGTTGGATTTATGATCCAAAAGATGGCGATCCTGATAGAGGGATCAAACCAGGAACGAGGTTCGAGGATCTTCCAAATGACTGGGTATGTCCAGCTTGCGGGGCGCCAAAAGATCAGTTTGAGGAAATACAAGATTAGTTTAAAAAATAATTGTTTTTATTTTCTTAATCTTGTTTCTGCATCATTTGTTTGGTGCTTAAAATTTATTGTCTGACTTTTCTAGCAATCATCTTCCCAAATTCAACAGCTTTTGCAAGGTCTTCCTTTTCAGGGACGAATTTAAAGTCAAGGTCAGCCTCTAATACTTCAACACCTGCTTGACGCAATTCTTCGTTCATGGCTTTGACGGCACCGCCTCCCCATCCATAGGAGCCGAAGCATGCGCCGACCTTACCCTTTGGTTTCAACCCCTTTAGATAGGTCAAGAAACTGGCAACTGTTGGAAACATTCCAACGTTGAGCGTTGGGGAACCGATCAGCAATGCTTTCGCGTCCAAAGTCTCTTTGATTATTTCCGTCTTGTCCGTGGAACTTAGGTTGAACAATATGACTTTGACACCCTCGCTTGAGAGTCCCTCGACCAAAGCCTTAGCAATCATTTCCGTACTTCCCCACATCGTGTCATAGATTACTAAGACCTTGTTCTCAGCTTCTCCTCGAGCCCACTTGGCATAAGTGCTAACTATCTCTTGCGGGTGTGAGCGCCAAATTACGCCATGACTGGGGCCGATTATGTTTATTTTTAAGTCTTTGAGTTTTTCTAAAGTGCTTTGCACTATAGCTCCAAAGGGCATAACTATGTTGGCATAGTATTTTGCCGCTTCTGGCATAATGACTTCCAACCCTACTTCATCGTCAAACCTCTTAGACGTGGCAATATGTTGTCCAAAAGCGTCGTTTGGCAGTAGGATGCTATCGGTCTCAACGTAGGTTGCCATAGAGTCTGGCCAATGCAACATGGGCGTCTCGATAAATTTCAGTTTCCTCTTCCCTAGACTAAGTTCATTGTTTATCTGTTTAACCGTCACAAACGGCCAGTCAGTCTTGTAATGTTTCAATAAACCTGGTTTCCCTCGTTCAGACGTAATCAACTTAGCTTTCTTTGCTATTTCCATTATTTTAGGAAGTGAACCAGAATGATCGGTTTCCACGTGATTTGAGATAACATAATCGATGTCTTTTGGTTCCACGATTTCTTCGATTCTTTGCAACATTTCACCGAAAAATAACCCTTTCACGGTATCTACTAGCGCAACCTTCTCGTCGATAATTAAATATGCATTGTAGGTAGTTCCGTATGGAGTGTGATATCCGTGAAAACTTCTAATATTCCAATCTATTGCTCCAACCCAAAATAATCCTTCAGTTAGAGCTACCTTAGTCATTAGATCCACCTCAAGGCTTTACCTTGTAGTAAGTCGGTTAAGGCTTTTTCTAACGGGTTTAAAGTTTTTCTCTGAGTTTTGCTATCTGGTTTTCAAGCTCCTCTATTCTCCGCTCACACGCCTCCAATCTTTCATTAAGGATGAAACTTGTGCGGCGTGTACAGTACCAGTCTTCGGGTTTGGTTAATTTTTGGTCTCGTATCGCGCTTCCTAAGTCTGGTAATAGGACAACCTGTAATGTTGAGGGGACAAGTTTGCCGTCTCTTTCATGATACCTAATTATAAGTGAAATAGTATTGGGATACCGGCTTTGAATAAACTCGGCGAAATCTTCTGTGCTGTGTTGTGCTAACTCTTCAAACGTCTGTCTAGGGAATAGAATCTCTTTTTGTTCTTCCCTGACATGTTGTATGGATAAAGCTCCATTCGCGCCCTGTTTTAGTATGGTGAGGAGAGTGATGGGTATCCTTACAAACTTGGCTTTCGATAGAAATGGCTGGGAAGTTTCAGTATTATTGGTCATGTTAAGGAGCCTTCAGGTTTTACTATATTGTCTTTCCTTATTTGTTTAGTTGATGAGTTTTCTAGCAAAAGCTAAGGGTAAAGGCAAGTTGATTAAGTTAACTTTTCTATGGGTTTAATTATCACCGCAGTTCCATGAGCAGCGAAGATCGTTGCTGTTCCATTTAGTATGTCACTAGTTTCGAAGTCAGTGCCGATAACGGCATTCGCGCCTACAGTTCTGGCGTTTTGAACGAGTCTTTCTAACGATTCTTTTCTTGCTTTTTCGCATTCTGACGTGTATGCGGTTACTTCGCCTCCAACTACACTCTCAATTCCCGCTACAATTTTACCGCCTACCCCTCTGGTTCTTACGGTTAGACCATGGATTACACCAAGAGTTTTCACAATTTCATAACCTGGAACCGCAGGCGTAGTTGTAACTATAACATCTTGCACTTGTATGGGCGGGGTGATCGGAGTTGGAGTGATCGGTACAGTGGGTTCAGGGGTTCCGCAATATGGGCAGAAGTGGGCGTCTGGCTTGATTTCTTTTCCACAGTTTTTGCAGTATGGCAAACTCTTTCACGATCCTTTAGGTGGCTGCAATTTTTTTAAAAAACTTTTAATTGCCTTGTCGGCTGGTTTGTCTTCGTATAGAACCGCGTAAAGTTCCTTCAGGAGGGGGAGATCGTTTTCGATGTTTAGCTTGTCTTCTTTTTGCAGTATTCGTCCCAGTTCGTATGCCTTTTGGGTCGTCGGATAGCCTTCAACTGTTTGTTTTCTCTTTTTCATCTCATCTAATGCTTGGGTTGATGTCATCCCTGATCCAAGTATTTCTCCAAAAAACGCGTTTCGTCCTCCTTTGCATGTAACATCTAAATCCCCTATGCCTGCCAAGCCCATTACCGTTTCAGTTTTTCCTCCTAGCGTTTGAATTATCTTGCTCATCTCTTTGACCGCATACGTGAACACCAAGGCTTTTGTGTTATTCATTGTTTCTAGGTTGTTTCGTTTTTTCAGTCCATCGCAGATGCCTACTGCGATTGCGTATACGTTTTTCAGGGCTGCGCATAATTCGACGCTTTTCACGTCAGTTGTGATTTCTACTCTGTACTTGGGGGTAGAGAATATTTTCTGGCATAGCTCAGCTGCCTTAATGTTCTTTGAGGCGAAGGTGACGGCAGTTGGGATTTCTTGTGCTACTTCTTTTGCTATTGATGGCCCTCCAATGGCTACAATTGGGATTTTCCCACGAAATTCTTTCGAGATCTCACTTTCAATTACCTCCGGCATTGTCAAAATTTTTCCAGTTGGTTCAGTTTCTAAACCCTTGGCGACGGTTACAATAATTACGTCTTTCCTTAGATGTGGGGCTAACCTCTTTGCGATGATTTTCACCGCCTCTGAAGAAATGCCGAGCACGACGATTTGTCTATCTTTTAAAGCTAAGTCCAATTGATCAACTGAAAACGTTTCAACATTTTTTGGGATTCTGAGATTTAACCGGGGATGAAAGCCTGTCTTTCGTATTTCCTCTATAATGTCCGTGTCCAGTTCGGTTCCCCACAAATTAATTTCATGATTATTTGTAGCTAACGGTACCGTCAAGGCGCTTCCCATGACGCCGGCCCCGAGAATCGCAATTTTTACCATCTGGCTTTGCTCCCAATTAAGTAAGAACGAACTAGGTTTTTTATCGATTTAGCTTGGAGTATAAAGAAGAAATTCCGACTCCAACATCTTATAAGGGCACAATTAAAAATTGTGGCTACTATAATTGGAGGACGAGAAAGTAAAAATGACTAAGAAACTTTTCTGGGAGAACCCTTATCAATTTGAGTTCGATGGAACCGTATTAAAAATTGATGGAAACAAAGTCGTCTTGGATAAAACTTGCTTCTTTCCCAGGGGCGGTGGGCAAGTTGGTGACATCGGCGAAATCAACGGGATACGAGTTGTTGACACTCAAAAGGACGAGACGTATACCTTGATTCACCTACTTGAAAAAGAACCCTCCTTCAAAGTTGGAGATCTTCTGCACGGAAAAGTAGATTGGGAAAGAAGATACAAAATAATGAAGCTACACTCCGCCGCGCACATAGTTTACTATTTAATGCGAGAAGTTTTCGGAGATACCTGTAAGCCAGTTTCTTCAGGCTTGCTCGACGATAAGAAAGATAGGTCTGACTATTTTTTCGCTGATAAACTAGACCTGGAGAAACTTAAGCAAGTAGAAAGGAGAGCAAATGAGGTTATCGAAAGGGGCTATGAAATTCAAACGTGGAGCGACGAGCAGGATCCAAATCGTAGATATTGGAAAATTGAAATTTTTCCGGAAATGGCATGTGGGGGAACTCATCCAAAGAACACCCATGAAATCGGGAGAATTCGTATAGACCGAGGAAAGAAGCCTGGAAGTGGTAAGGAAAGAATAGAAATAAGTTTAATCTAAGCACAATTTTGGCATTTTATAATTGAATCACAAATAGGATGGCTTATTGAGGCTGCGCTTTCCATTCTTTGTAAGTAACTGATGCCACTGCATTGAACTAAGATCACTTAGTAATAGGATGCGTTATTCAAATGTATAATGGAGTGTTTGGAACTTTCTTCGAAACTCGACGACTTCACGCTTGACGCAAATGGGATCTTCTCTTCGGATTAATACCCTTTCGGTGAACTCGGCAATCGTATCCATGTCATCTTCCTTCATTCCAAACCGCGTCATCTCTTGGGATCCTAGGCGAAAGCCTGTCGGCGTAGCTGTATTCCATGGTAGCGGCGAGATATTTGTGATGATATTTGCTTTTTCTAATCGTTTTACAGCGTTAGGGGCGCTCATTAAGTTGGCTACGTC
>Ga0209314_10000913_pt1 | contig 13373 bp, 9 predicted proteins | sample I19B2metaG_FD_184146 | JGI IMG/M metagenome (GOLD analysis project Ga0209314, IMG submission 184146) | Lake sediment bacterial and archeal communities from Gulf of Boni, Indonesia to study Microbial Dark Matter (Phase II) - ​I19B2 metaG... | ecosystem: Environmental > Aquatic > Freshwater > Lake...
CACCAGCTCCACCCGGCCATCCAGCCCGGCGGCAACAAGCCTCTCCCTGGTGCGCGCCAGGGCCTCCTCCTGGATATCGAAACCCCAGACCCTACCCTCCTCCCCCACCAATTCCGCCAGGAGCAGGGTGTCCTGGCCGTTGCCGCAGGTGGCGTCCACCACCCGGTCGCCGGGCCTGATCCGCTCCCGCAGAAAATGGTGGCACAGTGGCACCGCCCCGCGGATTCCCGCCGGTTCCCCCCTTCCTGAATATACGGTTTTCTTCACAAAACCTCCCATCCATGAGCCTGGCAGTGACCTGCGGCAAGGTAACATTCGCAACAAATCTGCAGCGTTGAAAGCATCTCGTACCACAAGGGGGGAGCGAATACAATCATCTCACTGCAAGCCATGGTAATGAACCGATTGTTACCCCCGGACGAACTGGTAAACTTGCATCCAGCGGCAACTATGCAGAGTGGGGGGGGGTGACATGCCTTGCAGAAAGCATTCGAAAGTTGCAGCTAAGATCGGCAAAATTCTGGTGATTCTCGTCACCATAACCTTCTGGACGGCATGGCGCCCGTCACCCGGCCTTGGAGCAACTGTCAAGCAGGTGCTGGTCATGCACTCCTACCATCAGGGGTACAGATGGACGGACGAACTGACCAGGGGGATTTCCGACGCCCTGCGGAGCGAAGGGAAGAGCGTCCAGATCCGCTATGAATACATGGATACCAAAAGGGTCTCGGACCCCTCCTATTTCCAGTACCTCTTCCAGGTTTACAACCACAAGTACCGCGACTCCCCCTTCGCGGCCATCATCGCCACGGACAACGATGCCTTCGAGTTCCTCAAAAGCTACCGGGACCGGCTTTTCCCCGCCACGCCAGTGGTCTTCTGCGGGGTGAACTATTTCGACCCATCCCAGCTAGCCGACAGGAAGCTCTTCACCGGAGTCAATGAGGCCGCCGACATCCGGGCTACCATCGATCTCGCCCTGCGGCTCCATCCGGCAACAAAGCAGATTGCGGTCATCAACGACACCACGACCACCGGCCTCATCGTCCACCGGGAAGTGGAGCGACTGATCCCGGCATACCGGGACCGGGTAAATTTTCTCTTCCTGGAAGAGATGACGATGCAGGAAATCCTGGATCGGGTGAGAAAGCTAGGCCCGCACAGCTTGGTCTTCTACGGCCTCTTCTTCAGGGACAGGGCCGGCAGCTTCTTCGAGTACGACGAAGGGATCGCCCTGATAGCGGAGGCCAGCCAGGTTCCCGTCTATGGTGTCTGGGACTTCTATCTAGGCAACGGACTCACCGGCGGGAAGCTGACCAGCGGCTACCACCAGGGGGAGACGGCAGGCAGGATGGCTGTCCGCATCCTGCACGGGGAACCGGTGGAAACCATCCCCGTCGTCATGAAAAGCCCCAACCGCTTCATGTTCGACTACCTGCAGATGCAGCGCTTCCACATCCCCCCCGAGGCCCTGCCAGAGGGGAGCAAGGTCATCAACCAACCGAGCACCCTCTACCACGTGCCGCGCAACATCTTCTGGGGGGCAGTGGCCGCCCTGGCCGCTTCCGCCGTCATCATCATCCTGCTGCTGCACAACTCGGCAATCAGGAGGAGGGCGGAGCGGGAACTGCGACAATCCTTCCTCAAGTACCGGATAGTCTCCGACAACACCTACAACTGGGAATACTGGCTCGATCCAGAGGGACGCTTTCTCTACACCTCCCCCTCATGCCTGCGGATCACCGGCCACACCGCCGCGGAATTCCATGCCGATCCCGAATTGCTGACGAGGATGGTTCTTGCCGACGATACCGGCCAGTTTCTCCTTCACCGCCACGAAGTCACCAGCAAACGGGCCGAAGCCGAACTGGAATTCCGCATAGTCCGGCCGGACGGAGAGCATCGCTGGATCCACCATGCCTGCCTGCCGGTCTTCGACGACAGAGGTCATTACCTGGGGACACGGGCCAGCAACTCGGACATTACCGAGCGCAAGCTGGCCGAGGAGAAGAACCTCAGGCTGGCGGAGATCGTCAACTCCTCGGACGACGCCATCATCGGCAAGAACATGGACGGGACCATCGCCAGCTGGAACAGGGGGGCGGAAAAGATCTTCGGCTACACGGAAGCGGAGATGATCGGCAAGCCGATTGGCACCCTCATCCCACCCGAGCATCTCCATGAGGTGCTGCAGATTCATGACAGGATCAGGAGAGGGGAGCATGTGGAGCACTTCGAAACCGTGCGCACCAGGAAGGACGGCAAGAGACTCTACATATCCCTCACCTACTCGCCAGTCACGGACGAAAAAGGGAGAGTAGTGGCCATCTCTACCATCGGGAGGGACGTCACCGAACTGAAAAATGCCGAGCGACTCCGCCTGGACAGTGCCCGGATCAACCGGGAGCTGGAAATTGCCCAGGACATCCAGCAGTCCTTTTTGGCCTCCTGTCCGGAGAGTGTTCCGGGGCTTCTCATGGCAGGCTGCTGCATCCCCGCCGCCCATGTGGGTGGTGATTATTACGACGTCTTCACACCGGAAGAAGGTCTGGTGGACATGGTCATCGCCGACATTTCAGGTCACAGCGTAGGCTCTGCCCTGCTCATGTCCGAAACCCGCAGCGTCCTACATGCCAGAATATCAGCGCAGCTCTCGCCCGGCAAGCTCCTTGCCGCGGTCAATGATCTGCTCCAGGAAGATCTCTGGCGGGCCGAGCTGCAGATCACCATGTTCTATGCACGGCTGGATGCAAGAAAAATGATCCTCTCCTTCGCCAGCGCCGGCCACCCACCCCCGATGCTTTACCGGTGCGCCGACGGGATTCTTGAGCAACTCGATGCCGACGGCCTGCTGCTTGGCATTCGCAAGGGCGTAACCTTCGAGGAGAAGAAGATCGGCGTAAAACCTGGCGACACCCTTCTCATGTACACAGACGGCGTTACTGAAGCGGAAAATCCCCTCGGCGAGTTCTTCGGCAGCGAGCGGCTCGGCAGGATTGTCATCACCCGGCACGGACTCCACCCGAGGGGGGTCATCGACTCGATCATGGCGGAGTTGACGACTTTCGCCTCAGAGCGCCCCCGCACTGACGATGTAACCATTGTCGCCAGCACCTTCCGGTAAGCCGGAGAGGGATGATGTATTAGGCGTAGCGACACATTAATTAGCATGTATTTTTAGCGGATGTATGTTAAAAAAGTTCCGTTTTTGGCAACAGGACAAGTTCGCTCCACTTAAGTATCCCCTTGGATGACAGAGATGCTCCAGACGACCCCACCCATATCCCGCGCCATGACATCCTTCCCTCCGCCAGCAGAATCACTGCCGAAAAGCCGTGAAGGAACAGGGGATGAGCATGCCTCCCCCATTGACAGGGCCATAGGCGCCAGCCGGGAGTTTTTCCTCGGACAGCAGCTCCCCGAAGGCTACTGGTGGGCCGAGCTGGAGTCCAACGCCACAATCACCGCAGAGTACCTGATGCTCTTCCATCTCCTCGGCTCAGTCGACCGGGAGCGGGAGAGGAAGATCGTCAACTACCTCCTCGGGAAGCAGACAGCCGCCGGTTTCTGGGCCATCTACCACGGTGGCCCCGGCGACCTCTCCACCACGGTGGAGGCCTACTTCGCCCTGAAGCTGGCAGGCACCCCGGCGGACCACCCGGCCATGGCAAAGGCGCGGGAGTTCATCCTCTCCCAAGGGGGGATACTCAACTGCCGGGTGTTCACCAAGATCTTCCTCGCCCTTTTCGGCCAATTCTCCTGGTACGGAGTCCCCTCCATGCCGATAGAGCTGATGCTCCTCCCCGACTGGGCCTACTTCAACCTCTACGAGCTCTCCAGCTGGTCCCGGGCGACCATAGTGCCACTCTCAATCGTCATGGCGAAAAGGCCGGTGACGGATATCCCGGCAGAGGCGCAGGTGCGGGAGCTCTACCTCCGCCCGCCGCGGGCAACAGACTTCACCGTCAGTAATGCGGACGGGATCTTCACCTGGAAAAACTTCTTCACCGCAGCCGACCACCTGCTGAAACTCTACGAGAAGAGCCCGATCCGCCCCCTGGAGGGGCGCGGCCTGGCAATAGCCGAACAGTGGGTGCTTGACCACCAGGAGGAGAGCGGCGACTGGGGCGGCATCCAGCCGGCCATGCTCAACTCGGTCCTGGCCCTGCACACACTTGGCTACCCCCCAGATCACCCAGCCATGGCCAGGGGTCTGCAGGCCCTGGCGAACTTCGCCATCGAAACCCCGGACACCCTGGTGCTGCAGTCGTGCGTATCACCGGTCTGGGACACGGCCCTGGCCCTGAAGGGTCTCTTGGACGCGGGGCTGCCGGCGGATCACCCGGTAGCGGTCAGGGGAGCCGAGTGGCTGCTGCAGAAAGAGGTTAAAATCCGCGGCGATTGGCGGGTAAAATGCCCGGAGCTGCGCCCCGGGGGTTGGGCCTTCGAGTTCCGCAACGACCACTACCCGGACGTGGACGACTCGGGCTTCGTCATGATGACCATCCGGGATGTGAAGGTTACCGACCCGGAAGGGAGGGACGCAGCCATCCGCCGCGGGATCGAGTGGTGCCTGGGGATGCAGAGCGCAAACGGCGGCTGGGGTGCCTTCGACCGGGACAACACCAAGCACCTCCTCAACAAGATCCCCTTCGCCGACCTGGAGGCGCTCATCGACCCCCCCACCGCCGACCTCACCGGGCGGATGCTGGAGCTGATGGGGAGCTTCGGCTACGGCAAGGAACACCCCCGGGCGGTGCGCGCCCTGGAGTTCCTCAAAAAAGAGCAGGACCCGCGTGGCCCTTGGTGGGGGCGCTGGGGGGTCAACTACATCTACGGAACCTGGTCTGTCCTCTGCGGCCTGGCCGCAATCGGCGAGGAGATGGGCCAGCCATGGATCAGGAGGTCGGCCGCCTGGCTGAAGTCGGTGCAGAACGAAGACGGCGGCTGGGGGGAGAGCTGCGCCTCCTACCACGACCCGGCCCTGGCAGGGGTCGGCACCAGCACCCCCTCCCAGACATCCTGGGCGCTGCTGGCCCTGATGGCGGCAGGGGACATCCATGCCCCCGAGTCGGTGCGCGGCATCCAGTTCCTCCTGGAGAGACAGAAACCAGACGGCACCTGGGACGAGGATGAGTTCACCGGCACCGGTTTCCCCAAACACTTCATGATCAGGTACCACATCTACCGCAACTGCTTCCCCCTGGCTGCCCTTGGAACCTACCGCCGCCTTACGGGGGGGGAGCAGTGAAGGCCTTCGTCACCGGCGGCAGCGGCTTCATCGGCGCGGCCATAGTCCGTGCCCTGCTGGAAGACGGCTTCGGCGTGCGCGTCCTGCTCCGCCCGGGGAGCGACCGGCGCAACCTGGCAGGGCTGGAAGTGGAGCAGTGGGAAGGGGACCTGCTCCAACCGGCATCCCTGGCGAATGGGATGGCCGGCTGCGACCTACTCTTCCACGCAGCAGCCGACTACCGCCTCTGGACTCCAGAGCCGGCGGCCATGTACGCCGCCAATGTGGACGGCACCCGCAACATCCTGGCTGCCGCACTGGAGAGCGGTATCAGCCGCGTGGTCTACACCAGCAGCGTCGGCACCCTGGGGAACCCCGGGGACGGCAGGCCCGGCACGGAAGAGACCCCCGTCACCCTGGCCGACATGGTCGGCCATTACAAAAGGAGCAAGTTCCTGGCGGAGCGGGAGGCGGAGAGCTTTCTCGCAAAGGGGCTCCCCCTGGTGATCGTCAACCCCTCCACCCCTGTAGGCCCGGGGGATGTCAAGCCGACCCCCACGGGGAAGTTGATCGTTGACTTCCTTAACGGCCGCATGCCCGCCTACCTGGAGACGGGGCTGAACATCATCGACGTGGACGACTGCGCCCGCGGCCACCTGCTGGCCGCCAGCCGCGGAGAGATCGGCAGAAAATACATCCTCGGCGGGGAGGACCTCTCCATGAAGGAGATCCTCCGGCTGCTGGCCGCGGCAAGCGGACGGCCGGCCCCCAAGATGCGCCTCCCCCGCCTGCCCGTGCTCCTGGCTGCCCACGCCAGCGAAGCGGTTGCCAGGGTTACCGGCAGGGAACCCCTCATACCAGTGGCGGGGGTGAGGATGGCGGCGAAGAAGATGTTCTTCGATTCGTCCCGGGCAAGAGCGGAACTGGGGCTGGACACAGGGGCTCCGGCAGTCGCCCTGCAAAGAGCTGTTGACTGGTTCCGCGCAAACGGTTATGTATCTCCCCAGGAGTCATGAATGAGCAGCATTCTTGCAAACATAGAGAGCCCTGCCGATGTGAAGAGGCTCTCACCTTCCGAGTTGGAGAGCCTGGCAGCTGAGATCCGCGCCTTCCTCCTGGAGACGATCTCCAGGACCGGCGGCCATTTGGCCTCCAACCTGGGGGCAGTGGAACTCACCCTGGCACTGCACTACTGCTTCGACTCACCACGGGACCGTTTCGTCTGGGACGTGGGTCACCAGGCCTACACCCACAAGATCATCACCGGCCGACGGGACCGCTTCCCCACCCAGCGCCAGTACAAGGGGCTATCCGGCTTCCCCAAACGGAGCGAATCCCCCCACGACCCCTTCGGCGCCGGCCACGCATCCACCTCCATCTCCGCCGGCCTGGGGATGGAGGTTGCCAGCGGCATCAAGGGTGAGGCGGGGCGAGTTGTCGCCATTATCGGCGACGGCTCCCTCACCGGCGGCATGGCCTTCGAGGCCCTCAACCAGGCGGGGCACCTGAAGCAGAACCTGATCGTCATCCTCAACGACAACGAGATGTCCATCTCCGAGAACGTCGGCGCCTTCGCCACCTTCGTCTCCCGCAAGATGACCAGCTCCTACTACCGCGGCCTGCGCAAGGAGATGGCCGATCTCCTTAGCAGCATCCCGGCCTTCGGCCGCAACATCCTCCAGTTCGCCCGCCGCGCCGAGCACTCCCTCAAGGGGTTCCTCACCCCGGCGGCCCTGTTCGAGGCCCTGGGCTTCGAGTACTTCGGCCCCATACCCGGCCATGACCTGCCGCAGATGATCGACATCTTCTCAAACCTGCGCAGCGTCGAGGGGCCGGTGCTGGTGCACGTCGTAACCCGCAAGGGGAAGGGGTACCCTCCGGCGGAGAAGGAACCCGGGAAGTTCCACGGCGTCGGCCCCTTCGACCTGAAGAGCGGCGCCACCACTGGTGGCAAGGGGGGGGCCAAGTCCTACACGGCCGTATTCGGCGAGACCATGGTCAGGCTCGGGGAGGAGGACGATAAAATCGTCGCCATTACCGCCGCCATGCCCGACGGCACCGGTCTCACCCCCTTCAGCAAGCGCTTCCCCCAACGGTTCTTCGACGTGGGGATAGCAGAGCAGCACGCCCTCACTTTTGCCGCCGGCCTGGCAACCGAGGGGCTGCGGCCGGTGGCGGCCATCTACTCCTCCTTCACCCAGAGGGGTTACGACCAGCTCTTCCACGACATCTGCCTGCAGAAGCTTCCGGTAACTGTAGCCATGGACCGGGGGGGGGTGGTGGGTGACGATGGCCCGACCCACCACGGGGTGTTCGACTTCTCCTTCACCCGCCACCTCCCGGAGCTTACGGTCATGGCACCGAAGGACGAGAACGAGCTGCGCCACATGCTGAAGACCGCCGTCTACCTGGGGAGGCCGGCAACCCTCCGCTACCCCCGCGGTGCGGGCTACGGCATCCCCCTGGAACAGGAGCTGCGTCAGATTCCCATCGGCAAGGGGGAGGAGCTGGCCGGAGGGGGTGACGTGGCCATCGTGGCCATCGGCTCAGGCGTGCAGCCGTCCCTGCAGGCCGCCATGGAGCTGGAAAAGGGTGGGATCCGGGCGACGGTGATAAACGCCCGCTTCGTCAAGCCCCTGGACAGGGAGCTGATCCTGGCGGCTGCAGGTAGATGCGGCGCCCTGGTTACCGTGGAGGAGAACGCCCTCATGGGGGGATTCGGCAGCGCCGTGCTGGAGCTCCTCGCCGACGAGGGGATCTTGGGCCTGAAGGTGAAGAGGATAGGCATCCCCGACCGTTTCATCGAGCACGGCAGCCAGGAGCAGCTGCGCCGCGACCTGGGGCTGGATGCCGCCGGCATCGCCGCCACGGTGCGGGAGCTTCTGGCAAATTAGCATCCAGGCCAAGTTGGACGCACGAAAAAGGGGGAGGCCGTGAAGAGCCTCCCCCTTTAGTTTTTCATATTGTTGCCACCGGTCACAGTGAAGCCAGGTACTCCAGAATCATCTTCCCCTCCCGGTGGGAGATATCCCCGCCGGTCAGCCTGATCTTCTTGACGACGATACTCTTCAGGTTCTTCTCGTAGCTCTCCCGCTCCCTGCGCAGCTCCTTCAGCTTGTCCATGATGCGACCCTCGGTATGGCAGGTGGTGCAGTATTTTTTTCACCAGAGCATCCCCTGCTATCCGCATCTGGGTCAGCCCCTTCTCACCGGGACAGCCCATTGGACCGCAATCGGCAGCAGGCGAAATAGGCTCAACCGCGGATATTGCCGCCAGGGGCATCCACAGGACAACGAACGACAGCAGGACCAGCCTCATTCCCCCTCCTAAATGACAGAACAGTTTGCCTGATTCAACTAGAATCCTCACAATTGACAACTTGTACCAAATACAAAAGTTAACGGTCAAGCCACTTAATGATTTTATCCCTGTCGAACAGCTCAGCCGCCCCACATTTCAATATCTGCACTTAATTATAAACGGGTGGAACACCAGCAGACCGGTCGCCGGCTTTTTGCCAAGATTGCCAAGCAGAGCCCGGCCTGCTATAGTGACCAGTTCCAATATCTGGAGAAAAAGCAGCTCTCCCGGACAAGATGAAAGGATCTCCCCGTGCGCTTCCCCTGGCGGCTCAACTACGATCTTGGCAGATACATAATCGGCAACGGCCTGCGAAAAATCGAGCGCTATCCCCTGGTACTGATGCTGGAGCCGACCCACCTTTGCAACCTGGCCTGCTCCGGCTGCGGCCGCATCCGCGAGTATAGCGACACCATCGGCGAGATGATGACCCTTGATGAGTGCCTGGGAGCGGTTGACGAATGCCGGGCACCGATAGTCACCATCACCGGCGGCGAACCGCTCCTCTACCCCCACGTCTACGACCTGGTCGCGGAGGTGCTCCGGCGCGGCAGACATATCCAGTTCTGCACCAATGCCCTGCTCCTCGGGGAGGCAGTGGAGAGGCTCATGCCCCACCCGAACTTCACCCTGAACATCCACATGGACGGCCTGGAGGAGACCCACGACAGGATCCTTGAGCGCAAGGGGACCTTCAGAACCGCCGTGGAGGGGATCAGGAGGGCAAAGAAGCTTGGCTTCAGGGTCTGCACCAACACCACCATCTACAGGGATTCGGACCTGGGGGAGATGGAGAGTCTCTTCTCCCTCCTCACCGGGCTCGGGGTGGACGGCATCCTGGTGGCGCCGGGGTTCAGCTACGAGGCGTTGGGGGAGGAGCTCTTTCTGGAGCGGCGCGAAATAGAGAAAAAGTTCCGCGAGATTTACCCCATGAGCAGGCGCTTCCGCTTCTGGTCGACCCCCATGTACCTCCGCTTCCTCATGGGGGAGAAGCAGCTGCAGTGCACCCCCTGGGGGAACCCCACCAGGAATCCCAGGGGGTGGAAGGCCCCCTGCTACCTGATCACAGACGGCCACTACAAGAGCTTTGCCGAGTTGATGGAGGAGACGAAATGGGAGCGCTACGGCGTGGGGAGGGACGAGCGCTGCAGCCAGTGCATGATGCACTGCGGCTTCGAGCCGACCGTGGTGCGGGAGATCGGCAAGAGCTGGAAGGATATCAAGGAGATGGTCCTCTGGAACCTGTCCCGATAAAAATGAAACGCGGTTATACCGGCAATTGACTTGAGAGCCAACCTTGTGATAATGCAACAGATGCCGCAAGACAGCAGGCATTTTCAGACTAATAAACCGAACTGATTTTCGGAGGTGAATGAATGTCGCAACAGATAGAACTGACAGTCGGCGGGCTCCTGAACGAGATCGCCGCCAGATTCCCGGAGAACGAGGCCCTGGTCTACCACGAGAGGGGGCTCCGCTACAGCTACCGGGAGTTCAACGAGCTCTGCCGCAGGGTTGCCAAGGGGCTGCTGGCCATGGGGATCGGAAAGGGTGACCACATCTCCATCTGGGCCTACAACGTCCCTGAATGGGTAATTCTCCAGTTCGCCAGCGCCAAGATCGGCGCCGTGCTGGTGACGGTCAACACCAACTACAAATCCGCCGAGCTGGAGTACATCCTGGGGCAGTCCGACTCCACCACCCTCTTCATGGTCAGGTCGTTCAAGGAGAGCGACTACGTGGCCACCCTGGCGGACGTGGTCCCGGAACTCGCCTCCTCCACCCCCGGAGAGCTCACCAGCGCAAAGCTCCCCTGCCTGAAGAGCGTGGTGTTCATCGGCGAGGAGACCCCGGCGGGGATGATCAACTTCGACCAACTGGAAGAGATGGGAAGAGGGGTGAGCGATGCCCAGCTGGCCGCGGTCGAGGCCACCCTGGACCGGCACGAAACAATCAACATGCAGTACACTTCAGGCACCACCGGCTTCCCCAAGGGGGTGATGCTCACCCACTTCAACATCATCAACAACGGCTTCAACATCGGCGAGTGCATGAAGTTCACGGAGAATGACCGCCTCTGCATCCCGGTGCCGTTTTTCCACTGCTTCGGCTGCGTCCTCGGGGTCATGGCCTGCGTCACCCACGGCTCGACCATGGTTCCGGTGGAGATCTTCGACCCCCTGAAGGTGCTGCAGACCATCGAAAAAGAGCGCTGCACGGCTGTCCACGGCGTCCCCACCATGTTCATCGCCGAGCTGGAGCATCCGGAGTTCCCCAAGTTCGACCTTACCTCCCTGCGCAGCGGTATCATGGCCGGCTCCAACTGCCCCATCGAGGTGATGAAGAAGGTCATCTCCCAGATGCATGCCAAGGAGATCACCATCGCCTACGGCCAGACAGAGTCCTCACCGGTCATCACCCAGACCCGCACCGACGACGCCATCGAGCTCAGGGTGGCAACAGTCGGCCGGGCTCTCCCCGACGTGGAGGTGAAGATCGTCGACATAGAGACCGGCGAGACCCTGCCGCCGGGGAAGCAGGGGGAGCTCTGCACCCGTGGGTACCTGGTGATGAAGGGGTACTACAAGATGCCCGAGGAGACTGCCAAGGCTATCGACACTGACAAGTGGCTGCACACCGGCGACTTGGCCATCATGGACGATAACGGCTACTGCAAGATAACCGGACGGATCAAGAACATGATCATCCGCGGCGGGGAGAACATCTACCCGAGAGAGATAGAGGAGTTCCTCTACACCCACCCGAAGATCTCCGACATTCAGGTCTACGGGGTACCGGACCGCAAGTACGGCGAGCAGGTGATGGCGGCCATCATCCTCAAGAAAGGGGAGACCATGAGCGAGGAGGAGGTCAGGGAGTTTTGCCAGGGGAGAATCGCCAACTACAAGATACCCAAGTACGTCAAGTTCGTCGACTCCTACCCCATGACCGCCAGCGGCAAGATCCAGAAGTTCAAGCTGCGCGACATGGCCATCAAGGAGCTCTCCCTGGAGGATGCCGGCCCCACAGCCTGATCCATGCGGGATTCCGGCGCAGCAAAGGCGCCCGTGTCGGGACAGACCCGGGCGTTCTGCTCTCCTTGAGGATTCACCCCCGCCGCATCAGGTAGGTGACGAACTCCTCGCCGATGACGCAGTCAACCTCTCTGCACCCCAGGGAGGTGTAGCGCCGCCAGATGTCGAACTTGTCCTGCAGGGGGATGCCGGAGAGGAGAATCGCCCCCCCTGGGAGGGTCAGCTCCACCAGCCTTTCGGCCAGGGGCACGAGGATGTCGGCGTAGATGTTGGCCATGACCAGGTCGAACCCCGGGGAGGAGATGCAGGCCAGTTCGCCGCAGACGGTCATCCCCCTCCCCCCGAGGTTGTTGAGGCGGATGTTTTCCCGGCAGGAGATGGCCGCCGGCCACTCTATATCCACAGCCATGGCCGACTCCGCCCCGAGGAGCAGGGCTGCTATGGCGAGGATGCCGGTGCCGCTCCCCAGGTCCAGCGCCCTGGCCCCGGAGAGGGACCCAAGGGATTCCAGCAAGCCCAGACAGGCGGCGGTAGTCTCGTGCTCTCCCGAGCCGAAGGCACCCTTCCTCCCCAGGAAGAGGGGGATGCGGCAACCAACCGGCGCCTTCTCACCCTCGGGGATGAGGGTGAAACCGCCCACGCTAAACGGCCTGAAGATTCTACCAATCGTCACATAGGCTCCTTTTTCTGTGATGCCCCAACTTACCCCCTTTAGACCGGAAAGTGAAGAGGAACAATGATAAAAGCTACTGCCAGCGGCATCCTCTACATCGTGGCAACCCCCATCGGCAACCTGGAGGACATCACCTTCCGCGCAGTGCGGACCCTGAAGGAGGTGGACCTGATCGCCGCGGAGGACACACGCCACTCCCGCAAGCTCCTCTCCCACTTCTCCATCGCCACCCGCCTGACTCCCTACCATGACCACAACGAGCGGCTTAAGAGCGACTACCTCCTGGAGCGGCTGCGGGAAGGGGATTCGGTGGCAATCATCACCGATGCCGGCACCCCCTGCATCGCCGACCCGGGGTACCGCATCGCCAGGGCCGCTGCCGAGGCCGGCATCAGGGTGGTGCCGATCCCCGGCCCCTCGGCCATGGTCTCCGCCCTCTCCGCCTCCGGCCTCCCCTCGGACCGCTTCTCCTTCGAGGGGTTCCTGCCGCCGAAACAGGGGAAGAGGAGAGCCAGACTGGAGGAGCTCAAGGGGGACGAACGGCTGCTGGTCTTCTACGAGGCCCCCCACCGCCTCGCCGCCACCCTGGGGGACATGGCCGAACTCCTTGGCGAGAGGGAGGCCGTGATAGCCAGGGAGCTGACCAAGATCCACGAGGAGCTCTGCCGCGGCACCCTCGGGGAGCTTGCCGGGCGCTACGGCAGCGAAGTGGTCAAGGGGGAGGTGGTCATCCTCGTCGCCCCCCCGCCGGAACAGCCCTCCACCGTCACCCTGGAGCCGGAGGAGCTGCTGCGCCAGATGTTCAAGGAGGGGCTCTCCCTCAAGGACGCTGTGGCTGCCACCGCAGAAGCCACCGGCATTTCGCGGCGCGACGTCTACGCCATGGCCTTAAGGCTGCGCGATGGCTAGGTAGAAGCGCAGCAAACGTCACAAACTCCCCACAGGGGACTCGGTTTCCCCTCCCTTCGCCCCAGCCGATCGCGGCCTGCCACAAGAAATCCCATCTGCTCACGCTCATTTCTCATTGAATTAACTAGACATATAGCAATCCAGATATAAACTGGTTTTAATTTT
>Ga0209314_10000915_pt1 | contig 13371 bp, 12 predicted proteins | sample I19B2metaG_FD_184146 | JGI IMG/M metagenome (GOLD analysis project Ga0209314, IMG submission 184146) | Lake sediment bacterial and archeal communities from Gulf of Boni, Indonesia to study Microbial Dark Matter (Phase II) - ​I19B2 metaG... | ecosystem: Environmental > Aquatic > Freshwater >...
CTTCAATCTAGTTATCGTTTCGGTTCGATTCCTAGATGGCCTCCCCCTCGGAGTTGACTCAACGAGCCACCTTTTCCGAGTAATGCTCATGACCAAATCCTACCAAGAGAACGGGTACTTCCCTCAGTGGAATCCGTATTGGTATGGAGGCACTACCTTTTCTCTCCTTTATCCCCCTCTAGCCTTCTGCATCGCTTTGGTGCCATCACTACTGGGGCTAGGCCCTGTCCTCGCCTACAAATTGACGGACGCAGTCTTCTTTCTAATCGGACCTATCGCAGTTTACTATCTAGGTCGTCAATTCAGGCTAGACAAGACGGAAAGCATTCTGGCTGCATCATTCTTCTCCTTCTCTCCCAGTGTTGTAGAGAATTACTTGTTCTATGACAGATTCCCCAGCACCGTCTCGCTTCCAGTTGTCTGTCTTTTTCTAGTAGTCTTGTCGCGCATAACGCAGAGCGACCAGAGACAATTGAAATGGAATTCTGTGATTATGTCTGGAGCCCTGTTTGGCATCATCATCCTACTACATCACCTCTCAGCCTTGTGTGCTGCCTTGCTCGGTCTTCTCTTGGTCTTCTCAGAAGATCTCGGAGGGAAGCGACTGACATCGTTCGTTCAGCGAACAGTTTTGTTCTTCATTGTGCTCTCAATTGGAGTAGCCCTCTCTTCATTCTGGTCGGTCCCCTTTCTTGAAGCATCCGGGCGCTTCTTGAGCAACCCCTTCTACAATAGGAATGTGGAGTTTCCGTTCGTCAGACTGAGCTATTTCTCTATCAATGTCGTCACGTATGAGTTCGGGCTGGCACATTTTCTTCTTTCGATATTCTGCATCTGGGCATATCCTATTGATCTGAAGTCGAGAAGAAACTTTGTTCCCGTGGTGTTCGGTATGATGGTGATTGGAATGACTGTCTTTGAGCTTGGCGAGAAGTCACTTGCAGTACCAATAAGGATTCTCGGTCAGGCAGTTGTAATTCTGTCACTTGCCTTCCTCACTTGGAAGATCATACGCAGATGCATTGGCGCTTCCACGCATCGCCCTTTCGCATGCTTTCTGCTTGCTTGGTTTGCAGTATTCTTTTGGCTTAGCTTGGGCAACTCTGCTCTTCCGTTTGTGGCTCTTTCTCCTTTTTCTCGCTTCTGGAAGACGTTGGATATTCATAGGTTTTGGCTGTATCTCACTATGAGTATGAGCATTCTTTCAGCAATTGGATTGAAGAAGCTTCTACAGATCAGAATCAATATTCCGAAAATGAAGCCTCGCATTGTTGGTTCACTGCTCGTGGGAATTGCATTGGCCAGCGGATGCGTCAAACTCGCATATACAATGACGCATGATGTAAGCGAATTCTTGCCCTATCCTCTTCTGAACAGTACACCGCCCACAGAACTAATAGAATACTTCAGATCCGACAGGACCTACGCCAGAATCCTAGCATTGAGATGCCCGCTTTGGGTATATGTGCTCCCCTACTATACAGACAAACCGCTGGTCGATGGATGGTATCCTCAAGAGAAACTGCTCAAGCGGATACTTGAGATCGATGATTACAGGATTTTGGATCTTGAATCTGCAGGACCTGTTGATCCAACTGACTCTCCAAACAGGACGAAAATCTGGAAGAACCTGATAAGTGACTCAAGAATGCTTGCGATCAAGTGGGTCATTGTTGGAAGCGTTTCAGAAGAGGCAAAAGCAGAGCTTTTCGAAGGAACAGATTTCAAACTAGATGTTCGATTCCCATATCAGCGAGGCACTATTGCAGTCTATCGTGCTTCAAGCTCCGTAGAGATGATTGAACTAGTTTCCTCCGGTCAGGGGAAGGCTGTGTTCGAACGCAGCGGGACAGATAAGCTTACAGTGAAGCTCCGGGGGATCCGCGGAGCACCAACGGTCATTGTCAAAGAGGCCTACTTCCCAACTTGGTGTGCGATGGCAGATGGCCTTCCCATTGAGGTCTACGAAGACCCAGAAGGGTTCATAGCGCTAAGACCTCCAGAAGGAGTGAACGAAATAACGCTACAACAGAAGCCTGCCCGCCCACACATATACTATCTCTCCGAGATCACTTTCCTTGGGATGTTGTTTGGCATAGCACTTATCAACACGAGAGCGCGTATGCGCAGAGGGAGATGACAGTGACAGGACAAACCGCATCATCGCTCTCATCAGAACATGAACTTATTCTCAGAATTGGATTTCTATCGGCGGGGAGCTTCTGTCTCTATGAAGGGTTCCAAACTTGGGTGCGAGGCCGGATTGAAGTCAACCCACAGGTTGTTGGCTATTGTCTCATCATCTATGCCGCGTCATTCATGATGCTGGCACTGGCACTCTCCAATCCTCATCTCGCAATGAGATGTAAAGACACTATTCCTCTGGCCTTGATGATAGTGTCAGGCATCAGCGCCTATGTCCTCTTTCAAATTCAATACAAAGGTGCGTACAGAACGGATGCATTAGCTTTCACACAGTATGCAGCCGACATCCTTCTCAGGAAAGGACTGAATCCCTATCCACTTGATCTTCAGGAAGCTCTACAGCAATTCAAGGTTGAGCCACTCTATATCACTCTCACCCCCAATGGAGACATCTCAACTAACCTTGCCTACCCGGCACTTCACTTCCTGCTTTTCGTTCCGTTTCTTGCGATAGGGTTATCCGATATGCGGTGGGTTCTTTTTCTCTTCGAGATAGCGACACTGCTGACCCTGTACGTTAAATCACCTCGAGAACTGAAACCAATAATCTTGCTGCCAATCTTCATAAGCGCAGACCTAGCTATAGACTTCAACGCAGGTGCGGTCTCGGATTTCTTATGGGTGCTTCCCATGGTTTGGACGGCGTTTTACATAGAGGATCCGTTTAGATGTGGCATTCTATATGGAATGGCATGTGCGATAAAACAGGAGCCATGGATCGCTGGCCCACTTCTTCTGATATGGATGTATAATCTGACTCGAGGAAGCTTTGTGGTAAAGATGTGTGGCGTGTTGAAGTTCATTGGCGCTGCACTACTCAGCTTCGCGGTGCCGAATCTAGTGTTCGTTCTTAAGGATCCAACTGCATGGATCTCAGGAGTTCTCACTCCTGCCTCAGGGGGACTCGTGCTGCTGAGCCAAGGAATGTCAATGCTGACTCAAGCGGGCATCGCAAAACTTCCTCCGTTATTCTACTTAGTGATCACCATTACGATTTTCCTGACCATTGTGGCAAACTACTTCGTGTACTTTGACAAGCTGAAACACTTGTTGTGGCTGCTTCCTGCGTTGACAATGTGGTTTTCTCCGAGGGCTCTCCAAAACTACTTCATGTATTGGATACCTGTGATGATCGCTGGTCTTCTGGTCCACCGTTCTGAATTGAGGAACCATGTATGACGAGCAGATTGAGAAGGGTTTTTGCTCCAGCATCAATGCTTGTCTGCTTGTTCCTTGTGTTCTTTTTCTTCACACAGATGTATGGTGCGAGTTCGGAAGCGCCTGCCATAGTTAATCCAAGATTCAAGTACTGGACACCTGATCAGGTCTGGAAATTCAAGAAACCGTACATGTGGGAGGTGTCTCTTCTGATGGGGCCAAACGATGACGCCTTCGTAAGACTGGACGAGGTTGGTGGCAAGACTTGTCTAGGAATGCATGTATCGCAAGATGGGGAAATTGATCAGTACCTGTGGGCGACTGTTCATGTGAGACAGAATCTCGGAGGCAGAGCGACCAAGCAGTTGTACGATGGCACTCTCGGAGTGTGGGTTTATCCTACATTCGTACATGAACGCTATCAGGATTCGGGTCATCCAAAGAACGTTTTCGGAATAGAGATCAATGATGGTACAAACATACTGTGGGTTGTGTTCTCACAGCAGCCCAACGTGACTTACAGCCTTAGGCGTCATCAGATCGTCGTGATCAGTACACCGCTAAATGCGTGGTCATACCGAGAAATCGACATAGGGAGATACTACTCTGAAGCAGGATGGAAACGCCCCTCTGAAGTCGCATTGATTCTTCTGGAGGGCGCTACAAGGGATCTCCCGGGCAAGTACGCAGGTTTCATTCAAGGCCTGACCGTTGCGCGGAAGTGATACCCGGGGCTGGGGATGAGGCGAGTCTGCCAAACATTAATATGATGCTGCGGGAAGTTCGAAGAGGTATATGTCGTTGAGAGAGTCAAGTCGTGAACATACGGACCGGTTTGGAGTCGCGGCCAACGGATTTGCGCATACGCTGCGAGCATTGATCGCTCAACTAGACCCAATGACGGTGCTTTCGTGGCTTTCAGGTGTTGGCGCAGTAGCAGTGTTGCTAGGGAATACATTAAGGAGCAGTCCGCCCTATGTGGTCGGCGACGCGTTGGTTTCAGCAGAGGTCTACGTCCTTCCATGGATATACATGAAGCCAATGACTCTCTTCACATTTCTGTTCTTTTTGTCATATGCCTTTGGCCTGAGTTCCACCTCCACAAGGGAACGATTCATGAGGATGCCGTCAGGAGTGAGGAACACAATGGGTGTGTTAGCATGGCTCTTTGCAATGGGAAGCGGATTCGAAATCGTATATCATGTTGTTCTCTGGTCAGCTGCTTTGGCAGTCCAAGGGCTGCAGAACCCCGATATAATAGTGAATCCTTGGCCGAACAACCCATACCCGATCAACATAGTGTTCTCCAGCAAGCTCGTGGCCTTGATATTCGCTGCGTCGTGTTTCACGATAAGCTACATTGCACGAATAGAGAGAGAACATGACGCGCAGAAGGCAAAGAAAGAAAAGTTCGATTAACTAGCACATATTGTCTCAGAAGACACATCGCTGGTCGAAAGAACCGCCTTAGGACGACTGTAGAGAGCAAGACGGTGTAAGCATGGAAATTCGTGAGCATAGTCATTGGAGTACCATTTCTCTTAGAGTACGCTCTAAACAGCTAGGGGGTTTCGAGTTTCTCCTGATGAGCTTGATTCCCGTTGTTGTCCTGTTGGCGATCGATCAGATGAGTTTCATCTCTGGTTGGAACGAGGGCAGGAGCGGTCTGCTGTTTGCTGCGTTCTTCATAGTTGTTGAGTGGTACGACGCAAGGAAAGAGGTTCAATTCAGATGTAACAAGGGCACAGCAATATCATGGGTGCTCGCAGCAACCCTTCTCACACTGTACTACTATGGGGTCTTCGTTCTGAACCTGAATCACGCAATTGCGCAGGCGGGAATGCGATTGGGGCTTCCTGAGATGCCAAGAATGTTCAGCTGGGTGGCAATGTGGGAACACGTAGCCTTTGCGTCGTACCTGGTGGCGTTGTTCGCTTCAGCCTACGGACCGGGGAGCCTTCTGAAGATGATAACCCCTGTTGCATATCTTCTGGGTATGAGCCTTATGTTCCTGCTCGACGCTTCATTCCCATACGCGTCACTAGGGCCTATGCAAGCAATTGTATATGCAATAGTTCCCATTGTGGTGGCTCTATTGGGCTTTTCTGAAATAAAGGCCATTTGGCAGGCTGAGTCATCAAGGCTGTTCATATTTGTGAAGAGAGAGGGAGTAGAGTGGTTCAAAGGAGCTGTCGATTTCTTCTGGCCTTGCGTAGGAGTTCACAGCATGATAATCTTTTTCATGATTATAGCAGTCATGATCGCCAAAATTGATGCCCCACGAGCCAGAAAAGCCCTCTATTCTGTGACCGGGGCTTTCGGAACCTTCATGGTCAACGTCTTCAGAATTTACATCATCTGCTACTTGATAGCAACAGAAGGGGTTAGCAAGGCAAAAGCCTTTCATGAATCGGCTGGAGAGATACTGTTCATGGCCTGGGCCGTGTTGTACCTGTTGACGGTGGTGAAGATTGAGGATATTATGTATCTAAAGACTAAAGCAGGGATAGCTGCGGCACAAAGGACGGGACCAGGATCATCTTTGAGGCAAGCCTGATGGCGCGAGTGGCTTGGTGTCGAGCAAGATGGATGCCCTTATGTTCACTAGTCCTGGTGCTTGCCCTTTTGTTAGGCCCAGTGCGTCAAGCCTTCTCGCAGCCTGTGGACTCATCCGGAACAGTATTCTACCTCCACACAGCCTACGGCGGACCCTCAATTCCAAGAAGAATCATGAGTACCGACCCTCCGTACGGGATTCAGAGATGGAGCTCCGCATCTGAGATCATTCCGTTCTCTCTCTATCCTCCGCTTGGACGAACGGTCAAGATCGGGGGAACGGTGTCTTTTCAGCTCTGGCTTAGAGCTTCCGCTCCAACCATTGGTATAGTGAACGCGACACTGGTAGAGACAACTGGCGAAGGAAAGACAATGCACGTGTGTGGCATTGAAGCACCTGTGCTGATAGAATCTGTGCTAAAGGAACAAGCTCACTCCTTCTCTGTGGGACCGATTGTGCGAACGGTCAGCGCCGAATCCACATTGATGCTATATGTGGTTGTGAAGGATGTTAGGGCATCTGTTTTTCTTCATTGGGACGACAATCGGGCTCCAAGCAGGATGACGATCCCATTTGTGGAAAGATACTACCACGTGATCAGTATGACAGTGAGAGACTTCTCTGATAGAGAGATGAAAGGTGCGAATATCACAATCAGTCAGAGCAATTCGAAGGTGTGGACAGGACTCGCAGATGGGCGTGGCTTGGCTGAGGCAATACTTCCTTCTACAGAGGACATGGCTCAGTATGATATATCGGTCCACTGGAAGAATGTCGTTGTGAGCGATACGAGAAATGTGAGTCTGACCACAGATACGGAATTGATTCTAAGATGTCAGGTGTATGATCTTGCAATCACTGTGCAGGACTTCTTTGGCATGCCCCTGTCAGAAGCCAAAGTCGAGCTAGCTATGGAGGGAAGGCTGATAGCATCCGACAGGACTGGGTCAGGCGGGATACTGTTTTTCGACCAGACTCCCGGCGGCAACTATGTTCTTGTCTTCACCTACGGGAGTTTTGAGCAGATTCGTAAGAACATAGCGGTGTCAGGATCGACAAGGTATCTTGCTAGGTTAGAGATATTGCCCTTGTGGTTCTACTACGGAGCCACTACTCTCTTCGCGATCGCAATAGGATCTGGAGTCCTGCTTTCAAGACGACAACGTAAGCTTCAACGGATTTCTTTTGATTTCCTGAATGATATGCTTCTTGGGAAGGGGTCCATGGCTGGAGCAGTCATGGTGATAGGTGCTCCGGGCTCGGGGAAGAGTGTTCTCATGCAGAAGGTCATGCATGATCAACTAGCCAGAGGGGGGAAGTGCGTATTTGTGACCAACAATGACTTTCCGAGGAAGATAGTGGAAGATATGAAAGAACTTGGCCTGGATGTCGCCAGATTCGAAAGAGAGTCTCTTGCGTTCATCGATTGCTATTCTGGGGCAGCGGGTAGACCATCCACCGAAAGGTATAGCATTCAGGTGCTAACAGATCTGACAAATCTTGGGACACAGATCTCTAGCGCAGCAAACGTCCTAGGAGAGGGAACAACATTCTTCTTGGATTCTCTGGCCCCCCTTTTCGCTTCACTTAAGCCTGATCCAATCTTAACCTTCATACACACCGTTGGGGCCAGAATAAAAGGGCAGGGAGGAAGTCTATACTTCTCCGTGGGTACTGGTTTGGACAAAGATGTCTTGTCCAGGCTTGAGGGGTTATCTGATTGTATTATTGAGCTGGATACATATGAAAGGAAAGGCACTCCTGTAAAGAGACTTCGAATAAAGAAGATACGCGGCAGGAGACATCCCGAGAAGTGGATGGAATTTTCAATCGAGGCCCCCTATGGAATTGTCTTCTACGGGCCTCGAAAGCAGCTGAAGTGACTAGTTTATTGAAAGACACGATCTCTCGGAAATACTTCAATTCCCTCAGATGTGATCTGATAGGGCCTCAATTGTATGTCATGAGGGATTCCCCTCATCTTCTCTATTTGAATTGCTCTGACGATATTTCCCTCGCGATGAATTGTATGAAGCAAGATCACGCCCTGGGACAGGAATTCTTCAAGTTGAAATGATCTGTCAAGCATGGATGCCCGCAATTCTGTCACGACCAGCGAAGAGCAGCCGGCTTCTTCCAGTGCATCAAAAAGCATGAGCATTGCCTTTCTTCTGTTTGCCGGCCTATCGTATTTCACTGCGATTGATGTAACAGGGTCCACTGCGATTCTCTGAATCTTCTCTTCGTCGACAACTCCTCGTATTGTTTGAATAAGTTCCTTCAGCGTCAACTCCGGCAGAATTGCCGCGCCACCTGTGAGCGCTATGTGTTCACCATATGGGCTGCCCTTGGTCTTGACGCGGCGAATCGGTGTCGCGTCTATGAAGAACAACTTTCCTTCTCGCTCAAGTCCATCAAGATCCCATCGAAAGCTTGAAAAGTTCTCCTTGATTTGCGCAGGGGCCTCACCCATAGTGACATATAGGCCTCGCTCATCGTTCATAGCTCCTTCTCTTAGAAATTGCATGGCTAACGTTGTCTTGCCAGAGCCAGGACCGCCAACAACCAGTATACATTTCTGTTTAGGGATCCCTCCGCCCAAGAGTTCGTCGAGGCCAGCCACACCCGTAGAGACGCGGTCCATCATATCACCACTTGCTGGAAATAGATCAGCAGGGCTATTAAAAAAAGCATTTCCAGACAGTCAATAGGGGTCTCGTCTGCCCTCTTACCTATTGACTGACGTAAGGGTATCAGCGGCACTCTGGATCTGGTTGCGCTCCTCACGGCGGGCAACTTGGACACGTCATCGATTTGAGAATACAAACCTTGTCTGCCTTCGACATATATGTCAATGCCACAGAATCATCTTCGGTGTACTGACTGCCTCCTTTGTCTCACTACATTCGGAGCATGCAAATCAAACAAGAGAAAAAGAGAAATGGGTGCGTTCTGTGAAGCTAGGCCAGTTTCTCCACTTTGATCTCTATTGTTGACACATTTCTAACATCGTCGCCTTCGCCAACGACCTCAGTTCCTATCGATATGTTCTTGATGTTCAGTTTTCCTCCGAAGAATCTACGCGACACAACTTCGACCACATCCACGGCTCGGCTAATCGCTCGTCCTCTGGCTTTCACAGTTAGTTCCTTGGCGCCTGTCTGGAAGTGCATCATAACTGCAGTTGCGTAGGCCATGAGAGGTTTCTTCCCGACAAGGATGGTGTCAGGAGGAATTGGTTCTCGTGGTGCCGTCGGTCTAGCGGATTCTGAAGGCATCGTTTTTTCGCTCATTCGCAGTTCACCTCCACGTGTTCCGAAGCATGTCAGTATCTGGCAGCAGTTTCCCATTCTAATACGAACCTCTTGTCTTAAGTCTTACCATAGGCCGAACCTGAATTGAGCAAGCTGGAGAGCAACATGTGAAAATGCCAAGTGTGGCTGAGCAGCAGACGAGAAAGCTTGATTGAAGGTATTTAAGCCATGATTGATTCTTGCAAGGAATTTCTCTGAACACTTCTAAGCGTAGCATGTATGCCGAGGAATTAGCACGTCATCTGTCCGAACGGAATGTGAGAAACTAGATTTCGGCGAATTCTCCTTTTTGACACGTTTCTTATACTAACTTTGAAAGGGTTCGCGAAGGGCATGGTTATTTCACAACTGCACTTGTGCTCAGCACAGGGCTGAAACGGAAGAGTTGGAATTTCATGATCAAGAATTGGGATAGAACTGAAAAAGAACCGTTTTTGTCACGGATCGAGGGCAGGATCCGTCCGTCTGACAAGTCGGTGAAGGAAAGAATCAGTGCCGCTGTATTCAGACTGAAGGCCCAACAGAATAAGCTTGAGCTTGCTAATCTAAAGATGCAGCAAAGAGATAGGGAATTGTTCAAGAAGTGCATAGATGCCCAGCTCTCGAAAGACACGGCGAGAGCATCCATGTATGCTGAAGAATGCGCTGAGATAAGGAAAATCGCGAAGGTCACACTTCAGTGCCAGCTCGCGATTGAGAGGGCCAGTTTCCGACTTGAAGCCGTGCAAGAATTCGGAGACATAGCTGCGAGCATGTTGCCTGTAACTGGAGTGATCCGATCGCTCAGGACGCAGATCTCAGGAGTGATGCCCGAGGTTTCCTACGAACTTGGCCTGGTCAACGAAACACTAAATGACATAGTTGTGGAAGCAGGCGAAGCTACCGGCATGACGTCAAAACCTGAAGCTACTAGCCAGGAAGCACAGAAGATCCTGTCAGAGGCAGGCGCAATAGCTGAACAGAGAATGAAAGAGAAATTTCCAGACCTTCCAAGCCCGGCACCTGTCACAACTGATCAAGAACGTTCACCTCAATCCTTCCTTTGAGGGAGATCACAGCTCAACGACGAGGAGCACTTAAATGAACCTCCGCATGGATGCTGTCAAGCACCTTCTCGGTCAAACAATTTCCGATGAGTACGGCGCAACCATTGGCAAAGTTGTTGGAATCCAGACTGACGTGAAGAGTTGCGTAACATCGATTGAGATAGAGCTAGGGAACGGCCAATTCATCAATTGCTCTCCATCTCAAGTTGTGGTGAGCGAGAAAGGGATCACACTTCTTGATGATTGGAAGCTTGAGGCAGACAATCTGCGAACAGAAATTGACCTTGCACTCAGGCGCATGAACGCCCTATCCGAGTTGCACAGGCAAGGCGACATTCAACCAAGTATCTACGAGGATTTCCGGAGAAATCACGACAGCAACTTGAAAGAACTGGAAACGAGAAAGGGAAATCTCACAAAGAAACTTGCTTCGGTCGGTACCCAGCTCGATCAACAAATAAGAGAACTTGAGATGTTTCTGGCAACGAACAAAATGCAACTAGCCTCAGGTGAAATCGATCCACAAGCATACAAAGTGGCTGTGGATTCAATAGAACACGGCCTTCACCGCGCTTTTTCAGCAAAACGGGAAATAGAGAAAATCACAATCGACATGACCTCGCTGGAGAAATTCGACATTAACAAACGTGACGTACAGAGTTCGTCAAATAGGATTGTCCTGGAAGAACGAATGCTGATCACAAGCAAGCAGGCACAACCTATGCAACTGGCAGGCACTTCAAACCTCTGAAGAGGTCGTGTGCCATCTCATCTATTTTTGAACGAATCTGGGGAAGAAAGAAGCCTCTCAGCGAGAGGATCGTATTTGCGCTGCACCGGTTGAACGTTCAGTACCACAAACTGCAAGAAACTGTTCTCAGGCTCCAGAAGAAAGACCGGGATATGTTTCAGAGGTGTATTGCAGCCCAGCTCTCCAAAGACTTCGCTCGAGCACAACTCTACGCGGCAGAGTGCTCTGAGATCAGAAAAATGGCAAAGATAGTCATTGGAAGTGAGATCGCCCTCGAAAGGGCCATTATTCGCCTGCAAACTGTGGAACAGCTTGGCGAGATCCTAGTCCAACTAATGCCGGTCGTGAGCGTCATAGAAGAGACCAAGGATAAGATTGAAGGGGTCATTCCAGAAGTTGCCAGCGAACTGGGAATGGTGCACTCGATGCTGGATGACACAGTTAGGGAAACTGGAACCCTCCAGCTCAAAGACAGCGACATCGTCCTCCAGGATGCAGAGGCACAGAAGATCTTCGAAGAATCAAGTGCCTACGCCGAGCAAAAGATCAGAGAACAGTTTCCAGAGCTTCCCTCGACAGGGCAAAACAAAGAGGCCGTTCTGGAATCGGAAGGAACTGACATAGTTGTGGATCCACCCAATGCGACCACTCATCCTCTCCAAGAAACACTGGAAAAAACACAGGATCTAGCGAAAACCTTGACCGATTCAATACAGCTTCTTTCCTCCCGCGTCTACGAGTATATTGTCGATCACGCAAGGGACGACGGCAAATTGAACGTGAATGACTGCGCAAGATTCCTGGGCGTTGAAAGAGACGACGTGATGAAGGCTGTTGAAGCGCTTCGTGAGGAGAAGAGGATAGTGATTCGGTGACCTGCCAGGGACAACAGTTTATCGGGTGAGGATTGTGGCATACGAGGATTTGGAGAGGATTGCTGCACGAAATGTCACAGAAGCCATTACTCTGGACAAGCAAGGCTCACGGGGAATGGCAATCGCGAAGTATCAACGCGCCGTCGAGGTCCTTCTGAAATTGTGTGAGCTCTATCCCGACACACCACAGAACAGAGTCTACGCCGAGAAGGTACAACTCTACAGCGGAAGAATCGTAGACCTGCAACGCGGCAACGATCCCTCCCCACTGAGTCATGACAAATCAATCGATCAGGCACTCGAGAGGGCTCCTACTGTTGAAAAACCTGATGTCAAGTGGGATGACATTGCCGACCTTGTTGACGCAAAAGAAGCGATAGAGGAATCGATTATCTACCCATCGAGAAGACCTGACCTATTCCCGCTCGGATGGCCGCGCGGAATCCTGTTTTACGGTCCGCCGGGATGTGGGAAGACGCTCCTTGCGGCTGCAATGGCAACCGAGATTGATGCCACATTCTACTGCATTGATTCACCTTCAATCGTTTCAAAGTGGCTTGGCGAGTCAGAAAGGAATGTGGCGAAATTGTTTCAGGAAGCGCGGAATACCGCGAAGGAGGGAAAGCCAGTCATCATGTTCATTGATGAGGTTGATTCCATGATGGGAATTAGAAGCCATGAAGTAGGTGGCGAGGTCAGGGCGAGAAACCAGTTCTTGAAAGAGATGGACGGCATCTCTGACAAGAAGAAGCAATCATCCGTCTATGTGATTGGCGCAACAAACAAACCGTGGGATTTGGATGAGGCCTTTATAAGGCGATTCCAGAAGAGAATCTATGTTCCTCCACCACACGCCAGTGCCAGACTGGACATGTTTCGGATATATTCCAGAAACATCAACTTGGCTCGAGACGTTGACTTTGGTCAACTTGCAAGATTGACCGAGGGATGCACAGGAAGTGACATCCGCGACATCTTCCAAGCTGTCCAAACAAGAGTCGTTAGAGAATTCTTCGAGAAATGCGAAGACGCAGACCCAGCTGCGAAACCAAGAGACATTCTGATGAGTGACTTCCTGGAAGTGGTTTCTTCTCACGGACGGACTGTATCTGAGCATAACCTCACGAGGTTTCGAGACTGGACACAGAACTATCTTGCAGGGTAAGGGATGCATATGCCAGGTCTAGATGAATCAGATCTGAGAATACTTGCAGAACTCAGTACGGATGCAAGAGCGTCCTTTGTCGATATTGGAAAGAAACTCAATCTCCATCCAAACGTCGTAGCGTACCGCGTAAACAAACTGAGACAAGTAGGCATTATCAAGGGATACACGCTGGATCTGGACTTTGAGAAACTTGGCTTATCAGAACAAGTCTACATAGCAGGCAGCATTGAGAATCATTTGGAACGGGACAAGGTGCTTAGGCAAATAGCAACGATTCCACAGGCCGTTAGAGTCACA
>Ga0209314_10000918_pt1 | contig 13360 bp, 12 predicted proteins | sample I19B2metaG_FD_184146 | JGI IMG/M metagenome (GOLD analysis project Ga0209314, IMG submission 184146) | Lake sediment bacterial and archeal communities from Gulf of Boni, Indonesia to study Microbial Dark Matter (Phase II) - ​I19B2 metaG... | ecosystem: Environmental > Aquatic > Freshwater >...
TTTGGACCAAACGAGCTGGCGGAAGAGAAAAAGATTTCCCCCTGGATGCTCCTCTTAGAGCAGTTCAAGAGCTTTCTCATTATCATTCTCTTAATTGCCACTATCGTCTCTGCAGCATTGGCGGTGCGGGGAGAGGGCGATATCTGGGACCCCATCCTGATTGCGGTTGTCGTTCTCTTTGCTGCTATCCTTGGCTTTGTGCAGGAATACCGCTCCGAGAGAGCGATGGAAGCTCTGAAGCAGATGACTGCCCTCACTGCCGCAGTCATCAGAGATGGAGAAGAGAAGGAGGTCCCTGCCCGAGAATTAGTACCCGGGGATATAGTCTTGCTGCGAACGGGTGACCGTGCTCCAGCCGATGCTCGACTTATGGAGGCTATTAACCTGAGGACTGACGAGGCTGCCTTGACCGGGGAATCAACCCCGGTGGATAAAGCCACTGTGGCTCTCCCTGGTGATGTGCCAGTAGGCGATAGAAGAAACATGGTGCATATGGGCACCACTGCAGTCTATGGGCGAGGGAAAGCGATTATCACTGGCACTGGAATGGTGACTGAGTTTGGCAAGATTGCTGGCGTGCTGCAGGAGGTGAAGGCACCCCCTACCCCGTTGCAGGTTAGCCTGGATAAGGTAGGTAAAATACTGGGTATTGCCTGCCTGGTTATCTGCGCCATAGTAGCTGTGGTAGGGATTATGGTTGAAATGTTTGACCGCATTATAGATGCCTTTATCTGGGGAGTAAGCCTGGCAGTAGCCGCCGTTCCTGAGGCTTTGCCCGCCGTAGTAACTATCTCTCTAGCTTTGGGAGTGCAACGGATGGCAAAGCGCCACGCCCTGATGCGTCGCCTCCCTGCAGTAGAAACCCTGGGATGTGCTACCTTCATCTGCTCGGACAAAACCGGCACCTTAACCCAGGATGAGATGACAGTGAGGAAGCTCTATGTTAATGACAAGATAATTGATGTCACCGGGGTGGGCTATGAACCAAAGGGGGAATTCTATCTGGATGGCATAGTTTTTGATCCCCAACATGATTCCCATCTGCAAACACTGCTCCAGGCAGCTGCCTTGTGTAATGATTCCTATCTTGTCAACATAAACGGAGTCTGGCAGCTCAAGGGTGACCCTACCGAGGGGGCTTTGGTAGTGGTAGCCGCCAAAGCAGGAATAGAGCCAGAGGGGTTGCTCACTCAATCCCCTCGCGTGGGTGAGGTTCCTTTTTCCTCGGAGAGGAAGAAGATGACCACCGTTCATGATACACCTCGGGGCAAGATTGCCTACTCGAAGGGAGCCCCTGAGGTGATTCTGAGCTCCTGCGATCGCCTTTATACTGATGGACAGGAAAAGGAGCTGACTGAGCAGGATAAGCTGCAGATATTGGAGATAAATAAGCAGATGGCAGGGCAAGCCCTGCGAGTATTGGGTATGGCATATAAGCAGGTGGGACAGGCAGAGTCGACTGAAGAGGCAGAGAAGGGGATGGTTTTTGTAGGGTTGGCTGGGATGATTGACCCTCCCCGAGAGGAGGTTAAGGGAGCGGTCCAGGTTTGCAACCAAGCAAAGATAGAGTCAGTGATGATTACCGGTGACCACAAGCTGACTGCCATGGCCATTGCTAAGGAGCTAGGCTTATTGGATGAGGAGGGTATGGCTGTCAGCGGCAGTGAACTGGATGAGATAAGCGATGAGGAACTGGATAAGATGGTGGAGAGGATTAAGGTCTACGCCAGGGTATCGCCGGCCCACAAGATGCGAGTAGTAGAGGCCTTGCAGAAGAAAGGACATGTGGTAGCTATGACCGGGGACGGGGTAAATGATGCGCCAGCGTTGAAGAAGGCTGACATTGGAGTAGCTATGGGGATTACCGGGACGGATGTCAGCAAAGAGGCAGCGGCCATGGTGCTGGCCGATGATAACTTTGCCTCGATTGTAGCCGCTATAGAAGAGGGAAGGGGCATCTTCGCCAATATTAAGAAATTCCTCATGTATTTGCTCTCCTGCAATGTAGGCGAAGTATTGCTCATGTTGATAGCCTTTGTTGTTACCACCACAGTGATAGAAGAGCACGTGCTCCCACTGGTTGCCCTTCAGCTTCTGTGGGTAAATCTGGTTACTGACGGATTGCCAGCATTAGCTCTAGCAGTAGACCCGGCTGAACCGGATATCATGCGGCAATCACCACGCAAGCGAAAGGAAAGCGTTTTCTCCCGTTCTTTGATAACCTTTATTGGAGGGGCAGGATTATGGACGATGGCGGCTACTTTGGGGGTATTTCTGTGGGCACTTCTCTCCGACAAGGACCATGTTGAAGCGCAGTGCTTGTGCTTTGCCACCCTTATAATGTTAGAGTTATTCAACTGCTTTAATTGTCGCTCGGAGAGATATTCCATATTCAAGGTTAGTCCCTTTGCCAATAAGTGGCTGTTAGCTGCAGTAGCCTCCAGCTTAGCGCTCTCCTTGATGGTAATCTATGTGCCTTTCTTCCAAGGCCCATTCAACACTTATAGCTTGAGCCTAATCGATTGGGGAGTGGTGGTTCTAGCTGGTTTTTCGATTGTCATCGTAGTAGAGATAGGTAAATTCGCTGCCTCAAGAAGGAGGCAGGAGGAGCTTGTTGTAGGCTAGTTGTTCTCACCTTTGCCCTTGCTGGGAAAATCGGTATACCGGAACAGGTGCAGATGGTTGACTTTGAATAGCTACCTTTGATATATTGCTATGGTTAAAGTAATACAGTTGCCTTAGTCGACCGATTAAAGCAAGGAGAGAAAATGGCGATAGCTACTTACGCAGAGAAGTATAGGTACTGGAGGTACAACGCCTTTAGATGGCGATATGAACTAGGGGTAGTGCAAAAAGTCTGTCTAGCCCTGGGTATGGCCTGTCTCACTGGACTAATGGCTCAAATCAAAATTCCTATTCCTTGGTCACCTGTGCCTATTACAGGGCAAACCTTTGCTGTATTACTCAGTGGTGTGCTACTGGGAAAATGGTATGCCGGATTGAGTCAGGGCTTTTATGCTGGGATAGGAGCTTGTGGAGTGCCTTGGTTTGCTGGTTGGTCAGGTGGTATCAGCTACCTTACTGGTGTAACCGGAGGATACATAATAGGTTTCATCCTAGCGGCTCTCTTTTTGGGATACTTTACCGATACCTTTATTAACTCGCGGAAATTTCTCCCCATGCTGGGACTAATGCTCTTGGCCAATTTCGTCTTAATACACGGAATGGGGTTACTCTGGCTGAGTACCTTCCACTATGAAGAATGGCTAAAAGACTACCCTATTTTCGGGTTAGGTCCCTATGAAGGAAGAGGCTTCTTACCCTTACTTATGGTTGGCACTATACCTTTTGTCGCTGGTGACATAACTAAAGCTGTAGTGGCTGCGGCGTTGACAAAAGGGATTGCTCCGAAGGAATCTTATAACGGAGAGGTGGACATTGGACAGCGGTGGCGGATTCCATAACATTGCGAAGTGAAGAATCTGGACTCCTCGCCTGCATTTGGTTTAAGGTCAAGGTGACAGGTAAACAGTTCTCGGTATGGGCGATGTGAGCCCCGCTTGTGGGTCTATCCGGAAGTTTTGGGACGGACTTCTTAAATTATGGAAATTACCTGGCTAGGGCATTCTTGCTTTAAGATTAAAGGTAAAGAGGTAACATTAGTTACCGATCCTTATGAGGAAAGCATAGGTTATCCCTGGGTTAAGCCCACAGCGAACATTGTAACCCTGAGTCATCACCACCCTGGTCATAGCTACTCAGCCGGTGTAGATGGCAATCCTAAAGTGCTCCACCGACCCGGTGAATATGAGATTAGTGGTGTTTTCATCATTGGCCTGGCTAACTTCCATGACTCAGAGCAAGGTAGAAATCGGGGAAGGAATACTACCTACCTTATCGAAATGGAAGATATGAGGCTCTGCCATCTAGGAGACTTAGGTCACTTGCCTTCGCCACGCCAGTTAGAAGAGTTGAGCGATGCCGCAGTGCTATTCGTTCCGGTGGGGGGTGTCTCTACCACCGACGCAAAAATGGCGGCTGAGATAGTGAGGTTCCTTAATCCCAAAGTTGTCATTCCTATGCACTACAGGACAGAAGTGGTAACTTGGCTTGAGCCTTTAAGCAAATTCATTAAGGAAATGGGGCTGAGGGAGGTCATCCCTCAGCCTAAGCTTTCTATCACTAGGTCAAACCTTCCCTTAGAAACAAAGGTTATAGTCCTAGATTATCGCTCCCCTTGAGTTACTAGAATTCTATGCTCTCCAGCTTGCTGGGGTTCCAAGAGCAGGGCCCCCGCAAGATCGAAGATTTTGTGGGGCTTACTTAATCTCAACGGTGGCGCCAACTGCCTCTAGCTTCTCTTTTATAAGGTTGGATTCCTCTTTGGAGATTCCCTCTTTCACTGCCTTGGGGGCACTTTCCACTAGTTCCTTTGCCTCCTTTAGTCCCAGGGTAGTTACTTCTCGTACCACTTTGATCACATTAATCTTATTAGGGCCTATCTCTTTGAGGATAAGGGTAAACTCTGCTTTCTCCTCTACCTCTGGCGATGGTGCTGCCGGGGCTGCGGCAGCCGGGGCTGCCACGGCTACGGGGGCAGCACTAACCCCCAACTCCTTTTCTAGGGCTTTCACTAGCTCCGCTAGCTCGAGAACGGTCATGTTCTTGATAGCGGATATTATTTCCTCCTTCGTCATTGCTTTAACCTCCTTCTAGTTGTTGTTTTCTTACCTGTAAGACTCGAACGATTCCTGTTAGGTTAGCACTAAGAACTGCCAACAGTGAGGAAATTGGCACCTGCATCTGTTGCATCAACTGACTGAGCAGCACCTCCCTTGGGGGCAGTGTGGAGAGAGCTACTATCTCATCGGGACTAAGCAATCTCTCCTTGAGCAGGCCTCCCTTAATCCTGAGGGAAACTCTGGCTGAGCGGATGTATTCGCTCAGTACTCTGACTGTCTCAGCAGACTCGCCATAACCGAAGGCTATTGCGGAAGGGCCTTTCAAGAGGTTCTTCAGTTCTTCTTTACCAGCTCTCTCCGCAGCGATACGGGCCAGGTTATTCTTGATCACATGGTATTCAGTACCGGATTCCCTTAGCTGGCGACGCAACTGGCTCATTTCGCTGACTGTCATCCCCCGATAGTCTGTGACAATGGCTACTTTGCAATTTAGAAGCCATTCCTCGACTCTCTTAACAACTTCCTCTTTTTTCTCTCGGATCATCTCTTTCCCCTTTTATTTCCAGCCTTAAAAATTAAGCCCCTGAGGTTAGTGACCCCGGGGCAAAATAAAGACTAGTTCTAGACTTCCACACTCACCTCTGCAGGCAGACGCTTTAAGCCTCAGGGACACCCGCTGTCTACGGCAAGATCATAACTTTAAATGGCGAATATATAAAGGATTATATCCTCCTTATCTTATTTTTGATGGAGGCTCACCAATGATAGTAAGTCCACATACAAAGTTACCAGGGTGACCGCCCTGATTATGAGCTAGACCAAGCTTGACATCCTTTAGCTGGCGGGAGGGCTCCTCTGCCTTCCCCTGAAATTGCTTATAGAACTCGTAGACCTCACGACCTCCGCTAGCACCGGGGGGATGGCCAAAGGATTTCAATCCCCCGCTTATATTTACTGGTATCTCTCCTCCCTGTTCCCAGGCCCCGGACTCAATGTCTTCTTTAGCATGTCCCTTCTGGCATATACCCAAGGATTCCACTGCAATTAATTCAGCGATAGAGAAGCAGTCATGAACCTCGGCTAAGCTTAGTTCCTTCCTAGGATTTTTTATTCCGGCCATCTGATACACTTGCCTAGCCGCTGCCTCTGTTTCCTCCCAGGTGGTGAAGTCATAGGTAACCCTCTCTTTACCCCAACCCGGGCCGCAGGAAATTCCCACCCCCTTGATGGTGATATAGTCACCCTTCGGTCTAAAGGCCTTAGCATCCTCAGTGCGGCAAAGGATGGCTGCTGATGCTCCATCGTTTACTCCACAGCAGTCAAGAAGCCCCAGAGGCCAAGCTATTAACGGGGCGTTCAACACCTCCTCTATAGTTAACTGCCGCCGCAGCCAGGCTTTGGGGTTTCGAGCGCCATTGTAATGGCTTTTCACTGATATTTTAGCTAGAAGCCTTTTACCTTCCTCTGGACTCAAGCCATACTTGGAGAAGTATCTGGTGGCAGCTAGAGCATAGCGGGCTACTGCACCGCCGATTTCCGGGGCTGCTCCGTAGACAGGATGCCACTTGCCAGGAAAGGCCTGCCCGATTCCCCCAAAACCAGCATCCTTCAGCTTATCCCAGCCGACTGCTAGGGTAAGGTCGTAGGTTTTGGAAGCGAGCGCTAGAGCTGCTCCTCTGATAGTCTCTGCACCGGTGCCGCAGGCATTTTCCACACGGGTAACGGGGATGTATTGCAACTGCAGGGCGCTGGAGAGAATAATCCCGGTCATTGCTGTGTCAGATGCAGTGTATCCCACCCAGGCAGCTTGAATATTCTTCGCCTCTACCCCGGCGTCCTCAAAGGCTTCAAAGGCAGCATCTACAATCAAGTCAACGGGATCTTTGTCCCAAAACTCACCGAAAGGGGTGCAACCCATACCGACTATGGCTACTTTATCTTTTAAGCTCTCCATTCTTCTCCTCTTAGCATCTTATAGGGCGAACTCGCCAGAAGTAGTTATGCAGACCTGACCCTTCCAGTTGTCTCCTGAAGGTCATCTCTAATGTCATTCCCACCTCGATCTTCGAAGGATCCCGGTCTGTCATCACACTGTAGAACCTGCCTCCGCCCTCTAAGTCGACCACGCTGAAAACCTTAGGCAGCACTACTTCCATAGCCCGCTCGTCCATGCTGAAGGTAAACAGGGTGCCCCTCTTGTCAGAGAGTCTGACGAGTTCAAAGTCATCTTTTGCCTGACAATATATGCATACCCTCTGTCTGGGGAACTGAATATTTCCGCAGGCCCGACACTTCTGCCCGTAGAGGGGAAAAAGGTGCTGGCGTTCTCGCCATATCACCGGCAGGGAACTTCGCCGAGAGGGGTGACGTCCGGCTTCCCACTCCATAAGTTCGCGTATCTCTACATATTTCCCGTAGCCAGGGAGCATGAGTTTTGATGCTAAGTGACGCTTTATCCCTCTTCTATTTCTCACTTTTTCAATTTGCTCCGTCACCCGCAGAAGGAATGCATCAGCTCCATCCCCGTAGGTGGCGTATAGTATTCTATCACCTGGCTTTGTCTCCTCCAAGGCAGCTACCAGAGTCATGGGTGCCAGGGCTGTGCCAGTATTACCTACCGAATCAAACATCGGTGCCTGTACCTGTGTTTTGGCATCAAGCCCCATTGCTCTCACTATAGCAGCGTGTGCCCTGGCATCGGGACCATAGAAAGCAGCTTTACTAATGCCCTTCGGGCTCAGCCCATGTTTCTTCAGTAGTGCTGAAACTGCCTGAGAAAGAATCTTCAGATAACCTTCATCTCTAAGGAATCGATCTTCCCAGGTTTGCATGTAGGCATCTTCTGGCTTTCTCCACACGTCTATGAACTCGCTGGAGAGGTGATAGCTTCCTTCTATAATAGCAGCTACATCGGAGTCTCCTATTAGAAAAGCAGCCGCGCCATCTCCAAAGATAGCTTCGAATTCAGAGTTTGGAGCAGGGATGCGGCATTCAGCAGCAGCTACCATGACCCTCCTGGCTGAACCAGCCTGGACAGCATCCATGGCTGCCTTCATAGCGCTGCTTGCCCCTCTTAAGGAATGGGCGATATCCATAGTTGGTATATCTTCCCGGAGATCAACAGCTGCCCTTATTATGCTGGCTGATTGCTTTTCCACATAGGGAGGCGATGCTGTAGCGAAGTAGAGTCCATCAACCTGCTGGCGCTCCATGCCATTTAAGCAGTCCAAAACAGCCTCTACCCCCATCGTCAGGCTATCTTCATCGGCATTGGCCACTGCCTTTTCCCCTCTGCCGAGAGACTTCACCCACATGGCGCTAATGGCCTCTCGGCTTAGCCTGTAAATGGGAATATAGGCACCATAAGAAACTATCCCGACCATTTTCTCCTTTCTAATTTATAATCCTGGGTCTCCAGTAATAGTAATACCACAAACAAACTGCCCGGGGAAGCCGCCCTGGTTGTGAGCCAGCCCAAACTTCACATCCTTTAACTGGCGTGATGGTTCCTCTGCTTTCCTTTGGAACTGGGTATAGAACTCGAAAACTTCCCGACAGCCACTAGCGCCAATAGGATGACCGAAAGATTTCAACCCGCCACTTATATTTATAGGTATCTCCCCTCCCTGCTCCCAAGCACCCCCGTCCACATCCTCCTTGCCATGTCCATACTCACAGATACCCAAGGACTCCACTGCTATCAATTCTGCAATAGAGAAGCAGTCGTGAACCTCAGCCAGGCTTAGTTCCTTTCGAGGATTCCTTATCCCTGCCTGAGCATAAGCTTGCTTGGCGGCTGCCTCGGTGGCATCCCAGTAGGTGAAGTCGTAATCAGTCCTCTCTTTCCCCCAGCCTGGGCTAGCAGCGATGCCAAAGCCCTTAATAGTTATGTAATCGCGGGGATGGTTAGCAGCGAATTTTTTCACATCCTCAGTGCGACAAAGGATAGCGGCTGCTGCGCCATCGGTTACTCCGCAGCAATCAAAAAGTCCTAGGGGCCAGGCAATTATGGGGGCATTCATCACCTGCTCTACTGTTATTTCTCGCCTCAGGTGAGCTCGTGGGTTTCGGGCGCCATTGTGGTGACTCTTAACAGATATCTTGGCCAGTGTTCTCTTGCCTTCCTCCTTACTCAACCCCCACTTACGGAAGTAGGCTGTAGCAGCCAGAGCATAGCGCCCTGGTGCAGCCCCAAACTCTGCGGCATAGAGGGGGTACCATTTCCCTGGTGCCCCTGCCATGGCCAACCCGCCGAACCCAGTATCCTTCAGCTTTTCATATCCCAATGCCAAAACAAGGTCATATTGTTTGGAAGCCAGCCCATAGGCAGCTCCCCGGATAGCCTCTGACCCAGAGCCACAGCCATTCTCTACATGGGTAACAGGTATTTGTTGCAGTTGCAATGTCTGGGAAACAACGAGCCCGGTAGTGGCATAATCAGTAGCATAATATCCTACCCAGGCTGACTCAATCTGCTTCGGCTCTACTCCAGCATCATCAAAGGCTTCGTAGGCAGCCTCAGTGATCAGGTCGAAGATATCTGCCTCCCATCGCTCACCCCATGGCGGGCAGCCCATGCCTATAATGGCCACCTTATCCCTTATGCTTTCCGCCATCTCCTCTATCTCCTAACATCTTATAGGTCGGGCCTTCCACATGTAGTTGCGAAAGCCTGACCCTTCTCTTGTTCCATCGAGTAGTATCCTGAAGGTTAGTTCCACTGGCAAGCCAACATCAATCTTCTCAATGTCCCGATCTGTCAGTGAGGAATAGAACCTGCCGCCACCTTCTAAGTCAATTACGGCTCTAACATGGGGTAGTATTATCTCCCTGGCTCGTTCATCTATGCTATAGGTGAAAAGTTTACCCTTCTTATCAGAGAGCCTGACCTCTTCGAAGTTGTCCTTCGTTTGACAATAGATGCAAACCCGCTGTTTCGGGTACTGGATCTGACCGCAGCTCTGGCACTTTTGCCCATAGAGAGAATAGAACATCTTCCGGTCCCTCCAGAGAAAGGTGAGACTAGAGCGGCGGCGAGGGCGCAACTCAGGTGCCCACTCCATCATATTACGCATCTGTAAATAAACACCATAGTTGGAGAGCTTCATCTTCGAGGCTAGGTGACGCTTTATCCCTCGTCTGTTCCTAATCTTCTTGATTTGCTCTGTCACCTGTAAGATATAAGCATCAGCTCCATCACCGTAGGAGGCGAAGAGGAGCTTATCACCAGGTTTGGCCTCTTCCAGAGCAGCTACCAGCATCATAGGAGCAAGGGCACAGCCCGTATCACCTACGGAATCGAACATTGGCAGTTGGACCTGACTCTTAGGGTCAAGTCCAATGTTCCTGGCTATGACAGCATGTGTTCTGGCATCAGGAGCATAGAAGATTGCCTTAGCGAAATCTTTCGGCGCTAACTTATACTTCTTCATTAACCCGTGCACGGCTTGAGGCAAAATCTTTTGGTAACCCTCGTCTCTGATGAAGCGGTCTTCCCAAGCCCAGGGGTAAAGGTCATTTTCCTTGCGCCACACATCGTAGAACTCGCTAGAGAGGGTATAGCTTCCCTCAATACTGACAGCGACTTCTGAATCCCCCAGCAGGAAGGCAGCAGCGCCATCGCCGAAGAGAGGTTCAAATTCCGAGTTTGGAGCTGGCAATTGGCAGTCTGAAGCGACTACCATAACCCTTTTTGCCTCTCCAGCTTTGATGGCGTTAATGGCAGCACTCATGGCATTTGTGGCGCATCTTAAGGAATTGGCAAAATCTACAGTGGTTATCTCCTCGCGGAGATCGGTGGCCGCTCTTACTATGCTGGCCGATTGCTTTTCCCGGTAGGGTGTTGTAGTGGAGGCAAGATAAAGCCCATCAACTACCTGTCGATCTATATCAGTGAGACTATCGAGGGCCGCCTCTACTGCCATGGTTATACTGTCTTCATCAGCATTGGCTACTGCCTTTTCCCCTTGACCGAGGGGTCTTCCCCAAACTGCAGCCATAGATTCCCGGCTTAATCTGTAAATGGGGATATAGGCGCCATACGAAACTATTCCCACCATCCTTCTTTCCCCTTTGTTTGGTCTAGACCATAATATCCCGCATAATATCTCAGCCCTTCCGCTAGGGAGGAGAATTATAAAAGGTTTTGCGGCTAAACTGTGCTCAGTAGAGACCCCAGGTCGAGTTTAATGCCCGGTCCCATAGAGGTAGCTATTGTAGCTCTCTTAATGTATTGGCCTTTTGCCCCACTGGGCTTGGCTTTCATTATTGCCTCCATTGCTGTGGACAAGTTCTCCACCAGCTTATCTGCTTCAAAGCTCACCTTCCCCAAGGGCAGATGTATATTGCCTGTTCGATCCAATTTGAACTCCGCCCGGCCCTGTCGAACCTCCTTAATGACTCTGGGGAGGTCCGCAGGGGGGACTACCGTTCCCAGCTTGGGATTTGGCATCAACCCTCGACGACCAAGAATCTTCCCCAACTTACCTATCTTACCCATCATGTCAGGGGTAGCGATGGTCACATCAAAATCCAACCACCCCTCCTCAACTTTTTTAGCCATCTCTTCGCCGCCCACGTAATCCGCGCCAGCTTCCTCAGCAATACCGACTGCTTCACCCTGGGCAAATACCAGAACGCGAATCTTCTTCCCCAAGCCATGGGGTAACAAAGCAATCCCTCTTACCTGCTGATCAGCGTTACGCGAGTCGAGATTCATACGGAGATGAAGTTCCAGGGTCTCGTCGAAGCGAGTGTAAGCTGTCTTCTTGGCTAACTCAATGGCTTCTGGGAAGGGATATGCTTTGTTTCGCTCTACTAGCTTGATAGCTTCTTGATACTTTTTACCACGTCTTGCCATTAGCTATTCACTCTCAATTCCCATGCTGCGCGCTGTACCTTCGATAATGCCCATGGCTTTTTCAAGATCAGAGGTATTAAGGTCTTTCATTTTAATTTGAGCAATCTCTCGAATCTTTTCCTGGGATATCTTGCCAATTTTTTGCCCTCTTGGAGAGCCGCTGCCTTGCTCTACTCCTAAAGCCTTTAGCAGGAGCTCAGCAGTGGGCGGTGTCTTCAGAGTAAAACTAAACGAGCGGTCATCGTAGATGGTAAGCTCCACAGGGATAATAGTGCCTTCCTGAGAGGCTGTGCGATCGTTGTACTCTTTGCAGAAAGCCATTATATTGACACCATGCTGTCCCAAGGCCGGACCTACCGGAGGGGCCGGGGTAGCCTTGCCAGCAGGCAACTGCAATTTGACAACGGCTTTTACCTTCTTTGCCATCTCTAAAGCCTATCTACTTGCAGGAGGTCGAGCTCCACAGGTGTTTCCCGCCCAAAGAAAGAAACTAATACCTTTACTGTGCCCCTCTCTGGGTTAATGTCATCAATCACGCCAGCGAAATCAATGAAGGGACCATCAGTAATGCGTACGCTCTGCCCCTTGCTCAAGCCAACCTTGACCTGAGGCACTCCAGCCTTCGCCCTTTCCAGAATAGCCTCTACCTCTCCCTCCTCTAAAGGAGTAGGAATAAGTTTACCCTGGTCATCTTGGTTGCTGACAAAGCTGGTAACCCCTGGGGTGTTGCGGACTACATTCCAGCTCTCATTATTCATCTTCATCTGGACAAGAACATAGCCGGGGAAGAGTTTCTTCGCTACGGTGCGTCGTTGCCCCTCCTTTATTTCAATCTCCTCCATGGTGGGTATCACTACCTGGAATATGTCCTCTCCAGCATCCATGGACTTAATGCGTTGCTCCAGATTTGCCTTAACCTGACTCTCGCGTCCTGTATAGGTATGGATCATGTACCACTTCTTCTCATCTTCGTCCATAGCCTAATCCCCTCCCAAGAAGATCTCCCTCATTAGGTGGGTAAAGCCATAATCTATCACCCCGAGGATAATACCCACTACAAGGCAAATAACGATTACTATGATAGTCAATCTCATCGCCTCCTGCCTTGTAGGCCAAACTGCCTTTCTTAGCTCGGCTATAGTCTCGGCAAAAAATTTGAATCTCGAGCCACCCCCCTTTGTGGTGGCAGTCCTTTTCATCCTTCCTACTTGGTCTCCCTGTGCAAAGTATGATGTCGGCAGCGGGGGCAATATTTCCTTAGCTCTAGTCGCTGCGGGTCATTTCTTTTATTCTTGGTAGTAGTATAATTTCTTTCCTTGCACTGGGTACAGGCAAGGTGAATAATATCCCTAGCTTCAGCTTTCTTTGCCACCTGTTTCCCTACTCAATTACGCGGGTGAATACTCCTGCCCCCACAGTCTTGCCTCCTTCTCTAATGGCAAACCTTAGCCCCTCCTCTAGAGCAACGGGGTAGATTAACTTTACTGTTAGTTTTACATCATCACCAGGCATAGCCATCTCTACCCCGGCTGGTAGCTCAATAGCTCCAGTAACATCGGTGGTCCTGATGTAAAATTGGGGCTTGTAGCCATTAAAGAAAGGTGTATGCCTTCCTCCTTCTTCCTTAGTCAAAATATATACCTGAGCTTCAGCTTGAGTATGCGGCTTAATAGAGCCTGGCTTAGCTAGCACCATTCCCCTGGCTATCTCTTCTCGCTCTGTACCTCTAAGTAGAACCCCAACAGCATCCCCAGGTTCGGCGTAATCCAGGGTTTTGTGAAACATCTCCAGACTAATGGCTACCGTCTTTTTGGTTTCT
>Ga0209314_10000921_pt1 | contig 13353 bp, 9 predicted proteins | sample I19B2metaG_FD_184146 | JGI IMG/M metagenome (GOLD analysis project Ga0209314, IMG submission 184146) | Lake sediment bacterial and archeal communities from Gulf of Boni, Indonesia to study Microbial Dark Matter (Phase II) - ​I19B2 metaG... | ecosystem: Environmental > Aquatic > Freshwater > Lake...
TTCCAGATGAAGACATTGTGTGGGCGACACGAAAGGGGTTTTTTAGTCTCTCTTTAATTCTTTCAATATTCGTATTAGCTGGTGGATTTTTTCTTGTGATCTTCGGCTTTGTGGGAGGCACGGTCAACGATCAACCCTTCCAACCTATTCCCGCTCTTGGCTGGGTAGGCATTGCTTTGTTTCTGGTTGGGGTCGGCTACATGATATATTCTTCTGTAGTAGCCAAGTCGACCAAATATGTCTTAACAAACCAGAGAATAATGGAAATCAGATTTGAGAAAACTGTTAAAGAAATCCTCCTGACGAACTTCATGGAGAAGCCTATTAAACAATTCCTTGACATTGGGAGCGCCGGAACTGTCAACAACCAACCAGTATACAATATTCGGATTACTGACCCAAAATCCTTAGAAGACATAGAGTTTAAATCGGTGAACGAAAGTGCAGTGAAAGCATTCGAAGGAATCTTAGAGCGCGCCGGGCAGGTTGTTCGGTGCAAATACTGCAATACCAAAAACTCTGCAAGCAGCTCGGTGTGTGGCGTATGTGGCGCCCCTTTATGACAAATCTGCAAATTGTTGAGGGTTAAGTCTTTCTACATTGTTGTTTCGATGCTGGCATGTCCAAAAGTGCAAAGTTTACTCCTTTTTTAAATCCGTGAATATTCTTATCCTTTGTTTCTTCTGGGACGCTGTCTGCTATTGCGCGTTTGCATGCTTTTTCGCTTACTATTTTCGTGGCTTTGACTAAGGCTCCGAGTATGATTACGTTTGCGTACATCTTCGAACGTAGCTTGGTTTCTGCGGTTTTTGTTGCGGTAACTTCGATAACTTTTGCCTTGGTATTTGGCACTTTTTCAATTACGTCTTTATCAATTATTAGAATGCCGTTTTCTTTCAAGTCGCCTATGTTCTTGTCAAGAGCACTTTGGCTCATAGCCACTAAAACATCGCATTTTCTTACTTTAGGATAACCTATTTTTTTGTCTGAGATTATGACTTCGCTTTTTGCAGCACTTCCTCTTGCCTCTGCCCCATAACTCGCTGTCTCAACAACTTCCTTCCCATCATAAACCGCTGCTCTGCCAAGAATTTCTCCAGCCAGAACTACACCCTGACCGCCTAAACCGCTTATTCTTATTTCAACTTTTTTTAGCACTTTTCTTCGCCTCTTTTATAACAGCGTAAACGTTATCTACGTAAGTTGGCAATTCCCGATGCACGAATTCGCCAACTACTATCTTTCCTCCCAAATCTTTTCCGCTCATTTTTGCAGCTTTCTCAAGGGGCACAGCATTTTCTTTAAACCAATCAAGAAGATTGACGATGGTCTTTAATCCAACTCTTCTTCCAAAAGCTGTTGGACAGTGGCTTACCGCCTCGATGAAGGCGAACCCTTTCATCTTAAGACCCTTTTTTATTGCTTCCCTCAACTGTTCTGCATGCGCAGTTGTCCATCTCGCAGCATAACTTGCACCAGCTGCAACCACCAGACGCGTTGCATCAATTGGTCTTTCATAACTCCCGTATGGCGTAGTTGTAGTCTTCGCCTTAAGCGGAGTTGTAGGCGCTACTTGACCGCCTGTCATGCCATAAATCATGTTATTCACCATGATGACTGTTAAGTCAACGTTTCTTCTTGCCGCATGAATCAAGTGACTTAAGCCAATACCTGTTAGGTCTCCGTCTCCTCCGAAAACTACCACATTCAAGTCTGGTCGAATGAGTTTTACACCAGTGGCTACGGGTATGCTTCTGCCATGAGTCGTATGAATAGTATCTGCTGTAAAATGAGGTGAAGGAATCCATGCCGCACAGCCGATTCCACTGCAAAAAACAAACTTACTTAGATTGTCATAACCGAGTTCTTGAACAGCTCTAAGAAAACTACTCATAACAGTCACGTCGCCACAACCTGGACAAAACGGAAGCGGTATATCACGCATAAACTTCTTAATTCCTGTTTCACTCATCTTCTTCACCTTACTTTCTTCTTAATTTCTGCAAGTAATTCTTCTGGCGTTATCATTTCTCCGCCGCCTATTTTGTTCACAGGCACAACTGGAACCACGTCGCCTACAACCCTTTGCGCTTCATAGAAAATCTGTCGCAAATTCATTTCGGGCACAAAAATGACTTTGGCGTTCTCTGCCATTTTTTTGACGATTTTTTCTGGGAAAGGCCACACAGTCTTTAATCGTATAGAGCCAGTGTCTATTCCTTCCTTCTTAGCTAATTCCATAGTCTCATAGACAGTTCGAGATGTGCATCCATAGGATATTATGCCTACTTTGCATTTGTCTACGTTATGGCTTTCATAGTCCACGATTTCGTCTGCGTTTTTAAGTATTTTGCCAACAAGCCGTTCAACCAGCTTTCTGTGAGTTACAGGGTCTGCGGTAGAACGAATCCCATACTCATCGTGAGTTGAGCCAGTTACAGTAACATTGAGGCCTTCTCCGAAAAAAGGCATGGGCGGAACATCTTCCAAACCAAAAAAAGCCTTCTCCTCCTGCTTCGGTTTTCTTCTATTAACAATCTTGATTTTCTCGAATGGCAGCAAGACAATTTTCTCTCTCATATGCGCAACAATTTCGTCAGCTAATAAAACGACTAGTGTCCGAAACTTCTCAGCCAAATTAAATGCTCTGATAGTCATGTCGAACATTTCTTGAACAGAATTCGGCGACAAAACAACTGCGGCATAGTCTCCGTGTGTGCCCCAACGTGCCTGCATCACGTCGCCTTGACCACATTTAGTCGCCTGCCCAGTAGCTGGACCAGCCCGCTGAACATCTACAATGACGCATGGGGTTTCAGTCATAAACGCGTAGCCTATGTTTTCCTGCATCAGGCTGAAGCCCGGACCAGAAGTAGCTGTCATGGCTTTTGCTCCTCCCCAGCTCGCCCCAATAACTGCACCCAATGACGCTAGCTCATCTTCCATTTGTACGGCGATGCCGTCTACTTGAGGAAGACGTATTGCTAGGTGTTCCGCGATTTCACTTGAGGGCGTTATAGGATAGCCTGCAAAGAATCTGCAGCCAGCAGCTATCGCGCCTTCTGCGCATGCTTCGTTTCCCTGCCAAAACTCTACGTTTGATCTTGGCTTCTTGGTTGTCAACTATCTTTTTCTCCGTTAATGCGAGTGTTTATGCTTGTTCTAGTGAGGCTTAAGGATTTTGTCTGAGAAGGGCGAATGAGGGCGCATAAGATTTAAGAGATTAGTTTATTTGCATAGACACTGTGACTTGCGGCTGTAGTCCAGTCTGGTTAAGACATCGGCTTCCCATGAAACATTTTCGGAGAAAGCCGACAACTCGGGTTCAAATCCCGGCAGCCGCACCATCCTTAACTAAGATGGCTTCAAAGCTTTCCCATATCCTTAGGGATTTTCATCTTTTCTTGCGGTATATTAATATCGTTATTACTGTTGCTGATAGGATGACCACTAGAATGGTAATATATAGCCAAATAAGAGATTCTGGTGCTTTCACAGTGACATAGACCGAAGAGCTCGTTTCCTCTGTACCCCAAATGAAGGCTACAGTTCTAATTTCGTATCGTCCAGTCTCACAAGATTGCCAAACAAATTGATAAATTCCTTGCTCATTTGTTCTAGCAGATCCGAGACTTTCCCAGCCTGTTTCTCCCTCACGTCGACACATGATAGTTACTTCGTTTGTCGGAACTGGAACTATAGATGGAACTATAAACCCGCTTATTGTAACATTCCTATTTACTTCAATTATACTCGGAGACACGGATACCTCTACATGGCGACCGAAGAATGCGTCGACTGTATTATGCGCAATTGGCCACGAGATTCGAGGATCCCTCTCTGGAGGAGGCCAGTCGGCAAGTTTGGTTTCCAGATCCAATTTGGAATACCCGGCACTACTGACTTTAAAGGTGATTATGGCGATGTTTCCGCTGCCATTGAACGAAGCAGCAGGAGATTCTGACATACATGCGAGAACGTATTTGCCTTCCGCTTGGTTTGTTTCATTTTTCGCAATGAAGACAGGTTGATGAAGAACCCCATTTGGATATGATTCGACACCCAATCGAACATTTGCTCTTACGATTTGTAGAACAGAGGCATTCCAAGATAAGGTAACCTCAACTCCGTATAGATTTTGAACATTTATAATGGTGACATTGACAGTGAAGGTTTCACCTACATGTGCAAAACTTGCGTATGGCTCTACCATCATTGTAACTTCCGGAGTTGTATTAACTACAAAACTCTCCGTAAAAGTGAACAGCAGAAAAAATGCTATCCATAAAACTATTTTCCCAGCCGTACGCATGGTGGATTTCAATGAGAATCTCTCCTCTTAGTCTTCTCGAATTCCTTATCTTCATTCATTAGCGTTACTACTTTTTCTCTTCCCTTCTCTTCTCTTCTAATTTTTGCCTTTTTTTCCATTGTTGCTAGAAGCTTGCTGGTTTTTGATCTTGAGAATCTGCATTGGTCTGCTATTGTTGATTGATATAGACTTCGCCCCGCAGCTTTAAGTAGATTGACAACTTTTTCTTCGTCATCCTCTATTCCGAGCACACTGGGAGGTATGGGTGTTTTAGCGCCTATTATTTTCCTCCCTTTTTCTCTCAATTTGAAGTAATAGAGACCAATGAAAATACCGCCTGCAAGCGTGATTAAGCCACCAATTATGAAAGCATTTTCTGTGATGGCATCTATAAATCCGAAGGCAGTTTTCTTTCTGAGCACAATACTCGGCTCTCCTGTTCCAAAGTCCCCAATTCCATACCATGTAAGTGTCTGACTTGATTCGGCATGTGGTATTGGAGAAACGCTTTCAATCGTATACCCTGAGGGGTAGACTATGTTCACTGTGCCATCGCCATAGGGAAATAAGCCTTCCACCTCGAAGGCATCGCCTATATTAATCCATGTATCTTCAGTCTCAGCAAAATCACTCCAGCGAAACTGATATTTTACGACGGTGTATGAGCCTGAAACGCTGACTGACATAACAAAATTTTCAACAGTCATATTCATTCTGCCTGTTTCCTCTTTGGTTGCGTTCACAAGCGACTTGATGCTTTTGACAAAAGTATCGCTGAAATACCTCGGGTCAGAAAGTTGCCTAACTAGTGCTTCGTTTTCTCCATTGACAAATCTGTGTTCAATAAGCCATGCAGAGGAACCATCCGCGTGCACTTCAATGCTGTACTCAAGTTGATAAGCGCCTTTCACGGTTTGAAAAAACAGAGGAACACTGAGAAAAAGAATAAGAAAAAATGCAGCAAGGGCCTTCATTACACGAACTCCCTATTTAGTTTGGCACTTTAGCTTTATTTAAATGATGCCTAGCAAATTAAGAGAAAGTTAAGATTTGCCCGCACTAAGATTACGAAGAGGTCTTGCCAAGATATCTGGTTTTCACACTTGTTGTCCGCTCTTTCCAAGTGCCAATTGTTCCATTCACAACGCGAGGGTTCTTTCTATGGCCCATAAGCATTAGTGTGCTTTCCAGTAGTCTATGAATGCTGAGCAGAATGTCCATAAGTCGTCCTCATCTATGTCGCAGTCGTTGTCAAAGTCGCAGAGTGGATCCTTCCAATGGACTTTGTAGTAGGTAATGAAGACAGCACAGAAGTACCATAGGTCATCTTCGTCAACATCACGGTCCTCATCTAAGTCTCCAAGCAGTGCAGCATAAGGCTTCATGAGTGGATAGTTGTCTATGTTGTTTGCATCGATAAAGTATGGTGTGTCCCCAATTCCATCACTATTAGTGTCTACGCCAGTGTAGTTGCTCCAATAGTTTCCACCTGAAGGATATCCATTGTCCCATGTGTTGTTTGACGCCCAATTGGAGACTTGAACTATGTTATCGATGAAATTGTTGTGATAGATATGGCTACCACTTGAATACCATAGCAGGATGCCACACCCATTATTGGCTACTGTGTTTCCTCGTATGGTATTGTTGGTCGAGTAGTCTGCATATATTCCATATTCCGAGTTGCCAGTTATTGTGTTTCCAATGACGGTGTTGTTGTTGCTAGCATAGTTTAGGTAGATACCAGCCCAGCCTCCATTTCGTATTGTGAATCCACTTATGCGAATGTTGCTGGCTGTTATATAGACGACATCTCCGGTTGCGTTGCTGTCAATTGTTGTTGTGTCTGGGTTTTCTCCAAGAATTGCCAGGCCATTCTTAGAGATTGTCAAAAAGCATTCATAGTATGTTCCTGCATCCACTTTGATTATGTGTCCCTCCTGTGTTTCTGGAGCATCTATAGCTTCCCGGATTGTTGCATAGTCCAAGCCTGTATTAATGTTGTGGACTGGCAAGATTGCTTTTGTCGGCATTATATTAAATGCTACAGCAAGGATGCTAACCAAAAGGAGTGCGAGCATTATCTGTGTATTCATCTTTCTATTAATACACTTTAGTTTTGGCATGGTTGAACTCATGCTCTCGATATTTCTTATGATTGCTTCTTTGATATTTTTTCTTTACGTTTTCTTTTAGATTAAAGAAAAAAGGGAGTTTGAGGCACAGGGTTGTGCCTTTCTTACTTTGTGTCTGCTATTACGACGACGTACATTCTATCGTTGGGGTTGCCGTATGGGCCTGCGACGAATTTTAGATGAGCATGTGCTACATTCTTAGTCACAGTGATTGTAACAGTTTTTTCGTTCCATTGGACGTAGCCTGACACGATTACGTTCTTGAAGTCTGGTCCTGCGTACAGCGCTATTAGGGGGTAGTAGTCGCTACTTGCAGCTACTTGAGTTTGAATGTCGTCTAATAGTCCTGGTTTAATGGTTATGGATGTTTCGCTGGAGCTTGAAGTTAGCCAGCCTACTTCGTCAAGGTGTATTCCTGTGATTTGGTGTCCATAGTTGTCTGTTGCATCCCATTTTATTGTAATTTGGTCGCCAGTTTGTGTGAATTTGATGTAACCTTTTATTGGACCTGCAAAAGTGTATTTGTAGGTTTGCCCACCGCAGAGAGTGACTTCTCTGTTGGGATTCATGAAGTAGTACGTCCATAAGCCCCATTGATCTTCTATGTTGAGTTCGTGATATATGTTGTAGGTTGCGCATGAAACAACTATATTCGTTGGGTCGGTGAAGTAGCTTACAAACGGCCATAGTATGTCGCAGCATATGTTTTTCTTATGTAGCCATGTTATGCCCATGTGTGGGAGCTGGTTTACGACATAGGAATCTAGTCTTGAGATGATTATCGCTTCGGTTTCTGCGTGTGGCTCATAGGTTACGGCTATATCGTTGTTTATCGTCATGTCCTTTTCTAGTAGATACTGGTATCCTTTCTCTGACTTTTCACCCTTGTAGACAAAGAGGTATATGTCAACTACAGACGCTGGTGAATCGAACACTAACTTGCCGTTTGCATCGGTTGTGCCGAATTTCTTGAATTCCCATGTTGGCAGTGGTGTGGGCACTGGTGAATACTTGAATATCCATTCTTTGCCAGGACCCAAGCCTACAATGTCACATGCTTTTACTTCGTTCTTGCCATCAGTATCGCAGTCTCCGATGACACAACCTGAGAGCATACCGGCTGTCTTGGTTATTGTCCACTCTTCAGCATATTCTGTTCCTGTCCATCCTATAATGTGTATGTAGCCGCCTCCGGCTACAAATTCGTTCTTTCCATCGTTGTCAGCGTCGCCTATGTATACACCTTCTATGATGCAGTTTTCTGATGACCAGCTGCCTTCCCATACTTTCTTATATGTGGAGGTAACCGTGTCCCATTCGATTAGGACTGCTGCTGCTCCAACGTATCCTGCAACGTTGTTGCCAATGCCGATTTCAGGTATTCCGTCTCCGTCAACGTCTCCAGCAACGACTCCATAGTGGGTGCCTCCCGGACCAGGGAATCCGCCTGTGTAGACAGGCACAGCGGTCCATGTCCCGGATGCCCAGTTGAGCGCCCAAGTTCCCTGAGTGCTGGAGGAGCCAGATGATATGGACGCTATGACCTCGGTCTTTGTGTCGTTGTCGGTGTCACCGCTCCACAGCATCATGCATTCATACGATGTGTATCCCGATAACGTCCATGTTGCTTCTATGACGAAGTGGCCACTTTGCCACCCAAGTGCTAGTACGTGGTTGGGTGTTTTTGCGTCCGGACCGGCCGGAGCGTTTGCCACAAGCACTTCCTTGACGCCGTCGTCGTCATAGTCGCATGTGTACACGTCGAAGACGAAGCCTCCAAGCCAGTGGTCAAGCGGTGTGAGCTTTGTACCATCCCATTTGTAGGCCCATACTCCATCGTTTGCGCCTGAGTATCCCCATGAGACAACGAGTTCTAGTTTCCCGTCTCCGTCAAGGTCTAGCATGGTTGCCCCAGATGGAGAGTTGTATGAGCCTCCTCCGTGAGTCCAGCTGTACTCTTCTACGTATGTACCTTTTGTTTTGTCGTAGGATAAGATGCGGCACATTCCTGCGGTTTCATAACCGCCGACTACGACCTCGTTTACTTTGTCTCCGTCGAGGTCACCGATTGGCTGTGCAAACTGTGAGTGTCCGTTTCCTCCATAGGCTTTGCTCCATTGTTCGTACCATCCTGGTCCCGTGTACTTTCTGTAGCAACCGTAGACATCTGCTCCTGCAAGAGGTTGGTCTGTGCAGAACTCTGTTGCCTTTACTTCAATTATTGGTGGTCTTACTCTAAAGGTAGTTGTCAAGTGTTGAACGGTTACTGTGTATGTGCCAACTTCGAATCTAGATACAGTCCATGATGGATAAGCGTATGTTCCAGGTGCAAGTGTAACAGTTGCTGTGCCCTCGAGTATCCCATCAACCTTCATATTGACCGTGTGTGTGCCTGTTGCCCAGCCTACGTTCTTGATGCCAACAGAAACCGTGACTGGATACTTCCACATGGTTACTGATGGCTCAGCCTTGAGACCCCATTTGACAAATAGTGGACCGCCTGCCAGTGTTTTAGAGACCCAGTTGATTGAGTTCAGGAATACCGTTTTGGTGTCGTCGTGCCAGTAGTCAATCATTGTCCACGGGGTGTTTGCATGCATTGATAGTAGTACCCATTTATTGCCAACGTCTCTGGTTACTTTGATAATGCCTTGAGAGTTAGCGTGGTCGCTGAAGTATGTTGGATACTTGTCTCCAACGTTTGTTAACCGTTTGACTGTTCCAATGTTTGTAAAGTATCCGTCAACCACACCCGTGTAGTATGCGTGGTCGTGATCTGTGCCTACGCCCATGTCATGCTTTATGATGTAATTCATGCCCCATTCGGGTGGGAAGAGGTCAGGGTCCGTAGCATAGACGATTTTGTAGTATGTGTATTCAATGGAGCTAGAATAGTGCGTGTATCTATAGGGTGGCCATCTTGGCGATGTACTGTAGTATAAGAGATATCCTCCAGTGTATGAAGCCCACGAGTCAAGCCACAATACACCTACGCCGTTGGCATCTGTTGCTGCAATGAAGTTACGAACCTCAGCACCAGTTGAAGAGCCTGTGGGTCTGTTCACAACGATGGTAGAGTATGTGGCTACTTTTGGAGTAACAGCTGCCAGCGTAAGATATGCGTCAACAGTGTATCCTTTTCCTTGCAAGAATGCCGTTATCTTGCCAGGTGTAGACGGATAGTCGCCAATGACCGCGACAACAGGAGGCTGCGTCAGATCAAAGTCTACAACAGTTGTTAATCCTTCTTCAACCACGATGCCGTCTCTTCGGTGGCTTTTGAAACCATAGGCTGATGCTTCTAAATTGTATGTCCCTGGGCAAATTGCCATACTGTAGTAGCCTTCAGTGGGCACTACATCCGTTATAGCTTCAAAGGGCACTGGCAAATCAAGAACCTTCACCAAAGCCCCTGGGATTCCTATTTGTGTAGGCCCGAAGCGTACATGACCAGCAATGTATCCTCGTGGCCCGGGTGTCAGTGCAACATTGAGTGTTGTGAACTTGTCTTTTTCAACCAACACGTTCGGAATCGTTGTTGATTCATAGCAGAATCTTGAGAATGTCAGCGTGTATGTGCCTGGTAGAGGAAGACACAATTTGTAGTATCCCTTTGCGTTTGTCTCCTCGCTGTTGCCCGCAGCAGTGACCATTGCCTTTTCTATCGGTGCGCCAGTCGCTGCATCTGTTACATAGCCTTCAACACCCTGCGGAGCCACCGCCCTGACTGCTTCGTAGGCGTCTATTCTTCCCCAGCCGTACCGTGTATCAGGTCTCGAAGGGTAGTAATAGTTGTACCATACCGCAGTCTCCTGCAGAGTCTCTTGAAGCTCAGCCGGGGTAAGCGAAGGATTGTATGAAAGCATTAGAACTGCAGCTCCACAAACGAGAGGTGACGAAAAGCTCGTCCCCTCCCAAGAAATATACGTGTCTGGTGGGTACGGAACTATGACATCGTCACCAGGTGCTGACACCTCTGGATGTATCCATTTGTCAGGCCAGTCTGTTGGTGGATTCACATAATCTGTCTTGTAGACCCATTCGCCGCTGCTAAAAGATGCAACATAATCGTTGATGTCGGTGGCTCCCACGGAAAAAGCTTCGTAATTGTTTCCAGGAGCACCGCTATGTCCCTCATACCCGTTGCCAGCAGAAAAGATTGGCAAGTGTCCAGCGTACCACATGTTCCGCGTAGCGTTAATGGTTTCACTTAAGTGATAGTGGCCTTGGGTACCCCAGCTGTGGCTGCTAACTCGAGCCCACTCACCAGCAGGATTACCATATTGATCGTACGGGTCAATAACCCACTGCAAGCCACCTAGTACTTGTGGCCAGTCTCCGCCACCTCCAGGCAGGGTCAGAGCATGCATCCCTTGACCGGCAGCCCCAGGAGCCATTCCGACAGCCCCGTAGGGTCCATTGGCATCGCCGACAACTAGCCCATAAGTGGCTGTTCCATGTCCGTCAGTGTCATGTGGCACAGAGCCAACAACTATGTTGCCGCTGGCATCTAGCTCGATCCAGCCTCCTGGGTAGGTTGGGTCTGCATAATTGTCCGAATACAGAGTGCCTGCTAAGTCTGGATGGTCCAAGTGGATGCCGCTGTCGGTTGTGGCGAATCTGACGCCCTCTCCAGTTATTCCCAGTTCTTCCCATACTTCTGGTGCTCTTACCTTCTCTATGTTCCATGTTGTGGAACCATCAGCTGACTCCATTTCGCCTGAGGGTATAGTCACATTGAAAACACTCGATACTTTCTCAACAGTTGTAAATGTTGCCAATTCCCTTATAGTGTACTCATCAGCCTTAATCAATATCAAATTGTCGAGCCAGAACGTATTCAGAATTTCTGCATCCCTCTTTTGCCCAAGGTAAGTAAGAACTGGCTCTTGAGTTTCGGCAGCTTCTGCCTTAAGCTCTGCAATGACAGCGTCATGGTTGAACTTAATCGACTCGAGATCAGGATTCCATGCCACTTTAACAAGTGCCTTATGCAGTCCATTTTCTTCTTCCATTTGCTCCAGCAGATCAGAGTCTATCTTAACTAACGCTTGGGCAGCAAATTGAGGTTGTAGTGACACTGATAACGCTGAAATCATTGAAAACACAAATGAGAACACGATGAGCGTCGCTAACATCTTTTTTCTATTTTTCGACATTTTTCCTTCTCCTTCTTTTTTTAACAGCACATGCACATCTGCTCGGAGAACATTTAATACTTGAGAAAAAGTATTCCGAAGTCAAATTCAGAAAAAAAATTAAGAAATTATATTCTGGAAAACATTTTATAATTTGGTATTCCTAATCCTTAAAAATTAACTGTTCCTCTCCATATTGCCATGGATAAAATCGACGAGTTGCTTAGGTTCCTTTTAGATGGTTCTTGGCATGCAATAGATGAAGCGGCTAAAAGCCTCCAAACAACTCAAGAAAAAGTAAAAATGATGGCAGAATTGCTTGAAGAGTTTGATTTCATTCAATTTGATGGGCAGAATCTACGCATTACATATGACATAAAGAAATTGTTAAAAGCAACACCCACAGAAATCTAAACACAAGACATAGACAACTATTTCAACAACTCAACTGTTTCCTTATATCGCTTTATGAACATCTTACCTTTCTCTGTTGTTCGATAAACTTTTCGCCTACCATGTAAACTCTCTGAAGTGATAAGCCCCTTAGCCAAAAGAAAATCCAGATGCCTTTTTGCAACCTTAAAATTCAGATTTGTTCTATACACAATATCAGTTTTCTTAGCACCTATCAAAGCCACAATAAGCATGTCTACTAGTACGTTAATGGCGCTACGACGCCAAGTCAGTTTTTCTTCTTCAAATGCTATTTCCACTTTGTTCATAAAATGCGCACTAGAACAAAATTTTATAAGAGTCTTATAAGATAAAATCGATTTACACTAAAAAGAGCATTTTAACGAAATTTTTCTACAAGAAATAGAATTTTTTTTGTAAAAAAGAAGATTCTGCAATTGAAAAACGGCTGCTTGGTTCAGTTTTGCATATACAATGATAGAAAAATATGCAATTATTCCCTTTTTTAACACAAAACTGCGAACAGAGATTTATAGGAATACCACCCAACTTTTAAACAAAGTGCCGAAGAACTACAAGCAAACGTGTTAGCGAAAATGGCAAAAAACACCTGAACGCAGGAAATAAACAATTTTCAACAATTCTCAACAGAAATAAACAATTATTATAGGTATCTTTTAAAAAACGGCTAGAGAACGCTTATATTTCACCTTTTCAACATTTTTTGTTGCATAGACTCAAAAGGAAGGAGATAGAAAATGAAAAAAGCAATTTTTGTAAACGCTCTTTTGATGACTTTAATGCTGACGATTCCTACTCGCGTTCAACCAGCGACAGAGTCCACATGGGTTATGATGCATGGACGTGTCGAGCGATATGGCACAGACTTTGCTTGGGGCCATTGTGGAGTTATGGCCGAGGTAGGAAAATGGGCGGAGGTGTGTGCCGCTTGGGTACTTAGCAAACCATGTATAACCGTGATTTTCAATTTCTACGCTGCACGACTAACTAACACAACGCTGGTCGAACTCAATTATAGCGGCGCAGACCTTTACATCTCTGGCTTATGGAACGTCTACAATGTTACATTTATCTATGAACCCCATGTACCGGGAACTCCAGAAAATTACACCTTGACGATAGAGTTATTGGTAGATCATGGAGAGGGAACAATGGTTGTAACTGGCAACTGGGCAGCCTTCACAATTGCTATCAGGGGTACAGATGAAGTCGTCGGCACCGTCAAGCGTTGGAGCATAAGGCCTAGAGAACCTATTCCCATAGGAGATGTATGTGGGCCAGCCGGTGATGCAGAAGATGGCCGCATTAACATTTGGGATCTAGTTCACACAGC
>Ga0209314_10000922_pt1 | contig 13318 bp, 12 predicted proteins | sample I19B2metaG_FD_184146 | JGI IMG/M metagenome (GOLD analysis project Ga0209314, IMG submission 184146) | Lake sediment bacterial and archeal communities from Gulf of Boni, Indonesia to study Microbial Dark Matter (Phase II) - ​I19B2 metaG... | ecosystem: Environmental > Aquatic > Freshwater >...
GCGCAGACCAGCCCTCGAATGGTATAGCTTTTCGAGGAGGGGGCAATCACCTTCCCTTTTATCTCGCTTTTAGAAATTGAAGCTTTCATCTTCTTTCAGCTTCTCTATTATTTGTTCGGCTACCGCATCAATGTCCAGTTTTGAGGTGTTTATCGTGATATCGGCGGCCCGCTCGTAATACGGCTTTCTGAACTTTAGCATCTCACTGATTGTTTTCAACTGGTTCTTCACTTCAAGCAGGGGTCTCTGCCCTTTTTCTCTGGCTACCCGTTTCAGGATGACTCTTGGAGACGCCGTCAGATAGACTACTCTGGCTCCTTCTCTCAGCCGGTCAATGTTTATTTTGTTAAGAACGATCCCTCCTCCACAGGCAATAACACAATGTTTCTCCCGGGCGATTTTCTTGGTAGCTTCAATCTCAAGCTCACGAAAGGCTATTTCGCCATCTTCTCTGAAGATTTCGGGTATTGATTTCCCCGCTTCTTTCTCAATCAGCCAGTCCAGCTCGATGAATCTCATGCCCAGCTTTTTAGCCAGAACTTGACCGACGGCCGTTTTGCCCGTGCCCATATAACCGATTAGAGCAATATTAGTTTTCATTTATTTATAACTGTTTAATGGCTTCTTTTTTCATCAATTCGACCGGCGGTTTCTTGCCCGTCCACTTTTCAAAAGCCATGACTCCCTGCCATACCAGCATATCAACCCCGCTGATAATTTCAGCGCCGGCAGCTTCAGCATCCCTCAGCAATTTTGTTTTGACTGGATTATAGACAATATCATAGACAATCAGCCCGGGCCTGAGCAGGTCGGATGGAACAGGGGTCTCATTGCTATTAGGGCTCATGCCCACACTGGTGGCGTTGACCAGAATTTCAGCTTTTTCCAGGGCTTTAATCAAATTATCTCTAGTCAGCTCCAGGGCTTCCACTTTCCTGTTGAAAGCCTGTGAAATTCGGCGGGCTAGTTCTACCGCCCAGTCCAGTTCCAGTCGTCGGTTAAGGATGACCAGATTGGCACCTCGGTCGGCCAGAATAAAAGAGACCGCTCTGGAGGCACCGCCAGCCCCCAGGATGGCGATGTTTTTGCCTTTGGGCTCAACCCCCCTCTCCAACATAGCTTGTAGAAATCCGGTGGCATCCGTATTGTAACCGGTCAAAACTCCATCATCATTGACTATAGTATTAACCGCGCCAATCTTCTCCGCCAGGGGGTCCAATTTGTCCAGTAATTTCAGGACCGCTACCTTATGAGGGATGGTAACACTTAAACCTCTCATATTCAAAGCCCTCACGCCTTTAATAGCTTTGTCCAGCTCCTCCGGTTTTACTCTGAAGGCTATGTATACATAATCCAGTCCCATCTTGGCGAAAGCGGCGTTGTGTATCGCCGGCGACATAGTGTGCTCTATCGGGTCGCCGATTATCCCGCAGACCCTTGTTTTGCCTGATATGCTGTGTTTCATTCTTTCACCTTATCGATAATCGCTATGTAAATGGGACTGTCCGAATCAATAAACCTATTGATTTTCCAATCGGTCCCTTCAAGGATACTCTCCATTTCCTTTTTTGAGACTAAAAGGTAATCGAGCCAGGGGGTGGTGTATTTTTTGTATCTTACCCTTAATCTTATCTGTCCCGCCATCCTGCCTCTTTTCCGGTTGAATTCATGGTAACTGAGATGGTCAGGATTATCCGTCTTATAGACATCAGCACTCTGGGCAATTATCCTGCCCTTCGCGGAGGCTATCCTGCTGAGCCTTTTGAGCAACCGTCTGGCACCTTCAAAACTGCCGAACAAGCCAAAGTTGTTGCCTAGCATAAGAACCGTATCGAAAATGCCTAACCTGGAGCTTATTTGACTTATGGGCACCACTTCAGCATTTCTAAGTCCTCTCAGTTTACAGACCTCGATTGCCAGTGGCGAGTTATCTATCCCCAGAACCTCCAGGCCCTTTCCTTGAAGATAAAGGGAATGCCTGCCGGCACCGCTGCCTATATCCAGGACTCTACCTCGGGCGTATCTCATCGCCTTTCTCTCGGTTGGTGCCCATTCTTTGTATTCGGTGAAATATGCTTTTGGACCCCCGGACACATCAAAATATCCGTCATCTCTTTCGATAATTTCCCTATCTCCTCTCTTTTCTTTGAGGTAATCGAGTATCTCGTGTCCGAAGGCGTCCTGATGGTCTTTTAACATATTCAATTCCTTTTTACCAGGATGAGCATTCCTCTCGGTTCATTCGCTTCTGGTATGTAGTCAGGGTTGCCGATTTGCTTTCTGCTGAGATGGGCTTTGACAGCGTATCCGTTCCTCTCTGCCAGGTCTTCAATTTCCCTGAACCCGTAACAACGTATAACTTCATTTGCGTTGTAGTCCACCTCCTCCGCCGGCTTAATGACCCTTCCATCCAGCAAAATATGCACCTTTCTGGTTCGATAGGTGGAGGTGGGAACATCAAACCATTCTTCCCTTAGCGAGAAACCATCGTCAATGGTATCCCAGCTTCGTGTGCGGGATAACTTTGAGTACTGTTCGAGCGGCAGATAGTCAATAAACGCCTGCCCGTCTGGCTTGAGGGCTCGGTGAATTTTCTGCAGAAGCTGTTCGTTCTCCTCTTCCGTGAGTATTCCGAATGTTCCGCTCAGCATAACGCACAGGTCGAATTCATTCTGGTATTTAATCTCTCTCATATCACCGGTATGAAATTCTCCGCTTAGGCCCTCTTTCTTAAAGGCATCAGTAGCGAATTCTATCAGGCTTTTTACCTTGTCTATTCCAACTACTTGATATCCCTTTCGAGCAAATAGCTTTGCTTGGTCGCCTCCGCCACATCCCAGGTCAAGAATGGAAGCTCCCGGTTTCAACGCGCATTGCTTCTCGATGAGGTCAACCAGGTCCTGGTCCCACTTAAAGATGCCGGGTATCTTGTGTCGGTGAACGACCCGGAAATAGTAACCCCAGTACTCTTGATATGTCAGCCGTAATTCTTCCATTCTCTATCTCCGATTCTATGATAGCAAGCTTCCATATTCCTTATGCGATTTTGTCATTATTCGCTATGCTATTCTGTCATTCCCGCGAAAGCGGGAATCCATTTACACCACCCCACCTGGATTCCCAATCAAGTTGGGAATGACAATCTTAGAACAGCCTCCGACTCCCTGTAAGAAACGCCCTTAAGTAACTCCTTTTATCATCTCATAGATTCTTATCAGTTCTTTCACCGTCATCTGCCCCGGGGCGGACTCTTTACCCTTCGCTATTGAGCCGTAGGTGAAGTCGGCACCGACCAGCGGGCCAAGAAGCCGGCTGATTTGTCCTATTTGCCCCATAGCAAAGGCAACTATCTTATTCTCAGAAAACTCTGATATCAGCTGAAGCACCGCCAGATTGTCTTCAAATTCCCTGGCGGTCGTTACTATCTTGCATATATCGGCCCCGGCTTTAATCTGCCTGGTGACTATCGCTCTTAATTCTTCAAGGGGGGGCGTCTTCTCTATATCGTGGAATGAGAGAATACATTTTACTCTCCTCTTGACCAGAGGCACGATGTTCGTCAGGTTCTTTGTCCTGAATTCAACATCAACCATACCAGCTCCCAGTTCAATCGCCTGGAGAAGTCTCTCTATCCGCCTCGCTTCATTTCCCTCCCATTTCCCTCCCTCATCAACAGTCCGGTTGGTGGCAATCCAGGGTTTCTTTAGCTGCTTAACTGACTCCTGCCAGCCATCACCAATGATGTCGATGCGGACCTCGAAGAGGTCTACCAACGGCTCGACCTCTTTGACAGCTTTGAGGTCATTATCTACAACGACGGCGCAAATTCTAGGTTTACTCATTCCAACCTGTTAAAACCTCCTCCACCAGAGAGGGGCTCACTTCGTCAGTGAGGAACGCCTCTCCGATTGTTCTGGGCAGGGCAAACCTTATTTTGCCCTGTAGAATCTTCTTATCGTGTTTTATCGCCTTGATTATCTCTTCAAGCTGAAGGGCAGGGATTTGTATCGGTAGACCAGCTCTGGCGATGACCTCCTCCAGCCTGCTCATTTCATTTTCCTTGAATATACCCAGTTTGCTTGAGATTCTTGCCTCAGCCAGCATCCCGATGGCTACCGCCTCGCCGTGCTGTACTCTTAAATCTGAGACCGATTCAATGGCATGCCCAATAGTATGCCCAAAGTTCAGAATGTTTCTCAGGTTGAAATCCCTCTCATCCTTTTCCACAACTCCGGCTTTAATTTTGGCTGACCGGAAGACAACCGTTTCGAGTACCCCGGCATCGAGTGATTTTATCCGGTCGAGATTTTTCTCGATGTAGGTGAAGAATTCTTTATCTAAAATAACGCCGTGTTTTATGGCTTCGGCTAAGCCGTCGCTAAGGTCTCCGGGAGCAAGGCTCTTTAAAATAGCGATGTCCGAAATTACTAGTCTCGGCTGATAGAAAGCACCGATTTTATTCTTTAGCTGTCCGTGGTTTACCGCAACTTTACCACCGATACTGCTATCGACCTGCGCCAGCAAGGTGGTTGGTATCTGTATGAGCGGAACCCCCCGCATATAGGTAGCGGCAACAAATCCGGTCAGGTCCCCGATAACCCCGCCACCCAGCGCCAGGATAGGTGTTGTCCTTTCCGCATAGAAATCGGTTAACTCGTAGTACAGTCTGCCTGCTGTCTCCAGCGATTTTTGCTCTTCTCCTTCAGGCACTTCCAGGAGGAGAGTCTCAAAGCCACTGTCGTCAAGAGTTTGCTTCAAGGTGTCGCCATACAGCTTTTTCACGGTAGGGTCGGTAATAATTACAACCCTGCCACTGAAGCCAATTTCCTTTAACCTGGCGCCAGTCTGCGGAAGCAGACCTGAATCAATGAGGATGTCATAGCTATTAATACCAAGTCTCACCCTGACTTTTTTCATCTTATCCTCTTAAATAATTATATACCATTATGGAACCCGTGCCGTCCTTTTGCCCCTTAAATGGCAGAACCCTCGGCTCAGGAGGGTTCTTTAAGCTTTTGCGGGTTTAGATTTGCCTTAGTTGACTATGTCTTCATAACCAAAACCTCCCGAGCGCGTCTCGCCCGCACCGGAAATGTAAAGAAGGCGCAATATAATTCTCGGGAGGTAACGCAAATCAACATAGTCTATACACCCGACCTTTATGCGCCAACTCTAACATAAGAAATCTGGTTTGTCAACACGTGTGTTGCTGGACTGTTTAATAACCCCTCACCCTTTGGAATAAAGAGGTCACTTTATGCTAGTATATATAGTATCCTGGGATTATGACTGAATGTTATTGTTTTGGGGGAAATCAGAATGACAGTGGAAGTATCTAAATCAAAAAAAATTAGAGGACTACGTTCGAGTTTTGAAGTCTGCCGTCAAGCAGCAGATGCTTACCTCAACGCTGAAAAACCTCTTTATATTACCGCGAAAGACTTATGTGGTAGCCTAGTAGAAACCTCGTTTCGAGCGAGGCAGGAAATAGAATCTTATGACCCACTTCGCCGTACCGAAGGACCGATTATAGTTGACCTGCGCAGTCCCGACTCTGAAATGCATGAACTCTACTACTGCGGTCATATCCCCGGCGCAATCCATATTCCATGGCGCCAGATTACCCAATTGAAAAAGCTGAGTTCTCTACCCAAAGACAGATGGATAGTTGTCTATAGTAATACCGGGCAAACCGGAGGTCAGGTTGCCGCCATTCTCGGTATCCTAGGTTACGATGCCGTCAATCTCAAATGGGGTATGACTTCATGGACAAAAGACCAAAGGTCTGCTCCAGAACGCTACGATAAAGAAAGAGACATAATCTGGCAAAACAGAACATATCGTAACACTGTTACCGCCAATCTGGAACAGGAAGAAACCTTTCCTTTACCGGATGTACATACTAACGGACAAAGCCCATTCACTATCATCTGGTCCGCCGCCGATACCTATCTACGCGACTTCAAGCCGGCAAACATATCAGCGAACGCGCTATATGACCCGTTCTTTTCGTTAACAACCCCTCTCTCTGTATCTCCTTATGAAGAAAATAACGAAGAACTACTCGTTTTACCATTCGGTGCCCGTGCCGGTGAGAATGATGAGCCTTTTGTCTGGCCATTCGTCCTCGACGTTCGAAATATCAATAGATATAACAGGGGGCATATACCCGGGTGTTTGCACATTCCCTGGAAAGATGTATTTAAGTTAGAGAATTTAAAGAAGCTTCCTCCCGACCGCCAAATAGTAGTCTGCAGCGATACAGGCCACACGAGCGCTCATGTGGTAGCCTTGCTAAACATCCTTGGCTATGACGCCATCAACCTCAAGTGGGGAATGAGCGGCTGGTCGCTGTCTCCGGTCAGCGATGACATTACTCCTGACCGGTATTCGGTTGAGAAAGACTGCATGGATTACCCGATAGTAAGGGGGTGGAATCCGGGCCAGGCTACACAATGTAAGACCTGATAACAAAAGCTGGCAGATGTATTCTGCTTCACAAGGGGAGAGGGAAGAGTTTCTAGAGAGGGGCGAAGCCCCTCTCTTACTTTCATTTCCCCCTTCCCCTGAAGGGGAAGGGGGACAAAGGGGGATGGGGCTGATAAACAAACTCAACCTGAGATGATTGCACTCATAGCTTATGGCTGGTATAATTATCAAAGTTTGAGGTTTAGATTGGACTTGAATGGTTGCCAATGAGAGTCGGAAAACAGCTGGCGAAGAAAAGCTGGAAATAATGCGACATTCTGCCGCTCATGTTATGGCTGAAGCGGTTCAGTCTATCTTTACTGATGCCAAGTTTGGCATTGGCCCGGCGATAGAAAATGGCTTTTATTATGACTTTGATTTACCCCGGTCACTGACCACCGAAGATTTGCCCGTCATCGAAGCCAAGATGAAGAAGATAATCGCCTCAAAAGCTCCCTTTGCCAGAGAGGAAGTGACCAAGGAGGAGGCTAGGCGGTTATTTGCGGCTCAGCCCTATAAGCTGGAGTTAATTGATGAGCTTCCCGATGAGAAGGTTACCTTGTACCGGCAAGGTTCTTTTCTTGATTTGTGCCGCGGACCCCATGTGAGTTCTACCGGGGAGATAAAGGCTTTTAAGCTGGTCAGTATTGCCGGGGCTTATTGGCGTGGTAGTGAACGCCGTCCCATGTTACAGCGAATATATGGCGTTGCTTTTGATACGGAAGAGGCTTTAGCCGACCATCTGAAGAGACTCGAGGAAATGGAAACTCGCGACCATCGTCGCTTGAATAAACAGCTCAATCTATACATTGCTCCTGAGGAAATAGGTGGTGGTCTCATCATCTATGGACCTAAGGCTGGTCGCATTCGCGCCGTTGTCGAGGAGTTCTGGAGACAGGAACACTTTGCCAATGGGTATGAATTGCTCTATACGCCTCATATTGGACTTGGCAAGCTATGGGAGACTAGCGGTCATCTGGACTTCTATCAGGAGAATATGTATTCACCCATTGATATCGAGGGACAGCAATATTATCTCAAGCCAATGAATTGTCCCTTCCATATATTATTCTACAAGTCGCAGTTACGTTCCTACCGCGACCTGCCACTGCGCTGGGCTGAGCTTGGTACGGTTTACCGCTACGAGCGTAGTGGCGTATTACTTGGGCTGTTGCGGACACGCGGTTTCACTCAGGATGATGCTCATATTATTTGCACGCCTGGGCAGGTTGAGGATGAGATTGCCGAGGTGTTCCGTTTTTCCATCCACATGTGGCGGGCTTTTGGCTTTGAGAATTATAAGGTCTACCTTTCCACACGACCGGCAAAAGCGATTGGCACCGAGGAGCAATGGGAGCAGGCTGAAGAGGCGCTACGTAAGGTTCTTGCTGAGCAAGGGGTAAACTATGAAACAGATAAAGGCGGCGGCGCCTTTTACGGCCCTAAAATAGATATCAAGATTGAGGATGCCCTTGGGCGGGAATGGCAAATGACCACGATACAGTTTGATTTCAATCTCCCAGAACGGTTTGACATGGTCTACACGGGAAAGGATGGTCAGGAGCATCGCCCCTATATGATACACCGGGCTCTGCTGGGAGCTTGGGAACGCTTCTTTGGACTTTTGATCGAACACTATGCTGGCGCCCTTCCGATATGGTTAGCCCCGGTGCAGGTGATGATAATTCCAGTGGCTGACCGCCATCTGGACTATGCTCGCGAAGTGGAGACCAGGCTCAGAAGCGAAGACATACGGGTGAAAGTTGATGACCGGTCAGAAACGGTAAATCTTAAAATCCGGCAGGCACAGCTTGAGAAGGTACCCTATATGCTGGTGGTCGGCGACAAAGAGGTAGCTGATTCCACGGTGTCGGTGCGCTTGCGTAGCGGGGAGCAACTGCCCTCCCAGTCCTTCAATGATTTCAAAAAGACTGTCAGGAGGGTCATCGCCAAAAAAGGGAAAGACCTGAAGTAGGCATCCGAGAGGTTGATAAGCAAGCTAGATAACCTTTATAATTTGATTACTAACGAGAGATGTGCTATAGTTTTTGTTCGAGACATATCTATGCTCAGGAGGTAAATTAGGACATAGTTAAGAAGCTGCGTGTTAACAGGGAGATAAGGGCTCATGAGGTTCGTCTTGTTGGGGAGAAGGGGGAGCAGCTTGGGATTATGCCCATAGACCAGGCACGAGAGATAGCCAGAAATCACAGCCTTGACCTGGTTGAAGTAGCGCCTACTGCTGAACCGCCAGTATGTCGCCTGCTTGATTATGGGAAGTATAAGTATGAGCAGGCGAAGAAGGAGCGTGAGACCAGGAGGAGTCAAAAGGTCGTAGCCGTCAGAGAGGTCCGGCTACGGCCCAAGATTGGTGACCATGATTTTGAGTCAAAGGCTAGATTAACCAAGAAGTTGCTGGACCGAGGAGACAAGGTCAAGGTAGCCGTATTGTTTAGAGGGCGGGAAATCTTACATCCTGAGCTTGGTTTGAGACTTTTGCAGAGGATGGCAGATTCACTAAAGGAAGTATCTTCTGTTGAGGGGCAGCCGTTGATGGACGGGAGAAGAATGAACATTGTCCTGGCGCCGGTAGCCACTCCAAAAACTAAGGATGAGAAAATAAAGGAGAAGGTAAAGCAATAGTAGATGCCGAAAATCAAGACCCATAAAATTACACAGGGCCGCTTCCATATTACTGGCAGCGGTAAAATTATGCGTACCAAGGTGGGGAAGAGCCATCTGCGAATCCGCAAAGCAAAGCGGGTTAAGCGACTTTTTGATAAAAAAGTCCCAGTCAGCTCCGCTGATAGAACGCGAATAAGAAGGCTTTTACCCTACGGGATAAAGTAAGAGGAGAAGTATCTTGCCACGAGTAAAAAGAGGGGTTGCCGCTCATCGCCGACACAAGAAAGCATTAACCTTGACCAAGGGTCATCGGGCAACAAAGCACGCCCTTTATCGCCGAGCCCATGAGTCGATACTGAAGTCATTGAGCTATGCCTATGCTCACCGTCGAGAGCGAAAGGGCGATATGAGGCGTTTGTGGATTTCACGAGTTAATGCGGCTAGCCGAGCTCACGGACTTACCTACGGCCAGTTTATGGATGGCTTGAAAAAGTCAGGGGTTGAAATTAACCGCAAAATGCTCGCCGATATGGCAGTCAGGGAACCCGAGGCTTTTGCTGACCTAGTGACCACCGCCAAAGGTAAAGCCCAAGGCTAAGATTATTTTGAGATTGTTCATTAACCCTATCCCCGCCTGCCATAGTCCCGAAGGGACGGCGGGCAGGCCCTTTTTCCCCTTCCCCTTGTTAAGGGGAAGGGGAATTAGTTATATAAGAGAGGCTTCGCCTCTCTTTAACTCTCCCTCATTCTTTGAGGGGATTATTCAATATATAGGTTCAGCATGAGTTTGATTTCCTGGAAGGAATGTAACTGTGCGAGTAGTTGAAACAACGGTTGGTGCTGTTTCTAGAGGGTATGGCTTCATAAAAAGACAGCAGCGCGACTGGAAAATATCAGCAGTGCGGTCAAACACCTCTTTCTTTCTTGATTACCTGATTGACCCTTATTTTTCCGTTTATGTTATCGCTCTGGGGGCTACTGCCACCCAACTGGGCATTATCAACAGTGTTGGGATGGTAGTCGGTGGTTTGGTGAGTCCCTTCCTAGGAATACTGATTGACCGGCTTGGGGTTAAGAGGATTTACCTTATCGCTATTCTTCTGCTTGCCGCATCATATCTTGTCTTTGGTTTGGCTCAGAGCTGGGCAATTGTCATCATTGGTATGATGGCATACTGGCTAGGAAGTTCGCCGGGCACGCAGGCTTGTGCGGTCATTTGTGCCAATTCGCTAGCAAGCAAAGAACGAGCCACCGGTATGGCTCTTTGCGAAACTGTGGGCATGGGGGTAATAGGCGTTGTAGGCCCTATCGTTGGGGCTTTGCTGGTCACAACCTTTGGTGGGGTAAATGTAAGCGGCATCAGACCTTTATTCTTTATCTGTTTAGCCGGCACTATTGTCACCTTCTTTCTTATCCTTACTCAACTGTCCGACCGTAGATGGGGAAGCACGTCTGGGGCAAGTCCTAACTTCTTCAAAGGCCTTTCCGAAGTATTTAAGCAGGGGCATAACCTGAAGCGATGGATTCTTATCACCTGTATTACCACCCTGCCGATGAGTATGATTGGGCCCTATCGACAGGTCTTTGCTCATGATGTCAAAGGAGCTGACCAATATATACTGGGCATAATGGTCACGGCGGCGGGATTAGTGCCCATCGTTTTTGGAGTCTTTATCGGTAGGTTGGCGGACAGGATAGGGCGGAAAAAGCTTATCTATATGTCAATGCCATTTGTCTGGCTTTCTAACCTTATCCTTATCTGGGCGCCGAACACTGGCTGGCTGGTGGTAGCTGGCGCCCTGCAAGGTTTCTTCCTGCTGAGCAGTCTTCCCTCAAGGGCGATGTCTCGTGAACTGGTTCCTGCAGAGCAGATGGGTAGGTGGCTGGGAATCCTGGAATTCTGCCGGATGTTTTTTGCGGCTGGCTCAGTCTATCTGGGTGGGATTATCTGGGACCACATTGGGCCTCAGTATGTGTTTCTGACAGTTATTGCCACGGATATCCTCATCAGGGTCCCGTTGCTGTTAGGAATGCCTGAGACATTGCATTTAAAGCCCAAAGAAAATAGCGTAATGTCTCATCAGCATTAAGTGGTAACTTGACCCCATCCCCCGCCCGCCAAAGCCTCTCGCCTGCCAAAGCCTCGTGCGACGGCGGGCCTTAATCCCCTTCAGGGTGAACCCTTCCCCTTAGCAAGGGGCTTGTATCAAAAGTCGTCATTCCCGTGAAGCTTGTCCCGTACTTGATACGGGAACGGGAATCCAGATTGATTATGATTAGGCACGATTTCTGGATTCCCACCTGCGTGGGAATGACAAAAAGACTTAAGAACAGCACTTATGATACAAAGCTCTTAGCAAGGATAAGGGGAAAAGTTTTTAAGAGGGGGGCTTCGCCCCCCTCTTTCCTTATTTTCATAGTGAGTCCAAACCTTTGTGCATTTCCTCATCTAACGCTTCTTTAAACGATTCCAATGGTATCTTAAAATCTGGTGATATTTTCTTGCCAATAGGTCTCAAATACAAAAGAGCTAATAAAGCGGAATTCAATGAATATGACCTTTCCCTTAGTTTTTTTATCTCTTCACTTCGTCTTATTGATAAACGACCTCTGTCTAATCGATTATTAATCTCAATATAGTCGCTGTTACCATTAAGCAATGTGCTTACACCCACTTTGCACTCATCAAGGGCAAAACCTAATATAAACAGTCTATCTAAAGCCTTTTTACTGATTCCATCTTTGACGCCAAGTTTTTTGTTTATACGGGCAACAAATTGGTTCGTTTCATCTTCACTTAATGGACGATTTATTGTAATTACAGATATATTCAAGTCGTGCCTTACTCTTTTTAAGACTTCTTTTTGTTTCGATTGGCTGAGTCCCTTTCTCCCTGCCTCGTCAACCATTTGTTGTTCTAGTTTATACAGTCGCCATATATTGTTCTTAACACCAAATATTATTCTGAAAGACGGATATGTTTTATCAGACGGAGTTTTAATCAGTGCCACTACAAATAATACCAGAGAAACTGGTATTAATATAAATCCAATTATCGTTAAAGTCTGGGCTGACTTAGTTACCCACTCCCAACCTGTAACTGGCAGAAAAGTACCAATTAACACCATAGCGACTCCGAATATGAAGCCAGCTACAGCAAAAGGCGTAAAGACATTATGTATTTTTCTGAATAATTTATTACGCATAATTGAAATTCTACTGTCAGTTTGTTCCCTAATTGCCAGTATATCACTCCACCAACCAGATGCAAACAGAACCCATTTTCCCCTCTTGTTGACAAAGCTCATTTCTTGTGCTAGACTGCCCTTAAAGGTTGGATGTAGTAAGCATGTCACTTTATTGTGCCTCCCGCCAGTTTAATACGAACTTCATATTTACGAAGCGCTAGGTGCGCTTGGGAGGCTGTGGCATGCTCATAAGACCATTGTAACTAACCAAGTCTAAATCAGAACTAAACAAGTACCCTCCCAGGCGGAGGGTTTTTTAATAATCTGGTCTCAAGGTAAGGAAGATGTCACAACAACCGGAACAATTAGAGTTAAAGGCGCGGAAAGAGCTGGAGGGTATTACCAGCCTTAACGAACTGGAGTCATGGCGGGTTCGCTATCTGGGAAGGAAGGGTGAACTAACCATGATTCTGCGTGGCTTGGCCGAACTGCCTCCGGAGGAGAGGAAAACTGTTGGGGCCCGGGCTAATCAGGCCAAGAACAATCTAGAGGACAGCCTGAGGCAAAAAGAGCAGGCTCTCCGTGAGGCGCAGTTAGTCTCCACCAGAAAAGAAGCCCTTGATATTACCCTGCCGGGTCATCCTTTTCCCGTAGGTCGTCTGCATCCTATTACTCAAACCCTCCACGAAATATGCGACATTTTTGTCTCTATGGGCTTTCAGGTGGTGGAGGGACCGGAGGTAGAGCGGGACTATTATAACTTCGAGGCACTAAACATACCTGAAGAACATCCGGCGCGCGATAGTATGTCCACTTACTGGGTTGACTTTGAGTCTGGGAAAAGCTGGAAGCCCTTACTGCGTACCCACTGTACTGCGGTAAGTGCCAGAGTTATTGAGACGATGAAACCGCCGATAAGAGCGGTGGAACCGGGCCGGGTGTATCGGTACGAGGCAACCGATGCCACTCATCTAAACATATTCCATAATGTTGACGGCTTGGCGGTTGATAAAGGGATTACGATGGCTGACCTGAAA